>OGXB01000167.1_pt1 | contig 52431 bp, 46 predicted proteins | sample 1576161 | NCBI WGS metagenome assembly OGXB01 (sample SAMEA3541474, study PRJEB24748) | human gut metagenome | biome: human gut; feature: human-associated habitat; material: faeces | place: China | collected 2012
TCGGGCGTGTCGGCCATCGTCGTCGCGTCGCGGCTGATCCGCAGCGGCGAGTACGACCATGTCTTCGTCGCGGGATTCGACCTGCTGTGCGATTTCATCGTCAGCGGATTCAACGCCTTCAAATCGGTAAGTCCCGCGCTCTGCCGCCCCTACGACGCGGCGCGCGACGGGCTGACGCTGGGCGAAGCCGGCGGCGCGGTGCTGCTCACGACCGACCGAGAGCTTTCGGCCACGGGCGTCACCGTGGCGGGAGGCGGCATCTCCAACGACGCGAACCACATATCGGCTCCTTCGCGCACGGGCGACGGACTCGCGTTCGCAATCGGCGCGGCGCTCCGCGAAGCGTCGCTCGGCGCCGCAGAGATCGGCATGGTCAATCCCCACGGCACGGCGACGCTCTACAACGACGAGATGGAGAGCCGGGCGCTGCATCTCGCAGGACTGTGCGGCACGCCCTGCAACTCGCTGAAACCCTATTTCGGGCATACGCTCGGCGCTTCGGGCGTCATCGAAAGCATCGTCACGGTGCACGGACTGGCCGAAGGGAGCGTCTTCGGCGTCAAAGGCTATGCGGAGTGCGGGGTGCCCTATCCGCTGAACATAAGCGCGGAACACCGCACTATCCGGACGGACGCCGCGCTGAAAACGGCATCGGGATTCGGCGGCTGCAACGCCGCGGCGGTATTCCGGCGCGGGACGTGGCGGAACGCATACGGCACGGAGGAGACGGGCAGCACGGACGAGAATGCCACGGCGGAGCGAAGCGACGTTTTCGGCGGACGATACTGCGACGGAGAAAATCCCGCCCGTCAGGACGGGACAAACGGCGCCGAAACCGACCGGGACGACGCACAGAACAAACGCAGGCAGGAAACAGCCGGCGGACAACCCGGATTCACCGGAGCGGACGAAAGCAGCGCCGCAGCGAACGTCGGACAGAAAGAGTGCGCCGCAGCGAACGGAAACAACGTCATAACAAACGCCGGGCAGGCAGGCTGCAGCGAGGCCGGACGGATACGCGCCGCCCGCGACACGGCGCACGTGGCCATAACGCGGCATCCGGAGGTGCCGTTCGGCGTCTTCATCCGCGAGAGATACCGCGCACTGGCAGACCCGAACATGAAGTTTTCGAAGATGGACGACCTCTGCAAGCTGGCCTACGTCGCATCGTGCGAACTGCTGGCCGAGCGACGGCCCGACTGCCCGGCCGAACGGATCGGCGTGGTGCTGGCCAACCGCAGCGCATCGCTCGACAGCGACATGCGCCATCAGGCCGTCATCGACGCCGACGACGGGGGCGGGGCCTCTCCGGCGGTGTTCGTCTACACGCTCCCGAACATCATGCTGGGGCAGATCGCGATCAAGCACGGGCTGAAAGGCGAAAGCACTTTTTTTGCGTTCCCCGACAAAAGCTGTAACTTTATCCGGAAATACGCCGAAGGACTGATCGCCCAAGGACGCATGGACGCCGTCGTGTGGGGCTGGTGCGAACTCTGCGGCGGGGAGTATGACTGTGAACTGACATTAACCGAAAAACTCGAATAGATACGATGGAAAATCTGGAACTGCAACTCAAACAGCAGATTATCGAAGCACTGAATCTGGAGGAGATCACCGCCGAAGAGATCGCCACCGACGCGCCGCTGTTCGGCGAAGGACTCGGACTGGATTCGATCGACGCCCTCGAAATCACGCTCCTGCTCGAAAAACACTACGGCATCCGGCTGGCCAACCCGGCCGAAGCCAAACCGATATTCCACTCGGTCGCCACGCTGGCCGACTATATCCGTAAAAACCGCAAATGAACATAGCCGTCCGGGGCATAGGGATCATCTCGGCACTCGGCAACGGGGCCGGGGAGACGCTGGCGGCCCTGCGGGCCGGACGCAGCGGGATCGGGAAGCTGACGCTTTTCCGTTCGGCCGTCGACGTGCCCGTCGGCGAGGTCCGGCACGACAACCGGGCGCTCGGCGAACTGCTCGGCATTCCGGCGCGCGAGACCCCTTCGCGCACGGCCCTGCTGGGGATGATCGCCGCGGCGCAGGCCGTGGCCGATGCGGCGATTCCCGCCGCGGCGCGCGTGGCACTCGTTTCGGGGACCTCGGTCGGCGGCATGGACCTCACGGAGAACTTCTACCGCGACTTCAGGTCGGACAACGGCAGAGGCCGCCTGCGCTCAGTGGCGGGGCACGACTGCGCCGACAGCACCCGCCGGATCGCGGAGTACTGCGGCATCACGGGTTACACGGCGACCGTCAGCACGGCCTGTTCGTCGGCCGCGAACGCCGTCATCACCGGAGCCTTGCTGCTCGAAAACGACATGGCCGATTATGTCGTGGCCGGAGGCACCGACGCACTGTGCCGCTTCACGCTCAACGGATTCAACTCGCTCTCGATTCTCGACCCGGAGCGGTGCCGCCCGTTCGACGCCACGCGCGCAGGGCTGAATCTGGGCGAAGGGGCGGGATATGTCGTCCTTGCGCGCGAAGCGCCGGGCATGCACTCCTACTGCCGCCTTGCGGGGTATGCCAACGCCAACGACGCCCACCACCAGACCGCTTCGTCCGAGACGGGCGAGGGGGCGTACCGCGCCATGGCCGAAGCGCTGGCCCGGAGCGGGCTGGAGCGCGTGGACTACATCAACGCACACGGCACGGCGACGCCGAACAACGACCTGACCGAAGGCACCGCCCTGCGACGGCTGTTCGGCGAGCAGGTGCCGCCGTTCAGTTCGACGAAAGGCTTCACCGGGCACGCGCTGGCCGCGGCCGGCGGCATCGAAGCCGTGCTGTCAGCGCTGGCCATCGGGCACGGACTGCGCTACGGCAATCCCGGATTCGCGGAGCCGATTCCGGAGCTGGGGCTGCGGCCCGTCGCGGAGACGGAATCCGCAGCCGTAAATTCGGTGCTGTCCAATTCGTTCGGATTCGGCGGAAACTGTTCCACTCTGATATTCGCAAAATGAAGGCATACGTCAATTGCATAACATCGGGCGCGGAGCTGCGCAGCGACATCAAAGTCCTGATTCCCGAAATGAACCTGCGGCGGCGGATGAGCCGCGTCGTGAAGTCGGGCGTGGCCGCCGGCATCGAATCGCTGCTGGAATTCGGCGCACGGGCGCCGATCGACGCGATAATCACCGCGACGGGACTGGGATGCATTGCTGACAGCGAGAAATTCCTCGACGGGCTGATCGCAGGCGATGAGACGATGCTCAACCCCACGCCGTTCATCCAATCGACCTTCAACACGGTCGGCGCGCAGATCGCCCTGCTGCGCGGACTGCACTGTTACAACACCACCTACGCCCACCGCTGGACGAGTTTCGAGAACGCGCTTACGGACGCCGCGCTGCGCATCGGCGCGGGATGGTCGCGGGCCGTGCTGGTCGGCGCATTCGACGAGACGACGCCTTCGGTCGAAAAGGTTCTGCAGCGGCTCCGCGTCGCGCGGGAGGGGACGTGGGGCGAATCGTCGGTATTCTTCGTGCTGACGGCCGAGCGGTTCGACTGTTCGGTCGCCGAAATCACGGGAATCCGCATCCCGGCCGGGACTCCGGCGGCGGACGGCGGATATCCGGCGGGCGGAGAAACAAACGGAGAGACGGGCGGAGAAGAGAAGTCCCGCGCCGAAGCCCCCTCCGGAAAGGCATACGAAAGAGACCCCGGCGGGGAAGCACACGAAGGCGAACCCGGCGGAAAAGCATACGCAAGAGCGACCTGCGAAAAGAGATACGAAAGAGAGAGAGGCGGGGAAAAGAACCATACGGGAAACCCCTGCGGAAAGGCATACGGAAACGAAAACGCCTGCGTCGGGGAATCCGGCGCGGAAGCGTCCGAAGGCCGGGCGATACGGGCTTCGCAAACCGGCGTCAAGCCGCACTTTACAGCGATCGCCGAGGTATTCCGGCAGGCGGTCGCGGAGAACGCCGGGCATAAGATCACGCTTTACAACGACTTTTCGGGCCGCACCGAATCGGCCATGGAACTGACATGTATGTAGCCGCCGTCATAATCGCCGCGGGATTCGTCCTGTTCTACTGCTCCTACCAGATACGGCTGGGGGCGTACGTCCGCACGCTGTGCCGCAACCGGGCCGCGGGACGGGTCGTCGCGCTGACGTTCGACGACGGACCGGACCCGGAGATGACGCCCCGCGTGCTGGACCTGCTCCGGGAGAGGGGCGTAAGGGCGACGTTCTTCCTCGTCGGCGCAAAGGCTGAGCGGCATCCGGAACTGGTGCGCCGCATCGCCGCCGAAGGGCACGATACAGGCATACACACTTGGGAGCACGCAGCCGGGTTCCCGATGCGGAGCAGCCGGGCGATGACGGCCGACATCCTGCGGTGCAGGGAGTCGCTCCGGCAGATCGCCGGCGTGGAGACGCACCTTTTCCGGCCGCCGTTCGGGGTCACCAACCCGATGGTGGCGCGGGCCGTGAAGCGGACGCAGAGCCGCTGCATCGGGTGGAGCGTCCGCTCGTTCGACACGCTTCTGCACCGCAGCCGCGAAGCCGTGGCGGAGCGCATAGCCCGTCGGCTGGGCGACGGCAAGGTGATCCTGCTGCACGACGACCGTCCCGGCGCGGATCGGCTGCTAAGGCTGGTTCTCGACGACCTGAAGCGGCGCGGCTACGGCACGGCGACCGTATGCGAACTGTTTAAAATCGAAAAACCATGAAAATGACCTCCCTGCTAATTCCCCTCGCGCTGCTGTCGGCGCTGACGGCCCAAGGACAGCTACCCGACTCGTTCCGGGAGCGGCTCGCCCAAGCCAGCCGCGAGAACAAGACCATTCAGTGCGACTTCACGCAGCACCGGCAGGTGCGCCGGATGAAGGGCGAAATCGAGCTAAAAGGCCGTTTCTACTACGACAACGCCAAAGCCATGGCGCTCGAATACACCGTGCCTGCGGGCGACAAAGTCATCATCCGCGACGACCGCATCATCCTCAGGACCGCCGGGCAGGTGACCGAAACGGCCACCTCGGCCAATCCCATGCTGCAGCAGGTCGCGCTGATGATCCGCGCCAGCATGACGGGCGACCTCTCGCAGTTCGGCGAGGGGTGGCAGATCGGCTACGACGAAACGGAGGGCGCGGGGACCGTACGGATGGTCCCGCTGTCGCGCCGCGCCCGCAAATACATCGACTCGATCACGCTCCGCTTCGACTTGGAGAACATGACGCTCGACCGGATGGAGCTGAACGAAACCGAAGGCGGACATTCGGTCTACGAGTTCCGCGACAAACGATTCAACCTCGCGGTCGATCCCGCGAAATTCAACCCCTGACCTCCGATCCCGACTCAGATGCAGAAACTCTTCAGCGACATAGACAACTACCTCTCGGCAGAGGACCGGCTCGCGTTCCGGGTCCGGCTCGATGCGGCGCATCCGGTCTACGCAGGGCACTTCCCCGGCAATCCCGTGCTGCCGGGCGTCTGCACGCTGCAGATCGTCCGGGAGTGTCTGGAGCGCGGCACGGGACGCAGGCACCGCTTCACGGCAATCCGCGAATGCAAGTTCCTCGGCATGATCGTTCCGCAGGCGGACACTCTGCTCAACATAGACATCCGCCTCGCAGACGACGGCACGGCGGCGAAAAAAGTGACCTGCGTCGTCACGAACAACGAAAAAACGGTCCTCAAACTCAAGGCGACCGCCACCCCTGAACCATGACGAACGACCGGAACGACATACTGGCGGTGATCCCGACCTACAACAACGAAAAAACCGTCGCCCGCGTGATCGCCGACGTGCGCCGCTACTGCGCGCACGTGCTGGTCGTAAACGACGGCTCGACCGATTCGACGGCGCAGATACTGGCCGCCGAGGGCGTCGAGACCATCTCTTACGCCCCGAACCGCGGCAAGGGATACGCCATACGCCGAGCGCTGCGCCATGCGGGCGAACACGGCTACCGCTACATGATAACGATCGACTCGGACGGACAGCACTTCGCGTCGGACATCCCGAAGTTCGTCGAAGAGATCGAAAAGACGCCCGACGCGCTGCTGGTAGGCGCCCGGAACCTCCGCTCGGACAACATGCCGGGCAAGAACACCTTCGCCAACAAATTCTCGAACTTCTGGTTCCGCGTCGAGACCGGCATGCGGCTCGACGACACCCAGTCGGGATTCCGGCTCTATCCCGTACGGCGGATGAAGGGCATGCGGTTCCTGACGCGCCGCTACGAATTCGAAGTCGAAGTGCTGGTGCGGACCGCATGGCGGGGAATCGCCGTGCGCAACATCCCCGTCAACGTCTTCTACCCCGAAAAGGGCGAACGCGTAACGCATTTCCGGCCGGGCAAGGACTTCACGCGCATCAGCATCCTCAACACGTTCCTCGTGCTGGGCGCCCTGCTGTTCTACTATCCGTGGCGGTTCCTGCGGTCGCTCACCAAAGAGAATATCCGCCGTTTCGTGACGGACAACATCACCCGTTCGCGGGATTCGAATCCGCAGCTGGCCGCCTCGATCGGGCTGGGGATCTTCTTCGGCATCGCCCCGCTGTGGGGCTACCAAATGATCGCGGCGGGGGTTACGGCCCACTTCACACGGCTCAACAAGGCCGTGGCGATCCTCAGTTCGAACATCAGCATCCCGCCGATGATCCCCTTCATCCTCTACGGCAGCTACTGGACCGGCGCGCAGGTACTGCGGCGCGGAATGCCGCTGTCGCTGTCGGACATCACGCTCGAAAGGGCGGCCGCCGACATGTTCCAGTACGTCGTGGGCAGTTTCGTCATGGCCGCCGTATGCGCGGTCGCGGCCGCGGCGGTCAGCTACGCCCTGCTCGTCCTCTGTAAACGCACGCCCCGCCATGAATAAGTTCTTCATCGCCCTGTACGACCTCTTCGAATCCCGCCGCGCACTGCTCTATGCGCTGCTGGGAGTGCTGGTCGTGGCGATGGCCTCAGCCGCACTGCGGCTGCGGTTCAGCGAGAACATCACCGGATTCTTCCCCGACGGGGAGCGGAAGGCGGCCGCGGCGTTCTCGAACCTGAAGATCAAAGACAAGATCGCCGTAATGATAAATGCCGGCGAGAATGCGGCCGACAAGACCGACGAGATGATGGCCTGCGCCGATTCGCTGGCGGCGCGGCTCAACGCCGACACGCTTTTCAGGCGTTATGCCGAAGTCGAAGCGACCTTCGGCAGCGAACTGGCGGACGGCATGCGGTCGTTCCTGCAGGGCAACCTGCCGCTGCTGCTTTCGGAAGCGGATTACGCCCGCATGGACACGCTCGTCACCCCGCGGGGCATCGCGCAGGCGATGGAGGGCAACTACCGCCGCCTGCTGTCGCCCGTCGGGGGATTCATCGACGAATATATCTACGACGATCCGCTGGGGCTGTCGTTCGGCGCGCTGGGCAAGCTGCAGGAGCTGAACATCGGAGGCAGCTACACGCTCTGCGACGACTACCTCTTCTCGAAGGACATGACCACGCTGCTGGTCTTCATATCACCGCACTACCAGAGCGGCGACACGGGCGTCGGCGACCGGCTGATCGAGCGGATCGAGTCGGCGCTGGAGGGGCTGAACGCCGAATACGCCGCCGCAGGAATCACGGCGGACTATTACGGCGGACCCGCCGTGGCGGCCTACAACGCCCGCCAGATCAAGCGTGACATGATGCTGACGCTCAACATCGCCATCCTGATCATCGTGGTGTTCATCACCCTCTCGTTCCGCAACAAGTTCGCGGTCCTGCTGGCCCTGATTCCCGTGGCGCTCGGCGCGCTGTTCGCGCTGGCGATCATGTCGCTGACGTGTCATACGATTTCGTCGATCGCCGTAGGTGCGGGGACCGTCGTAATGGGCATCGCGCTGAGCTATTCGATCCACATACTCTGCCATGCGAACCACTGCCACGACCCGCGGCAGATCATCCGCGATCTGGCCTATCCGCTGACCATCGGCAGCATAACGACCATCGGCGCCTTCGCGGGACTGCTCTTCACCGATTCGCAGCTGCTGCGCGACTTCGGACTGTTCGCATCGCTGACATTAGTCGGAACGACGCTTTTCAGTCTGGTGCTGCTTCCCCACCTGATCCGTAAGGAGAAACGCGGGGGGGGGTCCGCCGTGCTGGAACGGGTGGAGCGGCTCACGGGAATGCGTCCCGACCGGAACCGCCCGCTGGTGGCGGCGATCCTGCTGCTCACGTTCATATGTCTCTTCTTCTTCAACCGCATCGGCTTTGACAGCGACATGATGCACCTGAACTACGACCCGCCCCGGCTGGCCGCCGCGCAGCAGCGGCTGAGCAGGCTGACCGACGAAGACGGCGAACGGTCGAAGGTACTCTTCATCACCACGGCCGACACGCCGGGCGAAGCCGTCGCAAGCTACCTGCGCATGGGCCGGCGGCTCGACTCGCTCAAACAGGCCGGGAAAATCGACTCCCACGCCGGCATCGCATCGTTCGTGGTAGACAGCGCCGAACAGCAGCGGCGGCTGGAGCGATGGCGCCGGTTCTGGACTCCGCAGCGGCGGGAAGCGGTGCGCGCGGGGATTCGGGAGGCGGAAAAACGCTACGGCTTCGCCGACGGCGCGTTCGACGGCGCGCTGAAGCTGGCCGAAAAGGAGTACGGCCCGCTCGACTACGCGTCCGCAGCGGCGCGCGAGGTATTCCGCGAGTGGATCGACGGGCAGGAGAAGTCCCCCATCTTCCTGAGCCATGTGACGCTGGCCGACAGCTGCAAGCACGAGGTATACGCGGCGTTCTCGGCGACGGACGACATCGTAGCCGCCGACCGGGCGTTCTACGCCGGGAAAATGGCGCGGAGCGTGAACCGCAACTTCTACCTGATACTCTCGATCTCGTCGATACTGGTCACCGTGGCGCTATTCCTCTGCTACGGGCGTATCGAGCTGACGCTGATGTCGCTGCTGCCGATGGGCATCAGCTGGGTCATCATCCTGGGACTGATGGCGATGTTCGGCGTGGAGTTCAACATCGTGACGATCATCCTCTCGACCTTCATATTCGGCATCGGCGACGACTTCAGCATCTTCATCATGGACGGCCTGCTGAGCGAATACAAAACCGGGCGCAGGATGCTCGACGCGCACAAGACGGCCATCTTCTTCTCGGCCTTCACGGTCGTCGTGGGACTCGGAGCGCTGATCTTCGCGCGGCATCCGGCGCTCCATTCGCTGGCGCTGATCTCGCTCTTCGGCATCGTCGCCGTGGTGCTGGTATCCTACACCGTACAGCCCGTGCTGTTCCGGATGCTCGTCTCGTCGCAGACCGAAAAAGGCGGCGCGCCCTACACGCTGGGCAGCCTCATCAACACCCTCTACGCATTCGGGCTGTTCGTGACGGGATGCCAGCTGCTGCAGGCGCTGATCTTCACGCTCTGGCCGTTGCCGATGGCGCGACGCCGCAAGCAGCGCATCGTGCAGTGGTCGATCCACCATATGACGCGGGGATTCCTGCGGGCGATGGTCACCACCAAAACCATACGCCTGAACGACACGGGCGAAACGTTCGCCGAACCGGCGGTGGTGATCGCCAACCACCAGTCGTTCATCGACATCCTCGTACTGCTGAGCATCTGCCCCAAGGCGGTGATGGTGACCAACGGCTGGGTGTGGCGTTCGCCGGTCTTCGGGCGCATCGTCCGCTATCTGGGCTTCTACCACGCCGCAGACGGGTACGAACGCCTCGCTCCCGCGCTCGCGCAGAAGGTCGCAGAGGGTTACAGCGTCATCGTCTTCCCCGAAGGCACGCGCTCGACCGACGGCAGGATCAAGCGTTTCCACAAGGGCGCCTTCTACCTCGCGGCGGAGTTAGGACTGGACATCCTGCCGATATGTCTCTACGGCAACGGCATGATCTCGTCCAAACGCCAGCCCATCTACATCAAGCACGGACTGGTCGTGAGCCGCATACTGCCGCGCACGGCCTGCGGCGACCCCGCGGACTACTCCGCGCAGGCCAAGTCCGCATGCCGCCAGATGCGCCGCGAGTACCGCAAACTCTACGAGACCTACAACCGGCCCTGCAACCCCTATTTCCGCGACATGCTCATCAAGAGCTACACCTACAAAGGCCCCGTGCTGGAGTGGTACATGCGGGTCAAGATACGGCTGGAGAAGTGCTACACGCTCTTCGACCGCATCGTGCCGCGCGAAGGGACCGTCGTGGACCTCGGCTGCGGATACGGACCGCTGAGCTACATGCTCGCCATGCTCTCGGACCGCCGCCGCATCGTGGGCGTGGATTACGATGCGGAGAAGATCGAAACGGCGCGGCACAGCTTCCTGCGGCGGCCCGAAACGGAGTTCGTCCACGCCGACCTGCGCACGGCGGAGCTGCCCGAAGCCGATGCGTTCCTGCTGCTCGACGTACTGCACTACATGCAGCCCGAAGAGCAGCGCGGACTGATCGAACGCTGTGCGGCGCGGCTCAAGGCGGGCGGGCGGATCATCATCCGCGACGGCGACGCGGGGAAGGTCGAACGGCACAAGACGACGGCCATGACCGAAGTGTGGTCCACGAAGATCGTCGGATTCAACAAGACCGACGGCGAGCTGCACTTCACCTCGACGCCGGAACTGCAGCAGACGGCCCGCAGGCTGGGGCTGGAGATCCACGCGGCGCACACGGACGCGCACACGTCGAATACGGTTTACATACTGACCCGACCGGAATAAGATGCAGGAGGAGTTCGACATAATCGTCATCGGCAGCGGGCTGGGCGGACTGGAATGCGGCGTCATGCTGAGCCGCGAAGGGATGGGCGTCTGCATAGTCGAACAGGCGGCGGTCCCCGGCGGCTGCCTGCAATCGTTCCGCCGCCGCGGCCATTTCATCGACACGGGGATGCACTACGTGGGCAGCATGCAGCAGGGCGGCATCATGCGCCGCTATTTCGACTATTTCGGCATCGGGGATTCGCTCGAAATACGGCCGCTCGACGAAGCGTTCGACATCGTATCGCCGGGCGGAGCCGGAGAGTTCGCCTACATGCACGGCTACGACGAGTTCCGGCGGTACCTGACCTCCCGCTTCCCGCGCGAAGCGGCGGGAATCGCCCGCTACTGCGACAAAATCAGGGAGATAGGAGACAGCATAGGCGTCGAAGTGCACCGTTCGGGACGGCTGTCGTCCGGCGGGGTGAAATACCTCGGCGCATCGGCGGCGGAGTTCATCGGCGAATGCGTCGCCGACCCGCTGCTGCGCAGCGTTCTGGCCGGGACCAATCCCCTCTACGGCGGCGTGCGGGAGAGTTCCCCGCTCTACCACCACGCCATGATAAACCATTCGAACATCGAAGGCGCCTGCCGTTTCGCCGGCGGGACGCAGCATATCGCCGACGCGCTGGCGGCCAGAATCCGCGAGCACGGCGGCACGATCCTCACCGGATGCCGGGCAAGCGCGCTCCATACCGAAGGCAGACGCATCACGGGCGTGGAACTCGCCGACGGCAGGATACTGCGGGCGAAGAGCGTCATTTCGGCCATCCATCCCGCGGCGACGTTCGGCCTGATCGGGCCGACGCCAGTGCTCCGCCGCGCGTTCCGCGACCGGATGGCCGGCATGCCGGGCACGTACGGCCTTTTCTCGGTGTATCTGCTGCTCAGGCCGCAAAGTTTTCCCTATATCAACCGCAACCTCTATTATTACGCCGAGGGCGGAGACGTCTGGGATACGCTCTTCGACACGGAGGCCATGCGTCCGAAAATGGTATTGTTCAGCGCGCAGCCGCCGTGCGCCGATCCGGCATGGAGCGAGGTGGTGACGCTGATGGCCCCGATCGCCACCGACATCTGGTCGGCATGGAGCGGATCGGCGCCGGGCCGCCGTCCCGAAGCGTATACGGCCCTGAAAACGGCCGTCGCACAGCATCTGACGGACTTCGTCTGCGAGCGGCTGCCCGGCCTGCGGGCGGCGATCGAACAGACGTACGCGGCCACGCCCCTCACCTACCGGCATTACACCGGAATCCCCCACGGGGCTGCCTACGGCCTGCAGAAAGACTGCCGCAACGTCATGACGACCTGCATTCCCGTACGGACGAAATTCGAGAACCTGCTGCTCACGGGGCAGAACCTGACGGTTCACGGCGCGATCGGGGTGACGCTCTCGGCGGCGGCGACCTGCGCCGAGCTGCTGGGCACGGAATATCTGGCTAAAAAAATAGGCGACGCATGAAACGATTTCTCAAATACACGCTCATCACGCTCCTTGCGCTTCCGCTGCTGGCGGCGGCGTTCCTCTGGGGACTCTACCTCACGGCCGACATGGAACCGCCCGCGATGACCGTAGACACGGCGGCTTACCGCGTCGCGGACCACGGCGGCTACACCTCGTGCCGCGGAAGTTTCCTGCGCCATAACAGATACGGTCTCTGGGAGCTTTACACGGCCGGGTCGCCCGAAGAGTCGGGAGCGGCGGCAGGAGCGCTCACGGCCGGGCTGATGCGCTATCAGGAGCAGGTTTTCGTTGACCAGATCCGCCAATTCATCCCTTCGGACGGTTACCTGAAGTTCCTGCGGGGCCTGATCGTGATCTTCAACCGCAATCTGGGACGGCACGTCCCCGAAGAGTACCGGCGCGAGATATACGCCCGGTCGCTCTACTGCTCGCACGACTTCGACGCCATAGGCACCCCTTACGAGCGTCAGCTCAACTACCATGCGGCGCACGACATCGGGCACGCCATGAGCCAGTACATGCTCGTCGGGTGCAGTTCGTTCGCGGCATGGGGCGGCATGAGCGCCGACAGGGAGCTGGTGGTAGGCCGCAATTTCGACTTCTACATGGGCGACGACTTCGCCCGCCACAAAATCGTCACCTTCTGCCGTCCGCAGGCCGGGCACCCCTTCGTCAGCATCGGCTGGGCCGGGATGATCGGCGTACTGTCGGGCATGAACGACAAGGGGCTGACCGTGACGATCAACGCCGCCAAAGGTCCCGTCCCGCTCTCGGCGGCGACACCGATTTCGATCCTCGCGCGCGAAATCCTGCAGCACGCGGCCACGATCGGCGAAGCGCTCGAAATCGCCCGCCGCCGCGACACCTTCGTCAGCGAATCGCTGCTCGTCGCCTCGGCGCGCGACGGAAGGGCCGCGATCATCGAGAAAACGCCCCGCAAAACCGCCCTGTACGAAAGCGGCGGCGAATACCTCGTCTGCACGAACCATTACCAGTCGGCCGAACTGGCCGGCGACGAACACAACCTCGCAAACCTCGCCCGAACGGACAGCCCCTGCCGCTTCGCACGGCTGGAGGAGCTGACGGCGGCAAACGCGCCGCTCACACCTCAGGCGGCCGTGGCCATGCTGCGCGACCAGCGGGGCGAAGGCGGCACGGACATCGGCGTCGGAAACGACTGCTCGGTCAACCAGTCGATCGCCCACCACTCGGTGGTATTCCGGCCCTCGGCGTTGAAAATGTGGGTTTCGACCTCGCCGTGGCAGGGCGGCGCCTATATCTGCTACGATCTGGGAGCCGTCATGCGCGATCCCGATCCGGCCGGAGAGCTTTGCGACGCGGCGCAGGAGATAGCCGCCGACACGGCCTACCTCACGCATGACTATCCGCGCGTGGTGGCATACAGGCGGCTGGGCGGAGAAATCCGCAAAGCCATGCGGGAAGAGACCGCCGCCGACGCCGCGACGCTCGACCGTTTCGAACGGACCAATCCGCAGAATTTCCACACATGGAAACTGCTGGGAGAATACTACCGCTCGCAGGGCGACGACGTCCGGGCGGCGCAATGCTTCGACAAGGCGCTGCAGAGCGGAATCCCGCGCGCCGACGAGCGGGAAGCGGTTGAAAGACTAAAATCGGAATGCAAGCCATGATAAGAAATCCGGAAATACAATTCGCATCGGCGGATGCGATCGCCGCGTTCCAGCAGGAACGCCTGCGCGAAGAGATCGCCTATCTGTACGAAAATTCACCCTACTACCGGCGCATGTTCGACCACTGCGGCGCGCGTCCGGACGACATCCGCACGCAGGAGGACCTGCGGCGGCTGCCCGTGACCACCAAGACCGACCTGCAGCTCCACCCGCAGGATTTCATCTGCGTACCCCGCAGCCGCATCATCGACTACGTGACCACTTCGGGAACGCTCGGCGACCCGGTGACGTTCGCCCTCACGGAGGAGGACCTCGACCGGCTGGCCTACAACGAAGCCGAATCCTTCACCACGGCGGGATGCACGCCGGAGGACGTGCTGCAGCTGATGACCACCATCGACCGCCGCTTCATGGCGGGGCTGGCCTATTTTCTGGGCGCGCGGAAGCTCCGGTGCGGCGTGATCCGCGTCGGGAACGGCATTCCCGAACTGCAGTGGGACACCATACGGCGCATCGGCCCCACGGGCTGCATCGTCGTGCCGTCGTTCCTGACAAAACTGGTCGCCTATGCCGAGGAGCATGGCATCGACTACCGCCGCTCGTCGCTGCGCCGTGCGATCTGCATCGGCGAAGCGCTGCGCGACACCGCCTTCGGCAACAACACGCTGGGGGCCAAGATTACCGAGCTGTGGCCCGAACTGGAGCTGTTCTCGACCTACGCTTCGACCGAGATGCAGACCTCGATCACCGAGTGCGGGCACCACTGCGGCGGCCACGTGCCGGCCGACCTGATTCTGGTGGAGCTGCTCGACGAGCAGAACAACCCCGTCGCCGAAGGCGAGGAGGGAGAGGTCGTCATTACGACGCTCGGCGTGCGGGGCATGCCGCTGCTGCGCTTCCGCACGGGCGACATCTGCATCGGATACACGGAGCGGTGCGCCTGCGGACGCAGCACGATGCGGCTTTCGTCGGTCATCGGCCGAAAGGGCCAGATGATCAAGTTCAAGGGCACGACGCTCTATCCGCCCGCGCTGTACGACATACTGGAGAACATTCCGGGCGTGAGCAACTACATCATCGAGGTCTTCACGGGCAGTCTGGGCACCGACCAGATCGTGCTGCGCATCGGCAGCGCGCGCCGCGACGAAGCTTTCGAAAAGGAGATAAAGGACACGTTCCGCTCGAAAGTGCGCGTCGCCCCGGAGGTGGTTTTCGAACCCGTGGAGTACATTGCGAAAAAACAGATGCCCCAGATGAGCCGGAAACAAATTAAATTCGTAGATTTACGCGAACAAACCAAATAAAAAATCCGACAATGAAAAAGTTACTGGCCATGGCATTGTGCCTCGTCGCAGTCAGCGGCTACGCCCAGAAGGGAAAAGAGAAGATCGCAGCCGATTTCTACGGCGTGGATTACAGCTGCGTGGACGTCAAGGGCGCCGACGAGGAACCGGGCGCCTTCATCAAGGCGTTCGAGGCCATCAACAGACTCTTCCTGAGCGAACCGAAGAAATACGACGTGGCCGGGTTCACCGGCATCGACATCCTCTCAACCGGCGTAGAGCAGGCCAACGAATCGCTCGGCGCACTGGCCGCGGAGCAGTTCACGCCCCGCAGCGCAGCAACCGACTGGCAGACGCAGCTGCCGCAGATCGTCGCCCGCTACGACAACGGTTCGGGCAACAAGGGGCTGGTGCTGGTCGCCACGACGCTCGACAAGGGCAACGGTCTGGGCTACTACACCGCAGTGCTGTTCGATCCCGCGACGCACGAGATAATCACCCAGATGGACATGGTCGGCAAGCCCGGCGGCTTCGGCCTGCGCAACTACTGGGCAGGTTCGGTTTACAACGCCCTCAAAAAACAGGGAAAATACCTGACCAAGTAGGACAGGTCCCGTCCTGAAACGATCCCTGCACGTCTCCGTGCAGGGATTTTTCATTGCCCGGCGGAACCGGAACCGCGCAGGCCGTGCACGGCGGACCATTGGAATTCGATACGAAACAGCGGAAGAGTTCCGGTCGGGCCGGAAGTTTCACAACGAAAGATTATGCGGCGGTTTTTTGACCGCAACGCAATTTTTTCGTAACTTTATCCCCACATAACGAAAATGCGCTGTACGCGTGTGCACGCATTATCCTAAACGTAACCGACTCAAACCTATGAAAAAACTGCTGAAACCGCTCTTCACGGCCCTGTTCGCGGGCATGGTCTGCACCGGTGCCAAGGCCGCCGAACCGCAGGTCATCAACATCCGGACCAACGACCTTTCGATGGTCATGAGCGTCGCTCCGAACGGCGAAGTGCTGTTCCACCACTTCGGAGGACGCATCGACGACGCATCGCCCGCCGCAGGCATCAAAAGCTACCGCCGCACGGACCACGGCACCGACAACCTCGCCTACTCGACGATGGGCGGCCGCAACTTCCGCGAACCCGCGCTGCGCGTGACCCACGCCGACGGGGACATGAACACCGAACTGCGTTACGTGTCGCACGCCACGCGCACGCTGGCCGACAAGAACGTCAGCGAAACGGTCGTCAAACTCACCGACACCAATCAGGCGCTGGACGTCGAACTGGTCTATACGGCCTATGCCAAAGAGAACGTCATCACGACCCACACCGTGATCCGCAACCGCGAAAAGGGCGACGCCGTACTGCACGCCTTCTATTCGTCGTCGCTGCCCGTAAAGGCGCGCAGCTACCTGCTGACCCACCTCTACGGCTCATGGGCGCGCGAGAGCCAGACCGACCACACGCTGCTCACCCACGGCTCGAAGAGCATCGAGTCGCGCAAGCTGGTGCGCACGACGCACACCGAGAACCCGGCCTTCATGATCACGCTCGACAGCGAAGCCTTCGACGAGAACTACGGCGAGGTGATCGCCGGCGCACTGGCATGGAGCGGCAACTTCCGGCTCAACTTCGAGGTCGATGAATTCAACGTGCTCAACATCCTCGCGGGAGTCAACCCCTACGCTTCGGATTACACGCTCGCCAAGGGCGAATCGTTCACCACGCCCGAAATGGTCTACACCTACAGCTTCGAGGGCGCAGGCGGCGCGAGCCGCAACCTGCACGACTGGGCGCGCAACTACGGCGTATGGCACGGCCATACGTACGCCCCGACGCTGCTCAACAGCTGGGAGGGCGCCTACTTCACGTTCGATGCCAAGACCCTGACGGACATGATCGACGACGCGGCGGACATGGGACTGGAAATGTTCGTGCTGGACGACGGATGGTTCGGCAACAAATATCCGCGCAACGATGCGAACGCCGGACTCGGCGACTGGCAGGTCAATGTCAGGAAGCTCCCCGAAGGCATCGACTACATCGCTTCGCACGCACACCGCAAAGGGCTGAAATTCGGCATCTGGATCGAGCCGGAGATGGTCAACCCCAAGAGCGAACTGGCCGAGAAACATCCTGACTGGATCGTCAGGTCGGGCGACCGCGAAATGCCCCGGATGCGCAACCAGTGGCTGCTGGACCTGACCAACCCCAAGGTGCAGGACTTCGTATTCTCGGTATTCGACAACACGATGAAGCTCTCGCCCAACATCGACTACATCAAATGGGACGCCAACCGCCATGCGGAGAACGCCGGATCGGAATTCCTGCCCAAAGACAGGCAGTCGCACTTCTGGATCGACTATGTGCAGGGATTCTACAAGGTCATGGAGCGCATCCGCGCCAAATATCCCGACGTGCTGATCCAAGCCTGCGCTTCGGGCGGCGGCCGCGTGGAGTACGGCGCCATGAAGTATTTCAACGAGGTGTGGACCAGCGACAACACCGAAGCGCTTTCGCGCGCCCGCATCCAGTACGGCACCAGCCTGTTCTATCCGGCGACGGTCATGGGTTCGCACGTCTCGGCCACGCCCAACCACCAGACCAGCAACATCACGCCGATCAAATTCCGCTTCGACATGGCCTGCGCGGGCCGTCTGGGCATGGAGTTGCAGCCCAAGCAGATGAACGCCGAGGAGAAGGCCTTCGCGCGCAAAGCCATCGAGAGCTACAAGGGATACCGCGACATCGTCATGGAGGGCGACCTCTACCGCATCGGCACGCCTTACGACGATACGGGCTACTACGGGGTGATGTACGTGTCGAAAGACAAGAAAAAAGCCGTGCTGTTCACCTACTGCACCCTCTACCAGAGCCGCACGCTGGTTCCGAAATACCGGCTTTACGGACTCGACGCGCAGACCCGCTACAAGATCAGGGAGCAGAACGTCGATAAGAAACGGTTCTGGTTCGACGGCGGCACCTTCACCGGCGAATACCTCAACCATGCGGGCATCAACCCCAATCTGAACAAAATTTACGACAGCGCCGTATTCGTGCTCGAAGCCGAATAGCGCTCCCCGAAGGGGAGAAGCGCCTGCTCCGGAAAGCCTGCGGCCCTGTTATGGCCGCAGGCTTTTTCGTCGCCCGGCAAAGGGCCGGAGAAGCGGACGGCACAAGCGGGAAAGGACGGCGGGGACGGGACCGGACGGCGGAAGCGAAACCGGACGGCAAAAGCGGGATCGGACGGCAAAAGCGGGATCGGACGGCAAAAGCGGGATCGGACGGCGGAAACGGGATCGGACGGCGGAAACGGGCGGAGAAAACACCCCTTCTGCGGCCGCCGGCGTACGATTCTGTAAAAATGGTATGACGAACCGTAATCGGGGTAGCCGGCAATAACGCGAAATCGGATATCTTTGCAATGTGGAATTACGGGCGGACCGGGAAAAGCGGTGCGGACCCGAAAAAACGGCATACGCTATGACGAAGGAACAGAAGGAGCAGACGATCGGACTGCTGTTCGCCGAGAAGTGTTCGTGCGTCGTCCGCAACGGGGACGAGGTGCGGATTTTCCGCGAACGGGGCGTGAAGGACCTCTACAGGCTGCTGCGCGAGGAGCCGCAGCTGCTCGACGGAGCTTTCGTGGCCGACAAGGTGGTCGGCAAAGGCGCGGCGGCGCTGATGATTCTGGGCGGCGTGGAGGAGCTTTTCGCCGACGTGGTGAGCCGTGCGGCCCTCGACCTGCTCGCCGCCACGGGAAAAGCGGTCGCCTACACGGTCGCCGTGCCCCATATCATCAACCGTGCGGGCGACGGGATATGTCCCGTGGAGCAGCTCTGCGCCGAGGCGCAGACGGCCGGGGAGTGTCTGCCGCTGATCGAAGGATTCATCCGCAAAATGCAGGAGCGAAACGAATAGATAGGGTTCGCTACTGCCCGGCACAGGGATTTTCCGCTGGCGCAGCGACGGGATCGACGCCGGAACCCGACGCCCCGGACGACGCTATTCGGGAGTGTGAACCTCGATTTTCAAAACCGCACGAAAAGCACTGTTTTTGAATATGAACAAACAAAAGACAAAATGGAAACAACGGCTGTAAAACTCTATTCGCTCGATTACCGCGATGCGAAAACCTACCTCGCGGCGGCGCTCTTCGTCGCGGGCAACATCCTCCTGCCCCAAATCTGCCACTCGGTGCCACAGGGCGGACTGCGGTGGCTGCCGATCTACTTCTTCACGCTCGTCGGAGCCTACAAATACGGCTGGCGCGTGGGCCTGCTGACCGCCGTGCTGTCGCCGCTGGTCAACTCCGCGCTGTTCGGAATGCCCGCCGCGGCGGCATTGCCGGCGATTCTGCTCAAGTCCGTACTGCTGGCCGCAGCCGCCGGATTCGCCGCACGGCGGTTCGGGCGCGCTACGCTGCCGCTGCTGGCGGGCGTGGTGCTCTTCTACCAGACGGCGGGTGCGCTGGGCGAATGGGCCTTCACGGGTTCGGCGGCCGCCGCCGTGCAGGATTTCCGCATCGGGATTCCCGGCATGCTCGCGCAGGCGGCGGGCGGTTACCTGATTATCAACTATCTGTTACGCAAATAAATTCAAACGACATGATCAATAGAATGTATGTGATCACACTGCTGTCGGTCCTGCCTTTGACGGCTTGCGGATCGGCTCAGGGCGGCGAAAAGACCGAAGCCCCCGAAGTATACTTCATCCGCGAGATCACACCCCGAAACATGGTGCGCATCTACGAAGCGCTGGAACGTCCCGCGACGGGTAAGGTCGCCGTCAAGCTCTCGACGGGCGAACCGGGCGGGCACAATTACCTCAAACCGGAGCTGATAAAGGAGATCGTGACCAAAGTCGGCGGCACGATCGTCGAGTGCAACACCGCCTACGGCGGCGGACGCGCACGCACGCAGGATCACCTGAAGGCCGCTGCCGACCACGGTTTCACGGCCATCGCCCCGGTGGACATCATGGATGCCGACGGAGAGGTGAGCCTGCCGGTGAAAGGCGGAAGACACCTGAAAGAGAACTTCATCGGCTCGCACTACCCCCGCTACGACTTCACGGTGGTGCTGTCGCACTTCAAGGGGCATGCGATGGGCGGCTTCGGCGGTGCGGTCAAGAACATCTCGATCGGCATCGCGTCGTCGGCCGGGAAAGCGTGGATACACTCGGCGGGCAAGACCAAAAACGCCGCCGAAATGTGGAGCAACCTCCCGGCGCAGGACGATTTTCTGGAGTCGATGGCCGAGTCGGCCAAGTCGGTCGCCGACCACTGCGGCGACAAGATTCTCTACATCAGCGTGATGAACAACCTCTCGGTGGACTGCGACTGCGACGCGCATCCCGAAGAGCCGAAGATGGGCGACATCGGCATCCTCGCCTCGCTCGATCCCGTAGCGCTGGACAAGGCGTGCGTCGACATGGTGTACGCATCGCCCGATCCGGGGAAATCGCACCTGATCGAGCGCATGGAGTCGCGCCACGGCATTCACACGCTCGAACACGCCGAAGCCATAGGGCTGGGTTCGCAGCAGTACCGACTCGTGGAACTGAAATAGCATGGAGTACAGGACACTGGGCCGCACGGGACTGCGCGTCAGCGCCGTGGCGCTGGGGTGCGAGGGATTTATGAACCGGCCGGAGGAAGAGGTGCGGGCAGACTTCGACTTCGCAATCGAAAACGGGATCAACTTCCTCGACCTCTACGCTTCGAACCCCGAACTGCGCAGCAGCATCGGCGCGGCACTGGCCGGGCGGCGCGAAGGGTTCGTCATACAGGGGCACCTCTGCTCGGTGTGGGAAGAGGGGCAGTATCTCCGCACGCGCGATCCGGAGAAGGCGCAGGCCGCATTCGACGACCTGCTCGCGCGGCTGGGGACGGATTACGTCGATATAGGCATGATCCACTACGTCGATGCCGAGGACGACCTGCGGAAGGTATTGGACGGGCCGATCCTGCAACTGGCACTGCGGCTCCGGTCGGAGGGGCGCCTGCGCCATATCGGCATCAGCAGCCACAACCCCGCCGTGGCGCGGCAGGCGGCCCAAACCGGACTGATCGACGTGCTGATGTTCTCGCTCAACCCCTGTTACGACCTGCTGCCGCCGAGCGACGACGTGGACACGCTCTGGGCCGACGAAAGCTATGCGCAGGAGCTGCACAACATCGACCCCGAACGCCAGCGGCTTTACGAATTCTGCGAACGCGAAGGCGTGGCGATCGACGTGATGAAGGCGTACGGCGGCGGGGACCTGCTGAGCGGGACCAACTCGCCGTTCGGGAAGCCGATGACACCGGTGCAGTGCATCGAATACGCCCTGACGCGCCCCGGCGTGGCGGCCGTGATGGCCGGATGCCGCAGCCGGGCCGAAATCGAGGCGGCGCTCGCATGGTGTACGGCGACAGCCGCCGAACGCGACTACACGCAGGCGCTGACCGGACTCGGCCGGTTCTCGTGGGAAGGACACTGCATGTACTGCGGCCACTGCGCCCCCTGCACGGCCGGGATCGACATCGCAAGCGTGAACAAATACTACAACCTGACGCTGGCGCAGGACGAAGTGCCCGAAACCGTGCGCGAACATTACAGCCTGCTGGCGCACCACGCTTCGGAGTGCATCGCCTGCGGCCGCTGCCAGAGCAACTGCCCGTTCGGGGTCGATATCATCGGACATATGCGGCTGGCGGCCGCGAAGTTCGGGTACTGATCCGCATTCCGGGATAGGAGCGGGCAAAAAAGCGAATCCGGCGGCGGTTCCGGCTTCCGAAATCACGACAATTTCCTATCTTTGCCGATCGACACACACCGACAATGACCGAACAAATCATAGCACAAAGACTCGGAATCGCCCTCCGGCAGGTGCAGGGCACGGTACGCCTGCTGCGCGACGGCGCGACGATCCCCTTTATCAGCCGCTACCGCAAGGAGGCGACCGGTTCGCTCGACGAACTGCAGGTCGGGGCCGTCAAGGAGCAGCTGGACAAACTCACCGAACTCGAAGCACGCAAACAAACCGTCCTCTCGACGATCGGGGAGCAGGGCAAACTGACCGACGAACTTCGCAAACGCATCGAAGCGTGCTGGGAAGCCGTAGAGCTGGAGGATATTTACCTGCCTTACAAGCCCAAGCGGCGGACACGGGCGACCGTAGCGCGCGAACGCGGGCTGGAGCCGCTGGCAAACAGCATCATGGCGCAGCATTCGCACGACATCGCACGGCAGGCGCAGCGTTTCGTCACGGCCGACGTGCCGACCCCGGAGGAGGCTATAGCCGGGGCGTGCGACATCATCGCCGAGCGGGTGTCGGAGGACGAGCGCGCCCGCAACAGCGTGCGCCGCACGGCGGCCCGCGAAGGCGCAGTTCACTCCCGGCTCGTGAAAGGCAAGGAGCAGGAAGGCGTCAAATATTCGGACTACTTCGATGCGGCGGCGCCGCTGCGTACCGTTTCGTCGCACCGTTTTCTGGCCATGCGGCGCGGCATGGACGAAGGGGTCCTGAAGATCTCGGTGGAGATGGACGCCGACCGCATCACGGAAGGGCTTCGCCGCCAGTTCGTGCGCCACGGCTCGGCGACGCGCGAATGGATGGAAGCTGCCGTCGCGGACTCGTTCAAGCGGCTGATCCGGCCCTCGATCGAGACCGAACTGCTGGCGGCAGCCAAGGAGAAGGCCGACGACGAAGCGATCCGGGTATTCGCCGAAAACCTGCGGCAGCTGCTGCTCTCGGCGCCGCTCGGACAAAAGCGCATCATCGCCGTCGACCCCGGATTCCGCACGGGCTGCAAAGTCGTGGCGCTTGATTCGCAGGGCAACCTGCTGCACAACACCACCGTCTATCCCCATCCGCCGCAGAACCGTTACGCCGAAGCCGCCGAAACGCTGCGGTCGCTGGCAGCCCGGTACAAGGCCGAAGCCTTCGCCATAGGCGACGGCACGGCAGGGCGCGAGACCGAACAGCTGGTCCGCGGACTGGGGCTGGAGGGCGTCGGGGTGTTCATGGTGAGCGAGGACGGCGCATCGGTCTACTCGGCGTCGGCCGCGGCCCGCGAAGAGTTTCCCGATCACGACGTGACCGTTCGCGGCGCGGTCAGCATCGGCCGCAGGCTGATGGACCCGCTGTCGGAGCTGGTGAAGATCGACCCGAAGTCGATCGGCGTGGGACAATACCAGCACAGCGTCGATCAGTCCAAGCTCAGGGCCAGACTGGTCACGGTGGTCGAGAGCTGCGTGAACAAGGTCGGCGTGAACATCAACACCGCATCGAAGCATATTCTGACCTACATATCCGGTCTGGGGCCTGCGCTGGCCGAAAACATCGTCGCATATCGCGCCGCGAACGGCGATTTCAAAGACCGGAAAAGTCTGCTGAAAGTGCCGCGTCTGGGCGCCAAAGCCTACGAGCAGGCGGCGGGATTCCTGCGCGTGGTAGGCGGCAGGAATCCGCTCGACAACAGCGCCGTGCACCCGGAGTCGTATCATATCGTGGAGCGGATGGCCGCCGACGCGGGCGTGACGGTCGAGCAACTGCTGGCGGACAAGGAGCTGCGCAAAGGCATAAAACCCGAAAGATACGTGGACACCGAGGTGGGGCTGCCGACCGTGACGGACATTCTCGAAGCACTCGACAAGCGGGGTCTCGACCCGCGCGAACAGCTGCAGGCATTCTCGTTCGACCCCGACGTGCACTCGGTCGCCGACCTGCGCGAAGGCATGACGCTGCCCGGCATCGTCACCAACATCACGGCCTTCGGCGCGTTCGTCGATATCGGCATCAAGCAGGACGGGCTGGTGCATATCTCGCAGCTGGCCGACCGCTACGTCGCATCGCCGGCCGACGTCGTCCATTTGGGACAGCACGTCGAGGTCCGCGTGACGGGCATCGACACGGTCCGCAACCGCATTGCACTGTCGATGCGCAAGAACGGCTGACAAAATCGGCGTCCGGGTAATTCCGAACGCCGATTTTCACATAGCATCCCGCTCACTCCTCAGGCGGCACGAAAGACCAATGCGTGTGCATGATTTCCCAACGCCCGGATGAATTCCGCCGATAAACCTCGATGCAGTGCATTCTGAACAGCCGCCCGTCTCGATGCGCCCCGTAATCGCAGGTCAGGACGGCGGCATCCGACGCCGGCTGCACGACGGGATCGACCATGCGGTACGAGTCGATCCCTATCTTCCCGCGGATCATGTCATAATACGCTGCAAGGGCCTTCTTACCTCCGAGTTTGCTTTCGAGCGCCGGATCGAAACAGACCGTCATCGGACGACAATTCGATAAACCCGTCGGGATTTTCGCCGTTCCACAGCTCCAAAGCCCGTTTTTCGAGGGCTGTAATCAAAGCCTTAATGTCCCCGTCGTTCGCGGGCGCCACTGCCGATCCGGTCATATGATAATCCTGAGAAAAAATTATCAGCTCTCCTTATGACAGCGAGGGTTCTGTCACATACTGAACCTTTTAACGGATTACCGCCCGGCCGAATTCGGTTTCCGCTTTGGTCGGTACGTTAGGCAGTATTCCGGGGCGTGCCGATTTGCGGTTCGCTTCCGGAAATTTGATTCCGTTGTGCAGCGGTTGTACGCCGGCCGTACAGGCTGTCGTACGGGCCGATTGCGGAGCCGCCGGAAGTTCGGTCGGAATATCCACCTGAATATAGTCCGGTTCGCCGGATTCACCGAGATGATTGTATCCGATAAAGTAGAGATCCATGCTTTGGCCCAATGTCGCCGGGTTGTAGATCAGTATGTGCACGTCGTTGTCGGTGCTGGACCGACCGTACCAACCGCCGGGCCGGTAAGATGCGCTGTTGCGGATCGAAGCGAAGTAGTCCGGCAACGACTCCTTGTTGTGTTCGAATTCCCCGATGGTAAATCCGCCCTGAAAGCGGTAGTCCTTGCAGTAGATGTTGGGGGCGAATTCGTAAATCACGGCCGGAAATGTAGGATACTTTTCATAACCGGGAAGCGTACCCGCATCGACAACGGAATAGGTAACGCTAAGCGCCGCTTTGCCGATCGGATTGGTGTCGGAGCCGGTGTTGGTCGAACGTGCGACGACGGTGGGAACGGCTCCTGCCGCAGCCGGCGTTTGCAGAGCGATCCAATTCAGCTGTCCGGGAATCCGGTCGAGATTGGTGCCCAATACGGCGAAGGTCACTACTTCGCCGGGCTCGGCGGGGTAAGAGATATCCGTCAGATTGGGCTGGATGCCGTTGCTCGTAGTACCTTCGGCCAGTAGTTTGCTGATCTCGGCCTCGGTATAGGTACCCTCGCCGATAGGATTGCCGGGAAGGATGCAGGAGAAGTTGTGCAGCGCCCGGATCGAGGCCTGCAACGAAACGCTCAGCGTAGAGCGTTCGTACCGGGGATTGACGAAATTGACCCAAGGACCGATCCCGTCTTCGACGACTGCCGTATTGCCCGCATAACCGATGATGCCGTTGGTCTTGACCCAAGTCAGCGCTCCCGGCACGCCCTCTTTCGAAATGCCCACGGCCATCAGCACCGCCTCCTGATTCAATGCCGAACGGTAATATTCCCGATTGGCGTCTGTTCCCGTGTAATAGCCGTTCTCTTCGCTTCCTGCAAGCAGCTCTTTCCGCCATGCCTCTTCGCTCTGCGAATCGAACTGGCCGGGATCGTTCAGAAGCATGTATTTGTAGGAGTGTGCATGTTCGTTGGGATAGAAGAAAAATTGCAGCAGGGTCTCGCCGGGGATGCCGAAATCCATTCCGTCAGCCACCAGAAATCGGATGCCGACAAGCGGACCCCCGTTCAATCCGTCGCCGATCCCGTGCGGATCGTACACTTTGTCCATCCTGCCTTTGAATGTAAACGAATAGTTGCCCAGTTCGCTGTCCAGCAGATCGCCGGAAATTGTGTAGATGCGGTCGTTGCGGTCTGTATTTACATTACCTGCGATGATCGGAGAAACGATCGCGGTCTCCTCTCCGTTCGGGAGCATGACATAGCTCGGCTGCCGCGGCTCTTCCGGATTTCCGGCGCAGACGGTCCAATTGACGAATTCGTTCTCCTCTACCGTGTAGAGATGCGACGGAATCAGCGTCGATTGCTGAACGGGAGCGATAAGCTCCAGACAGATCGCCGTTCCTTTGCCCGAAAGTTCTTCCTCCTGCTCCTCGATGCCTTCGCTGAAGAGTGTGACGCGGTAGATGTCGTGCTTTCCGTCTTCGCTTGGCCCGACATAATTCTCCACGGCGTGCGTAAAGCGGATTTGTTTGGCCGGAGTGGTAAGGTGCCGGCGTACGATCTCCGACGTCGCCCGCTCCGAAGTCGGGGACCACATGAATACGGCCAGTACATACTCCGTCGAAGGCGCCAACTCCGTGCAGGCGTACTTTTTCCGTCCCGTATTCCACAGATCGGTCAGTTCCGCATCGTATTTCTCCTGCAGCAGGGCGACGATCTCTTCGTCGCTGGAATTATCCGCCTGCCGAGCCGGAAGCATGGCATAGCAGTAGATCTCCGTTGTGTTCGTCGGCACGATTTCAATGGAGGCCCGGTCGGAAGAGAGACTCAGAACATTGACGCGTAGTGTTTCGACATTGCATTCGGCGTATTCCGAATCCGGATATCCGTTGTCGCCCAAGGCCTTGACGAAAAAACGGTAGACTTCGCCCGCATTCAGTCCGCTTAGCCGCGCCGATTGCTCCGTCGTTCCGGTCTCAGGAATAATCTCTGCACCCGTTTCATCCGTCAAATAATAGCGGTAGGAGGCGGCATTCGGCACGGCATTCCACTCCAGCAGGGCTTCTGCGCCCGACCGTTCGGCGAGCCGGACGGTCGGTGCGGGAAGCTGTTTCGTGTTTTCTGTTTCATCGGAACCGCATGCAGCCCACGAGAGACATATTCCTGTAAAGCATATCAGATAAAGGAACCTTTTCATGTCGGTCGTTTTTAGTAGTTGTAGTCATCGCGTACGCATCGTACGTTGAGAGCGTAATCCCCTCTCTGCGTATCCTGCGGATTGCAGCCGCAATTGACCTCGTTCTCGAAATAGATACGCAAGGCTCCGGCGTTTCCGGATCCGCGTGCCGGGGAGCTGGCGAGCCAGCTGTAGCTGTAATTGGATTGTTTCGCGCGATAGAAATAGGTGCCTTCGGGATCCCATACCGTATTTTTATAGGTGATCCAGTAGCCGGTTCCCGGAAAGAAAACACCCTCCGTATCCTCCGAGCAACCCTTGAGCAGCCAACCGCCGTTCCACGCCTGATCGAGGAGATTGATGTTGCCGATCATCATGTTCGCATGTTTGCCGTCGATGGTGAAACCCGTGAAACTCCATACATTGGGAACGCGGTATCCGGCGGGACAGGGATCGTATGCCGTCTTGGCGCCGCTGAACGAACTCATCTCAAGGGCATACTTCTCGCTCCACCCGTCGGGATCGCCCCAAAGCGTCTGGTCGCGGGTCTGGAGCCAGCCTGCGGCGCCGCTGCCGGTTATGTAGGCGTCGGGATGCTGTATGGCGTAGGCGATGACGTCGTTGTTCTTGGCGCCTGCTTCATTGCGTGTGAGATAGGAGTACCATGCCCGGTAGGTATCCTTATGTTCACCGCCGACGTAGAGGGCATTGGCGTTGGAGAAGGGATCCTTACGGCCGTATTGGTAAAGAGTGGCCTCCGTTCCGGTCACGGAATAGGCGCCCAAGTTGCGGTCCATTACCCGCAGACTCTTTCCTGAGAAGTTGATCAGGGTCTTGTCGGCAGGAGTCTCTCCGCCCGTACACCAGATATGCCAGCTCCAGAGAATCGAGCCGTCAGCATCGGTGACAGCAACAAGCGTGTTTCCGGCTTCGGCTCCTGCCGTGAAGATGAGTTTTCCGTTTTCGACCGACAGATCCGAGATCAGATCGGCTTTCTCGCTCCATACCGTGCGTGCGGACGAAACCGCGCCGACGCTCTCTTGGGTGCAGCCCTTCACCGTACAGTCGAAGTAATAGGTGCCGGGGGCCGTCACGACATAGCAGTTGGCGGTACCTTCCTTGTCGAGCGGATCGGCTCTGCGCTCAAGCTGGTCGAGGTATTTGATCTGGGCGGGGAATTCGGTGATCCGGCCCCGTTCGATAACCGTCGTCTCTTCGTAGAGCTGCGTATATTCGTCGCCGGTCGCATCGCCGAGGGTGATGCTGAATCCGTCGTAGATGCCTGCCGGCAGTACGAGGTAAAAAGTCTGCGGCTCTTCCGAGAGTTGCGTTTCGGTCGTCAACCGCTTCCGCGTGTTGCCGTCGGCCATTTTCAGCACGGGATAGGGGGCCGTAACGTCGACCGTAGCGTTTCCGGAGAGGATTTCGCCGCCAGCTCCCTCAAAGATGATGTGGCAGAGGGCCTGACTGCCCGACACACGGAATTTCAACAGACCGCAGAGGTTGCTGAACTGCATGTCGGCGACATCGCCATAGGCCAGCGAAGGATTTGTTGCGTCGTGCAGTTTGCCGGGCGCCGCGGGCATCTCCTCAGGCAGGACGAAAGCGAGCTTCGCACCGTCGAATGTTGTTTGCCAACTGCCGGGATAGAATGCGACGTACTTGCCCTCCTGCAGGAGTATGTCGCCGCCGAAACGGGCAGTCACACCCGCAGGCGAGAGCATTCGGAAAAGTGCGGAGAATTGTGCGTCTGGCGTCCAAACCGTGATTTGGTCGCTATTCGACCATGAGATGATATTGTTGCCGAGCTGCGTGCGGCTCTGGGGATCGAACGGTTCGTGCGTTGCATTTATCTCGATGGGAACAGGCTGCGATGCTGCTGGTTCATCGTCGCTGCAGGCGACACTCCCCATCACGAGGAGAACTGTCGCGAGAATTCGGAACGGTTTTTTCATACGCTTTGAGATTTTGAGTTTTGAATCCACAGTGGCGATCTTTGTTGCCACTTGTCCGATTGCAAATTTATATGAAAAGTGTATCCCCCGATTATTCGGGGGGGGGTAAATGGGGGACAACTCTCGAAAATAGAGGGGACAGCTATGTGTTAAATAGTTGTGAGATAATCGTATAGATCCAAACTTGAATCAAGCCCCATTTTGGCTCTGAGCCGTGTGCGTTTTTTCTTGCATGACTCCTGCGTGATATTCAGTATGGACGCGATTTCCTTGGTCGAAAGGTTGATGTAGACGTATGACAGATATTTGATGTCATTGGCTGAAAGATCGGGATGTTTGGCCTTCAGCGCTTTGACGAATTCCGGATTGACTTCTTCGAAATGGGTCAGGAAATGCTCCTCTTCATGAGGCTTGTTGAGCTGCTGTTTTAACCGGTAGAGGTACTTGCGTACGTCATCATAGCGGGTGCTTCCCGTCTTTTTGAGAATTGAGTCCACCAAATCTTGCAGCATTTGATTGCGCGTCGAATTCTGAAGCGCGGTAGCCGTAAGTTCACGGTTCTTGTCTTCGATCGTGTGTTGTAGATTCCGGCGTGCGTTTTTTTCCTCGGCCAGTTCAAGCTCGGCAATTCGGCTGTTGCGTTCGTAGATAATCCTTTTTTGCCGGATCTGCCGGCGACTGATGATCAGAATGACGGTCAGCAGGGCGAGGAGCAGAGTCACAAATCCGAAAACATATCGGTCGGTCTGCTGTTTCCTTCGGCTTTCGGTCAGTCTGTTTTGGTAACTTAGCAACTCGAGCTTGATCTTGCCGAGCATGAAATTCTTCTCTTCGCGTTGTTCGTAGAGATTCTTCGTGGCGAGCAGCACCGAATCGTTGTATCGGAACGCTTTGTCGAAATCCTGACGGCGATAGTAGAGGCGGAAGAGCGTCGAATAGATCCGAATTCGTTCTTCGAAATTCGGATCGTTGGAGAGCGCTTCGGTAGCGAATCGGAGCGTCTCTTCGTCGTTGTGCTCTTCCAGCCCGATATCTGCCAGATGTCGGTAGATATTGACCAGAAAACGCGGATCGCCATGCTTTTTGAGCGGTGGAATCGTCGCATGTGCGACCCGTTTGGCAGAGGTGTAGTTTTTTGTGTTATAGAGCAGTTCCACCTTGTTGATATCGGCGATCAGCAGGCCTAACGGGTCCCGGTCTTTGAGCGCTCCATAAGCGATGTCGAGGTAGCGTCCCGCTTCGTCATAGCGCTCGCTGACGATCAGAAAATCCACAAAATTGACGGCAACCCATCCGATGAGCATCGGATCTTGGTTCTTGATGGCGAGATCGTACGATTTCTGGAGAAACTCTTCGGCCCGATCGTAATATTTCTGATCCTTGTAAAGGAAGGATATTTTGGTCAGAATCCGAATTTCGGCAGGTATGTTGGAGGTTTGAATGGCGATCTGGTAAGCTTCCATGAATTGTGCGAGCGCTTCCCCGTAATCGAACATGTCGTAGTAATTATGCCCGGCCTTTACGTGGATATCCGCCAGCAAATAGTCCAAGCCTTCGTTTTTTGCCAGCGTCTCAGCCTTGGTCAGCAATGCGAACGATTCTGCATACTCCTTGTCCACAGTCATCAATTCGGCACTGTCTATGAGTCTTTGACAGATTGTCTGCGGCGCTTCGGCAGATGCCGCAGGTATACCTCCCGCCGAGATCAAAAGCAGGGTGGAGAGCAATATGTACGCATTTCGTCTCAAACCAGCAATCATGCCCGCAAGATACGAAAAAAGTCGATACGTTACGGTCGGATTTCATCCAGATTTCCTAAGGGGCGGCTTGGTAAGGCTTGATGATAGCATTTGAAAGTTGTTTCCCAATTTCTCGGAACGCCATTCCCCCCAAAAAACAGCATGTGCCGATTGAAATCATTCCTTCCGAATTTCCTATCTCTGCGGATTCCCGGAAATATTCAAATGCCTCGGCATATTTTCCTATCCATACTATTTCTTGCCTGATTCAATGATTGCCCCTCCCAAAACACTCCAGAAAAGAAGTGCTAAAACGAGACAAAAAACGTTTCATATGAATTCTCACGACTTATTTTGCTCTTTGAGATAATAGGTCATACCATATATAAGTTATTTGAAACACGGTATTTGAGCGCAGTAGGCTAAAAACAAACCGTTGTGCTCGCGATCAGGAAAATCGGATCGATCGCCGCCGGATTCTGCAAACCCTGAAACTAAAAAACGCCCCTATTTGCACCCAGCCATTCATATTGTGCAAGACAAATTATTTGCCAACGTAAGCCCCCTTATCCATATAGAGGAGGGGTATGGTTAGTATATAAAGATACGGTTGCTTGAATATTTCACAGATATTTTCCCCTCTGATTGATTTTTTTGACTAATCAAACTATTTATAGTAAACACATTATAGACATGAGAACAACACGCAATCAATCAGAGTTTACAAAGAAATACATCAACAATGCCATGAAGCTCAAACATCAATAACGCTCAGAAACAGAGAAAAAACAGACCGCCGAGAAACAATCCAACTCCATGAAGGGTTATTAGAAAAATATTCCTAAAGTTGATCCCGACGTTCAAAAATGTAACGGAAAATAGATTTTTATCACAAAAATTCACTTATAAATTAATTTCTCCTCAAAATGTAGAACCAAATCCTTAAAAAGGTATTATCTTTGCACCACCAAATAGACTTAAAGGTGAAACGATCTATCACGATTAAACATATAACAATTTCAGATGCTGTCGGAGTTTATTCGCTTCAATTCTCAGACAAAACGACAACTGAATTTCTTGATTTCATATCCAAATATAAGGATATTTCCAACCCCATACTTAAAGAAGACTTCAATCGTATAGTGGCAATACTAAAGAAAATTATTGCTAACGGAGCATTAGAGCGACTTTTTCGAACGAGGGAGGGTAAAATCAAAGACGGAGTTGTCGCTGTTCCTTTGGACATAGTGGGGCGAAGAAAAGGATGTGGAACCCTACGATTATATTGCCTGCGCATATCTGACGAGGTCTTAATACTTGGAAATGGAGGTATAAAATATGGCAATAGTTACAATGACAATGCAGAGTTAAACTCCTACGTGACTAATTTGGCAGAATTAGATCGAGTCATAAGAAAATTCACACGGCAGGGGAAAATAAAGATTACAGGTAAGACCGTTATACTACAAGAAAATCTTACTATCGAAATTTAATACTAAAAACACATAACTATGAAGGCAGATAAATTGTTTAATGAATGTTTGGCAAATGTTCCAAACGATATTACAATAGAGATAGACCTGTCTTTCGATATTGCTACTAAAATAGATACGATATTATCCAACAGGAAAATATCGCAAAAAGATTTTGCAGCAATGATAGGCAAAAAAGAATCTGAAGTGTCAAAATGGCTGAAAGGAACTCACAATTTCACCTTGAGAACAATTGCCAAAATCACAGATGTCTTAAATGAGCCTATTATTGAGGTTGCAGGCAAGCGCATCCCTAATAATGAATATATCTTCATTAATGTAATCGATTCATTTATTGTCTCGAAGAAATCAAAACCAATTGCCATACAAGATAAATCAGATTATATCCCTATTACATGGAGTAACCATTCTTGGGATATGGCAAACAATATGATAAACTAAGAATATGAAGCAAGAAAATCAAATACAAGTTCGTTTAATATCAGTCTCTGAGGTCAAGTTTATGTTAAACTTGGATGAGGCGTTATTGGCAAAATCACAACCTGATGGTCCGAATATCGGGTTTGCACATGTTGTTTCTGCAAACAAAGAAAATAGCACCATTACTCTTATCTTTGGAGTACAATATGCCGTAGACAACACACCTCTATTAGAAAGCCGTTATGCTTTCACATTCAATGTCAGCCATATAGATGATGTTGTAAAGATTGAAAACAATAAAATAGAAATAAAGGGACTAATGCCTCATTTTGTTAGTGTTGCAATCGGAACCATGCGAGGCATTATCGTTGCTAAAACAGCAGGGACTCCTTTAGCGAAATATCCCCTACCGATGCTTGACGCACAATCTGTGTTAGAGAACATGGTTGCAAATATGCAAACAGAACAAAAATAATTCTGTTTCTGTACTAATTCTCCAACTGTGCTAAATTAATATCTGCCACCGTATTCGATGGCAGATATTTTTTGTACTAACTTATAATAAAATGTTAAAATAGAAAAGAGTGCCATTTGTTAGCACTCTTTTTACTTTTGTACAATCAGAGAATTTCTGTTTCATCCTTCATGCTTTCATCATTAATGACTACATCGACCCCATTATCGACTTTCTCATTGGTAGCATCAAATTCGATAATCTTCATTACATTTCGCTTGATACCAATTTCTGTACTGATTATGTCGGAAGGTCTTTCATCTGACCCAATCGTCATTCTTGTTTTTTCCGTAAAATCGAAATTGAGATAACGCTGAACATTAGAGCCATTTGTTAAGATTTTAGGAATAATTAACTCTGAACCTCTTTGCTGAGATCAATAATCATGTAAAAATCTCTTGTCTACCGTTATCCTGCATTAAGCTTTATCACCAACTTGCCATAAAGTTTTGCCTTCAATCTTTCTTGCCCGTAATGTCAATTCCCAAATCATATCTTTCAAATCAATCGAAATAATATTATCCGTTTTAGAAATCACATTTAGTATCATCTGCCCATACATTAGGTTTGAAGTTAACATCATATCTGTTATTGTTACCCATACTATTAATACCGCTTTGACCAAGTTGATACAAATAATCTTTTGTATAAAGGACGCTGTTTAATGGTGTCGATGTCCAATAGAACATATTAACAGGAGCTTCATAACTTCCCGACGAATGCCGATAAGCAATATTTTTCCCATTAGGCACATAAACCATTTCAATGTTATAGGTCTGTTTTGTCGATAACTCAATTTTTATATCTTCTAAATTATCAAATACACCACAACATACAGGTGTGGCCCTGTTGCCTGTGTCGGAGCATTTAGGATCACCGAATGCTTCAGTCCCCTTTTCATTTGCCCACACTTGAAATCCATACAGGTCATTGCTTCCCCCTGCACGAGTCCAATCATTCAACGGTTCCTCTCGCACAGTAAATTTGGATCCAAGAGAAATTACAACTGTTTCTTCATCTGCCACAGACGGATTTTCTTTTTCAGTTGCAGGTGTTTCTTTTTCAGTATTGCAACCCATAAACAGCAATACTACCACGAATAAATAGAAATATTTTTTCATAGTCTTTGATCTTAGTTTTACTTAATCCACTTTACCCTCTGCACACGATTTTTATTCGGGGAAGCACACTCCCAAAGAAGCATCTTGTCAGCAGAAACATTTTGAAATTCTACATCCATCAAACCACTGATGGACAAGTGCGAATCTTGAATCAAGATATTAAATGGACCCATCAGCTCAAAATTTGATTCCTTGTATCCAATAAAATAGCCATCGCTATAAGTCGGGATATTTTTATCGCTGCCGCTAAACATCTGATAGGTGAGCTTGCTCCCCGAAATTTCATATATTTCGATAATATCGGTCGAGATCTCTTGCCCATTTCTAATGTTGGCAATATATGCCCACATTCCCGAAAATTGGGATGTCCCCTCATCTTCCTCGTCTGAGCACCCAACAAATAGCAGTACCCCGACAAACAGTAATGCAAATAAATTTTTCATACTGTTAGAAGTTATACCCTAACGAAAAGGTAAATGCGCGATTCTTAAATTTAGTCCCTCTTGTGAGCACCTGTTGAGCACTCTCTTTAGCAATATTGGTCAAGCCCCAATCAGTCAGGCTGTATTGCTTCCATGCAAATCCCGCAGCGGCGCAAACACCCAAATCAGACCGTTTCAGAAGACCTTCAAAGCCATAGCAGTTTATTGCGAAGTCACTACCATACTTGCCTTTGAATTTACCTCCGATACCAAATCCATAGTAGACACCAACGGAAAGAATAACCTTGAAATTTTTACCCATTCTCAGCTGATAGTTAATCATTACGGGAATCTTAAGCTGTGATTCATTAACTCTGATTGCTCCATTGCTTTTGGAAACTTCAAAACCACGCTGTGTGAAAAATAATCCCGTCTCAAGGTACAGCGGTTGATTGGCAAGAAGCAGGCGTTGATACGTTCCTCCGACGTGGGAACTTGTTGTTCCTTGTGTCAATGCATGAAAGTCGCCTGTCAAAAAGTTCAGGTTGACACCCGCACGAACACCATAAATGTTTTTTGCATAATCCTGTGCCATTACATTACCTGCGATGAATGCCACGCCCATAAGGGCAAAGAAAAGTTTTTCATAAACTTTTTTGTAGTTTAAGGTCTTCCCACCCCAGCAGAAGGATTATAATAAAGTAAAATGTGGAGCTGATTTCGTTTATCAAGTAGGAGGTTGTGGCATAACCTTGACTGAAATAAACGACGCATACCCCGCACCGAGATAGATATGAGATATCGGCCATGATATGCCGACCACGAATCTATATAAAGAATGAGTGCTGTTCGTTTATCCTTCAGTCTTGGAATTACCACATTTCCTACTTAGGATAAGTGCGAAAACACTTTCATCTAATATGTTTGCTGATTACTCAGCAAGACAAAGATAGAAAATGTCTTTCTTTAAACAAGGTATTTGGCACAAGACAAGATGCCTTCAATTCAAAAATCTCAAAAGAAATAAGTATCTTTGCCATAACAAGAATGATTAAGACAAGATGAAGACAGTTTCGTTATTTTCAGGAGCAGGCGGATTAGATATAGGAGCAATTAAAGCAGGTGCTAAGATTATATGGGCAAATGACATCATGAAAGATGCATGCGCTACATATAAACAAAATATTGGCGATCATATAGTGCATGGAGACTTAAATGAACATTTAGAAGAGTTATCTGAAATCCAAGGTGTTGATTTAGTTATAGGAGGTCCTCCATGTCAGGGTTTTTCAGTTGCAGGCAAAATGAACCCCGAAGATCCAAGAAGCCAAATGATCTGGGCTTATCAGAAAGTTATTTCTATCGTAAATCCTCGCGCTTTTATTATGGAAAATGTAAAAGCTTTAGGAGCACTATCTAAGTGGGAAGGTATTAGGAATCAGTTATTAGATGGTTTTCGGAAGTTAGGGTATTCTACTTCTTATATTGTCCTTAATGCAACGGATTTTGATGTCCCTCAAACACGAGAACGGGTTTTTATTGTTGGCTTTAAAGGCGACATTAATACAACGCCAAATTTGCATGAAATGATGCAGCCGTATATGAAAAAAGCAAAAACAGTTCGGGATGCCTTATCTTTTCTTGACAAGGCCGGTTTTGGAAATAATATCAGTACTTGCAACGCTAAAATTACACTTGCAGCAACACCCGTTTTAAGGAAATCACCATACGCAGGAATGCTTTTCAATGGATTGGGGCGACCGATAAAAATAGATGGATATAGTGCAACTCTCCCTGCATCTATGGGTGGGAATAAAACACCGATAGTTGATGAGCGAGAGCTATATGATAAAGAACAACCTTGGATCGTAAAATACCATGAATCGATCATGACTGATTTAACAAAAGCGAAGTTTGAATTAGCCCCACAATTTCTACGACGACTAACTGTTGAAGAAGCTGCCGCCATACAAACATTCCCCAAAGGTTATCAATTTCAAGGTTCACAATGTTCAAAATACACACAAATTGGCAATGCAGTTCCTTGCAATTTAGGCTACGCTGTTTGTCAGATGGTGGCAGATGTGCTAAATAACACAATTCAAATTTCTCCAACAACAGCAGCCCAAACTATCTAAAAATATATAATTATGGCACAATCAGTTAATAGAGGCGCAGCTCTAAAGGTCTTAAATGAAGCATATGCTAAACGAAAAGAAGTTGATGATGCCATTAGCGCAAAAATTAAAAGAATAATTTTGGGAAGTCATCTAACATATCGTTATATTCTTGTTAATGCTTTATTAGCAAAAGCGACCAACCCATCAGTGAATCCACTTTATTTACAAGCAGATACAGAAAATAATTATGACAAAGCATTTGATGCACGAAGCCTTTGTCACAAAGTACTTGTCCCATTCGAACGAGAGTATCTGTCCAATGCCTTAGGGGGTTCTAATGAACCGTTTCTAAACAAACCTGCTCGATTTGTATCATTAAGTCCAACTAATGCAGTAAGACGAGGAAAAGATAAAGATACCCTTGATACCCTCATTGAAATCTTATCAGACTTAAATACTGACACCACCGCAGACAGAGCAAAGATGTATTTAGCATCTGCAATGGCAAATGTTGAAGAAAGAGGGGGGCGTCAGGAAAAATTATATCAAGTCAAACCAATTGAAAATGTAACGACGCAATGCGTTCTTGATTTTATATATGATCTAACTACAAAATCCCAAGAGGGAGAGATATGCCCCTTAATTGTAGCGTCATTAGAAAATGCTTATTTTGAGAGAATGGGGATAAATTGTATGGTTACACCTCACAAAGTCAATGAAAGTGGAGCATCGTCAAATGAAATTGGAGATATAGACATTTTCAACGAAGGCAAAATCATATCATCCATTGAGGTTAAAGACAAAAATTTCACGCAAGAGGATGTTGAACATGCAATAAAAAAATTCAATGCCGCAGGACTTAGCTTCTCCATGTTTATCTATGGGCGATCTGCTAATTTTGACCAAACCACTTCATACCAAACAGCAGCTCGTTTCGGACGAACATTAGGGACTTATTGCTCGATTATAGGAATATTGGACTATGCGAAAGTTATGCTGAGCCGTATTCCTAATATTAGTCTTCAGGAACTCGCTGATCGAATGATGTTTTTTGCAAGAAAGATTTCTTGTAAAGATGATACGATCAGATGGATACAGGAATGTTTAGCAAAGTATTAGAAAAATAATTTAAAGCATTATATAACTATATAATTTTCGGATCGTCATTATTGACGTACCTGTGATTGCTTGAATTTGACGTAAAGATAGCCCTTTCCGCAGGAGGGATATTTCTTTGGGATATTGTATTTTCATCTTATCATCAGGTTTTTTATAGGTTGCAGACCGTCCCATTTTACCCCCCCCCTCAGCACGACATTTGGCAATATACTGCTTCCGTCCACTTGCCATGCGTTCTGCTATTGTATGGCGTTCCATCTGTGCAATTTCAAGCAGAATTGTACAGATTAACGATGCAACAGGATTTATTTTCCCGTCAATAATCGTTTCAAGATTGTAATTCCTCACATATAAGCATATCCCATTTTCATCCAATAATTGAATGACCTTCAGTGCCTCAAGCGTGTTTCTGCCAAGCCTTGAGATTTCAAGCGCACACACGGTCGATCTCGTGCGTCTGCACATAGTCAATCATCTCCATAATTTCAGAACGCTCCTCATTTTTCTTGGCTCCACTGATCTTATTGGCAAAGATTTTCTCGACAAACCAATTCATTTGTTGGCAATAGGTAGTCGGCTCTTTGACCTGTCTGTCGTAATCTTGAGTGTTCGTTGAAACACGGCAAAGCAAAACAACTTTCATCACTTCTGAATATTATATTGTTCCTTAACCCGTTCATCATAATCCGCCGTTTTCTCTACCGCCCAATCGATCACATTAACGAGTTAGTCAAAGTAGACATTGCAAATTATTTAACAAACTGCATATCCGTCTTGTGCAATTCAATGTCAAACAGATCTGCTCCGTCATTATATTTGACAAACACTCATCCCCGATGTTTGTAGCCATTAACCAATAACGCCAAGCCCTTATCATCGGGGAGTTCTGTGAGGTTGTGCAGACCCCACGAGAACACCACCATCAACTGCGTTCTTAAAAGAGATAAAATATACTTTGCCATACTAAAATACTTTTACGATTGCCTCCCCCCACCGCAAACTGCGCCACGCACCCTTTTCAATATCAAAATAAGCCGTCGTACTAAACATATCCCGACTGCATCCACAACCATTGATATGCTTCTCAGCCAAAGCTCTACTCAGGTCCCCATGCTTCACGAATTTCACCATTTTTCTTGATGTAAATGAAATGAGCAACACCTTTGCGAAGTTTTTCCTTGAGCATATCAATCAGCATTGCTTTAGCCCCTGCAACTAAAAGATTTTGCGTGCGGGAAGCAATAACATTCATGCGAACAGCTGTTGTGTCTGTAATAATCAAAGCATTCATAGTGATATTTTTTTAGTTGTTGTAATTATTTCGTAGGGGTTCCCCAATCATTCATCCGCCACACGAAAGCACGAGCATCTTCACGGAAAATAAAATCCTTGACAAAGCGAGCTGACGAACCTGCTTCATTAACGACCTCATATTGCCACACGCCATAAATGTTGTGATGTCTTCCATAATAGAAATTGCCAACCTGAGCCTTCATATTCTTAATGGTTTATCATTATTTTACACTAAAAAAATATAGGTATATAATATTAAATAACAAAATATTTTTTAATGCTTTATTATTAATAATTGTGTTTGTTTTCATAGTAAAGTATTTTTTCCTATATTTGTGAGTAAAATTGCGAGAAATGGCACTTCGAATCAAAGAAATTTGCAAGCAGAAAAAGATTACGATGGGTGAAATTGCAGAGAAGATCGGCATTTCTCCTGTAAACTTATCGTCTTCTCTCAACGGAAATCCAACACTTAATCGACTGCAAGAAGTCGCCGATATTTTGAACCTAGAGGTCGCCGACTTATTCATCCGTGAAAAACAGTCTCGCATATTTGGTTATTTAGAGGTAGATGGCAAACCTCGTAGAATTGACAGCATAGATGCTCTTCGAAACTTACTCTCAGAATTAGAATAATCTCGACAGCAAAACGCCCGACAAGACAAAGATTCATTACAATTCGCAGATTCTGATCGAGAATATTACGTCGTAAATGGCAAATCGGCAATCAAGTGGATTATGGAGCGTTACGCCGTAACAATCCACAGAGATAGTCAAATCAAGAATGATCCGATCGAAACGATGAAAATTGTAAATGCGCTTCCGAAGTTGAAGTTTGAAGAATAGGCGAAGCCATTATTTTGATTTAATGATGCCTTCAACTTTGAAGTTATCGAATTGCCACGTTAAAAATAAAGGACATATAAGAATATCTAAGAAAATATAAGACAAGAAAACCTCAGAGCATTATGCCCTGAGGTTTCTTTATTTCGATCATATTTGCAACGCCTTCTTGAAGCATCTCAAGGCTCCATTTATATCCTACATTTAAGAACAAAATGCAAGGATACTTGATTTATGAATATTTTTATGGATAAATATTAATGAAAAATGGCTTGTAGACATCTACAAGCCACTTCTTTGAGGTCTGAAGCGAACGCCATAAATATTTATCTATCTTTACTTGTTTTAATCCAATTTATCCTATATTTCAGCATATTACAACGACAAATAGCCGATCACTGAAAACAATAAATAATTAAAATTCGCCAGATGCCGTACAAATACCGTACAAATTCCCTATCTTTGCAGAGAACTTAAACCCGAAGCTATGGCAACCTTTGCTTACCGCATCCGTACTACCCGCAAAAATGCGCTCACGAAAGTATTTATCCGTTTCAATGTAGATCGGAAAACCTCGTTTTATGTTGAAACCCAATATTTGGTATTATCCGACGCATGGGATGACAAGCGGCAGGGAATGAAAAGTCGCTTTACCTATACCGACGATTTTACGGAACAACAGGGTCGGGAACTGATGAAGAACCTCGCGGAAATGCGTAGCTTTATTTTGGGTGAAATAGCCAAAGACCCGGAGCATCCTATGACCAAAAGCAGGTTGGAGAAGATCATTTACAGCTTTCACCACCCGCGTCAGACGGTCAACACCAAACGCGGGCGGGAATCGCTGACCGACTACATCGCCCGCTATGTCCGTGAAATGGAGAATGGCACACGGTTGAACATTCATAAGCTCCGGTATGGCTACTCCACCGTCAAGAATTACAAAGGATTTATTATTCAATTCGACGAGTTTTGCAAAGCACGGCGCAAACGTTACGATTTCAACGACATAGACATCAAATTTTACGATGATTTCATTGCCTATTTCACCGCAAAAGACTACTCGATCAACACCATAGGCCGCCATGTCAAGGAATTGAAAATCATCATGCGGGCGGCCAGAGAAGAGGGGCTGCACGACAACGGGACAATCGAAAACCGTAAGTTCCGGGTATTGACCGCCGAAGTAGAAAATATTTATCTGACCGAATCGGAAATCAAAGCTATTGCCGCACTCGATTTGTCGGGAGATAAACACAAAGACATTGCCCGCGACATTTTTCTGGTCGGGTGTTACACGGCACAGCGGTTCAGCGACTATTCGACCATCAACGAGGGCAATATCCGCATGCTGGAGAGCGGGCAGCGGGTTATCGACCTGAAACAGCAGAAAACCGGCAATCATGTCGTTATCCCCATACGCCCCGAATTGCAGGCGATCTTGGATAAATACGGAGACCAACTGCCGAAATCCTACGAACAGAAAGTCAACAAATTCATCAAAGAGGTTGCGCGGGAAGCGGGCATTACCGAGAAGATAGAGATTTCCTATATAGAGAAAGGGGAACAAAAGACACGCATTGTTGAGAAATGCGACCTTGTTAAGACGCATACTGCCCGCCGCAGCGGAGCAACGAATATGTATCTGGCGGGCATTCCATCCATCGCCATCATGAAGATCACGGGTCACAAAACCGAGAAAGAGTTTATGAAATACATCAAGATCAGCGAAGAGCAAAACGCGACGGAATTGATGAGCCATCCGTATTTTTGCGGAGCAGGCACGAGAAATGAGAAATAATTGGTAATTTAGCCACAGAATAGCAGGAATATGTATAAAATCCCGACATTACCTCTCAAACAGGAGATCGAAACAAAACCCGTGCTGAAGCAACTGGTCGAAGCGCACAAGTGCCTTGCTGAATTGAAAGGCGCGGTCAAGTCCATGCCCAACGAAAGCATTCTTATCAATACGCTTTCGTTGCAGGAAGCAAAGGACAGTTCAGCCGTGGAAAGCATCATCACGACACATGACGAGTTGTATAAGGCAGAATTGTTCGCCAGCCAGTATGCAACGCCCGCATCAAAAGAGGTTAAGAGTTATGCAGATGCATTGCGGACAGGATTTTCGCTGGTAAAGAAGAACAACCTGCTGACGAATAACATCATCATCGAGATATACCGCATCGTCAAACAGAACTCGTCGGGATTCCGGACAACACCCGGTACAACACTCAAGAACGAAGCGACACAGGAGATTATCTATACGCCGCCCCAGACGCACGATGAGATCGCCAAGTATATGGCCAATCTGGAACAATACATCAATGACGCTTCGATGAGCGACGTCGATCCGCTCGTCAAAATGGCAGTCATTCACCACCAGTTCGAGAGCATCCACCCGTTTTCCGACGGCAACGGGCGCACGGGGCGAATCGTCAATATCCTGTATCTGGTGCTGAACGGTCTGTTGGACTATCCGGTTCTCTATTTGAGCCGCTATATCATTAAGAATAAGGGCGAGTATTACCGTCTTTTACAGAATGTCAGGGATAACGGAGATTGGGAGTCTTGGATTCTGTTTCTCCTAAAAGGGATTGAAGAAACATCGCAGGAAACAATCGTGCTTATTCACGGCATCAAGGCGTTGATGGCTGAATATAAAAAGGGAATCCGGGAAAACCTGAAGAAAATCTATTCGCAGGATTTGCTGAATAACCTCTTCCGCCACCCCTATACGAAGATCGACTTTATCTGCGACGAGTTGCAGGTATCGCGGCCGACGGCAACAGCCTATCTGACGCAGCTGGAGAAAGCAGGATATATCGAGAAAATCAAATTGGGACGAGAAAACTTCTATCTGAACATGCAACTGTTTGATTTGCTGATTAACGCGTTTCACATCGCCTCGCCTGCCGTTACAGATGAAGTCAATTCATCCAATTAAGATGTGTAAAAAAACACGCAAAATCTTTACACGTTCCATTTGATATGTAAAGAAAATTAGATTTTCTTTACACTTATCAACAACGTATAAACATTTTTGACAAACCTTAATAGATCAAAAGTGCCCGACCTGCCGGATACTTTTTTAAGGGTGCAATTGAGTGCCATTCGACGCACATTTAACGCCTTGACACCCGAACATTTGGAAGTGAAATAATTATCACTATATTTGCCACCCCGAACCTATTGTCCGGGGCAATCATTAATCTATTTATGATATGGTAAAAGAACAATTTATCTTGAACGGTCTGACCGTCGAAAGACTTTCCGAAATGATCCGGGAAGCCGTACACGAGGAAATGCAACAGATGCAGGTTCCGGTTTGAAGAGAACAGAACGAGCGCTATCTCTCCCGTAAAGAAGTTGCGACGCTTCTGAAAATCTCCCTTGTTACACTCACGTCCTGAATTAATCGCGGTAAAATCAAGGCCCATAAAATCGGTGGGCGCGTCCTGTTCCGCGAATGCGACATAAAAGAATCTGTCGCACAAATCACCCCAATCAAACCACCAAAACGGTAGCTGCGTATGCTCGATAGCACGACGCAGGAATTGTCGTATGCCTATCAGAAAGAGGAAAGGCAAGTTTGTGTTTTCGTAAACGAAAACGAGGCTTGCTCCCGCTGGTCGGCGCGTCATCCCGGTGGTCTAATCATTAAGATTCCAAGTATGAAAAGAACCTTTAACAAGGGCGGGCGTCCGGTGTTGGAAGCCGCCCAAAGACAGAAGTACATCGTCAGCGCAAGGCTCGACAGCGAACACTATTTCCGACTGAAGAAGTTAGCCCGCATATCGGGCTGCCGTTCGTCCGAGATTATCCGGCAGCTTATCGGGCGCGGGTGAGTGCGTGAGCGAATGCGTCCGGAACATCTGAATTATATGGCGCAGTTGAAAGGTATTGCCCGCAACCTGAATCAACTCACCCGCTCGGCCAATGCCGGCGGGTTTGCGGCGGTAATTGTGTCCCACGCGGCAATCATTACCGAGATCGAGGACTTTCTAAAACAGGTGCGCCATGATCGGTAAGATTATCGCCGGATCGTCGTTCGCCACGACGGTCGGCTATGTAATGAAAGAACGGTCGCGGATATTGGGTTTTGAGCGTATCGAGCCGCCGGGCGTATCGGACATGGTGCGGGACTTCAAAGACCAAACGCTATTGAATCCCCGGATCAAAAACGCCGTCGGACATATATCGTTGTCGTTCTCGGTAAAGGATGCCGACAAACTGACCGACCCGGCTATGGCGCAGATTGCACGGGAGTATATGGAGCGCATGGGGATTCGGAACACGCAGTTTTTAATTGTCCGGCACACCGATCAAGCGCATCCGCATTGCCATATCGTCTACAACCGGGTCGGAAACAACGGGCAGACCATATCGGACAAGAATATCAAAATCCGAAACGGCAAGGTTTGCAAGGAGCTTACAGCCAAATACGGGCTTTACTACCCAAGAGGCAAGGAGCAGGTACGGCGCGAACGGTTGCGCGAGCCGGACAAGACCAAGTACGCCATTTACGATGCCGTACGGGATTGTCTGCCCGATTGCAAGTCATGAGGCGATCTGGAGAAACGATTGCAGGAACGAGGTATTACAACCACATTCAAGTATTGCGGCAATACCGACCGCAGGCAGGGCGTATTGTTTGGTATGAACGGCTACACCTTTTCCGGCTCGAAGATCGACCGGGCTTTCAGCTTCTCCAAGTTAGACCGTCATTTCTCGCAGGCACAGCGGATCGTTACTCCCGTCGCACAGCCCCGCTATTCGGCGCAGGCGGTCGGAAATTTATCGGCAGCAGTTAGCCATTATCATTCGGCGTTTGCCGGGTTGTTCGGCAGTCGCGGTAATTCGGGCGAATCCCTCGATTTGGGCGGCTTCGGCGTGGCGGGCGGTATGACTTTACCGCCGGGCGGGTATTGCGGCTCAATCGCCCCGGAACAGATGCAGCGGAGGATCGGGGAATCCCACGAAGAACACGTAGCCCGCGTTACGGCCCTGATCCGGCAGGCGACCGAAGCAATGCTGATCGAGCAGGCAGAGCGCAGCCGAAAATTACGCACAATTAAAACCAACAAACCAAAATTCAGAATACACTAACCGATATGGATAACACACAAAACAACATCCTTACATTAGATATGTACGAGGATTTAAAAGAAGAAATCATCAAAGCCCTGAAATCCGAGGTGTCAAAATCACAGGGAGGGGATAATGCGGCATTGACGCAGAAGATCGAAGAAATAGCCGAAACATCGGCTCACACCGCCGAACAAGTCGCAAACCTGCTAAACCGCATCGGGCAGATTGAATTCAAACCCGTAATCAACACCTTGCCATCTGACAATTCGGGTATAAAAATGCTGTTCAAATATATTTTCGGCTCATTAAAGCAGATCGAGACAGACAGTAAACAGAATGCACAGGGAATAACGGCATTGCAGGAGCAGGTAGCCAAAATGAAGACAGAAGTCGATACGGAAAAGTTTGAGCACCTGACGAATCACACCATTTACGAAATGCAACAACAAATCCGCTACCTGAAACAGCCGCCTATCGTACTGAAAATTATTATAGGCCTTGTAATCGTCGCATTGGCTACAACATGCGCGGCAGGGTATTATATCCGAGACAGGCGGGAGTGGAAAAACACCGCGAAATACTGGTACGAACAAAGCCAACAGAACGTCCAGTCAAAAGCCAAGAAAAAGTAGGATGACAGAAAAGGGGGCTTGCGAGATTGTCAGTGGTCTCGCAAGCCCCCTTTTCGTTCGGATGATCGACCGCTTACGACCGTTCGCTCAATTCTTTATAAAGTTCCAGCCGCAGGCCGCACAGGTTTTCGATAATCCCGCCTGCTTTACGCACACGCTCCATGTGTATATCCAACTTTTGAGGTGCGATGTCGAACCGGATGCCATACGGAGACTTTTGCAGGAAACTCTTCAGACGCGGCAGCGTGAAGATGTTTTCGATATGATTGTCGTCGAAAGCAAGCATCAGCTTCGTGGAAAGCGTCCGCATCCGGTCGTGCATGATGACCGGATCGTGGCTGTCGAACTCCAGACCGTGATAGACGTAATAAAGCGTATGGTAGAAATAGACCATTGCCTGCGCCGAGAACTGCGCGGCCAGACGCATATTGCGGCTCTCGCTGAAAGCGTCCTGCGCTTGTTCCAATAGTTCGTTGCCCTGCGTGCGGAACGTGTCGAAATGAAATTTAGCGTCCGCATACGCCTTGGCGAAGTCGATCGGATGTTTCGGCCGCTGGAAATGGTAGCTGTCGCTGCAATACAGCAGTTCGCCCTCGGCATGGGCGAAGAAGAGGAACGGTGTCGCGTTCGATTCGACATAGCTCAACGTCATGATATAGAGATTAATGTAGGTAATCTTCCGGCAGCTGTAGGGCACTTTGTAACGCAGGATGCGCTTGGTCTGAATCCAATCGTATTCCGGGGTTTCCCGAACCACGACAAGCAGGTCGTAAGCCATCGCGTCGCTGTGCGGCGTACCGCCGACCAGTTTCCCGAACAGCAGGATATATTCGGGATCGAAATAATCGTCTGTTAAAGTTTGGACGATTCGGGCGGCCTCGGCAGGGTCGTAAAGTCGTTCTGCGTGCTGTTCGAGTTCGAGGGCTATGCGTTGTGCAGAGTTTTCCTGCACGGGGTTTTGGTTTGTTTCCATTTGATTGATTGTTAGAAATTTGACATAGTAAGGGCTGTCCTTATCGCAGGTTTTCGGCAATAAAGAGAATAACAACTTGGTTAGCAATTATTTGCTAATCCGGCGGGTGGGAATGGAAACGAATCGGGAGGTTGCACGGCGGGAACCGCCTGCGGCTGGCCTTGCGGCGTGTCTGTACCGGAGTACGGACATGATGCATTGTTCGCATAAATATAAAAATATGCGCAGCTGCGAACAATACATCACCCTTTTACAAGCTCAGCAAAGTGCCGTTCGCGGGTCGCTAAACCCCAACGGCTCTGCGCATACCTTTAATATGGTTGCTTTGCTGGCTACCACGTAAAAGAATTTTATAACATATTGTTCGCAGGGGCAAAGGTAGAAATTTTTTACAAAAAATAACTTACACAAAACGCATATCATCTATGTGTTAAATAATTTATACAACAAAAAACTTAACATAAGAATAAATTTCCTATCTTTGATAATAAAACCTCTAACCTTATTTGCGTCATGAAAGTGGATTATTCAAAATGGAAGACTCGATCTTTATCTATTGAAAATCTGAAATTGGACATCAAAAATCCTCGGTTTTCATATCAATCTACAAAAGTGATGAACCAAACAGAAATTATAAAATATCTGGTTGCAAATCATGCTGTATATGAATTAGCGAAAGATATCGCCATAAATGGATATTTACTAAATGAGGAGCCAATCGTCTGTAAAGAAGGAGAAACATACGTAGTATTGGAGGGTAACAGGCGTGTAGCAGCATGTAAGATTTTATTAAATCCTTACAAATATCTTTCGTCTCAACGGGCAAAAGAGTTAACAAAATACGATAAAATAAACGATAAATTAACTTGCTATATCGCACCTAATAGGCGCGATTCAGACATATTAATTTATAACAAACACACAGGCACTCCATTACAAAAGTGGGATAAAGTAAGCCAAGATGCATTTTTAGTTACACTAATCAAAACTGAAAATCTTACTGTTGAGGGTGTCGCATATAAATTAAATGTTCCGCCATCAGATATCCGAAAAGCATTAAGACGATATACTATTCATCAATATTGTATAAAACTATTTCAATACGAACCTTACGAATTAGAACAAATCCAAGAACAAAGTTTTCCAATAACCACCTTTGAACGTTTTTACGATAGCGATCAAGGCGCTAAATTTCTGGGCATCAGCTTTAATAGCAACGGTGAAATTCAACAGAGGCTTCCTCAAGAAGAATTCAATAAACGCTTCCGATTTATTGTTGAACAAATCCTTAATCAGGATTTGACCTCTCGTACATTTAATAATGATAAAGATAAACAAGAATATTTTGCATCTATAAACAACTTTAATAAAGAACGCTTTGATTTAGATATTCCGATTTCAGATAGTCCGATTACACCTACACCAACGAATCCCGTTTCGGGAGCAGAATCAGAAGAAAAGCCAGAATCAAATGGGACTGAACCATCTGAAAACCAAAGGCGTTCTCGAAAAAAATCAGGCCTTTTCGAAAAGTATCAATGGAATAAAACAGGAGTATCAAAATTAGACACGCTCTTTGACAGCATCCAACTACTTAATTTTAAAAGGCATACAGATATGGCTGGTATTGCTTTAAGATGCTATGTTGATATGCTTGTGTATCAATTTTTATTCAAGAAAAAACGCCTTGGGGAACTTAATAAGGATGAGTTTGCCAATTTCACGGCCCATAATGAAAAAAGATACGCCGAACTCAAAAAATATATTCAAACAACATATGCTATCGGCGACGATGAAATTAACGATGAAGAATTGAAAATTTACACAAAATTCAACACAAAAGAAAATATCAATAAAATTCCAGAATTAGGGAATATGATAGCATATATTATCAAAAATCCTGAACTTTTGAATAATAATACTCGATTATTACAGGTTTTGGAAAAATTTAAGAATAGTCGTAGTACCTTTGTGGACTTAAAGTCATGCAATATGTTCGTGCATAATGAATACTATTCTGCCAATTATACTATATTGGAAGCTTGTGCAAATGAATTAGCACCTGTGTTAGACGCAATGTATAAAAGCATAGTGGATGAAAAATAATAATTATAGCCCATTGAGATATCCCGGTGGAAAAGGTCGTTTAATTGATTTTATTAAATCAGTCATTGAAAAAAACGATTTGAAAGGTGGTACTTACATCGAACCTTTCTCTGGCGGAGCTGCCATTGCTTTAGCATTGGCCATAGACGGCTATATGAATAGAATTGTAATAAATGACTATGATCGTTCCATATATGCATTCTGGCATACAGTGCTATACAGAACAGAGAGGCTCATAAACAAAATTCAAGATACCCCTCTGACTATTGAAGAATGGTTAAACCAACGGGAAATTCAACGGCAAAAACAAGATGCAGAATTGTTTGAATTAGGGTTCTCGACCTTTTTCCTTAACCGGACTAACCGTTCTGGAGTATTAAAAGCAGGAGTGATTGGTGGTTTAGAACAAACAGGCCCCTATAAAATTGATGCTCGGTATAATAAAAAGCAACTTATTGAACGTATAACACTTATAGCCAAACATCGTGATAAATTCATTATTCATAATGATGACGCGATCAATTTACTTCGTCGATATCGTAATATTGCCTCGAAAAATTTAGTTTATTTAGATCCCCCGTATTACGAAAAAGGCCGGGAGTTATATGTTAACTTTTTTAATGATGAGAATCACATTGCTCTTTCTAACGCCGTACAACGAAGAAACAATATCAATTGGATTATAACATATGATAGCCATTCGTTTATAGATAATTTATATCCGAATGCTCAATCTTTATCATACGCACTACCATATAGCGCAGGCACAGTTAAACGAGGTATAGAGTCTCTATTTTGCAAAAAATCGTTACTCTTACCAAATTTAACGATCTAAACATTCATTCACCGTACAAATACCGTACAAATTAAAACTAAAACACCGTTGTAGTAATCTACAACGGTGTTTTAGTGAGGTCTGAAGCGGATTCGAACCGCTGTACAAGGTTTTGCAGACCTTTGCCTAGCCACTCGGCCATCAGACCATTTTTCGTTTCCGATCCGTCCTGCGCAAACCGCTGTTCGGGCCGCGGCCGCTGATTTCATTCAGCCCCCGGCTCCACCGTCTCAGGTGTTTTCCGGGTTACGCTCAGGCGTATCGGAGTGCAAATATACAAACATTTCTAAAATCTGCAAAACTTCGGCTCAACTTTGCGTTATTTCCCAAAAATATTTACTTTTACGACACGTTAAACGACTTTTGCGGCTATGACAATCGAGGATATCGCCCTTCAGATGACTCCGGGTATCGGGGTGAAGGGCGCCGTGCATCTGCTCGGAGTGTTCGGCAGCGCACGGGACATTTTCGCCGCGGCTCCGGACGAACTGGCGGGCGAAGCTGGCCTATGTTGATGCCGACCATTACCATTTGTTCATTCCTGACTCTGACCAATGGTTTCAAGCTGTTTGATCAGAACCTGGCTTTGACCGGTGGTAATCCGGGTAAGCTGTCCGAGTTACTTGCACTGAATATTTACAACACCATGTATGGCATGACAGGCTGGCAGGGTGTAGGTCAGGCAAAAGCGGTAATTTTCTTTATTCTGGTTGCAGTCATTTCATTGGTACAGAATAAGTTGACAACGAGCAAGGAGGTGGCAGAATAATGGCTAAGGAAAAGAAACAGTCAGAAATTAGTACTGTTCGTCGCGCAAAACACGGTGGAATCTTAACCGTAATTTTTGCCATCGTCAGTTTCCTGTGGATTTCACCGATACTGATCGTATTTTTGAACTCGTTCAAGCGTAAAGCTTACATCTTTACGCATCCATTCAGCCCGAGTGCAAACTCGCTTTTAGAGGGCTGGGATAAATTTGTCAGCGGTATTGGAAGAGCAATGTGTGGATGGCTCAACTATTCCAACGGTATTCGTAAAACGAATCTCTGGGGATGTTTTGGAAATTCACTTTTTATTACAGTTGGATCGGTTGCACTCATTATTCTGTGTTGTTCCATGACTGCATGGTACATTACAAGAGTGCATACCAAAGTGACAAAAGCGATTTATGTAATGTGCCTGTTTTCTATGATCGTACCTTTCCAGATGGTAATGTTTACACTGTCGAAATTTGCAAATATCCTGCACTTGTCGAATCCGGTTGGTATTATTATTGTGTACCTTGGTTTTGGAGCGGGACTTGCGGTATTTATGTTTACCGGTTTCGTAAAAAGTATCTCGCTGGAAATCGAGGAAGCAGCGATGATTGATGGATGCAGTCCGTTGCAGACATTTTTCAAAGTTGTTTTTCCGATTTTGAAACCAACAACCGTAACCGTTGCCATTCTTGAAGCAATGTGGGTATGGAATGATTACCTTCTGCCGAGTCTGGTACTTAACATTAACAAATACAAGACCATCCCGATCGCTGTACAGTTCTTGAAACAGAGCCATGGACAGATCGACTGGGGTGCAATGATGGCAGTCCTGGTTCTTGCTATCCTTCCGATTATTCTCTTCTACATCGCTTGTCAGAAGTATATTATCGAGGGTGTTCTTGCAGGAGCGGTCAAGGGCTAAAAGGGGAGTCTTTGAGAGGTTTACAGCATGACGATAGTTGATATAGCAAAAGAGTCTGGCTATTCAGTCAGTACCGTTTCAAGAGTGTTAAACGGACGCCGGGATGTCAGCCCGGCAGCCCGTGAGAAAATCATGGAGATTGTTGAGGCACATCAGTTTGTGCCGAACAATAATGCCAAACACTTGAAACAGACGGCTAGTAAAAGCATATTAATTTTGGTAAGAGGTACGTCAAATATGCTGTTTGCCAGTGTGATTGAAGCATTGCAGTCAACATTGGAGCATTCGGATTATGCGCTTCGTATCCATTATCTGGATGAGGAAGCGAACGAAGTGGCAGAGGCTGTTCGGCTTTGCCGCGAGCATAAGCCGCGAGGAATTTTCTTCCTTGGCAGTAATGCACAGTATTTTAAGCAACAGTTCTCACAAGTAGATGTTCCGTGTGTTCTTGTAACTGACCGGGCAGATGAACTCGGTTTTGATAACTTATCCTCCGTCTCAACCGATGATACGGCGGCTTCCGAAGTGGCGATGGATTATCTGTTTGACCATGGTCATCGCAATATTGCGATGATCGGTGGTGATCCGGATGCATCCTCCCCGAGTGAGCACCGTTATCAGGGATGCTGCAAGAGTTATGAGAAACATGGAATGGAGTTTCAGGAGAACTATTTTGCCAAGGCACGCTATTCCTTTGAAAGTGCTTACCATGCAATGAACGAGCTTCTGTGTCGAAAGATTCCGATTACAGCTGTCTTCGCAATGGGAGATGTGATGGCAGTTGGTGCGATGCGCGCAATCTTTGACGCAGGGCTTCGGGTTCCGGATGATATCTCGATCGTTGGATTTGACGGAACTCAGCTGGCGGATTATTACAATCCGAAAATTGTAACGATTCGTCAGAAATATGAGGAGATTGCACAACGAAGTGTGGAGATTCTCCTGCAAATGATCGAACTTAAGAAATCAGCTGTTCATGAGTTAGTTCCATTCGCTTTAAAAAATACTGAGAGTGTGAGGGCGCTCGATTCAGTATAAGGTATAACATATTGATA
>OGXB01000176.1_pt1 | contig 51081 bp, 40 predicted proteins | sample 1576161 | NCBI WGS metagenome assembly OGXB01 (sample SAMEA3541474, study PRJEB24748) | human gut metagenome | biome: human gut; feature: human-associated habitat; material: faeces | place: China | collected 2012
GGCAGCCGAGCGTGCGGCCTACGAACAATACCAGATGGCAGTGGACGGGGCGCAGAGTGAAGATAAAGCTTCGGCCCGCTCCATGGTAAACGCGGCCAACAGCACGGTCGATGAAGTTTCATCACTGCTGGTGGATGCCCGCCTGATTGCGCCGGAAGACGGGCAGATAGCAACGATCTTCCCAAAACGGGGCGAACTTGTGGCACCGGGCACTCCGATCATGAATTTGGTAGTGATGGACGACGTGCATGTCGTTCTCAATGTAAGGGAGGACCTGATGCCAAACTTCCGCATGGGAGGTACATTCATTGGAGACGTGCCGGCCCTCGCCGAAAAGGGAATCGAGTTTAAAATCTACTATATCAGTCCGCTGGGGAGTTTTGCCACTTGGAAGTCGACCAAACAAACAGGAAGCTACGACTTACGGACTTTCGAGATCCACGCCCGCCCTACCCGGAAAGTGGAAGGGTTGCGTCCGGGGATGTCGGTATTGGTGGAGATCAAATAGAGAATAGAAATGAATACGATTCACCACAGAGGACACAGAGGGCACAGAGTTTAAATTTTCTGTTTATAGAATATTAAAGAGAAATATATATTTTCTCTGTCCCTCTGTGTCCTCTGTGGTGAATCAAACTCAAAAACCAATCATTATGCAACAATCCCCTATCACCCGTGTCGTACAACGTGAGTGGCGACGGATGACCTCACGGCGCCTTTACTTCGGCGTCTGCCTGGTGCTTCCGCTATTCACGCTTTTCTTCATGGCTACCATATTCGGCAACGGACAGATGGAGAACATCCCCATCGGCATTGTCGACCAGGACAATACGGCCACCTCGAGGGATATTACCCGGCGGATGTCTGCCGTACCCACCTTCCGGGTGGTTCGTCACTTCGTCGACGAAACCGAAGCACGCAAAGCGGTACAGCAGAAAGAAATATATGGTTACCTTTCCATTCCTCCACGCTTTGAGCAAGATATGATATCGGGACAGGACGCTACGCTGAATTATTATTATCACTATGCACTGCTCTCAGTGGGAGGCGAGCTGATGGCCGCCTTCGAAAGCTCGCTTGCTCCCGTAGCCCTCTCACCTATCGTGATGAAGGCCGTGGCACTGGGCGTAAACGAACAGCAGATAGAAACCTTCCTACTCCCCGTACAAGCCAACAATCACCCGATTTACAATCCATCGCTGGACTACTCGGTCTACCTGAGCCAGCCCTTCTTTTTTGTACTCTTCCAGGTGCTGGTACTGCTTATCACGGTATATGCGGTGGGGAGCGAAATCAAGTTCCGTACGGCCGGCGAATGGTTACAGACGGCCGGGGGTGACATCACGATAGCCGTTATCGGCAAGTTGCTGCCTTATACACTTATTTTCAGCCTGATCGGCATACTGGGCAACTTTGTCATGTTCGGCATCCTGCACATACCTTTTCAAGGGAGCTGGTTGCTACTCAATGGAATGACGGTACTTTTCATTATCGCCACCCAGGCACTGGCTCTGTTCATCTTCTCCCTGTTTCCTGCCGTGGCAATCATCATCAGTATCGTATCCATGGTCGGATCGCTGGGGGCTACCTTGTCCGGCGTCACCTTCCCGGTACTCAACATGTATCCGTTGGTGCGAGACGCCTCTTATCTGTTCCCCGTGCGCCATTACACCGAGATTACACAAACCATGCTCTACTATGGTGGCGGATTCATCCACCTATGGCCTTCGGCAGTGATACTTTGTATCTTCCCGCTATTGGCATTGGCGATGCTCCCCCACCTCAGACGAGCCATAATCAGTCGTAAATATGAAAATATCCGGTAAACTATCGCAGATTTCCTTCATCATCACACGTGAATTCCGTGCCATCAGCACCAGTTATGCCGTACTGTTGGTGCTGATGGGAGGTATCTTTGTTTATGGGCTGCTCTATAATTATATGTATGCTCCCAACATCGTGACCGACGCTCCCGTAGCAGTTGTCGACAACTCGCACAGCAGCCTTAGCCGCCAATATATCCGTTGGCTGGACGCCACGCCGCAAGTAGCCGTCTATGCACAGGCAATGGACTACCGGGAAGCCCGCGAATGGATGAAAGAAGGCAAAGTGCAAGGCATTCTGTATATTCCGCATGATTTCGAAACCCGCGTCTTTCAAGGACGGGAAGCAGTGTTCTCGCTATACGCCACCACAGATGCCTTTCTCTATTTCGAGGCGTTGCAGGAAGCCACTTCACGTGTATACCTTGCCCTCAATGATGCCCACCGCATGGATGGTGCCGTATTCCTTCCTCCGCAGGGGCTGCTTGCCGTAATGATGGCTAAACCTGTCAACATAGCAGGCACGGCACTCTATAACCACACCGAAGGGTATGGCTCCTATCTGATTCCGGCTGTCATGATGGTCATTATCTTTCAGACATTGCTGATGGTCATCGGTATGCTGACGGGCGACGAATATCAGCACCGTGCCACAGAGCCGTTACTTCCGGCATTCAGGACGACCGGTAAAAACGGGCTTTGGGGAGCGGCAACGCGCCTTGTGGCGGGAAAAACATTTGTATATTGCGGGCTTTATGCGATCTTTTCCATGTTCCTGCTCGGGCTGTTACCCCACTTCTTCAGTATCCCCAACATTGGGAACGGACTGTACATCACCGCCATGATGGTGCCTTACCTAATGGCAACCTCTTTCTTCGGGTTGGCCGCCTCGCGTTTCTTCACCGATTCGGAAGCCCCACTGCTGATGATCGCTTTCTTCTCGGTGGGACTGATTTTCCTGTCGGGAGTCTCCTATCCGTTGGAGCTGATGCCGTGGTATTGGCGTATGATGCACTACATCATCCCGGCCGCACCCGCTACTCTCGCCTTCGTCAAGCTGAACTCGATGGGGGCCGATATGGCAGACATACAACCGGAATACATTACCTTATGGATACAGGCCGTTGTTTATTTCGGACTTAGCGTGTGGGTATACAAGAAGAAACTGGAAGCGTAAACCAGAAGCGCGAGCCCTTCCCCAATTCGGAAGTGACGCCGATACGTCCGCCCATCTTTTCGATAATGCTCTTGCACAAAGGAAGGCCGAGGCCCGTACCCTGTACGAAACTGTCTACTTTCATAAAGCGGTCGAAAACTGCCGTCTGATTCTCAGCAGAGATACCGATGCCGGTATCTTCTACAAACATTTCAAGCTGCCGGGCGGCATCGATCTGGTAACCGATGGTGATAGTGCCCCGGTGCGTAAACTTAATCGCATTGCTCACGAAATTGGTAATCACCTGGTTCAAGTATCCGCTGTCGGCGTTGAACCAGGCATCGAGCGGTGAGTCTTCATCGATCCGTAACTCTACTCCTTCGGGTACTCTATCCTTCATCTTCTGTAGCATCATGGCACAGAACTGATAAAGATAAACAGGCTTCGGCACATACTCAAACGAACCTGCATCGATCTTAGAAAGGTCGATGATATCGGAGAACAGTTGCAGGAGCAATACGTTGTTTTTCTGTATGGTCTGGCGGAACTCTTCCTGCTCCGCCGGTTCGTCCACTGTCATCAGAAGGTCGGAAAAACCGACAATGGCATTAAGCGGCGTACGTATTTCATGGCTGATATTTGCCAGAAAAGCGGACTTCAACCGGTTGGACTCTTCCGCTTTATCGCGGGCCGCCCTGAGCTCTGCCTCTGTTTCTTTCTGGACCGTTATGTCATAGTTCACCTCTACTAATTCCAGTCTCGGATCGGGCGACTGGTAGGCAGTCACCATGGAAGATTTATGTATCCAGTTCCATTCGTCCGAACCCTCTGCCCGGCGGATACGCAGATCACCGTCAAAGAAACGTTCCGTACCCGCTTTGGCCTTTTCATAGAAATCGAGTACCAACTTCCGGTCATCGGGGTGCATATGTGAGAATATACCGATAATATCTGCCAAAGGTGTATCATGGCTTTCTCCCAGATTCCTGTACCACTGGCGGATGGCGTATCCGGTGTGATCCAGCAGATTGATTTTCGCATATCCCACCTTGGAATAGTCGGAAATAATAGAGAAGAAGTTCTCAAAATCATGCACTTTGCTCAGTGCATGATTGCGTTCGGTATTATCTATATTCATCAGCAGATAGTTCGACAGATTCCCTTCCGCATCATAAAGCATCAGTGTCTGTACGTCCAAATCGGCCATCCCCCTCCGCTCTGACTGGAAAAATTTACATTCTTCATCGAAGTTATAATGCAAATAGAAACTACCGGGGCGGCCCGCCTGAAGACTTTCATGCATATCTTTAGTCACATTGGGACTCTCAAACAGACTCAGACCGATGATCCGGTTCTTGTCTGTTACTCCGAATATCTCAAGATTCCGATTATTGCAGTCCAGCAGCACCCCTTCTTTATTATATAGCTCGAGACCGACCGGAATATGATTGAATATATCATGAAACAGCTTCTCGCTACGTTGACTCCATACACACTGATCACCTTCTGCCGCCGGATTCTCTATCCGTTGACTATATCCGGTAACAATCAGTTGCCCTTGTTCATTTTCCTCTTCCATGCTCAGTGCACAATGCATCCAGAAGATGTTACCGTGGTTGGAAGATACGGGAAAGGTCTGTTCGAATACTCCTTTTTGGGGAATGGACATGAATTCGTCCGTGATGCGTTTACGATAGTCCCGGCGTACGGTGGACATTAATTCGTCTATGCTCAACAATTCACTGCTGACTTCCAGCGCCTTAAGCAGGGTTTCCGCAATAAGGCATTGTCCTGTGTTAAAGTTCACTTCCCACCATCCGATTTGTGCATCGGCACAAATCTTATTCAGTTTGGCTACATTGTCCAAAGGAGTTTTGCTAATCATTATGTTTGCTTTGTTTTGACAGAATTTGGGATAGGCCCCTTATTTTTTCTTTGTCTTATATGCGAACGACTGCCAGCGCTCTTCCGGCCAGTCCTGTTGTTGCATGTCATAGCGTGCCATAACAAAAAACAGGTCGGACAAGCGGTTAATAAAGCTCAGGATTTCTTCCGGGACGGCATCTTGCCGGTTCAAAGTCCAAAGACGGCGTTCTGCTCTTCGGGCAACTGTGCGGGCAAACTGCAATTGGGCAGAAACCGGTGTGCCTCCGGGCAGCAGGAAATAACCATTCTCTTTCAGCTCGGCCGTCATCGCATCCATTTCCTGCTCACAGAAGGTTGCCAGATGAGGTGATAGACTGTTCGGGTTCTTGTCGCGAATGGCCGACGGGGTCGCTACATGACTCATAACCACCATCAACTCCTGCTGGAGGGTATGCAGCAACCTTTGCCAATCATGTGTTTGCGGAAGCAATGAACGGATGATGCCGATCACCGCATTCAATTCATCGATGGTTCCGTTTGCTTCAATCCGGATATCGTCTTTTTCTACCCGTTCTCCACCATGAATACCGGTTGTTCCCCGGTCGCCGGTCCGTGTATAGATTCGTTTCATTATTCAAATAATTTAAGTAAATCAATCTCTCCCCAGTATAGATGCGTGTAACTGGCTATCACGTTTTTGTATCGGAACACAGGTGTACCGACAGGTATTCCCTTGGCATTGTATGCCTGAGTGACAGACTCCGGCAGTTCTTCCGTCTTCGGTTCGAATTGCGTATAGTGGAACTCGTGGCCGCGAAGATGCTGTCCGTTATAATCGAAAGACCGATACCCCAACGTCAAACGCCTATCAGCTTTACGGCTTGAAATATAGAAAGGAAATACCCCTGTTTGCGGTCCGGTCGCAATCCCCGGATGTTCCGGCCGGTCGAAGAGAATACCTTTAGAAAGGTAAATCATCCCTCCGCATTCGGCAAGCACGCGCCCGCCCGCCTCTACATAGTTACGGACAGACTGCATTCTTCGCCAAGCCCGACTCAGCCGGGTATGACATTTCTCCGGATAGCCTCCGGGAAGATAGAGCAGATCGGTTCCTTTCGGCAACGGACGATTGTGTTCAGGATTGAAAAAGGTAACGGTTCCCAAACGGCGAAGTATATCCAGATGTTCCTGATAGATGAAAGAAAAAGACTCTGCACTGCATGCCACGGATATTTTTAAATCTCCTTGTCGGAAAGTATCCGGAGTAGAAGGTATGGGGGCAGGAAGCATTGTCTCTTCAAGCAGGCGGGTATAGTCGATGTGTGTTTCCATTAAGGCGGTCAACTCCTCAAGTGCATCCGTCCCTCCCGAACGGCTGAAGTCCAACCCCAAGTAACGGGATTCCTGCACCAGATTCTCCCGCTTAGGCAAATATCCTAAACAGGAAATACCCAATTCGCTACATACTTCCTGTAGCATTTCGTAATGACGGGGAGACCCTACACGGTTAAAGATAACTCCCGCTATTCTTATCTCAGGACGGAAATGAAGGAAACCCGAAAGCAGAGGAGCCATCGAGTAGGCCGCCGACTTGGCATCGACTACCAATACGACGGGTAAATTCAGCAAGCGGGCTATTTCGGCCGAAGAACCCCGGTCACGGTCATATCCGTCATACATGCCCATCATCCCCTCCACAATACAGGCATCGGCCCCTGTGGCATAGCGGGCATAAAGTTCCCCCACATGCTCTGCCGAAGCCATAAAGGTATCCAGGTTAATGGAAGGACGCCCGCAAACTGCCGTATGATATTTGGTATCGATATAGTCGGGCCCGCACTTGAAAGGTTGTACTTTCAACCCTTTCTTTATCAATAGTGCCATTAATCCGCGACTGACCGTTGTCTTTCCGCTGCCCGAAGAAGGGGCTGCTATCAGAAACTGAGAAATCATCCTATACTCCATATTGTCAGTTTTTATCCTGCAAAGATACGGATATTTCTCTCTAAGGGTATATCTTTGTCTGTAAAAATGCGCTATGGCTGCTGGGTCGGCACCAGTTCCAGAAACATGGTCGTGGTCAGTAAAATCCCGATAGATACGCAGACAAGAATAAGTAACCAATTAATATATTTTGCTTTAGGCTTGGTATCGGCATGCAGATTGTTGAGGAAATACTCCCGGAAAAAGAGGTATAATGCGGGAATCGTTGCACTGGCCAGCAAAAAATCTTCCGGAATATTAAAGAAGTAAGTTTTCGACAAACCGATAAGAGACCAATGGCACAGGAACAATACCAGAAACATATTCACTTTGCGCGAGAATAACAGAAGCAGACCGATGGTGAAAACGGTTACCGAGCAAGGCATCACCGGCGATGTAATGCCGGGAAAAGCAAGTCCCCTTGCGACAGACACCAAAGGATATACGAATGGCAAAGCCAACAGCACGTACGAAAGCATATCGTATTTATGCGTACGCTCAAAAGTGGTATATCCGGTGACGGCATCCCACACCCATATCGTAGCCATAACAATCCAAAACACAGCCAATGCCCCGTTATAGCTGCGCTCGTCACAACAGATGGCATAGTATGCGATGGCAATCCACAAATACAGAAAAACCATATACAGTTTCATGCCCATCTTCACCCATGGACGGGGATTCTTTATTAGCATCACTGTCAGCAGCAAGCCGGCAACAATGATCAGCAACTGATAGATCCAGGTAGCAGAATTATAATACGCAATAGTTTTCCAGAATATCTCCATAAAATATAGATTCTTATTAAACAGATTAATTTATTAATGCCGCGTCAGGGAAAATGCTTTGTGAGGAAACAGGAACATGGGGAAAGTGGCTCCCACCGCCAACATAAAGATAACGGTACAGGTCACCAGTCCGTTGGCAAAGAATGTCTCCATGTATTTACCCAGCCGCTCCGGCTCGTTCATTGTTTGCAGACTCATAATCAGTGAAAACACCATGTTATAAGCAAACTTACCCGGAATCATCGGAAGCAATGCCGGTATATAGAGTACGGTCATCGGGCAATATACTTTCTGCCCGAGCCACAAGCTGCCGAAACCGATAATCAATGCTCCGAACAAAGAAGCCGTAGCAATATCCACCCCCAGAAAAGTCATCAGGCAATAACGGCAGGCATGTCCGGCAGCCGCAAGTAACGCAATCATCTTGAAAGCCCGCAACGGCGGATCGGATATAGCCCCAAAACCAATACCCGCAATTGCGGCAAAAAATCCATCGGAAAGAATATCTAAAGCTATCATATCAAACTGTTTTTAACCATTAACAATGTAAACGAAAGACCTATCGCAATGCTGACAATCAGCAGGGCAGCCTCCGTCAACCGGGCAAATCCCGTGAGGATATATCCTTCTACAATATCGATCACACCATTGATCAGCGGCACGCCCGGTACCAGATAAAGCACGCTGGTTGCAAGGGCTATCTCAGAGGTAGTGTCAAAAATAAGTGCTGTCGACGCACATAATGACGCAACAAAAGCGGAAACAATAAAAATGATATAATGATTTATTTTCTTCTTCTGCATCTGTTGCTTCAGGAAAAGTCCCGTGATAGTAGCCGAAAAGACAATGCTCATAGAAATGATATCACCACCAAACAACTTACAGAACGAAGCATTGGCGAATCCAACCAGCAGAAGCACAAACAACGGATCTATTTTCGGTGCCGATATAATTTTATTGAACTTGTCCGCCAACTCGTGTAAAGGCAGATGCTTGTCATAAACCTCCCAACTCAAAGCACTCAATTCAGAGTTGTGTTCAAAACTGATCGGATGGGCAGGAATATCAATTACTTCGTTACAAGCCTCACGCGTTTCGTTATCAATAATGGTCAGGATAATGTTTTTATGAAAAACACTCAACTTCACATCCACCCCATAGGCTTCTCCGATACGCTTCGAGTTACGGATGACACGTGAGGTGTGCACACCTGCTCCCATCAGATGGGCCGAATATCCGGCAATGAACTTGGATATGGAAATCAAAGATTCATTTGTAGTCATAATGCTCACTTTTTAAAATCGGGCGCAAAAGTACAAAAAAGATAGGAAAGAGAGACATGATGCAACCTTTCATTTTATCCAAATCTTGTTTCGCGCCGCGTAATGTTGTTATTTCTAAAGTTAACCTAATGCCAAAATAAGGATCTGTGCAGTAAGTACCCGCAGGAACATGGTCAATGGATAAACCGTGGCATAACCAACCGCAGGCGCATCGCACGAAGTCAGGTCATTGCAATAAGCCAATGCCGGCGGATTGGTGGTCGATCCGGCCAGCACACCGATCAACGTGTAATAATTTAACTTAAAGACACAACGTCCGATGATTCCTGCCAATAACAGAGGAAGCACAGTAATAATGATGCCATAACCAATCCACACATAGCCTCCCTCATAAATAATTGTTTCTACAAACCCTCTGCCGGCTCCCAGTCCCACACAAGCCAGAAAAAGTGATATGCCGATTTCGCGAATCATCAGATTAGCACTCATTGTAGTGTAGGTAATCAGTTTATACTGCGGTCCAAAACGGCTGATAAGGATGGATACAATCAATGGTCCTCCTGCTAATCCCAGCTTGATAGGCTGAGGAATGCCGGGAAACATAAAAGGAAGACTCCCTAAAATACATCCTAAAGCAATACCCAGAAAAATAGGAATCAGATTGGGATGGTTCAGCCGTTTCATCGAATTACCCAATACTTTCTCAGCGTGGCTTACTGCCAACTCACTCCCCACAATGGTAACACGATCTCCCATTTGTAACTGTAGTTGCGGGGCGGCTACTAAATCAACTCCCGAACGATTGACACGAGTGACACTGGCACCAAAATTATTGCGAATCTTTAGCTGTGAAAGTGTTTTACCGTTCAATTCTGGTTTAGTTATCAAAATACGGCGGGACACTAACTCCTTATTCAACTGCTCCCATTCCATATCAATCGGTTTACCAAAAAAAGCTGTGATAGCCTCCATATCTATTGGAGTGGCAATCACCAATATTTTATCCTGCAGGTGCAATACCGTATCAGAGTTGACCAGCTCCGTCTCTTTCTTTCCGTCATGGTGACGGATACGTGATACAACGAAATTGCGGTTTACCAACGGACGTATTTCTTTGATTCTTTTCCCTTCCAAGGCTTCATTTCTGACTTCCAGAGAAACAGGCCGGACAGTTAGTTCCTGTAGATGTCCCAACCCCTGCTCTGCGTGGGCTTCCTCTTGTTTTGTATTAATATGAAGAAGATATTTTAGTCCCAGCAAAGACAAAATACACCCTACCACTCCCAACGGATACGCCACGGCATATCCCAAAGCGATCTCCGGGGCATCAATTCCATTCAAATCACTATTTGCCTGTTGAGCCGCACCCAGTCCGGGAGTATTGGTTACCGCCCCTGAAAGGATGCCCACCATGGTCGTTATAGGTATACCTGTTATAAGATGTATGGAAACCGTAATAATGACTCCCGCGAAAACAACCGTCATAGCCAATACATTCAGTGTAAAACCTCCTTTCTTGAAAGCGGAAAAGAACCCCGGTCCCACTTGTAAACCAATGGAATAAACAAACAGAATCAGTCCGAATTCCTTCAGAAAATGAAGTAAGTGCTCGTCCAGGTTCAAATTAAAATGCCCGAATACAATGCCGACAAATAAAATCCAGGTGACTCCCAAAGAAATACCTGCCACTTTTATTTTAGCCAACATGATACCAAATGCTATGACAAGCGACAAAATAAGTACGGAGTGTGCCACTCCTCCACCCCATAGGTTGGGGTAACCTTCAAAAAGATTTCTTAAAAGTTCCATAGTATAATATAGTTAGATTCGTTCAATACTTAGCTTTCCGGAAGATGTGTCGTCCTTCACGCTATGTGCAATGTCCTCCAAGCATGAATGACACAAACAGTCTGTGTAATTTTCTTTAATATAAGCGTATTGGAATGCGTCCAGTTTCACACTTGCACAATGACACAACATTATATTGTCATGCCGGCACTCAAAAGCAGCACCACAACGAGGACATACCTTTTTCATCGGCATACCACCTTTCCATCTTTTTTGAAGTTAATCTTTTTTCGTACTGCTTTCCTAATCCCACGAGTAAAAACAGCCTTTGATGAATGGCAGGTCTTCTGACTTACTCCTTATCCTGAAGCCTTCCCGATGTTTCAAATCCGACACCAGTGGCAAAAGATGTTTCCAAGATATATAAACGGAGCTTCACAGCAGCGGGACTGTTTGGGACTTACACCCAATTCCCTTTTAATCCGAATGACGAGAATCTTCATCCGAAACCAATTCGGGACAAAGATAAAGAAAAAAACAGAGCGGGGAAGAATAATCAATAAGAAATGTAAAATACAATCCCATTCAGCATCTTCCATCATTGACATTTTGACATTCTGTCATCTTGTATTTTCTATGTGGCTTGTAGCACATTTTTCGGAGTCTGTCCCAGGCTTCTCCGGAAAAAGCGCCGTATTTACAATTCTCCAAAAACAAAAGAACATTCGTGAACATATCTTCTAAGCAAATTAAAATATATCCACTGCATTTTGTAGCATAAAGCATATAAATAACTGATATTACAATCCAAACGATTAATCCGGCCGAGCATCGAGACGGAGTCAACCAGCGTAAGAAACAGAGCTTTTAGTGCCTCTTTTTAGAGTGTTAACCTCACCCGGATACAATGTTAACTTCTTCTGAACGCAATGTTAACTTCCTCCGAATACGATGTTAACTTCATATAAAGACAATATTAACTTCCTAAAGGCAAGAAATCGATCATCTCTGATCAGCCAAAGCATATTTAATCACAAAACAGTCCGGATATCGTATACTAATGCCATATTTATGCGGACTACTTTTCTATTTCACACATATAGAATTCTTCCCTTGTTTTAAAAACAGAGTAAATCCCTTCTTTCTGCTACAAATAAGCAGTAAACCACGTCCTTTTGACTAAAAGACATCCGCCTTTCCCAATATAAAAGGCTTCACTTCTCCGATATACCTATAAATAAGTATATTCTTTAATTTATTTCTATATAAACTAATAAATGTATATCTTTGCTCCCGCTTAGGTGATGCAGTCGAAGCATTCCGTTCGATGCATAAAAGGGAATCCGGTGAGAATCCGGAACAGTGCCCGCTACTGTGATGCCCATATACTCCGCATTCTGTTCAAAGGAGGAAAGGAAAGCATTTCTACACATACCACTGTCGATGCCGGAAGGCAAGGCGGGAAGGTTGCTTTCTAAAAAAGGGATAGTCAGGAAACCTGCCGAGCAGACATAGATAACAGTGCCGTCCCGGGGTCAGGAAGGCCGTTTATTAACACATTATTCAAAAACATCAATGGACAAAAGATGCTTACTGACCATTCTCTTGGGAGGATGTGCAGCGGTGGGTGCGTTTGCACAGCAACACGCAACAGGCAAAGACAAAGAGATGACTGTGGACCTGAACCCTGTAGTTGTGACAGGTACCGGTACACACCAAAGACTGAAAAACACACCGGCTCCGGTGGAAGTAGTAACTGCCAACGAAATAAAGAAAGCCGGTATCACAGACTTTCAGCAGGCAATGACCATGCTCGTTCCTTCCCTTTCATTCTCTACCAATTCAATGGGTTCTTACCTGATGATGAACGGCCTCTCCAACAAATATGTACTCATCTTGATTAATGGCCGAAAACTGATAGGGGACACAGCGAACAATATCGACCTCTCACGCATCGACATGAGCCGCGTGAAACGCATCGAGGTGCTTGACGGCGCAGGTTCATCACTTTATGGTTCTGATGCCATTGCAGGTGTAATCAACATCATCACCAATGAACCGAAAGAACTGATGCAGGTAACTTCTACCACCCGATATGAAGATCACCGCCAACTGACACAAATGGTAAATGCGGACATCGCTACTGAAAAGTTCGGTTCGTATACCTCCTATAAACATGAACAAAGCGCAGGGTGGAGAAACAGTGACTTAGCATACGTAACAGATAGTAAAACAGGAGCAGTATCAACTATTCCCACCGTATCGCCTACATCCAATGGCTTCCACTCCAATTTAGTAAATCAAAAGTTCACTTTCCAACCGACTGAGAAGTTCTCTTTCTATGCTAATGGAGGTTACTACTGGAAATTAACAGATCGCCCTGTATACGATAAAAGTATCGATGGAGGTTCAAAATATGACCTGCATTACGAATCGTATAACTTCGGTGTAGGCGGACGCTATAAAATCAATAAACGGTCTTCTATCCAACTCGACCTGATAAACGACAATTATATGCAGAACTACAAGTACCTGGTTGATGACACTAAAAAAAATATTGCAATTGGTGATTATACAAAAACAAAACGGCAGCACTTCTATGATGCCGAACTGAAAGGTATCTTCAACTTTGCGAAAGACAACATGACGGTATTCGGAGTAGACTACCGTTCGGAAAGCCTGGACCGTCCCAGTGCTAATGTTGATAAAGCAATCTATACGGCCTCTGCTTATGCACAACACGAAATTAAATTATGGAACTGCCTCAAAGGTATTGCCGGTGTGCGTTACGATTATCACGAACTTGCCGGGGGACGTTTCACTCCCAAAGTAGCTCTGATGTATTCCGTGGGGGCTTTCAATATCCGTGGTACATACTCTACCGGTTACCGTGCTCCGGGTTTGGATGAATTATATTATTATCTCGTAAAGCCAGGGGGGAGTACCATTACCCAAGGTAACAAAGACCTGAAAGCAGAACACAGTAACTACTACTCCATCAATCTGGAATATAACACGAACCGTCTGAATGTATCTGTTACGGGCTATCTGAATTACATTAATGGTATGATTAACGCAACCACCACTCCCCTCAAAGACTTACCCAATGGTGAAGAACTTCGTGCAAAAGCTCAGAAAGACTTCAACCTGACAGATGCCGAAGCCAAAAAGCTCTCCAATTACAAACTCTACGGCAATCTCGACAAGGGTGTTATCCGTGGCTTTGAAATAAATGCAGCAAGCAACCTCGGTGCAGGCTTCAGCCTGAATGGAAACTATGCTTTCGCTTATGCACGTGGTAAAAGTGTGGACGGTGTGTGGGCTAACATCGAACGCTCGGTACGCCATACAGGAACCGTAGCGGGGAATTACAGCCATTCCTGGGATGACTATCTGCTGAACATCAACATCAACGGACGTTTCCAGAGCAAACGCTTCCATCCGGGACACAGCTATGGTGACGCTCCGGGTTATGGGGTGTGGAACCTGAACGTGAAACATTCACTGACAGGATTCGAACACCTGGGACTGGACTTCGGCATGGGGCTCGACAACATTTTCAACAAACGTGATACCCGTCCCAATGGCGTTAACTACGCACTTCTTTCTCCGGGACGTATGGCATATGTAAGTTTAACTCTCCGATTCAAGAAATAACCAATGAAAACATCTATTCTCTCTTTACTCTTGTTAGTTTCCCTCTTCTGCTCCGCGCACGAAGGGGGAAACTTCGTGGCCTCCGATATGCTGGCCACCATGCAACCGGGCGATAAAGCCGCCCTTCTTATGGTACACTTCGGTACTACATACGATGACACCCGTACCAAAACCATCGATGCCATCAATGCCAAAGCCAAAGAAGCATTCCCGCAACTGGAAATGCGCGAGGCTTATACTTCACGTATTGTCATGCGCCGCCTCAAAGCTCGCGGCATTGAGAAACCCAGTCCACTGGAAGCACTGTTGAAACTTCTCGGAGATGGCTATACACATGTCATTGTGCAGAGTACTAACATTATAGAAGGTGTTGAAATGGAGTCGTTGAGACGTGACGTAGCCTCAGTAGCGCCATTCTTTAAAGAGATCCGGGTAGGTAACCCGCTTCTTTATTCAGTAGAAGACGCTGAGGCTGTGGTGGATATCCTGGGCAACAGCAAGCCGGAAAAAGGCAGTGTGGTCCTCGTCGGACATGGCACTTATACCCCAAGTACAGCTACTTATGCCATGATCGACTATATGCTGAAAGCCAAAGGATTGAAAAACTTTCATGTAGGTACCATCGAAGGTTACCCTACATTCGACACCATGCTTCAGCAACTGAAGGATAACAAAACCAAGCAAGTGACATTGGTTCCCTTTATGTTTGTAGCAGGTGACCATGCCAACAACGACATTGCCGTCGACTGGAAAGAAGCTCTTGAAAAGGAAGGCTTGAAAGTAGATGTACGTATGCAGGGATTGGGTGAAATACCCGCTATCCAACAACTGTTTATCGACCATGCCCGGTTTATGCTGAAGCACAAAATGGTGGACATTATGAAGAAAAAAGCCAAATATGCAAAAGAAAAAGACGAATGAAAAGAGTGATATTAATGGCAATAGGCAGTGCACTATTGCTCCCCTCGCAGGCACAGCTGCAAAACAAAAAATATACCAACTTCAATGATTCTATATTCTCAATCAACGAAGTAGTAGTGGCAACCAACTACAGACGAAAGACCGATGCCCTGAAACTGGATGTTCCCGCCAAGTTCATTCCTATTTCAACCAATTCAATCACTTCCGGAATGCTTGAGAAACGAAACATCCGGGACATACAGGAGGCTGCCCGTTTCCTCCCAGGTGTACGCTTCCGCACATCCTACGGAGCCTTTACGCAGTTCTCCATCCGCGGGTTCGATAATTCCGTGATTATGGTGGACGGAGTGCGTGACGAACGTTCATCCATCGACAATTCCTATCCGTTTATGGACCTGTCTTCCGTTGAAAGTATCGAATTGCTGAAAGGTCCGGCTTCGGTACTTTACGGACAGTCCGCCGTAGGTGGTGTTCTCAACATTGTCCGTAAAGCTCCCGTAAGCAAACAAAGCGTATACGCACGTCTCGCTTATGGCAGTTATTATAACAAACAGGCTACAATGGCATTAGGCGGCAAACTGGTAGGTCCCCTAAACTATCGTGCAAGCGTCAACTGGCAAGATCAGGAAGGATGGAGAAGTAATGCTACCAAACGTCTTTCCGGATACCTGGCCCTTGGCGGACATCTGACTGAAAGCGACGAACTGGACATCCGTATCGGCACCAACCACGATTTCTATCCGACCGAGATCGGTTTACCTCCCACAATGTCTTATGATATACTCTCAGCCACAGACGGCAGCAAATACCTGAGCAAAGGAGATGCCCTGCCCGGACTGAACAAAAAAGCCCGCTACAACAGTGAATCGGACTTTATGTACAACCGTGGTTTCAACGTATCCGTCCTGTATAAACACACCTTCAGCGAAGCGTTCAAGCTGATGGACAAACTCTCTTATACGTATGACGATATTGATTACTTCGGTACTGAGTCATTGGACTATCTGACAAGTGACAGCCCTATCTATGATCATTATTACATGACCAAAGACAAGCAAGGTAACGACACCAAAAAGTATATCTGTCTGGATTCCATCTATTACAGTTATCCGCTACGCTTCTCACATATCGCTAAAACTGTGAACAACCAACTGGAAGCAAGCGGTAAGTTCTATACCGGAGACGTTGTGCACAACTATCTGGGCGGTTACTCTTTTGTATCCCTGATGCGTGACTCTTACATGGCTTATGGTGGCGGAAGTACCGGAGCTACCGGCCCCGGAACCACAGGACACGGTTCGGTATATAATCCACACAGCATTGGCTGGATGGAAGCGCCTTTCAGATTTGTCACCGCACAGAAAACATTCACCCACGGATTTTACCTGCAAGACCTGGTGGAGTTCAGTGATAAACTGAAAATGATGCTGGCAGGACGTTATGACCTGTTCATGTACAAGACCGCCAACCTGAACACCAGCGACGGAGGACGCCATTATGACAAACCGGATGACGATGCATATAACAAAATCACCAACGGTGCCTTTACGTTCCGTGCCGGATTGGTGTATCTGCCTATTGACAAAGTGTCCATTTATGGTTCATACGGTACTTACTTCAAACCTATCCGCGCATTTTATGACGCTAATACCATTTACATTGATAAAGATGGTAAAGAGTTTATTCCGATAAATGGTAAAGAGGTATTCAAGCCGGAGAAAGGTTTCCAGGTAGAAGTGGGAGCACGATACGAGATCACACGTACGTTGCAGGCTAACGTAAGCTTGTTCTATATTAATAAAGATAATATCCGCCAGACTCTTGCAAACAAAGGAGACATTGCCAATGGTGTAGAACTGGACAAAAAAGTTGTAGGGCAAGTGGGTAGAATGGATTCCAAAGGATTCGATATTGATATTACCTGGAGTCCTATTTACAACCTGTCTATGAGTGCCGGATACGGATACACCGACGCCAAAGTGCGTGACCTGGCCAACAACCCTTATATGCAGACAAACGCAAGCGAAGGCAAGCAGTATGCTTATATCCCTAAAAATACCTTCTACGCTTTCGGTGCCTATACGGTTTCAAAAGGTATGCTGAAAGGTTTGGGAGTGAATCTCTCTACCAGTTTCCAGGACAAAGTGTACCGCAACTCAGACAATACAAGTTCGTTCGATGCTTACTGGCTGACCGACCTCGGTCTCTCTTACACATTAAAGAGCAATGTACGTCTGGGAGTCAACGTCAACAATCTGTTCAACAAGGAATACTGCAACCAGGCACTTGGCAATCAATTGATACCAAGCATGCCACGTAATTTCATGCTTTCTGCGTCTTATACTTTATAATGATGATCACGAAATTGATGTATACCATTCACAGGGTACTGGGCACACTGCTCAGTATCCTGTTTTTAGTTTGGTTCCTATCAGCTTTTGTCATGATGTACCACGGATTTCCACGTGCATCTCAAGCTGAAAAATTAGAGAAACTGGAACCCCTGTCTCCTTCACTGCCTTCTGTCGGCGAAATCACTTCCCGACTGCCCAAAGGTGAAAAAGTGAAAGGAATCCGGATAGACCGATACCTCGGACAGACCGTCTTCCACATCCGCACGGACAAAGGTGAACATAATCTGCCCGCTGACTCTGCTCAGGTACTACCATCTGTAGACGGATCCCGTATCCGCCGGACAGCGTCCCTATGGTGCAGTGCGCCGGTGGAGCGGATAGATACGCTGAACCGGCTCGACCAATGGGTTCCGTTCGGTAGCCTGAAGAAGGAGTTTCCCATTTATAAGTTCCATTTTGCCGATGCGGAGAGACACCAGTTATACATCGGCTCACAAAGTGGAGAAGTATTGCAGTTCACCACCCGTAACGAACGTTTCTGGGCATGGCTGGGGGCTATTCCACATTGGGTTTACTTCACCTGGCTCCGGCAAGATGCCGCTTTATGGAGCGTCACGGTGATCTGGCTGTCGGGCATTGGCTGCCTGATGACGATTGCAGGACTGTGGGTAGGTATCGACATCTGGCGCCGCTCACGCAAACAGGGAAAAGGTTTCTCTCCCTATCGCAAAAAGTGGTATCACTGGCATTATGTGACGGGAATCGTTTTCGGTCTCTTCGTGCTGACATTCTGTTTCAGCGGAATGATGTCGCTGGCAGAAGTTCCGTCCTGGATCAGCAAACCGGTATTGGATAAAAATCCCACACGCGAAATAAAGAAAGGAGCACCGAGGTTAGAGCAGTATGTGCTGGATTACCGCCGGATATTAACCGAATATCCCGACGTACGCCAGATAGAATGGAGTAATTTCCGCTCGCAACCTTACTATATAGTAAAACGAAGTGAAGGAGATCTATATATCGATGCATCGGACTCCCTGTCGCACCCGCTGAAACTGGACGAAAAGCAGATAACTAATGCCGTGAGAGCCATACATGGTGACAGTGCCCGGCTACATGTAACACTGATCAACGAATTTGAAACCTACTACAGGGATATGAGCCGGATGTACCGTGACCGCAGTCTGTTGCCCGTCTGGAAAGTCACTGTCGGCGACGCAGACAAGAGTTGTTACTACATCCATCCGGAAACGGCCTCCGTACGATATGTGAACGATACGGCCCGTTGGAAATACTGGATGTACACCGCCCTGCACCGCTTACGCATACAGGGACTGAACTCTTCGCCTACACTCCGTAAAACCGTTCTTTGGGTACTATTGCTGGGCGGTACTGTCTGTTCGCTGAGTGGTGTAGTGCTCGGAGTGAGGTACATTGAACGTAAATGCAGAAAGAAAATAAAAAGATAAAATGAAAGGGTCCACCCATCTTTATGTTCCCGAATAAAAGGCTAAAAACGGATTAATCCGTATCTTTGCTACATAGTTTCTCTAAATCAGGAATAGGAAATGAATCAGGTTCACCACAGAGGACACAGAGGACACAGAGTTTTAATCTCTTGTTTATATGGATGTTTAAGAGAAAGATATTCTCTGTGCCCTCTGTGTCCTCTGTGGTGAATAATACTCAAAACCATTACAATTATGAAACAACCCAAGATAATCGTAGCCGGCATCGGGCCGGGAAGTGAACAAGATATTACCCCTGCGGTGCTCGCTGCCGTGAGTGAAGCAGATGTAGTGGTGGGATACAAGTATTATTTTCGTTTTATCCGTGACTTTGTCCGTCCGGATGCCGAATGTATCGACACCGGAATGAAGCGCGAACGGGTTCGTGCCGAACAAGCTTTCGAATACGCCGAACAAGGCAAAACAGTCTGCGTCATCAGTTCGGGCGATGCAGGTATCTATGGCATGACTCCCTTGATATATGAAATGAAACGCGAACGACAGAGCGATGTGGAAATCATCGCCTTGCCCGGAATCAGTGCTTTCCAAAAAGCCGCCTCCCTGCTGGGTGCTCCGGTAGGACACGATTTCTGCGTCATCTCCCTCTCCGACCTGATGACTCCGTGGGAACGCATCGAACGCCGTATCATCGCCGCCGCACAAGCCGATTTTGTAACTGCCGTCTACAACCCCAAAAGCGAAGGACGCTACTGGCAGCTATACCGCCTCCGGGAATTGTTTCTGCAGGAAGGGCGCTCGCCGGAGACTCCGGTGGGATATGTCCGCCAGGCGGGCAGAGATGAACAGGAAATACACGTAACGACTCTTTCCGCATTCGATCCGGAAGAAGTAGACATGTTCACGGTCATCATCATTGGTAATTCGCAAACCTACTCTTTCGGTGAAACGATGATTACTCCCCGCGGGTATTATCGTGAGACAAAAGAAGACGCAACCGGCATCGGACAGGATATTATGATACGCAGTTTCCGTACCATCGATGGAGAATTGAAAAACAAAAACATCCCGCTCGACCATAAATGGGCTTTGCTCCATGCCATCCACACAACGGCGGACTTTGATATGGAAAAATTACTCTACACCGACCCCGGTGCAGTGGCTTCACTTTATCATGCCATCGGTGAGGGAAAATTGAAAACGATTGTCACAGATGTGACCATGGCTGCATCCGGCATTCGCAAAGGTGCCTTGCAACGTCTGGGTGTCGAGGTAAAATGTTACCTGAATGATGAAAGGGTAGCAGAAATGGCTGCCTCTAAAGGCATCACCCGCACACAAGCCGGTATCCGCCTGGCCGTAGAAGAACACCCGGACGCTCTATTCGTATTTGGCAATGCTCCCACGGCACTCATGGAACTGTGCGACCTGATCCGCAAAGAAAAAACGCAGCCGTCCGGCATCGTTGCCGCTCCCGTAGGTTTTGTCCACGTACAGGAGTCCAAGCACATGACCAAACCCTTCGTTCACATCCCCAAACTGATTGTAGAAGGCCGTAAAGGAGGCAGTAACCTGGCAGCCACACTGGTCAACGCCATCCTCTGTTATCCGGATGCCGAACAATTAAGACCGGGAAGAGACGTTTAAAAGGAGAGAAAACCCATTAGAAACTTAAAGACATGACAGATCACCATCATCCCACCCAATTCATTGTCATCGGTCTGGACGACAGCCCTGCTCCTTATCTCCCACCCTCGATACAGGCACTGATACGCGAGGGTAAGGTCTTTTCAGGGGGCTTGCGTCACCATGACATCATCTCCGCCTTCCTTCCCGAAGGGGCGGAATGGATCGATATCACTGTCCCTCTCGACGCGGTATTTGCCCGTTACGAGGCCTACGACCACATTGTTGTCTTCGCTTCGGGCGACCCGCTCTTTTTCGGATTCGCCAATACCATCCGCCGGCGTTTGCCCGAGGCGGGGATACAACTTTATCCTACCTTCAACTCCCTGCAAACACTGGCTCACCGATTAGTCATGCCTTATGACGACATGCGCACCGTATCCCTCACAGGGCGTCCCTGGCATGAATTTGACCGGGCACTGATAGAACGCACACCGAAAATGGGCATTCTCACCGACAGGGAACACATCCCTGCCGCTATAGCCCGACGTATGTTGGACTATGGCTACACTCATTATACGATGTACGTCGGCGAACATCTGGGCAACCCGGAACGGGAACGTATCCGCCGACTGGAACTTCAAGAGGCGGCAGAACTGACCTTTGAATATCCCAACTGCCTGATTGTCCATCAGTACCCCGACACCTATACTTCCCAGCACCAGAGAGGAGATATACTCTCCCACCCCGGAGCGCGTATAAGTCTCCCTCCACTCGGAATCCCCGATGAAGAGTTCGAACTGCTGGACGGGCGCACCAGGATGATCACCAAAGCTCCCATCCGTCTGCTTACACTCAGTGCGCTGGAACTGAATCGCCGCGTCTCTTTCTGGGATGTCGGTTTCTGTACCGGCTCCGTATCCATCGAAGCCAAACTGCAATTCCCGCACCTGCACGTTACCTCCTTTGAGATCCGTCCCGAAGGACAAAGACTGATGGAGGTCAACAGCCGGCGTTTCGGCACTCCGGGCATCACCATCCTCATTGGTGATTTCCTTGAAGCCGATCTCGACACCATTTCCCGCCCCGATGCCGTCTTTATCGGCGGGCATGGCGGACATCTGAAGGAGATGATTGCACGCATCTCCCATTACCTCCTTCCGGGAGGATGCATTGTCTTCAACTCCGTATCCGAAGAAAGCAAGTCGCTCTTTATCGAAGGAATAAGAGAAGCCGGACTCCGGCTCCTCAGCGGAACAAGAATTGCCGTCAATGAATACAACCCCATTGAAATACTCAAAGCCGAACAACAATGAAAACAGCTATTATCGTAATATCAGAAGCCAGCATATCCATGGCGAAAACCCTCAAGCAGGAACTACCTGAGTCTGAAATTTTCTCTACCATCGCAAATGCCGACTGCCGGCATATCCCGGCCCTTCAGGAGGCAGTTCCACAACTGTTCCGCGACTCCGACGCACTTATCTTTATCGGGGCGATGGGCATTTGTGTGCGTGCCATCGCTCCCTGCATTGAAGATAAGAAGACAGATCCCGCCGTGCTATGCGTAGACAGTACGGGACGCTACGTCATTTCCGTACTCTCCGGACACGTCGGCGGTGCCAACGGACTCACCCAATATGTGGCAGGCATTCTGGGTGCCGAACCTGTCATCACCACCCGTAGCGACCGCACCGGACTCTGGGCACTCGACACCCTCGGAAAGAAATACGACTGGCAGGCAATCCCTAGCGAAAACTGCGACATGAACCACCTGATCTCCCTTTTCGTCGACTGTGCACCGACCGCTCTGTTACTCGATATTCGTGACGAAGGCACTGCCCAACTGGAACACACCTTGCCGTCACACGTAGATGTGTTCTATAACTTCAAGGACATAGATACCGGCAAATACCGCCTGTTGCTGCTCGTCACTCCTTATTTGTATGAAACTTCCGGCATGCAAGCACTCTACTATGTACCCAAAGTGCTGCACATGGGTATGGGACTGGCACGTAACGCCGGCCCGAAGAATGCCGTCATCACCCGCCTAATGAACACCTTACTGGAGGCAAACATCATACCTGCCGCCATTCGGACCATCTCCTCCATTGAAGAGAAAAAGCATGAAGAAGTACTGAAACTGCTTGCCGATGCTTATGAACTGCACTTGTACACAGCCAGCCAACTCAGCCAGGTAGATGTACCTACCCCAAGCGAGGTAGTCGATAAATACATGGGTACGCCCAGCGTATCCGAAGCCTCAGCCTTGCTGACAGCCGGAGGCGGCCCGCTGATTCTGCCGAAGCAGAAATGTGAGAACTTTACCGTTGCCATCGCCCTGGACAGCGCAGCCGTACGCCAAGGGCACATCGAAATTGTGGGAGCCGGTCCCGGCGATCCCGAACTGATTTCGGTACGCGGACGCCGTTTCCTTGAAGAAGCCGACCTGATTCTCTATGCCGGCAGCCTCGTCCCGCGCGAACTGACCGAATGTGCCAAAGCCGGAGCCACCATACGCAGTTCGGCGTCCATGACTCTTGAAGAACAGTTTGCCCTGATGAAAGAGTTTTACGACCGCGGACAGCTGGTCGTCCGCCTGCATACGGGCGATCCCTGCATCTATGGTGCTATCCAGGAACAGATGAACTTCTTCGACCGATACGGCATGCGTTATCACATCACTCCGGGCATCTCGTCATTCCAGGCCGCGGCCGCGGCCTTACAATCACAGTTCACCATCCCCGAGAAAGTACAAACCATCATCCTCACCCGAGGCGAAGGACGCACGCCCATGCCCGAGAAAGAGAAACTCAACCTGCTGGCACGTTCGCAAAGCACCATGTGCATCTTCCTCAGTGCGGGTGTGATCGATCAGGTTCAACAGGAATTACTTGAACATTATCCTCCCACTACCCCCGTTGCCGCTTGTTATCATCTGACGTGGAAAGACGAACGCATCTATCGTGGCGAGCTGAAGGATCTGGCACAAATCGTAAAGGAGAACAACCTGACACTGACCACCATGATTGTCGTAGGCGACGCCATCGACAACCGTGAAGGATTATCACGCCTGTACTCACACCAATTTAAACATCTATTCCGTAAGTAAAATGATACTGATATTAGGAGGAACAACCGAAGGAAGGAAGGTCGTCGGCATTGCCGAAGAAGCCGGAAAACCTTATTACTATTCAACCAAAGGAGACGAACAGGAAATCAGCCTGCAACACGGAATACGGCTCACAGGTGCGCTGACCCAGACCACCATGAAAGCCCTCTGCCGAAAGAACGGTATCCGCCTGCTGGTGGATGCCGCCCATCCCTTTGCAGAACAACTGCACGCAACGGTCACCGCCGTTTCACAGGCGCTCGGCATCCCTTGCGTTCGGTACGAACGCATGTATGATGACCTGTTCAAGCTGTTTAATGAAGAGATGTACGATGAATATCCGCTCAAACTGAGGGAAAAGTATGAAGAACTGTCAGAGTTACTCAACGAAGAAGGTATACATCGGGTACTTGCCCTGACCGGGGTCCAGTCCATCCCCAAACTAAAACCCTTCTGGAAGAAAAAGGAAAGTGAGTGTTACTTCCGCATTCTCGACCGCGAAAGCTCCCGCGAGATAGTCCGGAAGGCAGGCTTTCCCGAAGACCGCCTGGTCTATTATACTCCCGGCAAAGAGAACCTGCCCGAACTCCTCCGGCAACTCTCTCCGGAAGTCGTTCTTCTGAAAGAAAGCGGCGTGTCCGGAGGATTCTCCGAGAAAGTGAACATCATTACCGAACAGGGAATCCGTCTTTATATCCTTCTTCGCCCTTCTCTGCCCCCGTATGACCAGACAGTGAATGGAGTGAATGGAATGCGCCGTGCCATCGAGCACTTTCTGCCCGACTTCCTGCCCCTACGCAGCGGACTTACCACCGGGACATGCGCAACCGCAGCCGCCAGCGCAGCTCTGCGGAAACTCCTGTCGCCCATACCCGGAAATAGAATAAAAGATGTTTCCGTTTTGCTCCCCAACGGAGAAAAGATTGCCGTCCCTGTCCATTCCGTTACCGGCTCGTTCACTGACCGGCGCATGGAAGTCTCCTGCACTGTGATCAAAGACGGAGGCGATGATCCCGATGTCACGAACGGGCTACCCATTGTAGCTACCGTATCCATCGATATTTCTGAAAAAAAGCTGCACACCGGAGGTGAGCGGCAACAGGTTATACAAATCCACGGCGGACAGGGTGTCGGTACCGTCACCCTACCCGGATTGGGACTGGAAGTAGGCGGACCGGCCATCAACACCACTCCCCGGCAAATGATTACAGAAAATCTGCTGCACATCCTTGACAGACACACCCCCGTGCCCACTGCCCCCATACATGTCACCATCTCTGTCCCCGGAGGCGAAGAGGTTGCCGCTCGCACCTTCAATCCCCGCCTCGGTGTTGTAGGTGGCATTTCCATTATCGGCACCAGCGGTATTGTGAAGCCATTTTCTTCCGAAGCATTTGTCAATTCCATTCGTAAAGAAATGTCGGTAGCCCAGGCTACAGGTTCTCCCCGCATCGTCATCAATTCGGGTGCCAAGAGCGAAAAATACATCCGCAGCCTCTACCCTGAATTACCCTCACAGGCTTTCGTCCATTATGGTAACTTCATTGGTGAAACCATCCGGATCGCTGCCGAACTCGGCATCCGGCAACTCACGTTGGGGGTTATGATCGGTAAAGCCGTAAAGCTGGCAGAAGGACATCTCGACACGCATAGTAAAAAAGTAACGATGAATAAAGAATTCCTGAAAGAGATAGCCCGTCAGTCCGGGTGCAACACTGCCACTGTAACAGCCATCGAAGGCATCACGTTGGCACGGGAACTTTGGGAACTCCTGCCCGAAGCGGAACTTCAGGCATTTTGTTCATTACTGATCGAACAATGCCATCGCCATTGCGACCCACTGTTGCCCAACGGAGAACTGACTATTCTGCTGATAACGGAAGAAGGGAAAGTGATTCGTTAACTGATTTTAATTACACACATCATTCTCTTCTTTGCCTATGATACCATTATCCGAGTTTTTCTTTGCAACATAGAAACCACGTCCGGGCGTCCACTCCACACAAAACAATTCACTGACGTCCGGATACCCCTGCCGGGCAAGATTATCCTTCAGCCACTCTTCCGTTTTACCGGCACTCTCCAATGAAGAATCCAGCACTGAGCCACTGTTTACGAAAAGATACGATTCCGATTTGGAATTGCGGGTCGATACCGTAAGTTGCCCGTTTGTTTCAAAGCGCACATCATCCACATCCATCATCGAGAAGATGCCATTCTCACGCAAAAGGGTACGGAACTGTTCCATTTCCAGCCCGTTTCGTTTAAATTCTTTCAGATTGATCTGACCATTGCGGACAATCATCACCGTATCTCCCTTTATAAGGCGACGCAACGTTTTGAAACGAAGCAGATAGCGAATACCCATGTTGAAACAGGTCCACACCCCCAAAGAGAAAACGAGTTGCCATGCCGATACATCGGGACTATAGATAACACCTCCGACGAGCGCACCCAGCACAAAAGCATTGACTGAATCAAGAGGAGTCAGTTGCGCCATCTGTGTTTTACCGGAGATACGAAGAAAGAAGAGCACGCCCAGCATGCCTACCACAATTTTGACTATAATAGTAAGGTACATCATCTGCAATAATAGGATTTAATTTTACAAAGAACAACGTCCGAAACGAGATTTTGTTTACGAGCAGACCAAATTCTTCCCTCTCTTGTCACCACAAACATAGCAATCAGACTAATCCTACCAGTATACTCCCATTTACACTCTTGGACCTTATAGTAGCCCTCCTTTCTTTTTGTAATCTGTCGAATCCTTCGTAGAGACAATGAAAACAAGCACGTTTTTATCAGTTATTAGCAATCATCACCTTTGAATCAGATGAATTGTATCATTAAAGTAACCTCTATACTTTCCTCCCTCAGGCACAAATACGCCTTTTATTTCTTTAGAAGCAAAGTCATTACCAGTATAATAAATGCCAGAAGCTCCTACATGCCAGAAACCTGCCTTATAAACACAAACAAACTGAATGGTAGGTATATAAAACGTTGATTGCCCTGCTATATTATTATTCCAATAGTTCCCAGCCTCAATTCTGCATACCTGTGTTCCCACATTGCGTTGTTTATGCATATTGCTCCCGTTTGCATCATGATAAAAATAATAGTTATCATTCAGGTAGCAAACTTCCAAAGCACATCCATTCATTCCTCCTGTCACTACAACCGTTCCATCCTGAACAGGAGTTTGTATCCCCACATATCCGGCATTGCCCTGCACATATGGAAAATAAAAATCTGTTGAGTGATGATTAGCAATGTCCCAATAAAACACTCCATTCTTCAACTGTTCATTTATCTGTACAGTACATCCTAAAGGAGTTTGAACTAAATTACGTGTATCAACAAAAAAATGTTCGCTACTCAATACTGTTTGCGGATTTGTTCTTAACTGTGTCAGTCCCATATAAAATATAATTATAGTCTCCTACTCTATTCACTATCAGGATTTTCGGATTCTTCCTTATAAGCTTACACCTCAAAAGTAGAAGCTTTACTGACGACAAACAACTATTTTTCTCTTATTGAATTGCTATTTCTTCTGACTACCCCATTAATTTTTTAATATGAATGATAACCGATATAAACCGAGCAAGTCCACCTTTCCCCACCGGGAAAGCATGGACCTGCAACAAACAAAACAAGCAAGGGGAAGCGTCTGTCGCAGATAGCTTCCACACGATTAAGATATATGATTACTCTAAAATGATATTGAATGTATAGTTATTGTTTCGGCGGAGAGAATAGTCATTGATATCACTCCTGCCCAGATCAATGTTTTTTGTATACTCAGTCCCCCCTTTCGTTGCTTTTATTTGGAGTTGCGTGCGTTCATTCCGGTTTGTTCCTGTGGTTACATTCTCCGCCATATAATAATAACGATAAGAAGAAGTTGTTCCCAATGTTCCGGCAGTGATCACCTCTTCCGTATAATCACCGCTTTCCGGTGCCAGATACGTATCCGAAGGGAATAGATAACCTTTGGTCTGCGCCCGCTTCAATTGAATTTTCACGTTGCTGAATACTCCTGTCGTCTTGGCCGAAACAGCTATGTTGAGCCTGCATACCAGACGTCCCAATACCACATTCACAGCGGTAGTTCCGGTAGTAATCTCTCCTTCATAATAGCCGAAAAGACATACATTCCGGTCAGCACTCCGTTCTTTCATCCAGCCCATATCTACCACCAGACTTTTGAAACCATTCAGGTTATCAGGCCACGCGGGAGTCTCCGCATCCGTCAGATTGCCTACTATGCAAAGGGTACTGCGCCCGGTCCTCAGTGTGACTCCTTCAAGCGTTGTATTGAGCACCGGTGTGGTCAGCACTATCTGTTCACTGCCGATCAGGATACCTTCACGGTCAAACTGCAGAATCCACAAATTACCAATCAGGTTTTCATAATCGGGCGCCATCGGCTGCTCCGCACGGGTAACCGCATCATTGGTAAAAGAAGCGGCAGTGAGCCCAACCGACACTTTTACCACGTCCTCTTCCTGATCCATCGGTTCATGGGATATGCAGGCACCCAACGTAAGCAGACAAACACTAAAAACGATATATCCGAATCTTTTCATGGGACTATTATTAAGTATTACTCTAATTTGTTCATTTCACCACAGATTACACAGATTAACACTGAACTTTTAATCGTAGATATCAACGAGATAAATTATAAATCTGTGTTAATCTGTGTAATCTGTGGTGAGCTCTTATGTATCCATTTCCACATTTTCCGTCCACGAACGGTTTTGCCAGGTCAGCACAGTCACCCCGTTACTGATCTTCACCGTAGCGGTATAGTTATACGAATGTCCTGCAGTCAGATACAAACCGGTCAGTAACATCTGATACTGAGTGGGGTTACCATTCACTTTCAGATTCAGCAACACGCTGATAGAGTGCGAACGTGCATCTGTGGGCAATATGCCGGTATGTGCCATCAGGCTGTTATCAGCATTTTGGGTGGCTTGTGTGATACGTACCGATGCACTCTGGTCGCCCACTTTCACGGGCAGCACCTCTCCATTCACCCAGTCAAAACTGGTTGTATTGTCCAGTGGTTGCTGTATGCCACTGATTTCAATTCCTTCGGCAAGCATCTCCAAGGAGTGTACACCCTCACCCGCTTTGACAGTAAACTGCATCCGTGCCGTCTGGTTGATGATGGGGGGCAGATACAGGGTCTGAACATTGTTCAATGTACCCCCTTCATCAATTTTCGTAATGGTCACCGCCGTCATGGCTGTTTGCGTATACCGGTCGTCGGTCGCAAGCAGATATTCTCCATTACCGATATTGACAAAACCCTTTGAGTTTAAGGCCTTGGCAGGTGACAGGATTCTGAAGTAATAAGTACCCGCCTTCATATAAAGAGGAGTGCTGCTTGAAGATATTACCGTCCCGTCGTCGTCTACCTCGCAGGGATAAAGCAAACTGCTGCCTGACGTACCGGCGTTACGTACCAGATAGGCTTTGGAATACTCTTCCATTAAGTTCTTGGTATTATCATATACCACCAGTCGTATCGTACTCCCGTCTTCCAGCAGATAAATCGGTTTATCCTGCAATGTTTCACTATCCTGTGCCGTTGCACGGGTACGGACCGAAGGAAGCATAGAAGCGTAATATCCGCCGGCAATGGGATTCACCTGTACCAGTTCCTCCGTATTCTCCTCTTCGGGAGAGGCAGGGACACATGCCGTACAGAGCAGAACCATGATTACATACAACCAACTTTTGAAGACAATCATTCTTTTCATACTTACTCTCCATTTCATTTTGAAGTGACATCCCTCACACAACGGATAGAAACGCCGGCAGCCCTGTTCGTAGAGTATACCGCAAAGTAGCGACGACTATCATTGCCCGTATATTTAAACGAAGCAGCATACATATAAGCACCGTTAGGGGTCGATGTCGCATATACTACCTCAGCACCGGCATTATACAGTGCCGCTTGATCAGGATAAATATAACCGGAAACAGGCAGATTGATAAAATCACTGGGATGCACCCAATCATAATCCGTATTACAGGTATTTATATTCAGGTCGGCATTTTTATCACATGGAAACCTCGAGATTGTAACATAGGCGCGATAGCGTGTTCCATTATCCGTTACAGACTGCCCGTCTCCAACCATCCCCACCGTCCACATCAGGCGATAAGCTTGTGAAGTTCCCTGATACTTAATTGCATAAATGACTCCATACGGTGCACCACTTGCCCGTTGGCATACATAAACTGTTCGGGCACCTGCCTCCGGGTCATTCGAAACAACTTCCCTCCAGGACGTTCCGCTATGTTTTGCAAATGTCAAGTCGCCATATTTCTCTGCCGTAGGCATAATTCCATCAAAATCCGCCTTAGTAGGCACGCGCCAGCCCATCGGGCAAGGGTCATTCTTTGTGTTCTTCCAATAAGTAGAACTGGTAGCAGCAGTATTATCCCAATCACCACCGACCCTAACGTAACTAAATGTCTTACCGACATCTCCCGGATTAAGCGCTAAGGTCGCCACCGCAGGCCGACCGACAGGAATATCGCTCTCATGTCCCACTATCTGTGGGTAAGGTTTTGCACCCCCGTCTTTATCAACCATACTTTTAGGTCTTTGACGCGTCACTCCGTCACTTCCCCTATAGTTTACTGTTTTAGGCAGATAATATGGAATACTTCTTCCCATCTGATACACATATCCTCTGGCTCCTTCCCATCCCTCGGCGGTTGTCATATCCGCACTGGTAGCTCCGAGATTCCGATCCATCCACATTAGGCCGTTAAAAGTCAGGGGTTGCCCCAGATATTGCGAATCATCATCATGTTCGATCCAATCGTACCGGCGGGGAATAATAGTAATAATCTGTACATCACTGTTAGTGATCGTAATGGTGAGTGTATACTCGTAATTGGGCAGGAAGCGGAAAGGCTCCGTTACGGTTTGACCACTTTCATCTTTCTGAACGTTCCCGTCATCTCCGATAACCGGAACACGAATTTCATACGTATCCGTTCGATCTCCACTGTTCGTTCCCGTCGTAGCTACATTTATTTTAAGTCCCTCCGTAGCCGTGGTTAGAGTCGGGAATATCAGGCATTCGGCAGCCGCACTGCCCGATTGCCCGTCTATAGTTACAGACTGCACACTTTCCGTCACATCTTGAGAGAATCCGCTGCCCAGAACCGCACGGTCACTTTTCCCTCCCGTATGACTGTATTCTCCGGTCGAAAGCAAGAGCGCTCCTTCGCTATAATCACTGACAGAAATACCCTGCAACCGGATATCTTGCAATACATCCGTACCCGTTGAACCGCTTTCCGGCTTTTGCTTCACCACCTCAAACTTCAACTTAGACAAAGTATGCTTGAAGGGTAAGGTAATCACTCCCGAGTTGATACCCGATTGTCCTGTCAGCACAGCACGGCGCAAGTCGGGCAGTGCTCCTCCGGCAGAGGAAGTGACGTTGCAAACAGGTACACCATCTGCTTCGGAACCGCATACCGGCAGAGTCGTATTACCGTATGTCAGTGCATAAAAGTCGAGGATTCGGCCTTCAAAACGGTCTTCGTCAGTACCTGCACTCAGATATTCTATCTGATGTGTGCCGTCCGCATCCACGACCTCCGTGCCCTCCTGCCCATTCATCGTAGAGAGTCTGCCGCTCCACGAACTCCCTATAAGTCCGTATAGCCGGTATTTAGTGCCGACTGTGAAATGATTCACCGACACATCTCCCGCACGGGTGATGGCCTGCTCTTCACTCGAGGAGAGTGTAAAGCTGTCACCACCCTGCGCAGGTATGTGTTCCTCTTCGGGAGTGCAGCCGGTAACCAGTGCAGCAGTCACGGCTACGGTTGAAAGAAAGAATCGTATTATTGTTTTCATATATTCAGCTCTTTTTATTTAGATTCACCACAGAGGACACAGAGGGCACAGAGTTAGAGTATTTAAGTTTACAGCCCCTCCCCTGTTCATCGTTCCCTGTTCATCGTTCATCTATGTACTTGGAACCGGTTCAGGAACCACCACGGGAATGGTCATTTTTCCTCCATCCCCCCACTCTTTCTCTTCGCCTTCCAGCGTAAAAGAGTCGATATCAAAATTGAGAGTGGTTCCATACGACTCTCCGGCTTGCAACTGAGTTACCGGGACTCCGGATTGATCCATGAAATTCAGATTGCCATCCAAAACAGGAAAGCTTGCCTTTCGCGCTCCGGTCGTAAAATTTACATCCTTGGCCACATCCGCTGTCAACGTAAGCCCCGGTGTACCCAAAGAGGAAATATCGGTCAGCAAGTCGTTCGTCGCACAGGGTATCAGATAGAATACCGCAATCTGCGTATCTTCCGTACTCAATATCTGACCGGGATGATCGATAACCAAATCGGCGGAAGCCGGAGCCCCTACATAGTGTTTCACCCCCGTATCCCATTTCACCCCTCCGCACACTAACCGTGAGGGTACTGTCAACTTGAGGTTCTTGACATACAGCTTACCGACCGTGTTGTCCGTACGCCTTGCCTTGAGCACGATGCGTACAGTAGCATGCGCGAACTCCAACGCCCGTCCGAAAGGTTGCTTCCTGCTGCCCGTAACTCCATTCGGAGTAACCAACACATCGGTCAGCCCTGCTCCCGAAGACGGTAACGAATAGGTGCCGTGACCATCTGCCGTAGTCATGACCGAAGGGCAAAGTCCCATCACCACCACCCGGGAGTTATCAGCCGGATAATCCGCTTCCGTATTATAGGGTGCATCGGCGTAATCACCGATCGCCCCTGCCGGAGTGGAGATTTTATAAGGAGAGCCCAATGTCCCCGCACTGAAATCCGTCTCTTTCCAGAACAGCAGTAACGGAGTGCTTTCGCTGCCTGCCACCCCATCCGTACGGGTGAGAGCTACCTCCATGGGTATCTCCTGTTCGTACTCTCCTTCTCCGGATGCACACGAGGCAGACAGCAGACACAGGCAAAGCAGCAGGCATGCCCGGCAGAATCTACTCTTTTTTTCTTCTTTATTCATAGTTGTATGCTTTCTTTTTCAGCTTTCACCACAGAGTACACAGAGGGCACAGAGAACATATTTTTCTCTTCAATACCCTATAAACAAGAGATTAAAACTTCGTGTCGCTCTGTGGTGAATCATATTTATTTTCCTTTCTACGTCGGCCTGACTATGATTGTATTACCCGAACTCGTCACCCAGTCCGTTACTTTCATCGTGGCACGCATCGGTTGCGGCAAAGCGGCCGAAGGCAGACTAAACCGGGTAATACGCAGCAGATAATAACGGTTGCGCAAAATGCCGGAATCCGTACTGAAAGCGATTGTGCCGTCGGCAGCAATTGTGCCGTCTATATAAGTGTAATAATAACCGATCCCGCCTTCGTAAGCGGTAAAATCAGTACGTTTCAGGGTACCCGCACCGATGGCGGCCTTCATGCCCGCATAGCTGTAATAGTCACTCCCGTTGGTAAAGTAAGTGCCTGCCGCATGTGCTTCCGCCTCGGCAGGTGTCGTCGTTGCGGGCAAGTAAGTACCGGCATCGGCGGGAGATGTCAGGGTTTGCGTGGTTCCGGCCCCGGTAATAATCTGTTTGGGGACAAACTTCGCCGCTACCAGCAGATGGGTAGCCACCAGGCGGGGAATCTCCGCTTGGGTTGAACTGAGCGTTCCTGTCAGATCCAGCCCGCCTTCAAGAGAGGCGGCGGTAGAGGTGGCAGTCGTGTTCTCCGGACAATACAGTCCACCGGTATAAGTGCCGCTTGTCGAGGGGACAGTGACCGTAGCATTGTACCGGGGGGCGTCATACGCTTCCGGAGCGCTACCTTCTGCCCAGACACTGCCCAAGGTACGGTAAGCGAATTGCTGTTCAGGCACATCGGGCGCCGACACATAATTGCCGCCACCATCTTTTACCACATACGGGTCTACTTCATAATTAGGATCTTTCCCATCCGAAGGCGCATTCAGATACACCTTCCGGTTCACCGTATTGAGGGCATACCGCACTTCCGACAAACGAATCCAGCCCGGATCATCCGCCGGACGAGCCGCATAATCGGACATCCGTACATACGCCCCTCCGTCGTCCGTATAGGTATCGCACACCAGCAGTACTTTAGCCACCACCCTTTCGAGCGCGACTGGCGAGGCCGTAAGATCTATATTCACATCGGTACCCGCACTGACCGTTACGGCATCGGCGACTTTTCCGGTCATGGCAATGCCCTCCGCCTGACGGGCAAACTGTCCGATCACTTCGTCATATCCGTCTCCGGCAGCGGTATACAATCCCAGGCCTCCCGCCTGCCCGCAAATGGCATGCACCTGGCCGGGCAACAGATTGGCACCCACATAGACCTTCTTCCGTCCGGGAGCAGTCGGTATGCGGGCCTGATACACGTCCGTCGCACCACTTGTCGCGCCGTAAACCACTTCGTACTGCACATCATTCCAATCTTCGTTTCCGCTCCCGTCGACCGATACCAGAAAAACGGCGACAGAAGAGATCTTCTCCTCAACCGCTTCGCCCGCCGATACGGCCGCCCGGGTACTTGCTCCCGCCACCCGCACCGAGAAACGGACACACGCCGTCACCCGATCCGTCCCTGCCGGAGTGCCCGGCATATCGGTATCGTCGGAGCATCCACATGCCAGCAGGCAGAGCAGAAACCGAAAAAACAAGATAAATATGCTGCCTTTACAGTTGTGCATCATTCAGTCTGATAATCCATCCGTTAATGTTCAGCGCCTCCAGCCTTCCCATCGGGGTAAGGTAGAAAATCACGTTGAACTGATCTTCGTAATCAAGGTAATCCTGGTCGCTGAGCTCCACACCGCTGCTCTCTTCAAACAAAGGACGCGTCATCAGCAGATAATGCGTCAGGTCGACGTCCACTACTTTCTGTCCCGAGGTGCGGTCCGTCACCACCAGACGGGCCTCCTGCCCTGCCAGTAAGCGCAATGTATTCAAGCGGGCACGTGCCAGACTGACTTCTCCCGTACGGGTGGCCGCCGGTTCCGTTTCGGACGCGGACTCCGTATGGTAGGCGGCATAAGTCACCCGGTTGCCCGTTATTATCTCGTTGTCGGCATTCAGGTGACCGTTATCCGCCAACAGGGTAAAGTCATAATCATCGGCATCCAGCCCCTCGCCCGAAGTGTCGTGCAGGGTGATGATGAACCGGTTACTGTCCTTCAGCATCGGCACACTGACCGATGTCAGTTCCGAAGGCTGTATCCGGCTCAACCGGACATGCCCATACCACAGGTGTCCCAGTTCGTCATCCTGACGTCCGTCCCCGTCACGTTCCAGCCAGAGGACCAACTCGTCACGGGTCGAACTGCCCGGTGTGAGCTGCGGTATCCGGTAATGCCGGTTGTCCCCTCCCGCCCAGAACACCAGTTCGTAAACATCTCCGTCTTTATACTCCAGTGGCAGGGTAATGATAGATCCGTTTTCAGTCAGCGATTGCCTGTTTTCAGTGTGCAGGCAGACAAACTGTCCCTGTGCGTCGAACACGTAGAGGGACAATGTGTCAATCTCGTCGGTGATGATGCCTATCCCGCTACCGGGCTGTATCTGTGCATGCAATGCAGGCTGAAGACGAATACGAAAACCACTGGGACAGTCGCCGCGATCGTCCTTGGTCCACGAGCAGGCGGATAAGCCCGCCAACAGGCAAAACCATAAGAACGGCAGAAGCCGACTGCCGGAATGGGAGAAACAGGAGGTCTGAAAGTTATCGGACATGGTTGGGAAAATTTTATGATTGAATAGGGGGTTCACCACAGAGGACACAGAGGACACAGAGTTTTAAGCTCTTGTTTATAGGGTATTGAAGAGAAAAATATGTTCTCTGTGCCCTCTGTGTACTCTGTGGTGAAAAACCATCTCAAAGCAATTACTTTATAACAGAAAACAGTGGGTTAACGTCCCAATACGGCACTATTCGTGCGTACTGTCCAGGGTTTGATACTTAACTTCACATTCAGCAATACGGTGGTCGGATCATCGGTTTCGGTATCGGTGATGATATCTTCGGTTACACCGTCTTTGCCCACACCTTGAATACCGGTGACGGTTACTTTATAGACATTGTTGCGGACAATGCCGAACTCCATCACGTCTTCTGCCGTATTTTCCGAAGGGATGTGCTTGATCCAATATGGATAATAACATAAGAACTTGCCATCGGCACTCCCTCTTTTGAAGCACTGGACGTCGTTCTTCTTCAGGTCATCGGAACTGCCGGTGGAAGAAGTAGTTCCGTCCGCCAGCAATACGCCGGCTTCCTTCAGCGCTGCAATATCCTTGTAAAAGATGCCGGAATGATAGAAGATTTCAGACATGCTGGTAAATGTAGAACTCTCTTCCACACCACCACTACCAGTCTTTTTTTGCATCATTTTACTCGGAGCTATTTCCGCTTTAAATACGATACCGGTTGTATATCCGTTCTTCTGTTTATCCTTCAGCATCGTGTTTTCATGGCAGTAAGCGGCGACTCTGGTTTCTGCCGCAGCGGAAGAATAACCCGGCATAGCCGTATAAGTTCCTAAAAAAGAACTGAAAGACAACAAGCCGAATGCGCCTGATCCTTGCAGATACCAGCCGGCATAGCTACCGGCTAAAGCAGCAGGTGTACCGGTGTAAGTTTTACTATACGTTTTCGGATCTACCACATACGGCAATGAAGTGGTTGAGTTACCATAATTATCCACGGTCAAAGAACTCGTTGCAGAGTTTTCTTTATCCACATGACGGAAATAATACCCCTCTTTCCGTGCGTTGACTACATAATAGCCTGTCAGGGTGATATTCGTAATATTGCCGATAGTATTCACTGTGGTAGAAAAGCTGGTATACACATTAGGGGCAGAAGACACATTGGCTCCTCCCGCCGTCACCGTAATCTTTCCCATCATACGCTCTACCGTTGCCGCAATGGTTTGTTCCGGATCTTTGGTGATCGTCTGGGCAATATAAGGAAGAGTATTCATATTATCACTTTTGGGAGAACGGCTCGCCATCACCAGTCCGGCCTCCGGCACAGCATCTATCACGCCCGTAGCCTCAACCGTTGTCTTTGCAAGGAAATTGGCTTCGGTCAGAGATCCCTTGCTGCCGTCAGTCACTCCATTGACCGTACCGTTCACCACAATGTAAATACGATAGTCTCCCGGTGTCAGGGCTGTTTTCTTACTGGTCCATACAATCGTTTTAGCGTCGGCAGTGCTGGCCATTTGTGTAAACTGGGCGATGGAAATAATCTCTTTCAACGTAGCGCTACCAAAGCTACTACCCGCTCCTCCCGGAAACAAATACAGGTTGGCGGTCTTCACTTTGTATTCATCCTCCGAACCGACTTCAGTAGTGTTATCGTCAGTATCTGCCGTCGTACCGGCTCTTGTTTCCGCCACGCCGTTCGGCACGGCAATGGTCACTGTGGTATAAGCTCTCGCTTCTTCCGGATTCTCTCCGCCCGGGATGTCCGTATCGTCGGAACAGGCGGACCAGGTTGTCAGCAGCAAAGCAGCCAACCCCATCATACTCATGTACTTTAGTCTTTTCATTTCTTTTTATATTATGTGATACACTTATTGCGTTATACCGGTTGTCGCGGCCCGTTGTTCCGCATTCATCTTTTTAAGGTTTTCTTCCGCCTCCCGGTTTCCGGCTTTCGCCGCTCTGTGCAGCCATGTCCCGGCCTCTTTGTCGTCTCCGCACAACAGATGGCATACTCCCCGTACGTTCCACGAACGTTCGTCCGCCTCTACTGTTTTCAGCAGCCGGAATGCTTCTTCATAATCCCGCACCCGAATGGCGGCTATCGCACGGTTCACCGTATCCGCCACACTGTCAGGACGGTTGGCATACTCCACACGGATGTAGCAGGCATCGCGCAACTGCGGATAGAGCACATCCAGCACCGAACGATACGGACGCCCTCCCGCCAGAGCTTTCAGCCTGTCGTTCCGTTCTTCCTCCGGATGGCTGCGGAGAATGGCAAGCACCTCCTCTTTATACGTCATGTCGCTTTCATTTACCAGTTCGGCCAGCCTGCCCCAGTCTACTCCCCCGGCATTCAGTTCAAACAACGATACAGGCAGGTTCATACGGACCGAGAGAGCATGTCGCAAAGCCTCGGCACGTTTCGCCGACAACTTCCGGTTCAGCTCCGTCGCTCCTTCGGGCGAAGCATATCCGGTGATCGAGATACCTTGCAGGGATGCGCAACTGTCCGCACGCAGCAATCCGATGGCTTCCGTTATCCGGCGCAGGTTTCCGGCATTGGCCGAGTATAGTGTATCCACCACTGCCGACGCCGCACGGAAACGAATACCGATGCCGCTTTCACGCAGGGGACGGCTACCTGCCTCACACAAGAACGGATAGTCAGCCGCATGTTCCGCTACCGACCGGCTCACCTGCGGAGCAACCTCACAAACCGAGGGACGATAGGGCAAAGCCACCGGAAAAGCACCGAAGGAAACGACGCTCCCCACCGTCTGTACCCGGCAGCAACCTTCCCGGTCGATGTCGAGCCGCAGGTTCAAACCACTCTCCATCCACGGAGCATAGCGCAGCGTATCGGTATACAAGAAGGTATCTCCATTGCGGGCGGTCAGCCGATGACCCGCCTCACCGGCACTGCCTTTCAAGAGACGTTGTTGCCTCGCCCTGCGTGCCATGATGCGCCCCGTCACCACAAACGGGCTGAGCAACACACTATCCGAGGCATTGCCCAGACAAGGGGTAATCACCCAGCGGTGACGGGCACGCACTGCGCGGGGGGCTATCTTTATGGCAAACGAGACATATACCTGTCCACCCGCACGCTGCATTCGGACAGCAGTAAGGGCCACTCCTCCGGACGGCCCCGCCGCACGGGCAGACGGCATGCCGGAACACAGGGCAAAGGCCGCCAGGCAACAGGCTGACGCCAAAGCCTTCCGAAAGCATATTCTTAAACGGGTCGATCGTATCTTCTCTTTCATAAAACTTTTCATTTTAGCATATAAATCAAGCTGATGCCCACACGGGTCGGTGCCAGGAAGTTTTTCTTATCCGCTCCCCGATATTCGCCACAGGCAGGGCAATTAAAGCGTTTGTACTCGGCATGTACCCATCCCGCGCCTACGGTAGCCTCCAGATTCCAGCGTTTGCCCAGCACCCACGAGTAGCCGTATGAAAGCCCTGCCATCACCGCCCACCCCTCGTAGCGGGAAGAGGCCGAATGGGAGACAAAAGGCAGACGCACCCGGCTCAGGTTGTACTCTCCCCCTCCGGCATGCACGCCCAGAAAATGCCCGTAGAACGATTGGCAAAGCCAATAGCGCGCCTCCCCCTGTGCCATCCAGAATTTCCACTTCCGGTTGTTCTCAAAGCTCCACGGACAGGCGCTTCCCGAAACATCGAGTGTCCATCGGGAGGCCAACGCCCACTCGGCGGCAAGCGAAGGAGCGGTCGCGACATCGTGCAGCAAATTGGTTTTAACTGCTGCCCTTTGTGCCAGCACGTTGCCCGAAACAAGCAAAAGCAATATGAATAGTTGTTTTTTCATTCTGTTAGTTTATCTGAAACAAACCGGCAATCCGTTCATAAATCGGTCAGAGGTATCTCCGACAGGTAGACGCGGGTCATCTGGTTGATGATCCCCAACTTATGGGCGGCACGGTGATAGCGTGCGTACATTTTCTCACAATCCGGTTGATTGCAATTCAGATGTTGGTCCGTGGCTTCCATTACATGGAGCAGGGAGATTTGGAAGAGGGGACGGGTCAGCTCATAGATTTCCGGAGTGACATCACCGGCATGATCCGCCTTGACACGTATCAGCCCTGCGGATTCCAATTGCCCCAGAAGTTCGCCAAGAGGCTTACAACTACATTCTAATTCCTGGAAGTTTACTGTTTCCTGAAGGGAAATATGACGCAAGACAGATATGGCTGTCAAAGTTAACGGCGTAAGCATAAGCTATTTTGTTTTGTTGTGTGATCGTCCGTTACTTTGTAGGTAACGGCAATTAACATAAAATAGATTCGGATAGCGTTCCTGACAGGACACTGAGATTTAAATAATAAAAAACATCTGATGATGGCAATAGAATATTCATCCGCGTTAAATAACAGTAAACGTGGCCAACCCCTCTTATAGTTTTTTTAGGAGAAAATAGGGAAAACTAATGCAAAGCATGCATCTTTTTTAAAATTAATTGCCTTTTTTATAAAAAACTTGTCTTTTTATTTGTTTGTGTGAAAAATAATATCCAATTTTGCAGCAATAATTCATTGCCGTTACCTACAAAGTAACGGTCTATACACTTCTCTGATTACAAGCATAATACACTCTATTTTTCGTTTTTCAAACCGCATTCAGCACATACCGGATTATCTTCCTGTTTGTCCGATCTATTTCCCTGTCCCCGAAAGGCTTCAGGTAAGTTTCGGTCACCTTCACCGAGGAGTGTCCCAACGCACGGCTGATAACTCCTACGGGAGTCTCCTGATGAAAAGCGACCGTGGCCCACGTATGGCGGGCGGTGTATGAACTGAGCCTGCCTCCCAGTTTCAACTCCACCGAAACCCGTTCCAACTGCCGGTTCAGGTTACGCAGGGCACATTGATATTCCTGATAAGGAGTGGGATTTTTCTTTGTATGCCGCTTTCGGGTACGGGGTTGCCCCAGGATAGGCAGCAGATAGCTCGGATGGCAGTTCTCAGCCATCCTCCTGTTGATAATTTCCATCGCCTCATGCGGTACGGTGATGGTCACCTCCTGTCCCGTCTTGTGGCGGCAGTAGGTCAGCACTCCTTTATCGAGATTATTCCTGCGCAAGTGAGCCAGATCGACAAACGGGATTCCCCGAAGCATAAACATCAGCACAAACCAGTCGACGGCTTTCCCTGAAGCGTCTCCATCCGGATGTCCTGCCATCCGGATCATCTGCCCCACTGTCCCCGGACTGACAGCACGTTTCACGTCGGAGCGCGTACCGGTGTATACCTTATCGAAAAGCCCGGTCACATATCCCGGGCGGCCTTTCATCCCTCTGTTGTAGCCCGCACGCAAGGCACGCATGTAAGTCGATACCGTGTTCCAGCTCAACCGTTTTCCCAGCAGCCAATGTTCATACTTGTCCAGAAACACCGGACTCACCTCTTCGAATCCGATCTCCTCTTTTCCTGCACTCTCCCTAAGCGTACGCAGCATATTATGGTAGATACGCCGGGCCGGTTCACGCCCCTCTTCTTTGAGCCTTTCGATCTCAGAAATCATAAATACTGTTAATGTTTCATTCATCTTATCCATTGTTTTTAGTTTACAAATCTCCTTTAGATATAAATTGTGTAAATAGCCGGATAACAGAATCTATATCTTTACAAAAAACATCTAAAGAGACTTTGCAGAACAATCCCCGGGACGATATGCTATACTCTTTTTGTATATCTTTGCCGATCCTAACGTCGTTTTAACAAACATTGGCATCCGCCATCCCATACAAACCTCAAAGTAAAATGAAAAAGAGCATCCAGGACCTGAAAGAGTCATTAAGAAAGAAGGAAGAGAAACAACAGCGACTGCGTGAAAAAGAAGAATCGATAGAAAAAGACATCCGTGTGCTGCGCTACCTGATAGTTAGGGAGGAACAAGCCGCCTCACCACAAGCCCCCCGGAAACGAAAAATCACCCGAAAACAGGTAGGCAGCTTTTTCAGCCGGATCGCCCTATTTTATGAAGACCTGCAACGACGCCTGAACCTCCGCATCACTTACCGCTGCTTCTGCCGCTGGCTCTGCACCCGCTACGAGTTTGAGTCACGCTATCGCGACCGCCACAAGCTGTCGCCTTGCACGGTACTGGGATATTTTAAGAGAGAAAGAGGTGGATGAAGGGGAAGTAGCCTCTGCTCTTTAATTTCGTATCGCCCGTACACTTCTGTGAGAATCCGTGTAATCTGTGGTGAGTTATCCTCCTATCACCCACTTCCCAATATTCCGTTCTTCCTTCTCGAAGGCTACACCCACCTTCACTACTTTCCGCCCGTCCGACTGATAGGGCAGCAGATATCCCTTTTCATCAATCTGCCTCAAGGCAGCCTCGGCGCTGTCGTTCAGCTTGAACTCAAACACGTAGATGTAGTCCGGTGTCTTCACCACCGCATCGGCACGCCCCCGGGCACTCCGGACCTCCGTCTCCGTAAACTGCCCCATAAGCTGGAAGACGAGGTAGAACACCGTCTGATAATGCCGCTCCGTGCGGTCGTTCAGGTCGTAGGGAATACCGGCAAAGAAGCAGCGCAGGCGCGTGAGGAAAGCGTCTACATCGCCGCTCTCCAACTCGCGGATGAACTTGCCGATATAGAACGAGGTGTCTGTCTGGGCTATAGGAGTGTAGAAGGGACTGACGAAGTTGAGGAAACCATATTTCACCTCCTCGTTGGGGAACCCCAGCGTGTACATCCGGAAGCGCTCGTCGTAGTCCTTAATCGTCAGATATCCGCTCTGATAAATCATGGGTATCGGATTGTTTATATCCGCGCGGTCGTCGCTCAGCGAAGCCTCATTCACCTCAATGCCCTCCATCTCCCTCAGGTCGAAATCGGTCTTCTGCAGCATCTCCACCAGGAAGGTGGGCGTGCCGCTCGCAAACCAGTAATTGCCATACGAACGCTTCTGCAAGGCACTCAACACGCTGAAGGGATTATACATGGAGGTGAATTCCTCGTCTTTGGTGAACCGGTATCCGTCATATTGGCGAGTCAGCCGGTCCATCACCTGCCGGCAGGTCGCATTACTTTTCACTGCCAAGGCTTCCAATTCGGGAGAGAAGGTAGCTTCTATCTCCGCACGGGTCATACCGCAGAGGGTGTTATAGTCGAGGTCGAAACTGATATCGTTCAGTTGGTTCAGATTACTGAAAATGCCCATTTGCGCGAATTTGGTCACTCCGGTGATGAAGACGAACTGCAACCAGGGGTCGGCATCTTTGAGCACAGTATAGAAAGCGGTCAGCGTCTCCCTGAAATCGTGTTGCAACTCCTGATTGTCGAACGAACGCAGCAAGGGTTTGTCATATTCGTCGATAAGCACCACCACGCGGCGCCCCGTCTGTTCGCAGGCGCGCCGGATGACGGTCATGAAACGTCCGGAGTGCGTAATGCCTTCTCCTCCCGTCCGGTATAACTCTTCCCACTGCCGCAACTGCCGCTCAAGTATATCGACCAGCCCCTCACGACTGTCATACTTCTCCGCATTGAGGCTGAGATGCAGCACGGGATATTGCAGCCACTCTTTTTCCAATTTCTCGATAGCCAATCCGCGGAAGAGTTCCTTCTTACCTTGAAAGTAGGCCTCGAAAGAAGAAAGCAACAGGCTCTTGCCAAAGCGGCGGGGACGGCTCAGGAAACAGGGATTGCCCGCTTGAGCCAGCCGGTAAATCAATGCGGTCTTATCTACATAAAGGAAATTTTCGGAGCGCAGTTTCTCAAAACTCTGTATCCCTATCGGGAGTTTTCTAAGCGGGGCATTGATCGGTGTATCCATGGGGCATTGAAGTTAGTCTTTTGCAAATGTACACAATTATTTTTTAGATTCTCACACGTGGTTACAAAAATGTAAGGGATGCAACAATTGTCCCTTCTTTATTATCCTTATACCCATAGATACAAAGATAACATTTTCTTTTCACCACAGAGGACACAGAGGACACAGAGTTTTAATCTCTTGTTTATATATCCTCTGTGTACTCTGTGGTGAGCCCCAAATACAATCAAGTCAGCGCTGCCATACCGGTTCCTATCAGAGCACATTCCGGTAATGGAGTTCCTGCTCGCGAACTATCTCTCGTAAGTGGTATCCGCAAAGAAACTTTGCAAACGGCGGAAGAAAGAGTCATAGTCTCCGGCGCGAATCTCACGGACAAACTTCTGAACTTCAAACGGAGCTTCTACCTTATCGGTATTCGCATAGTAGGGAAGCAGGAATTTCATGAACCCCTCCTCCACTTCACGGTTCGGGAATCCCAAACGGTAAATTCCAAATTCACGGTCATACCCCTTAATGGTAAGGTAACCGCTTTGATAAATCACAGGAATAGGATTGGTAGAGGAAGAGTCGATGCTGTTCAATACATCCGCATCGGTTTCCACATGCGCCATTTTATGAAGATCATAGTGATGCATCTGCAACAGTTCTACCAAATAGGTAGGAGTACCCGTTTCAAACCAATAATTTCCAAATTTCATTTTATAGAACGTATTCAGCAGGCTGAAAGGATTGTAAATGCCGATCGAATCTTCCACAAAATGATACCCGTCATAGCATTCCTTCAATTCACGGCACACCTCTTCATAACCCATCCTCTGCCTGTCGGCAAGTTCGTACAATTCTTGCTCCAGATTAGTCCGTATTTCCTCTTCAGTGATGCCGCACAATGCCACGTAACGTTCGTCCATCGACAAATCAATCAGATTGTTCAAAGCACTGAACACACTCACTTTACCAAACTTAGTGACACCGGTCAGAAAAGCAAACCGGATGTATCCATCCATTGTTTTGATGGCTCCATAAAAGGCTTGCAACGTCTTGCGAAACTCCTTTTGCAATTCTTCATCCCCGATGGATTGCAGCATAGGCTTATCATATTCGTCGACCAGAATGACTACACGATGCCCCGCCTGCTTGCAAGCACGCTCTATGACACCGGCAAAGCGCAGAGACAAAGAGCGCTCCGAAGGTTCAGCTCCATAGAGTTTCTCCCATGCCACAATTGCTTTCTCCAATATATCCTCAAGACTTTGCAGTGAGTCATATTTCTCTATATTCAAATCCAGATGCAATATCGGGTGTTTTATCCATTCTTTCTCGAGCTTTTCCATCGCCAGCCCTTCAAAGAGCTCCTTTTTTCCCTGAAAATAGGCTTCGAGGGTAGAAACAAGCAAACTTTTTCCAAAGCGACGGGGACGGCTCAGAAAATAATAACTCCCGGTCTTTACCATTTGATAAACCAATGCTGTTTTATCAATATAGAAAAGGCCCTCTTTACGGATTTTCTCAAAATTCTGTATCCCGATAGGATAGATTTTATTGCTCATATTCTTTTATTCCGGATAAATAACAGACAAACTTATAAATACAAAGATAACATTTTCTTTTGTATTTTGCGTGTTGTGTCTTAAAAGAATGATTTTGAGTTCACCACAGATTACACGGATTCTCACAGATTAATAATTTATTTCACTGAGAGTTAAATTAAAATATCTGTGTTAATCTGTGTAATCTGTGGTGAGCCCCAAATACAATCAAGTCAGTGCTGCAATACCGGTTCCTATCAGGTTGGCATTGCTCATGTTATTGATATGAACTTCCACATCTTCCAGTTGGAGTTCGCGAAGAAGTTCCTGCAATTTCTCCATCACAAGAATGTTGTAACTTTTATCTTTCCGGCTCTCACTCCAGAAAAGGCTTCCTTCGGCTATCAGACAAATCCGATGAATATCTTTGTTGTATGATTTCAGCAATGCGATCAGTCCGGCAAGGGACGCGGCAACCAGTTGGGCCGATCTGCTATAGATCCAACGGGCCACCTGCACATAGATATCTTTGTGGATATCCGGATAGTTCATGATGGCAGTCAGCTTCCGGGCATCGAACTTTTCTTCAAATTCATCCAACGGAAAGGCCGCTTTCAATATATCCCCTAAATACATGCCGGACACCGCTTTCTCAAAACGCTGTTTGCCCATGCTGTCGGACATTGCATCCACCGTATCATCCACCGCTGTCAAGAATGGCGGATGAAAGTTGCCCGACTCCAGATTGACAGGAATCAAACCCTCTACGCTGTATGCCGGATCCAGTTTCTTTATCTTGTCAGCGGGAATAAAAGTGGCCATATTCGTACCGGTCCCGACAATCAGGCCGATATAGGCGTCGTAACTCTTGTCGGTAAGCCCGGCAAACAAACTGGCGATCGTGTCATTCAGAACTTTGATGCCTGTAAACTTTATTTTATTCTTTTCATTCAGATAGTCGAGTAAAGGTTTCCCCACAAACTGCCCGACCATTTTCCGGATATCCACTCCTTTGGTCCAACGAAGCAGCTTTGCATCTCCTCCGGGCACTGATTCGGCGGGATAAGAAAAACAATAGCCAATAGGCATTTCCTCTTCCCGTTTTATCTCCACAATCAGATCGGCCAATTCTTTGAACAGTTCTTCGCGCGTATAGCCGGGCGACTTCATGACGGACATGTCTTTCTTCCAGCCATTGTTCGGGTAGATGACCGGCTTTTCTTGCGTGAAATCGACAATCGCCACCCGGTAGTTGGTACCTCCCAGATCGAGGACTAAGGCCTTCCCTTTGACATCGGCCGCCTTGGGCAGAATAAAGGTAGGAATACATTGTATCTCTGCATTTTTTTTACTTAATCCTTCTTCCACTTTCTCCCGGAATGCATAGGCAATTCCTTTGAGTTGTTCGTTGTCCAGTTTGAAAATATTCTTTTCCATGGTGTTGGTTTTATGTATGGATGATCTTTATTTCTGTAAATAACAACTGAGGAGGATTTTTGCTCAAAACCGGGATAAAAACGATTTCACCACAGAGGACACAGAGGACACAGAGTTTTTTTAGACAGAAGAACAAAAGAACAGATAATTCTTTATTGGTTCATCTGTTCTTTCGTCTGAAAACAAATAGAGCGCAGCTAACTAATCTCTGTGTCCTCTGTGTCCTCTGTGGTGAAAGAACAGAACAAAACCCATGCAAGCATTCAGTTCCGTTACATAGTAAAAAAGTCTTTCTCGATAAGCAGAGAATATGCTACTTTGCCACGTAAACAAAAACAACAAGAATGAAAGAGTTAAATTTTGACTGGCTGCTGAGTGGAAGCTGCCTGCTGTCGGACGTGGCGATGGCGTATTTTACAACTTGTATTTATCCCCGCTCGGCGGGCAGACAGATGCGTGAGCAGATAGAACGATATCCGGACTTGCATGCCGAACTACTGGAAGCAGGATACAAACGCTCCAATACACTGCTGACACCCCGGCAAATCTGTATCGTGATACAGCATTGGGGAATGCCCGACACGGTGTACCAATGGCTACGCGAACATCCGGAGGATCGGGTCCAAAAACTGTTCGCCGATCGCAAATTCGACTGATATATGTTAATATATCTTTTTGCTTATTATTTATTTATGTGCAGGTCTGCATGTTGGCGGCTTCCGGAACATCCTCCGTAAACATCTGACGGACAACGGACTACAAGCCTGAAAGCATGTTGGTGTCCGTGTTGGTGATTTGGAGGCTCTGAATGACGGCAACAGAGGGTCTGAAAGGGTGAAAACAAGGCTCGGTTTCACCCCGGTAGAGTGTGCGTAGGACGGCAATGGGGATCACCGTACACTTTTGCACCAATCTGCACCAATCTGCACCAATCTTTTGCATCCTTGTCCTTCTATGCGTAGCTTTGTCATGCCGTTCGGGAAAGGACGGCACATTCAATAACCTTTAAAACGAAATTCCATGAACGCACCGACCGAGACAATTCTGAAAAAAGGATATATCCTGATTCCCAAATCCATGATCGAAGATTTCTTCAAAACCGGATCGCAAACCGAGGGCTACCTGGAAGCATGGATACAGGTATTGACGCGGGTCAACTACTCCGATACGGAGGTTTGTGTACAAGGCAACCGGATCGTTTGCCGGCGGGGTGAAACCGTATATACCTACAAACAGTGGGAAAAGACACTGGGATGGAGCCGATACCGCACCCGCCGCTTCTTCGAAACGTTGTTCAAATCCGGAATCATGGAGGTGGTAGAGAATCCCGCCGGAATCACCCTGCTCCGGGTAACAGACTATGACCTCTGGACCGGACATAAAAAAGCCGCCACCACCCGGGACAGCCATGCGACGGAAGGCTTTGCCGGCTTCTGGGATCTTTATCACCGGGTCACCCAAAAAGATAAGATAAACATAGCCCGTGCCCGGAAAGAATGGAAAAAACTGACGGTAACGGAAAAGAAACTGGCACTGGAAAACATCGAGGAGTATTACACCCACCAAAAGGACATACGCTTCTGTAAACAGGCAGCCACATATCTGGAAGATAAGGCGTTTCTGAACGAATACGAATTTTAGAAGTCACCACGGATTACACGGATTAACACAGATTACAAAGTTATTCTGCTGATATTTAAAATTAAAAATCTGTGAAAATCCGTGTAATCTGTGGTGAACTATACCCCAAACCATATACCATCCAAACATTATGTTACAACCCCAAGCACCCGAACTCGAGGAAACCATCCTCGGAGCCTGCCTGATTGAAAAAGAAGGCATGGCACTGATTGACGAACTGCTGAAACCGGAAATGTTCTATGTCACCCGTCATCAACTGATTTACGCCGCATTGCAGGCGATGTTCCACGCCGGTACGAACATCGACATCCTCACTGCCACCGAGGAGCTTCGCAAACGTGGAAAACTGGACGATGCCGGAGGGCCGTTCTACATCACCCAACTGAGCAGCCGGGTGGCAAGTTCGGCACACCTGGAATATCACGCACGCATCGTTCACCAAAAGTACATCCGAAGGGAAATGATCGTGGGATTCAGCAAACTGCTGACACTCTCCGGCGACGAAACCATCGACCTGACAGACACGTTAGTGGATGGACACAACCTGCTGGACAGGCTGGAAGGGGCATGTGGGCACAACAGGCAGTTGCGCGATATGGACACGCTGATGCAGGCAACCCTGACCGAAGCGGAAGGACGCATGCAGAAAAATAAGGACGGAGTGACCGGAATCCCCACCGGACTGGCCGAACTGGACAAGATGACAGGAGGATGGCAAAACAGCGATCTGATCACTATCGCTGCCCGTCCGGCAGTGGGAAAAACCGCCTTTGCACTCCATCTGGCAAAAGCTGCGGCAGCGGCCGGACATCACACGGTGGTGTACAGCCTCGAGATGCAAGCCGAGCGGTTGGGCGACCGCTGGCTCCTGTCGGCAGGAGAAATGGACCCATACCTCTGGCGAAGCGGAAAGCTATCACAGGAAACATGGCTACAGGCCCGGCAAACGGCCGGAGAACTGGCAAGGCTCCCCATCTGCGTAGACGATAACCCGGATATGAGCATGGACCGTGTACGCTCGAGCGCCCGGTTGCTGCAAAGCAAAGGGAAGTGTGACTTTATCATTATCGACTACCTGCAACTGTGTGACATGCGCACCGAACAAACCAACCGGAACCGGGAACAAGAGGTGGCACAGGCAAGCCGTAAAGCAAAATTGCTGGCCAAAGAGCTGCACATCCCGGTCATCTTGCTAAGCCAACTCAACCGTGGCTCCGAAAACAGGGCGTACGGACGTCTGGAATTAGCCGACCTGCGTGAGAGTGGAGCCATCGAACAGGATTCCGACCTGGTACTTCTTCTCTATCGTCCGGCACTGGCACATCTGGCAACAGACAAACAAAGCGGATATCCGACGGAGGGACTGGGAGTAGCCATCATCGCCAAACACCGCAACGGGGAAACGGGAAACGTATACTTCGGACACAACAAGAGCATGACAAAAATCGGCGACTACGTTCCGCCCATGGAATGGATAAAAAAGAATGCCAGATAGAGGCTCCGTTTTCTTAACCTACACATCGTTATTTTCATCATTTTACTTGACTTTGCCTGTTTGATTTCGTATCTTTACGTAGTGATTGAGACAAGAAATTTATTAACCTAAACCTTAACTTTTTATTGTATGGAAGTATCAGTGGAGCGCTATCAGCGCAAGAAGTATGTCAATCAGGAGAACTCTCCCGTGTTGTATTACATCCGCCAGAAAGCGGGAACAGCCAAAATTATGGATATCGACGCACTGGCGGAAGATATCCAGACCAATTGCGCCCTGACAACGGGCGATGTGAAACACACCATAGAGGCGCTGGTGGAACAGCTGCGAAAGGTGCTGACGCAGGGAAACAAAGTGAAAATAGAAGGACTGGGAACCTTCCACATGACGCTGACCTGCCTGCCGGGCGAAACCGAGAAGGAGTGCACGGTGAAGAATATCAAGCGGGTGAACGTGCGGTTCATACCCGATAAGGCAATGAAGCTGGTGAACGCCAGCCGGAGCATGACCCGAAGCCCGAACAACGTGACGTTTGCCATGGCTTCGGCAGGCGCTCCGGAAGGCGGAGGAAGCGGAGACGGGGGCATTGTGGACGACCCGACGGCATAAATCCGCACCACAGATTACTCAGATTTACACAGATTTAAATTTTAAGTTCGATTGCAGAGAAAATAAATCTTTATCTGTGATAATCTGTGAAATCTGTGGTGAAACAACGAAACTTAATACAGCAAAAACAATGAAGAAAATACAAAAAATACTGGAATGTCTACTGGCATTCCTGATGTTTCTCCGCGGGGGGAACACCGAAAAATAGAACCGGAACTATGAGAGAAATCAATCTGATTGTTATTCACTGCTCCGCAACCAGAGAAGACCGCTGCTTCACGGAGCATGACCTGGAGGAGTGTCACCGAAGACGGGGATTCGAAGGAGCGGGCTATCACTTCTACATACGCAAGGACGGGAAGATCATCACTACCCGACCGGTGGAACGGGCTGGGACACATGCCAAGGGATTCAACGCACACTCCATAGGCATCTGCTACGAAGGAGGGCTGGACTGCAACGGACGACCCAAAGACACCCGGACAGAATGGCAAAAACATTCAATGCGGGTACTGGTGAAAGTATTGCTGAAGGAGTATCCCGGAAGCAGGGTATGCGGACACAGGGATCTGAGTCCGGACCTGAACGGGAACGGAGAGATAGAACCCGAAGAGTGGATCAAGGCATGCCCGTGCTTTGAGGTGAAAGAGGAAAGCTTTTAAATTCACCACAAACTTCACCACAGAGTACACGGAGTACACAGAGTTTTATTGCTAATGAACGGAGCTCACCACAGATTACACAGATTAACACAGATTTATCTATTTCTCAATCTGTGATAATCCGTGTAATCTGTGGTGAAAAACATTAAAACTCTGTGTGACTCTGTGGTGAAGTTTGTGGAATCAGCATGGCACTGACCCGGTAAACGGTAAACAAAAAAAGGAAGCTGAATCAAATGATTCAACTTCCTTTTTCTTTGAGCGGAAAACGAGACTCGAACTCGCGACCCTAACCTTGGCAAGGTTATGCTCT
>OGXB01000188.1_pt1 | contig 49537 bp, 51 predicted proteins | sample 1576161 | NCBI WGS metagenome assembly OGXB01 (sample SAMEA3541474, study PRJEB24748) | human gut metagenome | biome: human gut; feature: human-associated habitat; material: faeces | place: China | collected 2012
GCACAGCAGCCCGCCGTCGCGGCAGACCTCGTAGAGCGCGGCCTCGGCCGTCTGCCCCGCCGCGCGCGCATCCCAGAACGCCGTCACCGTCTCCGGGTGCGTGACCGGGTCGGCCGCGTCCACGTGCACGGCCGTGAGTCCTGCGTCCGAGAGCTGCGCCACCGCCTGCGCGATCTGCGCGTCCGTGAGATTGACGCCCGCACGCGTGCCGTCGCCGACCGCCTGCACGATGGTCTGATACCGCTGCGCCGCCGCGACGGCGGGGTCTGCCGCAGCTTCGGCCTGTGCCGCCGTCTTTTGCCCGCAGGCCATCAGCAGCAGCGCCGCTGCGCACAACAGGCCGCAGAAAATTCGTTTCATGCGCGTACCTCCCGTCATTTTCTGCAAACAGTGTACACGAAAAAATTCGGCATTGCAAATTTCGCCGCATCTGCTATACTGTCGGAGATGGATGCCGTAAGATGCCGCCGGGAGAGCGCTGCGGCCGCCGAAGGAGTGACACTCTCAGGCAAAAGGACCGGTGGCTGACGGAGCTCTGGAGAGACGATTCCGCACCGAAGAAGCAAGGCCGCGCGGCCAATCTTTCAGGTAAAAGGACAGAGTACACACCTGCACCATGGCAGGGGTGTACTCTTTTTTCGGAGGTCATGACGATGGAAACCTTCCTCTTTCTGCTCGAGCTGGCCGGGACGGTCGCGTTCGCCGTCAGCGGCGCGGTGCTCGGCATCGAAAAGCATATGGACATTTTCGGCGTGGGGCTGCTGGGCATCACGACGGCCGTCGGCGGCGGCATCCTGCGCGATCTCGTCGTGGGGCTGACCCCGCCGCGCGCGTTTCAGGACCCGATCTATCTGCTCGTCGCGCTCGGCGTATCGGTCGTGCTGTTTTTCCCGTTTGTGCGCCGCCTCATCGGCCGCAGCAAGCGCGTGTTCGACGCGCTCATGCTGCTCATGGACGCGACCGGGCTCGGCATCTTCACGATCACGGGCATGAACACCGCCACCACGCTCGCCGGGTGCACCGACCCGCTGCTGCTGGTGTTTGTCGGCCTGCTGACCGGCACGGGCGGCGGCGTGCTGCGCGATATCCTCGCCGGGGATATGCCCTACATCCTGCGCAAGCACATCTACGCCAGCGCGTCCATCGCGGGCGGCATTCTCTATCTGCTGCTGCAGCAGGTCTGGCAGGGAGCGGGCGCGATCTTGACCAGCGTGGTCGTCGTCATCGTCATCCGCTGCGCCGCGGCGCACTTTGAGTGGAACCTGCCGCGCGCAAAAACCGTGTGGAAAAGCAACAAATGATGTGCTAGGATAAAGAAAAGAGTTCGCAAGACCGGAGGTCATGACCATGGCAAACACCCCAGCGCGCGTATGTCCGCTCGCAAAAAAGTGCGGCGGCTGCCAGCTGCAGAACCTGTCGTATGACGAGCAGCTGCATCTCAAACAGGCGACGGCCATCCGCCTGCTCGGCCGCTTCGGCCACGTGGAGGAGATCATCGGCATGAAAGATCCCTACCACTACCGCAACAAGGTGCAGGCCGCTTTCGGCGTCAATCGGCAGGGGCAGATCATCTCGGGCGTGTACCAGTCGGCCTCGCACCGGATCGTGCCGGTCAGCGACTGCATGATTGAGGACACGGTCGCAGACCAGATCATCGTCACGATCCGCGGCCTGCTCAAGAGCTTCAAGATCCGTCCCTATGACGAGGACACCGGCCGCGGCACGCTGCGGCACGTGCTCGTGCGGCGCGGCTGGCGCAGCGGGGAGATCCTCGTCGTGCTCGTGACGGCGCACGGCATGCTGCCCGGCAAGCGCAACTTCGTGCGCGCGCTGCTGCAGCGGCACCCGGACATCACGACCATCGTGCAGAACATCAACGCCGGGCAGACGAGCCTTGTGCTCGGGCCCCACAGTGAGGTGCTCTACGGACCGGGCTATATCCGCGAGCAGCTCGGGGACTTCACGTTCCGCATCTCGCCGCGCGCGTTTTATCAGATCAACCCCGTGCAGACGGAGGTGCTCTACCGCACGGCGCTCGACTACGCCGGGCTGACCGGCAAAGAGACCGTCGTGGACGCCTACTGCGGCACCGGCACGATCGGCATCTTCGCCAGCCGGAACGCCGCGCGCGTAATCGGCGTGGAAAATAACCGCGACGCCGTGCGCGACGCGATCAGCAACGCGAAAGCAAACCGCGCGGACAACGTCCGCTTCTACACGGCCGACGCGAGCGACTTCCTGCAGGGCATGGCCAGGGCCGGTGAACACACCGACGTCATCATCCTCGATCCGCCGCGCGCCGGCAGCGACGAGCGCTTTCTCGCCGCCGTCGCGGCCGTCGGGCCGGAGCGGGTGGTGTACGTGTCGTGCAACCCGGAGACGCTCGCGCGCGACCTGGGCTATCTCACCCGGCACGGCTACCGCGTCACACGCATCCAGCCGGTGGACATGTTCCCGCACACGGAACATGTGGAGACTATTGTGTTGATACAAAAGAAAAACTCGTAGAAATCCTTTATTTTAGGCACTTTGCGAAACATTTTACCTTTACTTCAGAGGGCAAAAATTCACGCAATAAACACCTAAAAAACTATTTTGATGTTTCGGTGGTAATAGATATCGGGTGTGGGAACACAAACGAAAAATAAAGGTTTTTTAAAATATATTTATCTATGTAGTGTCCACCTTGTCACAAAAATGTAGGCGACATTCATTTGGATAAGGGCAGATAAGCGTATCATTAGAAATAGTGGTACGCTTATTTTTTTACCCCTATTACACATTTGAGTACCCTGACTGTTTTTCTATATAATGAAGTCAAGAACGGAGGTGCTGACAATGAGAGAAACAAAATACCACGCATATCTGGACAGTGAGGAAAGAACAATTCTTTTACATAGCCTTGTGGAATTGAAAAATCAACTTATTCAGCAAGGCAGATATACAGACTGTGTTGACGAGCTGATTGTTAAAGTCATAAACGCCCCTGTGAAGAAACTAAAAGTATTGGTGTAGGAGGTTGTGATGTATGACAAAGATTTTGCCGAGCTTGTGAAAATTGCAGCGGAGAAATTAAAAGAAGATACCGTTTATAAAATGCTCATACACAGCGAGGATTATCAAAAAGAAAGCGATGAAAGGGATAAGGCGGAACGAAACTATGAACAACTTGATTTGACAATGGAACAGAGAAAGGTCTGTGATATTTTTTTAGATTACAGAGATAGGCAGAGCTTGGAATACTCTGATTATTCCTATTTGGCAGGCTTATATGATGCGTTCCGTATCATGGCGGTCATTTTCCCCGACAGGTGGGATATGGAACAGATACAGAAAGCCTTATCCTTAATTGAAAACTGAATATAGAAATGGATACATAGCCGATTGGTGTAACAGCCAGTCGGCTTTTTTGCGTTCAGAGCGAAGTACATAGCCGCCTTTGACAAAGCGGCTAAATAAAAGCGAAAGGAGGACGCTATATGTCAAATTGCAAAGTGATCGCTCTGACCAATCAGAAAGGCGGTGTGGGTAAGACCACCACAGCCGTCAATCTGGGCGTGTGTCTATCAAAGCAGGGAAAGAAAGTCCTACTTGTGGATGCAGACGCACAGGCGAATCTTACAATGTCGCTTGGCTATCCACGACCAGATGATTTGCCCATATCCCTTGCGACGATTATGCAGGACATCATCGACGATAAACCCTTTGATGTTCAGAAAGGTATCCTGCATCACAGCGAGGGTGTGGATCTGTTACCCTCAAATATTGAGTTATCAGGTCTGGAAGTAAGGCTTATCAATGCAATCAGCCGTGAGCGTGTTCTGACGACCTGTATTAACGAGGTCAAAAAGAATTACGACTATGTGCTTGTTGATTGTATGCCGAGCTTGGGTATGCTGACAATCAACGCATTGGCGGCGGCTGACAGCGTGGTTATTCCGACACAGCCGCATTATCTTTCTGCAAAAGGTCTGGAGTTATTGCTTCGCTCTGTGTCAAAAGTCAGGCGGCAGATCAATCCCCATCTTCGGATTGACGGTATCTTAATGACAATGGTAATGCCACGCACGAATATTTCTAAGGAAGTGACCGCATTGGTAAGGCGTGCATACGGTCAGAATATCAAAGTTTTTGATGTTCAGATACCACATTCTATCCGTGCAGTAGAAGCTACCGCAGAGGGAAAAAGCATTTTCGCCTACGACAAAGGTGGTAAGGTTGCCGCAGCTTATGAGCAGTTTGGAAAGGAGGTGGCAGATATTGGCGAGAAGCAGAAAAAGCAGCATCGAGCTGACCGCATACGATGACCTTTTTCAGACAGACGAAAGCCGTGCAGAAGCGGCATTGAGTAAGATAAGGGATATTCCCATTTCTGAAATTGATGAGTTTCCAGACCATCCTTTTAAGGTTTTAATGGATGAGGATATGGAACAGCTTGTTGACAGCATAAAAAGAAACGGTGTAATGACCCCTGCGACTGTCCGTTTGAAGGAGGACGGCAGATATGAGCTGATTAGCGGTCACAGGAGAAAAAAGGCTTGTGAACTTGCGGGGCTTGATACGCTGAAATGTGAGGTCAAGGAGTTTTCCCGTGATGAAGCCATTATTGTAATGGTGGAAAGCAACCTGCAAAGAACGACCATTTTGCCGAGTGAAAAGGCGTTTGCCTATAAGATGCGGTTGGAAGCGATGAATAGGCAGGGACAACGGAGTGATTTAACTTCGTCGCCATTGGCGACGAAGTTGCAAAAAGGGCGTTCAGATGTGGAATTAGGCGAGCTTGTAGGAGAAAGTAAAGACCAAATACGCCGCTATATTCGCTTAACTGAGCTTGTACCCGAAATTCTGCAAATGGTGGATGAGCGTCAGATTGCGTTCCGTCCTGCGGTGGAAATTTCTTATCTTTCCGAGGAACAGCAATACACCCTGCTTGAAGCGATGGAATATAATGACGCCACGCCCTCACTTGCACAGGCTATCAAAATGAAAAAGTATATGCAGGAAGGAAAGCTGACAGACGGGGTGATCAGTTCCATTATGGAAGAAGAAAAGCCGAATCAGAGAGAAAAGCCTGCTTTCCGTGATGAAAGGATAACCAAACTCATTCCAAAATCTGTACCCAAAGGGAAAGAATCCGATTTTGTGGTCAAGGCGTTGGAGTTTTATAACCGCCATCTGCAAAGAAGCAAGGCACAGGAACGATAGCCACACATCAAGGGACAGGTCTGTTTGCTTGGGTGGATAGCCTTTTTTTCGCTTTCCCCCTCTCCACACCTCTCCCCCTTAATACTGCCAGTTACTATCCGAGAAAAGAAAAACAATAAGCTGCCAGAGGGCGGCTTTTTTCGGTTAGCAGGCAACATCTATTTTCAATATCAACAGGAGGTAAAGATGAAATTCAAAAAAATATTCCAAAAGGCTGCGGCTGTCGTGATGGCTGCGGTTACGGTATTCTCCGTACTGCCTGCCACCACAGCCTTTGCAGCCGTAGGAGATGTTGGTACGATTTCCTTTTCGCACACTTATGACGGGAACGGAAATGCAATGAGGTACAATTCAAGTGCCAACATCAACGGTTATATCGCAGGCGGTACGGGTGACTATAAATACCGTATGTTTGTGGATGGCGACACAGCATTTTGTTTACAGCCAGGTGTACCGCTAAAAACGGGCAACACCTTGAAAGAAGCATCTTCCGAAGCGTGGAACGCTCTTTCGGGAAGCCAGAAAAAAGCAGTTGGACTTGCCCTGCTCTATGGGTATCAGGGAAACCGAGGAAATCTGTCTGGATCAGACGATGAAAAATGGCTTGCGACCCAGACTCTTGTATGGGAGTTTGTTACGGGGTGTCGTGAAGCCACAGGCTCGTACCGTCAGACGAGCAGCACCGTGTACAGCCTGCACTTTGGTTCTCATTATCCAAATAGCGGAGCAAAGAAAGTCTATGATCAGATTGTTTCGTTGATGAGTAAACACAATACCATTCCGAGCTTTATGTCAGGCAGCAAAGACGATATTACAAAGGAGCTTGTCTATAAAGACGGGAAATACAGTCTAACGCTGACAGATAAAAACGGTGTACTGTCAGAGTATTACTTTGGAAGTTCAAGCGATGCAGTCAGCGTAGCAAAATCTGGCAATAAGCTCACAATCACATCAAAGAAAGCCTTTCATGGTTCTGTAAGGATTACAGCTACCCGAAGCGGAGTGCCTGTGGTCAGTCAGAGTGCCAAACTGATTGCTTATGGTGATCCGAACTTGCAGGATGTCATTACAGGTGTAGAAAATGCTTCTCCTGTATCCGCCTATCTCAATGTGGAAACACCGACAGGTACGATTGCCCTGAAAAAGACTTCTGAGGACGGCGTTGTAGCAGGCATTCAGTTTACCATCAAGGGCGAGGGTATCAATAAGACGGTAACGACCGATGAAAACGGAAATATCACAGTAGAAGGTCTGTTCCCTGCCACTTATACCATCACAGAGCAGACCATTGACCGTTATGAACCACAGCAGACCCAGACGGTAACACTCATCGGCGGCAAGACAACCACAGTCAACTTCAATAACACCTTAAAGCGTGGCAGCCTTGAAGTAGTCAAGACTTCCGAGGACAATCTGGTGGAGGGCGTGAAATTCCATTTGTACGGCACATCCCTTAGCGGACTTGCAGTCGATGAGTATGCTGTAACCGATGGAAAAGGTGTAGCCAAGTTTGAGGATGTCCTGATCAGCGGCGATACCCCGTATGTGCTTGAGGAAGTGGATACGGCAATCCGCTATGTTGTTCCTGCATCCCAGACCGCACCGATTGAGTGGAATAAGGTTACAAACCGCAGTTTCCAGAATATTCTCAAGAAATTCAATGTGACGGTAACTAAGACCGATGCAGAAACAGGAACACCACAGGGGGACGCTTCTTTAGCGGGTGCGGTTTATGGCATTTACAAGGGCGAAGAACTGATTGACACCTACACCACCGACGAAAACGGTCAGTTTACGACCAAGTATTATGTGTGCGGCGATGACTGGACAATCCGAGAAATCAGTCCGTCCGAGGGCTATCTTCTTGACCCGACTATTCATAAAGTCGGTGCAGAGCCAGAACTTTATGAGGTGGAATATAATTCTGCAAAAAATGATGTGAATGAGCAGGTTATCAAGGGAAATATCGCTATTATCAAGCATACCGATGACGGCGAAACAGGCATCGAAACTCCAGAAGAAGGTGCTGTCTTTGAGGTATTCCTTAAATCGGCAGGCAGATTTGAGCAGGCAAAAGAAAGTGAGCGTGACAAGCTCGTCTGTGATGAGAACGGTTTTGCCCAGACAAAAGATATGCCTTATGGCATTTATACGGTAAAACAGACTTCTGGATGGGAAGGGCGTGAGCTGATGAAGCCGTTTGATGTGTTTATCAGTTCCGACGGTCAGACCTACCGCTATCTTATCAACAATGCCAACTTTGAAAGCTATATCAAGGTTGTGAAGAAAGATGCGGAAACAGGGAAAACCATCCCGTATGCAGGGGCAGGCTTCCAGATTTACGACCCGAACGGCAACCTTGTGACAATGACTTTCACTTATCCAGAAGTGACAACTATTGACACTTTCTATACGACCGCAGATGGCGAGTTGATCACCCCGCAGGCTTTGGAATACGGAAAAGGCTATTCCCTTGTGGAAGTACAAGCCCCATACGGCTATGTGCTTGACTCCGAACCTGTGTATTTTGATGTAGTGCAGGAAAATTCAGAGGAAGAAAGCGGAATTACCGTGATTGAGGTAGTACGATCCAATTTGGCACAAAAAGGTATGATTACCGTAGAAAAGTCTGGAGAGATTTTCTCAAGTGTATCGGAAAACAACGGAATGTATCAGCCAAACTTTGCCGTAGGAAATCTGGAGGGTGCGGTTTATGAGATTACCGCAGCCGAGGATATTGTAACCTTAGAGGGAACAGTCAGAGCAAAAAAAGGTGAGGTGGTAGATACCCTGACCACAGGTACAGACGGTACGGCAAAATCAAAGGAATTATATCTTGGAAAATATGAAGTGAAGGAGGTGACAGCTCCGAATGGTATGGTGTTGAATGATGAAATTCACTTCGTCGAGCTTGTCTATGCAGGACAGGAAATTTCGGTAACAGAGACCGAAACGAGCTTTTACAACGAGCGTCAGCGTGTGGAAATCGACCTTGTAAAGAGCCTTGAAACCGATGAGCATTTTGGTGTGGGCAATAACGGGGAAATCTTTGATGTTGCCTTTGGGCTATATGCAGAAAAAGAACTGACTGCCGCAGACGGTACGGTCATCCCTACTGACGGACTGATTGAGATCATTACTCTTGATGAGAATGGAAAAGGCAAGGTTAAGACTGACCTGCCGATGGGCAATTACTATGTGAAAGAGATTGCAGCAAACGAAGCGTATCTTACAAGTGATACGAAATACCCTGTAAACTTTGAATATGCAGGACAGGATACCGCCATCGTCCACCTTGCAGTCAATGACGGCGAAGCCATTGAAAACAAGCTGATTTATGGTTCTGTAAGCGGAAAGAAAACAGATGAGGACGGCAAGGGCTTAGGCGGTGCTGTCATCGGCATTTTTAAGACCGGCACAGAAGAATTTACAAAAGAACATGCGATTTTAACTACCACATCAAAGGATGACGGTAGTTTTTCTTTTGCCAAAGTGCCGTATGGCTCTTGGATTATCCGAGAGGTAGAAAATCCGAAAGGCTTTGTACTGTCCGAGGAAGAAATTCCTGTTACGATCGGCAAGGTGGATGAAGTTGTGGAAATCGAGCTTGTGAATGAATTTATCACAGGCAATATTGAGCTTACCAAAGTTGATAAGGATTATCCTGACAATAAGCTGACAGGTGCAGTTTTTGAAGTCTTTGCCGATACCAACAAAAATGGCGAGTACGACAAGGAAGATGAGCTGCTTGGCGAAATGTCTGAGCTTGGCGGCGGCATCTACCAGATGAGTGAGCTTCGATACGGAAAATATTTTGTCCGTGAAAAGACAGCACCAGAGGGCTTTGTTCTTGATGAAAATGTCTACACCGTATCCATTGAGGAAAATGGCAAGACCTATGTGGTGGAAAATGAAGCAGGCAAAGGCTTTGTCAATGCCCCGCAGTCAGGCAGTCTTAAAATTGTCAAAACATCTTCCGATGGCAAGGTGGAAGGCTTCTCTTTCCGAGTGACAGGTGCAAATGGATATGACCAGACTTTTAAGACCGACAAAAACGGAGAAATCGTGATTGAAAACCTGCGTATCGGAGAATACACCATTTCCGAGGTCAGCGATAAGGCATCGGCAAACTATATCCTGCCTGCCGAAAAACAGATTACGGTCAAAGTGGGATCAACTACGGTTGTTCAGATGCACAATGAACTGCGTGACACCCCGAAAACAGGGGATGACTTCAATCCGTTCCTCTGGGGAGGACTGGCGGCAATCTCCCTCATTGGTGCAGGTACGCTCTTGATCGCAGGGCTGAAAAAGAAGAAGGAGGACTAAGGAATGGAAGCAAAGACGGTGATCGCCATTGTGCTTGTGATGTTCATTGTGGGCGGAGCAATCTGGCTGAACATCCGTAACCGAAAGAAGAAGTAAAGTGTCTGGGGGGCAGCCTTTTCGGGCTGTCCCCTTTCCATATACGGAGGTATGTATGCAAAAATTGAGAACCATTGAGGATAAGGTGCGAGCCATTCTGAAAAAGGACGAGGAAGCCAGAAATGACGATATGGTGCTGTATCTGAAAGTATGCAACAGCTATTTTAAGGACGCAGGGGCGATGCCCTTTGCGGAAGTGATGTCGCAGTACCGTTATCTGGGACTGCCGAGCTTTGAGAGCGTAGGAAGGACACGCCGAAAGCTGCAGGCAGAACATCCAGAGCTTTTAGGCAGCATCCGTATCCAGAAGCTCCGTGCCAAGCAGGAACAGAATTACAGGCGTTACGCCAAAGAATGAGAGGTGGCTTATGAACGAAGAAAAACGAATGAACGGTGGTTATGAAATTATTGAGAGCTGTCAAATCGGGCGTACAGAGCTTGTCATCGGGCATAACTCCAAAGCCCCGAACCCTTATGTGTGTTGGTACTGTAAGGACGGATCAGATTATTTCTGGGGGTATTATTGCAATCAGCTTTCCGAAGCAAGGGATAAGCTGAATGAACGCTATCAGAACGAGTGCAGGATGCCCTATAACCAACCAGAAAAGAAACAGAGGAATCACAATGACCGAGAACGCTAAGAAAAAATATAATTGTGCGACCTGCCCTTATCCCCGCTATAAGGAAGGGACGGTTATTTTTTGCGATGTATGTATGCAGAAGATTTTAGACAGGAAGAAAGAAAAACAGCGACAGGAGGATGGGAATGAGTAAGGAAAAAAGAATGGCAGGCTCTTATGAGATTGAGCAGAGCATTTATATCGGCGAAAAGGAAGTGCTGTTTGGGGTAAATAAGGCGGAAGAATATCCCTTTATGGTCTGTTACTGTTCTTATAACAATCCCCTGTCTGCCCCGTGGTGTACGGAAGCCATTGGTACGGACGATTATCTGGAAGCGATGCAGGTGTTTACAGACCGAGTACAGGCACAGATCGAGCTTGTAAAAGCGGAACAGGAACAGTACCGCTTTGATAAAACACCGTTTACTGTTTCCGACTGTATTCCCGATAATCACAGCTCAAATATTGTCGGTAAGGTGGTGGTTATCAACGCCGAGCCAAAACGATATGAATATCAGCACGCTGCCTATCAGCTTGTGTTGGCAGATGGTGGACACGGTGCAACAGGCGGCAGAGGGCAGGCGGTATTTGGCACTTGCCTTGCCACAGGTGAGCGTGGCAGATGGGAAAGATATGATGTGCTTGGGGAAATCAAGCCAGAAAAAATGCCAGAGTGGGCAAAGGAAGCTCTCACAAAACTGAAAGCACAGCAGAAAGAGAAAAAAACGCACAGTCGGGAGGAACGCTGATATGGAGATACGACCACTAACCCCGACAGAACAGAAATACACTTATGCCCAAAGTATGCAGATTGAGGGGCAGACAGGTACAATCGGACATCTGCGTGGCGATTTTGCAACAACAGGCTATGGCTTTTATGCCACTTGGTTTGATACCAGACCCCACTGGAAATCGGACGAATTTAAGGCAGACCTTGATACTGTCATCAATGCTTTGCGGGAGGATAAGGGACTTTTGCACAACCGTTATGATATGGGTGCTTTTGCAAGGAAATACCCTGAAAGTGCGATGAAAGGGAATTATTGTACGGAATATGGTTTTCGTGTGGACACAGGAAAGCACACTTTTCTGTTTCGGTGCAATCCCACCAAAGGCGATTATAACTTTTACTGTTATTGCTATGTGAAGGAATGGCTGAATCAGCACATGGAAAAAGCCAAGCAGGGCATCCGCTTTATGGATACGCAGTATAAAGAACTGTTCCGTATCCCAGACGGTGGGAAGATTATGGTAACGACTGCTTGGGGCGAAAAACGGGAATACACCTGCCGCTTTATTGACGAATACCATACGGAAGTCGGCAACAACCTGTATCATATCGGTGAGTTTGCCGAGTTTCTGCACAAAAACGGTGCAGCCTGTGAGCCGATCAGTAAAGAGCCGCAGGCAACGAAAGCACCGAAACACAAAGACTATGAACGATAGGAGGAATAGGACAATGGCAGTCAACCAGAAAGCGGTAAAAGTTTTGAATAAAGTCTTTGAAGCAGGCTTTGCAGATGAAAAGGCAATCGCTTCTATGACAATGGACGATATTCTTTCCATGCAGGGCATTACGGTGGCAGATATTACCCTGATCAACGACCTGCAAAAGAGTATCAAATCGAATAAGGTCATTTCCTTTCTTGGTGGTGGTATGAATGAGTGAAAAAAGAATGATCCATTTCAAAAATGAAGAAAACGGGATTGAAGTTTCTGTTCCAGACGGAGGTATGCTTCGGCTGTTTTCTGAAAACGGGGATGCACAATGTGTCCTCTGCCGCTATGTAGATGAAAACCACACAGAGATTGACGGTGTGCTGTATGACACCAAAGACTTTATCAGACGAATGAAACACAATAAAATCAGTTACGCCCCTGCTTGATCGCAGGGGCAGATAACAAGGAGGTGTAAAGAAAATGGCTGTAAAGTATCAGCTAATCACGGAGCTGTATCGGCGAACAGGCGTGTCGGTTGCGAAAAGTCCGCAGGCGTGGCAGAGTTTTCTGTCCTCTGCCTGCCGTAACTATAAGTGCCGCTTTGACGAACAGCTCTTAATTTATGCTCAACGCCCCGATGCCGTAGCTGTGGCAGAACTTGGCACTTGGAATAAGCTCTTTAAGCGGTGGGTAAATAAAGACAGCAAAGGGATTGCCGTGTTCGACCCGAAAGGTCGCAGGAACACGCTGAAATACTACTTTGATATATCCGATACCCACGAGGGTTATTATGGCAGCCGTCCTGTTCCGATCTGGCAGATGGATGAGCGATATGAGCAGGCAGTAAAGGAAAGGCTTTCTGACCGTTTCGGAGAGCTTGAAGAAACAGACTTGGCGGAAACACTTTTTAAGACTGCTGAGAACGCTGTGGAGGACAATCTTCCCGATTACCTGTCACAGCTCAAAGGCGTAACCCAAGACAGTTTTTTAGAGGAACTGGACGAATACAACATTGAAGTGCTGTATAAGCGGCTTGCGGTCAACAGCGTGGCATTTATGCTGATGAGCCGCTGCGGTTTGGATGTGAAGGAATATTTTGACCGAGAAGATTTTGCCGACATTGTGAATTTCAATACGCCCCATACGATAAATGCAATCGGGATTGCCACGAGCGATATATCGGAGATGGCACTTCGGGAAATTTCCGCAGCTATCCGAAATGTGCAAATGGAAGCAAGAGAGGAAAACCGCACCTTTGCACCAAAGTTCCAATCCCGTTATGATGTAGGCAGAAAACAGCCCGAAAGGAGTGAAAATAATGAGCGAAATCACATACACAAGGCAGGGGGATTATCTTATTCCCGACCTAACATTACCGACAGAGCCAGAGCTTCCGCTTGGCAGATACGCTATGATGCACAGGGAGTATCTGGAGCAGCACAAGAGAGTGACCTATCTGAACCTGCTGACAGAGGGGATGTTAAATCAGCATCTTTACGAGGTGGAACAGACAGCACTCAAACGGTTGGATCTTCTGACGAAACAGCTCTCAATGGAGCAGGGCGTGACGGAGGAACTGAAGGAAAAAGCCCCGATGCAGTGGGTAGGATTGATGAACAACATCCGCAGCCAAGCGGAGGAAGTCATCTTGACGGAACTGATTTACAGCTAAGCATTGCCAATGAGGAAGAAGTAAGTGCCAATCTTCCAACGGTTGAACAGCAGATAGAAAGGATCGCACAGGCAGAGGATGAAAAGTCCTCTGCTTTTGTCGTTTCACAGGAAGATATTGACTCTGTTCTGCAAATGGGCAGTAGTTATGATAAGAGCAAATACCGCATCTATCGTCAGCTTCAGAAAAATAGTGACAGCAAAACAAACATTGAATTTCTAAAAAAGGAATATGGTACAGGCGGCGGAACACACATTTTTCCAGACGGGACACAGGGAGGAAGATGGGCAGACAGTAAAGGGATCGCCATTGAAAAACAGGGTTCTTATACCGAGCCAGACCTGCGATTATCTTGGTCGAAAGTGGAAAAACGCCTGCGTGAGCTTATCAAGAATGACCGCTATTTAAACCCAAAAGAGAAAGACCATTATGCGGACTATCTGGAACAGGTATCTGCACCGCAGTATGAAATCGACACCCAGAGAAAACTTGCAAGACAACGGTTTATCCAGTCTAAGCAGGCACTTTCCCCTGCTGACAAACGGGACAGCCTTGCCCTGCGTCTGTCTGATTTTATCCGTGATTTGGACGGTTATGAAAAAGAGCTTTTGTCGCAGGTAAATCGTACCGACCTTGCTAATATAAATGACAGGCAGATGGAGGAACAGCTTTCTGATCCTGCGACGGTGCAACAGCTTCTTGATTTTCTGGCTCTGGTACAAGGTAAAACGAGCGACACTTATAGCCGCAGTAATGCGTGGTATTTTTCCAAAGAACTGACGGAGCTGCATCCAATGCACTACCTTTGTCACGAGGGCGATGTGGTGTATCTGGGGGCAGACAAATATGAAGTGCAGTCCGTTACCGAGGATAGGGTGACTTTGCAGAATGTGCAGTTCCCGATTTTGATGCAGGCGTACAATCATACGAAGCTAAGCGAACTTCTGAACAAAAACCCTGCGAATGACCATCTCAAAGTCGTAGTAACCGACAGGCAGAAATCAGAAACACTCACCGAGAAAAAGCCTGACAGCTTAGAATTTTCTATCGGCTTTTCCGAGCATCCCTGCTTTTATGCAGACGGATTAGATGATGATATTGAGATCAGTTTTGCATTAGGAAATAAACTGCTCGGTATTTTGGATGAGAAACAGTACCGTGAAAGGCAGGATGAGAGTAAAAAAGTCGGGTGGTACAAAAAAACGGACTTTCAGATAAACGCAGTAATCAATGGAGAAAACTTCCGATACGATGGGCGATTTGACATCGGTGACGGTGAGGGCGATTTAATTGCTCATTTGAAAAAACATTATGACTACTGCCTGTCGCCGAACTGTCCGTTTATCCCAGAGTGGAAAAAGCAGGGCGAGGATGCGTATCGGAAAAAGATGGAAAGCCTGCGGTGGGGGCGTGAGGTGTTTATTCCCTATTTGGAACAGCACACCGAATTGTCGCAAGAAGATGAAATGCAGCTTGATGCATTTATGGCGTCTGAAAGTTATTGGTATAAAGAGAAAGAAGAACTATTAGAGCAGGCTAAAAAATTCATTGATGACTATGCCTATAAAAAATATGGTCAATCTGATAGGGTGGATTATTCTGACCTGTCAAAAATAGAGATTGCGACGGCTACTACTGAGGATGGTCAGCGTAAGTTTATGGTTATGCTCGATCTTGAGAACTACCGTATGAAATTTTATGAGAATGGTAAATGCACGGATTATACAGAGTATCTTAGCCTTGCTGATATGATAGCAGCCGACATTTCTCATTCAGATTTTGAAAGTTTCGTGTTAGAACGGGCTGAAAAATATAATCAACTTTATCGTGAGGAAAAGACCGAAGAAGTACCAAAAGATAAGGATAGATTAAACGCAAGAAAACTGGAAAGCTCAAGGGAACAGTTGAGTGAGCCAATAGAGGATGACTTTATCGGCAGGGAAATTGTTCTTGATAACCGCCGCTATGTGATCGAGCGTATCAGCGAAATCAGCGGTGATGTGTCAATGCGGGATGTGACTTTCCAAAATCAAGCAGGTATTCCGATAAACCGTGTGGAGAAAATCGGTTATATCCGCAGCCTTTTGGAACGGGAAGTATTACCACCCGAAAAAGAAAATGTAGATGTTCCCGTTCCGTCTGATGACCGTCGAAACTTCCGTATTACGGATGATGCTTTAGGCGTGGGCAGTGCAAAGGAGAAATTCAGAAACAACATCGCAGCGATCCAGACACTTCACGAGCTTGAGATTGAAAACCGCCTTGCGACGCCAGAGGAACAGGAAATTCTCTCAAAGTATGTCGGCTGGGGCAGTCTGTCACAGGCATTTGATGAAAATAATGCGGCGTGGGCAGATGAGTTTATAGAGCTTTACGAGAACCTCTCCCCAGAGGAATATCGTGCGGCAATGGAATCGACACTTACTGCCTTTTATACTCCGCCCGTGGTAATCAAGGCGATGTATGAGGTGCTTGACCGTCTGGGCTATGAGAAAGGAAATATGTTAGAGCCGTCCTGTGGCACAGGAAACTTCTTTGGTCTGATCCCTGAAAAGATGGCAGGCTCAAAGCTCTATGGCGTGGAGCTTGATGATCTGACTGGCAGGATTGCAAAGCAGCTTTACCAGAAAGCCACCATCGCCGTACAGGGCTTTGAAGATACCAAACTGCCAGACGATCATTTTGATGTGGTGCTTGGTAATGTACCTTTTGGAGATTTTCGGGTCAACGACAGCCGCTACGAACAGCAGAAATTCCTTATCCACGACTATTTCTTTGCAAAAGCCCTTGATAAAGTAAAATCAGGCGGCGTTGTAATGTTCCTTACCTCAAAAGGCACAATGGATAAGGCAAGTCCCGAAGTACGAAAATATATCGCCCAAAGAGCCGAGCTTTTAGGGGCGATACGGCTTCCAGACAACACCTTCAAAGCCAATGCGGGAACGGAAGTTACAAGTGACATTCTGATCTTAAAAAAGCGTGACCGAGTTATGGAGATAGAGCCAGAGTGGGTACACCTTGACACGGACGAGAATGGTATCACAATGAACCGCTATTTTGTAGAGCATCCAGAGATGGTGCTTGGAACAATGCAGATGGAAAGCTCCCGTTTCGGCATAGATACTGCCTGTAAAGCAGACAAAGAACATTCCCTTTCTGAGCTTTTATCGGAAGCGGTGCAGCGTATCAATGGGGAAATCACAGCACAGGAAAATCAGATTGATGAAATCTCCGATGAACAGGCAGAGAGTATTCCTGCCGACCCTTTGGTACGGAATTTTTCTTATACTTTAGTGGATGGCAAGGTTTACTTCCGAGAAAATGATGTGATGACCCCTGCCAAAGTATCTATGACTGCTGAAAGTCGTATCAAGGGATTGGTGGAGATCAGGGACTCTGTCCGAAGGCTCATTGACTACCAGACCAACGATTACCCTGATGAAGCGATACGCAGGGAGCAGGAACAGCTTAACCGCTTGTATGATACCTTTACGGGGAAGTATGGGCTTATCAATAACCGAGGGAATTATCTTGCCTTTGCGTCCGATGAAAGCTATTTCCTGTTATGTTCCCTTGAAGTGCTTGACGATGACGGAAAATTTAAGCGGAAAGCGGATATGTTCACGAAACGGACAATCAAACCGCACTGTACCGCAACTTCTGTGGAAACCGCAAGTGAAGCCCTTGCCCTTTCCATTGGAGAGAAAGCCTGTGTTGATTTAGGCTATATGGAACAGCTTACAGGGAAAACACAGGAGGAACTGATTGCAGATTTGCAGGGGGTTATCTTTCGTGTACCCAATGCCGAGCCTGCCCGTTATGTGACTGCGGATGAGTACCTTTCTGGAAATGTAAGGGAAAAGCTGACGGTTGCAGAAATTGCGGCAAAGCAAGACCCGTCGCTGTCTGTTAATGTGGAAGCCTTAAAACAGGTTATTCCCAAAGACCTGCCTGCCAGTGAAATCGCTGTGCGGCTTGGTACGACTTGGATACCGCAGGAGGATATTCAGCAATTTGTGATGGAACTTTTAACCCCGTCGCAACACGCAAGAAACAGGATCAAAGTCCGCTATACACCATATAATGGCGATTGGTTTATCGAAAATAAAACTTCCGATTACGGGAATGTCAAGGCGGACAGCACTTACGGTACGAAAAGAGCTTCCGCCTATCGTATTATCGAGGATACGTTGAATCTAAAAGATACCCGTATTTTTGATTATGTGTATGATGAACACGGAAACAAAAAAGCGGTGTTCAATCATAAGGAAACCACAGCGGCACAGGCAAAGCAGGAAGTGATTAAACAGGCGTTTCAGGATTGGATATGGAAAGACCCTGAGCGAAGAAACCGCCTTGTCCGTTACTATAACGACACTTTCAACAGTATCCGTACCCGTGAGTATGATGGAAGCCATATCACTTTTGGCGGGATTAGTCCAGAAATTCAGTTAAGACCGCATCAAGTGAACGCTATTGCCCATATCCTTTATGGAGGGAATACACTTCTTGCCCATAAGGTAGGTGCAGGCAAGACCTTTGAAATGGTCGCTGCCGCACAGGAGAGCAAGCGTCTGGGACTGTGCAATAAGTCTATGTTTGTTGTGCCAAATCACTTAGTCGGACAATGGGCATCTGAGTATTTAAGGCTGTATCCCTCTGCCAATATCCTTGTGACGACCAAACAGGACTTTGAAACAGCGAACCGAAAAAAGTTCTGTTCCCGTATTGCCACAGGCGACTATGATGCGGTCATCATCGGACATTCCCAGTTTGAAAAAATCCAGATGAGCGTGGAACGCCAAAGGGAGCAGCTTCAGAAACAGCTTGACGATATTGAGCGTGGGATTGAAGATGTGCAGAAATCAAATGGCGAGCAGTTCACAGTCAAACAGCTCATGAAAACAAGGAAAGCCATTGAGCAGAAGCTCAAAAAACTCAACGATACCAAACGAAAGGACAATGTGATTGATTTTGAGCAGTTAGGCGTCGACAGGCTTTTTATTGACGAGAGCCATTTTTACAAAAATCTCTACCTCTATACCAAGATGCGAAATGTGGGCGGCATTGCCCAGACCGAAGCCCAGAAGTCAAGTGACCTCTTTATGAAATGCCGCTATCTGGACGAAATCACAGGCAACCGTGGCACGATTTTCGCTACGGGAACACCGATCAGTAACTCAATGGTCGAGATGTACTCCGTGCAGAGATACTTGCAGTATGATACCCTTGTAAGGAACGGTTTGCAGCATTTTGACAGTTGGGCGTCCACTTTTGGTGAAACCATTACAGCATTAGAGCTTGCCCCTGAAGGGACAAACTACCGAGCAAAGACAAGGTTTGCGAAATTCTATAACCTGCCAGAGCTGATGTTAATGTTTCGGGAAGTAGCTGATATTCAGACTGCCGATATGTTAAAACTCCCCGTGCCAAAGGTCAACTATCATAATATCAAGACTAAGCCAAGCGAGATACAGACAGAAATGGTGGCTTCTCTTGCTAAGCGGGCAGAAAAGATAAGGGCAAGGCTTGTTGAGCCACAGGTCGATAATATGCTGAAAGTGACCAATGACGGACGAAAACTTGCCCTTGACCAGAGAATGATTGACCCGATGCTGCCTGACGACCCAGAAAGCAAGGTCAACACCTGTATTGACAATGTGCATCGCATTTGGGAGGAACACGCTGACACAAAGGCGGCACAGCTTATATTTTGCGACCTTTCTACGCCGAAGAATGATGGCTCATTTAATGTCTATGATGATATACGGGAAAAGTTGATCCGTCGTGGTGTTCCTGCCGAGCAGATACGCTTTATCCATGAAGCGACCACCGATGTTCAGAAAAAGGAGTTATTTGCGAAAGTCAGAAGCGGCGAGGTGCGTATTTTGTTAGGCTCTACCCAGAAGATGGGGGCAGGTACGAATGTGCAGGACAGGCTTGTGGCACTCCATAATTTAGATTGCCCTTGGCGACCAAGCGATTTGGAACAGCGGCAGGGGCGTATCGAACGGCAGGGTAATATGTTCCCAGAGGTGGAGGTTTACCGTTATGTAACGGAGCAGACCTTTGATGCCTATCTCTATCAGTTGGTGGAAAGCAAGCAGAAATTTATCAGCCAGATCATGACGAGCAAAAGCCCTGTCCGTTCCGCAGAAGATGTGGATGAGGTTGCCCTTTCCTTTGCGGAGGTCAAGATGCTTGCCACAGGGGACGAGCGTTTCAAAGAAAAGATGGACTTGGATATGCAGGTGTCGAAGCTCAAGGTGTTAAAACAGAGTTATCTTAGTCAGCATTACGAGCTTGAGGACAGAGTTTTGCAGCACTTTCCGAAAGAAATTAAAGAGCTTGAGCAGCTTATTTCTGCCTATGGGTGTGATGTTCCCCTGCTTGAACAGCATAGACCAAAGGGCGAGGATCGGTTTTGCCCAATGACTTTGCAGGGTGTGACTTATACAGAAAAAGCCGATGCAGGCAAGATGCTTCTTGCCATCTGTAAGGAATATCCGCTGACACAGCCAAAAGAAATCGGCAGCTATCGAGGGTTTCAGATGGAGATTTACTATGATACGGTCAATACCCATTATTGCCTGAACTTGTGCGGCAAGACAAAACATAAGGTCAACTTGGGCGAGGACGCTCTGGGAAATCTGACCCGAATAGAAAATGAGCTTGCCAGAATCCCCGATAAGTTGGAAGCGGCAAAGACCAGACGGACGGAAATTTTATCGCAGATTGAAAATGCAAAGGAAGAACTGGCGAAGCCTTTTGATTTTGAGGACGAGCTGAAAGAGAAAACAGAAAGGCTCAATGCTTTAAATATTGAGCTGAATCTGGATCAGAAAGACCCTGCGGTACTTGATGCAGAGCCAGAGGAAACGAATGAACTACCCGAAAGAAAAGCGGCTGACCGTGAGCGATAATCTTCTTTTGCACATTTGAAAAGCCGTTATTTTGGCGGTATAATGGGAAAAGATTGAACAGTCGGAGGTGGAAAAATGTCTTTGGAATTTCAGTTTGAAACATTTGTAGATGTGTACCACAGCATCTTTTCCGAATATCTAAGCTCTGTTATCGCCAAGCTGCCGAAAGAAAATGAGAAGTACCGTGCCATGAAAGAAGAACTCTCAAGCCTGTATGACAAATATCCGAAAATCTTGGACATTTTTGATATGGATAAGGCAGAGGGACTTTCTGCTGAAGAATGTGCAGGACTTGTGAAAGCCTTGCAGCTTCGGAACGAGCTTACCGATATGGAATTGCAATCAGTTTATTTCCGTGGCTGCTATGATGGTGTGGGGTATCTGAAAAAAGCAGGAATTTTGTAATGGGATGATTGAGGAAAGGCGGCGTTGGTGTGAAGCTGACGCTGTCTTTAACATATGCAATCATAAATTTGTTTATTATATGAGATTGCATAAATGTCCATGTGGTGGATTTAGCAACAGGGATATGATACAATCAGAAAAAACGCAGATGTGTATGAGGAGATTTATGAGAGAACAATTATTGCTTTTAATTAGAATTTCAAAGCCAGAGTACAATAAGACTTTATATGAGGACTATAAATTATATATGAATCCGCAGATGGCATTCAAAGAGGATAATATGACAGCAGGTCAAAAAGACATAATGGAGGGAGCTATAACCAATATACCAAGCAAGTTATTATATTCAACAGATGAAAAGAAAACATGGAAATTGCTTGGTGATATTACGCTAATGCACAAAAATAATAATGCTTATATTTACTGCATGTATGGATTAAAATATGATGTTAAGTATTACCATGCAAAAAGCAATAAGTATTTTTATCCTATACCTTGGAGTTTTATTGAACCGCTATGGCAGGGTGATGACACGGAGATGATGGTTATCATTAATACTTCCGAATTTATAAAGAAATTTTCAAAAGCGGCAAAACAGAAAGGGTTAGCACATTCTTATGGAAAAGTGCATTATGACTTAGAGGAGAAATTGCAAGACAAAGAGTATCTTCATTTAGCTATGAATGATAGTTTTGAATCAGTTTATCATAAAATGGCTGATGGTTATGAATTACAGAAAGAGGTTCGATTTGCTGTTATATGTTCAGATAAGCCAGACCATTATGAATTGCAATTGGATAATGACCAGAAATTGAAATTTACAACAATACCATTATTATACGGAAAAGATATAGGTGTGGAATTATCAGATTTAGAGTTTGATGATGTACTGGGACTTCCAATAAAATTTTCATCTGAAATTAAATATTATGAATCAGAATAGTTACCTTTAATTTTTGAAAATAATTGAATATCTATACATAGCCGAGAGGTTTATCTAACGATAAGCCCCTCGGCTTTTTCTATTTCTGGAGGTGATAATGATTAAATGAGAAGCAACAAGCCTTATGTTCCTCTTGATCCTGCACTCATCGAGCAGGCAAGACAGATTGACCTTTTAACTTATCTTAGGGACTGCGAGCCGAGCAATCTTGTAAAAGTGAAAGGCACAACAAATGTGTATTGTACCGCCGAACACGACAGCCTAAAGATTTCCAACGGGAAATGGTATTGGTGGTCGAGGGGCTTTGGCGGCGTATCTGCCCTTGATTATCTGATGAAAGTCAGAGGTTTTGGCTTTGTGGAGAGCATTGAAATTTTGACAGGCAGGGAGTTTTCTTATGTGCCGCCGCCCCCTGTTTCAAAGGAACAGAAAGAAAAAGTGCTGCTTTTACCCGACAGATATTCCAACAATGAGCAGGTAATTCACTATCTGTTCGGGCGTGGAATAGACTTGCAGATCATTCAGGAGTGCATTGATGAGGGTATCCTGTTTGAGAGTGCAGGACGATACCACAATGCTGTTTTTGTCGGTAAGGATGAAAAAGGCGTACCCAGATACGCCGCCTACCGAGGTCTTGGCGGGAACTTTCGTCTGGATGCTTCGGGAAGTGACAAGCGGTATTCGTTCCGACTTCTGGCAGATAAGCCTTCAAGTTCGGTGCATTTATTTGAAGCCGCCATTGATTTACTGTCCTATGCCACTTATCTGAAATGTGAGGGAAAGGACTACAAAGGAGAAAATCTGCTTTCTTTGTCGGGGGTGTATCAGCCAAAGAAAGAGCTGAAAGACAGCACCATCCCCATTGCCCTATCCACATTTTTGAAAGCAAACACGCAAATTAAAACGCTCTATCTGCATTTAGACAATGACAATACAGGCAGACGGTGTACCGCCGCCTTAAAAGTATTGCTGCAAAAAGACTATGAGATCGTTGACGCACCGCCGCCTGTCGGTAAGGATGTCAACGATTTTTTGTTGTCCTATCTGGGTATCGGACAGCAGAAAAACCATCGTGAAAGGGGGGATGCCCGTTGATTGTCGGATGAGTATTACCAGAAAGATACTAAAACAACATCAAATTTAAGAATGAAAGCGAGGAATTATCCAATGAAAAAATATGCAGTTACTCTTACAGGACACTATGAAAAGACCATTTCTGTTTATGCAGATACTCCCGAACAGGCGGCGGAGAAAGTCAAAATTATTCTCTTTGACACCGACCTTATTTCTTTTTCTGAGGAAGATTTTGTCTGCGGAGAAGCCAAGATTGAGGACGCAGATAAGGAAGATGGAAAGGAAAAAGATACGCCCGATGAAGAGGAGGACGAGTGTATGAGCCACGAGGATTGTTCGGGATGTCCGTATCTTTGCCCTGCGTGTGGAGAATGTCTGTGTGAGTACGAGGACTAAGACAGGTCTTACCAAGCACTGAATTTGATTATCCATCTTACGACGGATACCAAATTCGCTTGTTAGGGGAAGTCCCCTAATACCCCCAATATCAAAGAAAGGAATTTTCAAGAATGAGTGAGTGTATCTTTTTTATCATCGGCACAATGGTCGGCGGTCTGACAGGCGTTGTACTGATGTGCTGTTTGCAAATAGGAAGGTTCTCCGACAGAAAGGGTGTGACTGATGCGTAAACGAAATGTGCAGATACTCTTTCGGCTGACGGAGGAGGAAGCCGATGAGCTTAACGAGCTTGTGAGAAAGTCGGGGCGTTCCAAAGAAGCGTTTTTAAGGGCGATGGTGAAAGGCTACCGTCTGTGTGAAAAGCCTGCCCCAGAGTTTTACCAGATGATGCGTGAGCTGTCTGCCATTGGCAACCGTGTCAATCAGCTTGCGGCAAAAGCTAACGCCCTGAACTTTGTGGATGCACCGATGCTTACGGAAGAAGCAGTTAAGTGGCGGCAGTTCCAGATGGATATTCGCAAGAAGTATCTGCTTCCGAAAAAGGGATCGGGGTAATGGCTGTCTGTGAGATATGGGATGTAAAAGGCAGGCTTGACCACCCTATCGACTACGCCAAAAACCCAGAAAAGACCGTCAATCCCAAATACACGGAAGCAGACTTGCAGGCATTAGGTGATGTGATGAAATACGCTACTAACGGAGAAAAAACGGAGAAGCAGTTTTTTGTCACAGGCGTCAACTGTGACCCCGCCACCGCAAGAGATGAAATGATGATAACGAAAGGGCAATGGCAGGATGAGAGTGAGATTGTCTGCTATCACGGCTACCAGAGCTTCAAGCAGGGCGAGGTCACGCCAGAGCAGGCTCATGAAATCGGGGTGAAACTTGCCGAGCGTATGTGGGGCGACCGATTTCAAGTGATTGTCGCCACCCATTTGAATACGGACTGTCTGCATAACCATTTTGTGTTAAATTCCGTATCCTTTGCGGACGGGAAGCATTACCACGACAACAAGAAAAATCTGCGTCTGCTCCGCAAGCGGTCGGATGAGCTGTGTCGTGAGTATGCCCTGTCCGTGATTGAACAGCCAAGCGGCAGGAAGAAGCCTTACGCTCTTTATCAGGCGGAGAAGCAGGGACTTCCTACCAGAGATACGGTGGCAAGGCAGGCGGTGGACGAAGCCATCAGCAAATCGTTTACGTTGAAAGACTTTGACCGTGAGCTGTTAAAGATGGGCTACCGCATGAACTTTGACCCGAACCGTAAGTATTGGACGATCATTGGGAAAGGATGGCAAAGACCAAAACGGCTTTACAAGCTGGGCGAGGATTATACCAATGACCGCATTGTGGAGCGTATTAAGGAAAATTCCTATGCCGTCAGATTTTCACAGTTTGCCAAGTCCACAAAAGAGGTCAAGGTTTTCCGTGTCCGAGGGACAATGAAAAATGCCCGAAAGATAGGAGGACTGCGGGGGCTGTATCTTCATTACTGCTATAAGCTCGGCATCCTGCCAAAAGGTAGAAAACAAGATTATGCGAAGCTCCATTATCTTTTGAAGGACGACCTTATGAAGATGGAGATGATCGCAAAGGAAACAAGGCTGCTTTGCTGCTGTCATATTGACACCGCAGAGCAGCTTTTGTCATATAAGGCTTCTCTGACAACGGAGATGGCAGAGCTGACCGCAAAGCGTAAGGGACTTTATTCCCTCTCCCGCAAAGCAAGCGGCGAAGAAAAAGAGGCGGTCAAGGCTCAGATTTCCGAGATTACAGGGCGGCTTAACACGATACGAAAGGAGGTCAGACTGTGTGAGGGAATCGAAGTCCGAAGCGGTGTCTTAAAAGAGAAGTTGCAAACCATTTGGACAGAAGAACAGGAAACCAAACGAAAGGAGCTGATGAAGAATGAACACAGGCGGCGAAGCGGCAGAACAGATCGTCCGAATGAGCTTGGAGGGCTTTGAGGTCGCTGCCAAAATTACAGGGGCAGGGGCGAAGAATATCGCCATCCTGCTCTATACCATTCTCAAGGAAGAAAAGAAAACGAAAGGAAAATCAAGGCTTACCAATATGCTCCGTTCTGGCAAGGAGTTGAAAGTCTTTACGGTCAGGCGGGGCGACCTGAAAAAATTTACGCAGGAAGCCAAACGGTACGGGGTTCTTTACTGTGTATTGGCTGACCGAAAAAATAAAGACCCGAATGCGGTTGTGGATGTGATTGCCAGAGCAGAGGACGCATCGAAGATCAGCCGAATTGTGGAACGCTTCAGCTTGGCGTCTGTGGATACCGCTACCATCGTACAGGAAGCGGAAAAGACAAAAGACGGTAAGTCGGCAAAGACAGGGCAGCCAGAGCCAGACATCGGGGTACAGGAAAAAGCACAGAAGGATCAATTATTAGACGCCCTGATGGGGAAGCCTGTCCAGAAAGAGGACAATGCCCCAAACCCCTCGGTGGCAAAGACAGAAAAGTCCCCTCTGTCCGAGCCTACCTTAGAGAAGCGAAGCAAGTCCGCAGAGGGGGCTACTTTGAATAAGGAGAAACCATCCGTCAAGGAAGAACTGCGGAAAATCAAAGAGAGCCGCAAGGAACAGGAAACAGAAACTTCCCCGACTCTCAATCAGGAAAAATCTTCCAATCAGGCAAAGCAGCCTGTGAAAAAGACAGAGCATAAGCAGCCTGCCAGACGGAAGAAACCGAAAAAAGCGAAAGGAGCAAGATAATGAGTATTTACGATGTATTTGGCGGCAGTAAGCCGTTCAATAAGGAGGAATGGACAGCACAAAAACAGGCACAGCGTAAGGAAGCCTATGAAATGATTGACAACACCTGTGCCGAGATGCTTGCGGACGGCGATGCTTTTGGGCAGTATCTTGAGGTACAGGGGCGTTTTGACCGTTACTCTGTCAACAATGCGATTTTAGTATCTGCCCAGATGCCTGAAGCGACTTCTTTGAAGGATAAAAATGCTTGGAAGCAGAGCCGTGTCTATGTAAATAAGGACGCCCAGAAGGTTATCATTCTTGAGCCAGGAAAAGAGTACACCCGTGAGGACGGGACAAAGGCAGTCGGTTACAATGCAAAAGAAGTTTATGATATTTCCGATACTTCCGCAGCAAACCGACAGCCGCCGCAGGAAAAGAAGGGAATGCGTGAGCTTGTATCGGCAATGATTGACGCAAGCCCTGTTGGTTTTCAGCCTGTGGACGATCTGGAATTGCCTGCCTTTTATGACAGCGTACAGCAGACCATTTTTATCAAGACAGGGCTTAACGAGGAACAGCTCTTTGTGAGTATGGCAAAGGAAGTGTCGGCGGCAGTCTTTGATTTTAAGTATAACGAGAGCCGAGATGCGTCTGATTTTAAATCGTTCTGCGTTGCCTATATGGTCAGCTCCCGTTACGGTGTGGATACAAGGGCGTTCCGTTTTGATAAGCTCCCCAAAGAGTATGAGGGAATGGACGCACAGGCACTCAAAGGCGAACTTGGTTCTATGCGTGATGTTCTGGGAGAAATTCAAAGCGAGATGTACAAGAGCCTTGAAAAGAATAAGCCTGCCAGAAACAAAGAGCAGGAACGCTAAGGCGAGGTGCTGCTTATGAAAGAAGAACGCTACCATCTGGCATTGGACGCTTATGATAAAAATATTGTCATCCGTGCTTTAAACACCTTGCGGACACAGCAGTTACAGGAGGAACGCCCCACCGACCCTGTGGATGAACTGATTATCAAGGTATCCGAAGCTCCGAGCAGAAAGGTCAGGGTGCTGCCCTGCAAGTGCCGTGAGGAACGATAACGATCAGAAAACGAGCCTGATCCTTGCCGTCTGCGGTATTCTTCCCATCGTGTGGTTTGCCCTCTTGACCGCCCCGTATGTAGATGGCGGTCTGGTGGAAATTATTGAAAACCTACCCATAGCAATGAACAACCCGTTTCACATAACGGTGTGTGAGGACAGCGTAAAAACTGTCCTTCTTTTTTTGCTTGCTTACGGGATGGGGATTGGCATTTATCTTTCCACACGAAAGAATTACCGCAGGCGTGAGGAACACGGTTCTGCAAAATGGGGCAACGCAAGTGCTATCAACAAGAAATATCAAGACAAGAACCCGTCTGCGAATAAGCTGCTGACCCAGAATGTCCGTATCGGTCTGGATGGGAAAAAGCACCGCCGAAACTTGAACATTCTTTGCTGCGGCGGTTCTGGGGCGGGAAAAACCCGCTTCTTTTGCAAGCCCAACGCTATGCAATGCAACACATCTATGGTGGTTTTAGACCCAAAGGGAGAAATCGTCCGAGATGTGGGCGGTCTGCTTGAAAAGAAAGGGTATGAGGTGCGTGTCCTTGACCTTATCAATATGCACAAGAGCCATTGTTACAATCCCTTTGTCTATCTGAAGAACGATAACGATGTGCAAAGGCTTGTGACCAATCTTTTTAAGGCAACGACCCCGAAAGGCAGCCAGTCGCAAGACCCGTTCTGGGATACGGCGGCAAGTATGCTGCTTTTGTCTTTGGTATTTTATCTCAAATACGAAGCACCAAAGGACGAGCAGAATTTCCCGATGGTTATGGAGTTACTCCGTGCAGGGGAAGTCCACGAGGATGATGACAGTTATATCAGTCCTCTTGACGAACTGTTTGACCGTTTGGAAATGGAGAACCCAGACCATATCGCTGTGAAGTATTACAAGGATTACCACTCTGGCAGTGCCAAGACCTTAAAGAGCATCCAGATCACCCTTGCCGCAAGGCTTGAGAAATTCAATCTTGAGAGTGTGGCGGCTTTAACCGCTACCGATGAGCTTGACCTGCCGTCATTAGGCGAGAAAAAGGTGGCTCTGTTTGCCCTGATCCCAGACAACGATACGAGCTTTAACTTCCTTGTGTCGATTTTATACACCCAGATTTTTCAACAGCTCTTTTATCTTGCCGACCACAAATACGGAGGAAGCCTGCCTGTGCATTGCCATTTTATTATGGACGAATTTGCCAATGTTTCGCTGCCAGACGATTTCGACAAGATTTTGAGTGTGATGAGGTCGAGAGGTGTGTCGGTCAGCATCATCCTGCAAAATCTGGCACAGCTCAAAGCCTTATTTGAAAAGCAATGGGAAAGCATTTGCGGTAATTGCGATGAATTTTTGTATCTGGGCGGCAACGAACAGAGTACCCACAAGTATGTGTCTGAGCTTTTAGGAAAGGAAACCATTGATACGAACACCTATGGGAAAAGCTCTGGTCGCAGCGGAAATTATTCCACCAATTATCAAATATCGGGGCGTGAACTTTTGACCCCAGATGAAGTGCGTATGCTTGATAACCGCTACGCACTTTTGTTTATTCGTGGGGAGCGTCCTGTGATGGACTTGAAATATGACATTTTAAAGCACCCCAATTTAAAGCTGACAACGGACGGAGGAATGCCGCCCTATCTGCACGGCGAACCGACACAGGCTGTCGCAACCCTTGTGTTTGACAGCGATATTCCAAAGAACGCTGTAACGGTGCAGGCTGTCAGCACATCTTATGAGCTTCTGTCCGAGGAGGACTTAGAGGAATTATTCAAAATTTAAGGAGGAATTACTGTATGAGATTATTTAAGAAGAATGACACCCAGAAGAACAACACAAAGCTGCCGATGACAGGCAGGGTAAAGAAAGGCTTCCGCTTTTACTGTATGGTGGTGATGGCGATGACCGTTGTGCTTGGCAGCTCCGTGACTGCCTTTGCCGCAGGCGATCCATTGACCGTAGTCAATAACCTGTCCGACTTTATCTTCGGTCTGGTAAGGGCTGTCGGAATGATTATGCTTGGCTTTGGTATCGTGCAGATCGGTTTATCCCTGAAATCTCACGACCCCTCTCAGAGAGCAAACGGCTTTCTGACCCTTGCAGGCGGCGTTGTGATTACCTTTGCAAAAGAGATTTTGACCCTTATCACAGGTTAAGCTTGATGTAAGGAAGAAAGAAAAGACAATGCCTGCGGTGCGGTTTCCTTTGGAACTGCACCGCAGGAGGAAAGGAGGGTACAAAATAGAGAATAACCAGAAATACAATATCATTTATGCCGATCCACCGTGGCGATACCAGCAGAAAAATTTGTTGGGAGCTGCGGAACATCATTATTCCACAATGAGCGTGAAAGATATTTGCGGGTTGAAGGTAGAGGAGATTGCAGCAAAGGATTGTGTCTTGTTTCTATGGGCGACTTTTCCCCAACTTCCTGAAGCTCTGCGTGTGATTAAGGCGTGGGGCTTTCAGTATAAAACAGTAGCGTTTGTCTGGCTGAAGCAGAATAAAAGTGGAAAAGGTTGGTTTTTCGGTCTGGGATTTTGGACAAGGGGCAATGCAGAAATCTGTCTGCTTGCTATCAAAGGGAAACCGCACCGAAATTCCAACCGTGTCCATCAGTTTCTTATCAGTCCAATCCGAGGACACAGCCAAAAGCCCGAAGAAGCAAGAGAGAAAATCGTAGAGCTTATGGGGGACTTGCCCCGTGTGGAATTATTTGCCCGTGAAAAGACAGAGGGATGGGATGCTTGGGGAAACGAGGTGGAAAGTGATATTGAAATAAGCAGTGATACAGAAAAAGCAGGAGGTGATCTATGTGTCTGATAACTGGGTAGTTCAGAATTTGGAGAACGCTCTGAACACTTGGAATGAAAAGTTAGCGGAGATATGGCAGATTATTACCCAATCCCCAGAGCAGTTCAAAGGCGGCACGATATGGGATGTGATCGTCGGTATCCACGGTGCGGTGCAGGCGATCGGACTTGCTCTTTTGGTGCTGTTTTTTGTGGTAGGCGTAATGCGTACCTGTGGCAATTTTGCAGAGGTCAAACGCCCCGAACAGGCATTGAAGCTGTTTATTCGTTTTGCCCTTGCGAAAGGTGCGGTCACTTATGGTCTGGAGCTGATGATGGCTCTTTTTAATATCGTACAAGGTTTGATTTCTACCATAATGAACGCCGCAGGTTTTGGTTCGGCAACCGATACGGTATTGCCGCAGGAAATTGTAACAGCAGTTGAGGACTGTGGCTTTTTCGAGAGTATTCCCCTTTGGGCAGTCACCTTGATCGGCGGTCTGTTTATTACGGTCTTGTCGTTCATTATGATTATGTCGGTGTACGGCAGGTTTTTTAAGCTCTATCTTTATACCGCCATTGCACCTGTGCCGTTATCTGCCTTTGCAGGAGAGCCGAGCCAGAGTGTAGGTAAGAGTTTTATTAAGAGCTATTCTGCGGTCTGCCTTGAGGGAGCGATCATTGTGCTTGCCTGTATTATCTTTTCCCTCTTTGCCGCAGCACCGCCCGTAGTCAATCCTGATGCGGCGGCAGTTACAATGGTGTGGAGTTATGTGGGCGAGTTGATTTTTAATATGCTCATCTTAGTCGGTGCGGTCAAAATGGCAGACCGAGTAGTGCGTGAGATGATGGGCTTGTAATGTTTGAAAAGGAAAGGATGATAGAAATGAAGAAAGAAGAGAAATATTACCAGATTTATCGTATCCATTTACTGAATGGAGAAGTCATTGAAGCGTCAGAAGAATACGACCTGCCTGCTGAAAAAGGACTGGTGGGAAAATTCCAAAAGGCAGACGACAACAAAATATTTGAAATAGGAGATGCTGTTTCGGGAGTGATTTATATTCCAAAACGCAGCATCCTTTTTATAGCAACAGGAGAGGTCAAGAAGGGTTGGTGCTAATATGGAAGTCAAGATAAATAAGGAGATCCGTAATTATACGGAGAGTATGTTTTTTGGACTGTCGATGCGGCAGTTCATTTTTTCTGTCCTTGCCTGCGGTGTGGCGGTGGCTTTGTATTTTCTTCTCCGTCCCTACTTTGGCACGGAAACATTAAGCTGGATGTGTATTTTAGGAGCTTCGCCTTTTGCAGCGTTGGGTTTTATCAAGTACAACGGGATGACAGCGGAGCAGTTCGTCTGGGCGTGGATAAAATCAGAGTTTATCATGCCGAAAAAGCTGTTGTTTTCCCCAGATAATCTCTACTATGAAGCCTTAAAAGAAACGATTGACATCCACGAAAAAGAAGCTCTGGGTATCCGTATCCACAGAAAGCAAAAGAGCAGACAGAGAAAGAAATCTCAAAAGAGCAAGGAGGTATCGAATGATTAAGACACTGAAAAATCTGTTTAAGCAGGATAAGGAAAAGTTTGTCGTACCAAAATCGGTGCAGGCGGTTATCCCGATTAAGACGATCTGGGAGGACGGCGTTTTTCTTGTGGGAAAGAATAAGTATGCAAAGACATTTAAGTTTGAGGATATTAACTATGCGGTGGCAAGCCGTGAGGACAAGGAAGCGATGTTCCTTGAATATTCCGAACTTCTCAACGCCCTTGACAGCGGTGCGACTACGAAGATTACCATTAACAACAGGCGTCTTAACAAGGCAGACTTTGAGCAGACGATCTTAATCCCAATGGCAGACGATGGACTGGATAAGTACCGCAAGGAATACAACAAAATGCTGCTTGATAAGGCAACAGGTGCAAATGCCATTGTGCAGGATAAGTATGTGACGGTATCTGTCTGCAAAAAGAATATTGAAGAAGCCCGAAATTATTTTGCCCGTGTGGGTGCTGACCTGATCGGGCATTTTAACCGTCTTGGCTCAAAGTGTGTGGAGCTTGACGCAGGGGAAAAACTCCGTATTTTTCACGATTTTTACCGTACAGGCGAGGAAACAGGTTTTGCCTTTGATATGCTTTTAAGTATGCGAAAAGGTCACGATTTTAAGGACTATATCTGTCCTGACAGCTTTGAATTTGAAAAGGACTGTTTCCGTATCGGAAACCGTTATGGGCGTGTGATTTTTCTTCGTGAGTATGCGGCATATATTAAAGACAGTATGGTGGCAGAGCTTTGTGAGCTGAACAGAAATATGATGCTGTCCGTGGATGTTGTCCCTGTTCCTACGGACGAAGCGGTAAGAGAAGTGGAAAATAGGCTTTTGGGTGTGGAAACCAACATCACAAACTGGCAGAGAAAGCAAAACCAGAACAATAACTTTTCCGCAGTTATTCCCTACGACCTTGAACAGCAGCGAAAGGAAAGCAAGGAATTTCTGGATGATTTGACGACCCGTGACCAGAGGATGATGTTTGCTGTTTTGACAATGGTGCATACGGCAGAAACGAAAGAGCAGCTTGATAATGATACGGAAGCACTCCTTACCACCGCCAGAAAGCACCTGTGCCAGTTTGCGGTACTGAAATATCAGCAGATGGATGGATTGAATACCGCCCTGCCTTTTGGTGTCCGCAAGATTGACGCCCTGCGTACCCTTACCACAGAGAGCCTTGCGGTATTTATCCCTTTCCGTGTGCAGGAAATCTATCACGAGAACGGTGTGTATTACGGGCAGAATGTGATCAGCAAAAATATGATCATTGCAAACCGCCGCCACCTGTTAAACGGAAACTCCTTTATTTTAGGTGTATCTGGTGCAGGGAAATCGTTTACGGCGAAGGAAGAAATGACCAATATCATTCTCACAGACCCTAATGCGGATGTTATCATTATCGACCCAGAGCGAGAATATTCCCCTCTTGTAAAAGCAATGCAGGGCGAGGTCATCCACATCTCTGCCACAAGTGAAAGCCACATCAACGCTATGGATATGAACTCTGATTATGGTGACGGTGCAAACCCTGTCATTCTGAAATCAGAGTTTATTTTATCTCTGTGCGAGCAGCTTATCGGCGGCAACAGTCTTGGTGCAAAGCAGAAGTCCATCATTGACCGCTGTACGGCAAGCGTGTACCGCTATTATCAGCAGGGAAACTATATGGGAACACCGCCGACTTTGCAGGACTTCCGTGAGGAATTATTAAAGCAAAATGAGCCAGAAGCACAGGAGATTGCCCTTGCCATTGAGCTGTTTACGGACGGTTCTCTGAATACCTTTGCCAAGCATACCAATGTGGACACCAAGAGCCGCCTTATCTGCTATGATATTCTTGATTTAGGAAAGCAGTTGCAGCCAATCGGTATGCTTGTAGTGCTTGACAGTATCTTAAACCGTATCACCCAGAACAGAGCCAAAGGAAGAAACACCTTTATCTTTATTGATGAGATTTATCTGTTGTTCCAACACGAATACAGTGCCAACTTCCTTTTTACCCTCTGGAAGCGTGTGCGTAAGTACGGTGCTTACTGTACAGGTATTACCCAGAATGTGGACGACCTGTTACAGAGCCATACGGCAAGGACAATGCTTGCAAACTCCGAGTTTATCATTATGCTCAATCAGGCATCCACCGACAGACTTGAGCTTGCCAAACTCCTGAATATCTCAGACCTTCAGATGAGCTATATCACAAATGTGGGGGCAGGACAGGGACTTTTAAAGGTAGGCAGCTCCCTTGTACCGTTTGTCAATAAGTTCCCAAGAAATACAGAGCTTTACAGGCTGATGACAACCAAGTTTGGAGAGGTTTAATCGGATGGGTGATGGAGAGCCTTTACAGGCACAGGTGGAAAGAAAGGGATTGTGTAATCAAATTTATCATACAGATTGTATGGAGTTGTTGGCACAAATTCCCGATAACTATGTATCACTCATTTTAACTGATCCGCCTTATGGTATCTCTTACCGAAATCATTTTGCAAGACAGCCCCACGCTGTTTTAACTGGAGATACGGGGATCGATTATGAACGATTTGCGAGGGAAAGCTACCGCATTTTGCGTGAGAACTCCCACGCTTATTTTTTTACCCGTTTTGACTGCTATCCCTACCATTATGACTGTTTGAAAGGGGCAGGCTTTACGGTAAAGAATTGTCTGATCGTGGAAAAAGGTACGATTGGAGGGATTGGCGACTTAACAGGCAGCTATGCCAATAATGCAGAGTGGATTATTTTCTGCCAGAAAGGACGGCGAACTTTTCAGCATACAACACTTCTTGAGAATAGGAAAAAAGAAGGAACGCAGTACCATGCAGGCAGAGAACGAAGTAAAAAATATAAGACACGCTTTAATGCCTGTTGGTTTGGCGAAGAATATCCGAAAGCGACCTATAATTCTGTATGGCAGAAACAGCATGAGATCTATCATCCAACGATTAAAAATGTGGAGTGTTTATCGTGGTTGATACAGATTTCCAGTTTGCAGGGCGAGTTGGTTTTTGATGGGTTTATGGGAACAGGCAGTACAGCATTAGCAGCAATACAAACTCAGAGAGCCTATCTGGGGGCGGAGATTGATAAGGCGTATTTTGAAATTGCACAAAACCGAATTAAGGAGGTAGAAAAGAGGAATGTCACAAATTATTTTTAAATCGAAAGAGCATCGTGATTTCTTTCTGGAAATGATGTCAAAGTGTAAAGTCAACGACTGTTATCACAGGGCATTTTTCTATGTAATGGGTATTGCAGGAGAAACAAGGGCAAATATCAATCAGATGTTTGATTTTAAGCAAGACTGTATTGAACCAGAAGGGATGTATGGAGGGTGGCAGACAAGTGGAACGGTCAAGGTCTGCCACCTTGCCTTTAATCTCTGGAACAACTATGTAGAGGAAGGTCGGGAAACGAGCTTTACTCCAGAAGATTTGTTCTGCTGTGAGTTCGCCCCGTATTTTATGGAGGGCATTAAAGTTAGATACCCAGAATATTGCAGGGAACTTCATACGCCCCAAAAGCAGAACGACCATACACGCTAAAGGAAACACCCTGCGGGTGTACCACGATGCCCAGAAAACAGGGCAGGAATGAAGAAAGGAATAGCCTATGAAAGATTATCTGAAGAAATATAAGAAACAGATTTGTTTGACTGCCGCCGTGTGCCTGCTTGGTACGGCGGCTTTTTGCGGTTTTCACATCTATCATTATTATGCACAGGTGGAGGAACAGACAGAAGCCTTTGAACAGATTGCCGAAGTGGTGGAAGAAGCACCCGAAAGTGAGCCTGCTTCTGGGGATACGCCTGTCAGCGAGGGCGAGGATGTTCTTGCAAAGTATAGAGAACTGTATTTGCAGAATGAAGATATGGTGGGATGGATCGCTATTGATGGAACAAAGCTCAATTATCCTGTCATGCAGACAAAGAACAATCCGAACTTTTATCTCAAGCGAAATTTTGAAAAAGAATACAGCGATCTGGGTGTACCGTATATTCAGGAAAATTGCGACATCTTAAACAGCGATAACCTGATCATTTACGGACACCACATCAAAGGCGGCAAGATGTTTGGTGCGTTGGAAAGCTATAAGTCCAAGAGCTTTTATGAAAAGCATAAGACCATTCAGTTTGATACGCTGACCGAGCAGGCAGAATATGAAATCGTGGCGGTATTTAAGACGGTGGCATATAGTGCAGAGGGGTATCGCTATTACGATTTTGTAAATGCGGAAACAGAAGAAGCTTTTGCGGAATATGTTGCCAAGTGTAAGAAACTTGCCCTTTATGATACGGGAGTAAGTGCCGAGTATGGAGATAAGCTCATTACCCTTTCGACTTGTGAATATTCTGCTCAAAATGGCAGGCTTGTGGTTGTGGCAAAAAAGGTTGTTTAATGTGACCGCAAAATCTCAAAGGATGTGCCGTATTCTTGGAAGGGAGGTTTTGTATGGCGAAGATTAAAACCAGAGATGCGGTCAAAGGAACAATCAAGACCATTGATAAGGCTGCTGTTGCTTCGGAGCGTATGAAATCTGCTTATACCAAGACAAAGGATAAAGCAGAGCAGAGCTGCTATGCGGAGGAAAACTCTGCCACAGAATATGCCGCTGATAAGGTGTCCCACACCGCTGAGCGTGTGACTGCCGAGGGTGTCTATCAATTTGACAAGCAGGGACAGAAAAGCGTTCGCACCACGAAAGAGAACATTGTTAAGGCGAAGGACAAGGCTTTTGAGTTCAAGCAAAAAAGGATGATGAAAACAGTCCAAAGCCAAAGGGCAAATGCTGCAGGACAGAACGGCTCACAATTCCATTACGGAACGGTGAACCGTTCTTCTGCGTCTAATACCTCTGTTCAGCGTGTGAAAGGGGCAAGACAGACACAAAAGACCATAAAGCAATCTGCCCGAAACAGTAAAAATGCAATTAAAACTGCTGCAAAAGGAACAGTCAAGACGACACAGAAATCAGTTAAGACTGCACAGACAACCTCAAAAGCTGCCATTAAAACAACACAGACTACCGCTAAATCTGCACAGGCAGCGGCAAAGGCATCTGCCAAGACTGCCCAGAAAGCGGCACAGGCGGCACGAGCCACGGCGAAAGCGTCCGCTGCTGCGGTCAAAACGACAGTAAAAGCTACTGTGTCAGCGGTAAAAGCGATTATAGCGGGTACAAAAGCATTAATCGCCGCCATTGTCGCAGGTGGTTGGGTTGCAGTGATCATTATTTTGATTGTTGTATTGCTTGGCTGTGCCGTGTCACTCTTTGGCGGCGGAGGAAACAGCAACGCTTATACTCCCGTAAGTGCGGAAGTGGAAGCCTATGATCCATTGATACGCCAGTATGCCAGTCAACACGGCATTCCCGAATATGTGGAGCTTATCAAGGCTGTTATGATGCAGGAATCAGGCGGTCGTGGAAATGACCCGATGCAGGCTTCGGAGTGTGGATATAACACAAAGTATCCCAATACCCCGAATGGAATTACCGATCCAGAATATTCGATTGATGTGGGTATTCAAAATCTTGCAGACTGCTTAAATGCGGCAGAGGTGGAAAACCCCGTAGATATGGAGCATATTAAACTTGCTTTGCAGGGCTATAATTTTGGAAATGGCTATATATCTTGGGCGAAAAATAACTATGGAGGATATTCCTATGCAAATGCCGTAGAATTTTCCGCAATACAGGCAGAACGCTTGGGATGGGACAGCTATGGCGATACACAGTATGTCGCTCATGTGCTTCGGTATTATCCATACGGACGGGCATTTACAAGCGGCGGTAATCAGGCAATTGTTGAGGTTGCTTTAACACAGCTTGGCAATGTGGGCGGTGAGCCGTATTGGTCGTGGTACGGTTTTGACAGCCGTGTGGAATGGTGTGCCTGCTTTGTATCTTGGTGTGCCGAGCAGTGCGGCTATTTGGAAAGCGGAATTATACCGAAATATTCCCTTTGTTCGGATGGTGTGAATTGGTTTCGGAACAATGGACAATGGCAAGGTCGGGAGTATGAGCCGACAGCAGGCAATCTTATCTTCTTTGACTGGGAGGGAGATGGAACAATCGATCACACAGGGATCGTGGAGAAAAGCGAAAATGGTACGGTTTATACCGTTGAGGGTAACTCTGGAGATGAATGTAAGCAGAGAAGTTATCCTGTCGGAAGCAGCGTAATCTACGGTTATGGTATCCCTGCATATTAAAAAGGGCAAAAGAAAACCAGAGGTTTATTCCTCTGGCTCTTTTGCCTTACATAGACTTCTGACGGTAGCTTCAATAACCGACAATTCTTTATCGTCAAGCTCATCAAGCAGGGCATCGACCTGTCTGCGTGTAGAACTTTTTACCGTTTTTTCCTCTGGGAAAAGGAACTGGTCAAGTGAGATGTGAAATCGTCGGGCAAGGAAAAATAATAGCTGAATGCTTGGAAACTGCCCATCGTTTTCAATGGACTGTACATGACGCACGGAATAGTCCAACAACTCTGCTAAACTCTCTCTTGTCATATGTTCCGTATTGCGGGCTTTTTTAATAGCTTGACCTATCGGTGTAAAATCGAAGTCCAGATTGCACTTTCTATCGTCCATTTACTCACCACCTATCCTCTGATACTTCATATTTCTATATTGTACAGAGATGTGGCTTCTTATTAAAGAAAGTGACAGTGCTTCAAACAGGAGATATAATCTCTCATTTATAGAAATTAAAATTCGTAATAAGAATATGGTCAAAATGATATAAGGTTTATACCTTTACTTGACAAAGCGACACGAGTGTCGTATAATTTATTTGCGACATTCATGTCGCAAATAAAGAAGAAAGGAAAAACTTATGGGAAAAAAGGGTGAAGATACGAAAAAATTAATACGAGAAAAGGCAGTACCACTTTTTGCAAGAAAAGGGTTTAAGAATGTAACTATGAAAGATATTTGCAGTGTTACAGGCTTGAGCAGAGGTGGGTTATATAGACATTACGATAGTACGCGGCAAATTTTTTCTGAAATTATAGATATGCTTATGAGTGCACAGGATAATGAGTTGTCAGAAAAAATGAAGGCAGGATTTCCAGCTAAACAGATACTTGATGAAATATTAGAACGCTATCGGTATGAAATGTTAGACGGTGAGGCATCTTTGAGTGTGGCACTTTATGAGTTTTTTAGTGAAAATTTTTCTGACAAGCAGGATAACTTACTCTTGAAACAGTATCAATATTCCGTAGATATGTGGAATGATTTCTTGTCCTATGGAATAGAACGAGAAGAATTTAAAAAAGTGGATTGTAAAGAAATTATTGATATTATTTTATTTTCATATCAGGGAGTGCGTATGTATAGCACGATTATCCCATTGGATGAGCAAATACCGATGAGGATTGTTAATCATATTAAAAAAGTATTATTAGTTTAGGAGGTGGCTTATGGGAACTGTATTTCAGAAATATCCGCAAGAAAAGAGGGCATTTATCAATCCAGAAGATTATACAAAACAAAATTCCAATATCCCAGAACTTTGTGTTTCAACCTTCTCCAAAGGGATTATTGATAAATTTGCATCTTTAGATAATGTGAAGGTAATAGATCATTTATATACCGCAAACGGAAGTGTCCCTATTTATCAGATTATTTACAAGAACATACCGATTGCATTTTATTTATCAAGGGTTGGTGCACCTGCCTGTGTAGCAGGTATAGAAGAAGTAGTTGCTTTAGGTGTGAAAAAAATCGTGTTGTTTGGCAGTTGTGGAATTTTAAATAAGTCTGCCGATAATAAGATTATAATCCCAACATCTGCTGTGCGTGATGAAGGTACAAGTTATCATTACTTAAAAGCGACTGATGAAGTATATACAGATGAAAATATAATAAACAAAACAACAAAATGTCTTGAAAAGTGTGGCTATTCATACATAAAAGGAAAAACTTGGACAACAGATGCCATATATCGTGAAACAGAATCAGTAATTAGGGAAAGAAAACAAGAAGGATGCTTATGTGTAGAAATGGAATGTGCTGCTGCTTTAGCTGTGACACAATTTCGTAAAGTATCTTTTGCACAATTTTTATATGGGGCAGATAATTTAGATAGTTCTGAGTGGGAGCCTCGTGATTTAATAGAATATGGATTATCAAATGCTGAAAAGTATTTTGCTTTAGCCTGCGAATGTGTCATTGAGTTATAATATAGGGAGTGATAATTATAGAAAGAAAATGGATAATGTGTCCGATATGTGGCAATAAAACCCGTGACAAAATCAGGAAAGATACGGAATTGAAAAACTTTCCCCTCTACTGCCCGAAGTGCAAACAGGAAAGTTTAATTGATGCAAAGAACTTGCAGATAACTGTCATCAAAGAGCCAGACGCAAAGACGCAGAGCCGATGAACTTGAGAGTAGTCATAGTTTGTCGGCTTTTTTCATAAGTATTATGCTTACCCTCTTGACTTTTGCTATTAACAATAGTACTATTATTGATAGCAAACTGGAGGTGCTATTATGTCATCAATAGATTTAGTAATACTTGGAATTGTATTGGAAAAATCGCAAAGTGCTTATGAAATACAAAAAGATGTGGAATATCATCATTTGTCAAGGTGGACAAAGATAAGCGTTCCCTCTATATATAGAAAGGTTATTCAGCTTAGTGAAAAGGGATACTTGCAAAGCGACATTGTAAAAGGAGATAGATTTGCAGATAAAGCAGTCTACTCTATTACAGATAGCGGAAAGAGGTACTTTGATGAACTGATGACCTTGTATGTTTCTCAAGCTGTTCCTCTATTATTCGATTTTAATGTTGTAATTACTAATCTGAATAAAGTAAATAAAGAAGATGCTCTTGTATTAGTTTCTAAGTTGAAAGCAACCATACAGACTTCGGCTCAATCCAATGAAAATTATGCTTCCGAGTATGCGGATATTCCGCTTGTGGGGAGAACAATTTTTGAGCAACAAAGGCATTTATATAATTCGCTTCTGGAATGGCTCAATGAATTTGAAAGCCAATTCAGAAAGGAAAAATAGTATGTCTATAAAATCCAGCTTAACCATTATGTTTGAAGATCCGTTTTGGGTTGGGATATATGAACGATACGACGATGGGCAATATGAAGTGTGTAAAATTTCTTTTGGTGCAGAGCCAAAAGACTATGAGGTGTATGGGTTTCTTTTGAAAAATTGGAATAATTTGAAGTTCAGTCCACCTATAAAATCGGAAATGACAGAGGAAAGAAAAATCAATCCAAAGCGTATGCAGCGTGAGATTAATACTCAGTTGAAAGACAAAGGGATGGGAACAAAAGCACAACAGGCGTTAAAATTGCAACACGAACAAAATAAAATTGAACGAAAGAATAAAAGCCGTGAACAGAAGGAAGCCGAAAAAGAGCGTCAATATGCTTTGCGGCAAGAAAAGAAAAAAGCTAAACATAAAGGAAGATAAAACTATGGATACAAGATGGATACTTTGTCCTATCTGCGGTAGTAAAACCCGTGATAAACTTAGACAAGATACGATTTTGAAAAACTATCCCCTTTATTGCCCGAAGTGCAAACAGGAAAGTTTAATTGATGCAAAGAACTTGCAAATAACTGTCATCAAAGAGCCAGACGCAAAGACGCAGAGCCGATGAACTTGAGAAAGCTTTCACAGTTCATCGGCTCTGTTACTACTTTTATGCTTGATTTTATTGCCTGTCACAGGGGATAGAAGCTGTTATCTTCATTTTCTGTTCGGCAACAGCTAAACTTCTATGCAAAGGGATTGCCATAAATACTGTAATAAGTGCAGAGAGAACATCGGCAATCGGCTGTGCATATAAAATACCGTTTAATCCCCATATAAATGGAAAAATTAAGATAACGGGAATGAAGCAGATACCTTGTCGGCAAGCTCCAAGAATAAACCCTTCTTTTCCTTTTCCAAGAGCAAGGAATAAAGAGGAATATACCGTGTAGTATCCAAACAGCATAAATGTAATACCGTTTACTCTTAAAGAGGAAGCTCCAATGTGAATCATTTCTGTGTTTCCAGTTGTAAACTGTGAAACAATAGTCGTAGAAAACAGACTGAATAATAAACCTACGATCACACAAAAAATAGTTGACCATAAGATGGAAATTTTGATTGCAGTACGCAGACGATCAAATTTTTTCGCCCCATAACTGTAACCTGCAATCGGTTGAAAACCTTTGATAAAACCAAATACTGTTAAGCTGCCCATAGATATAAGACGGGTAACAACGCCCATTCCCGCTATGGCTGAATCGCCGTAATTACCTGCGGCATTGTTTATTAGAGAGATAGAAATACTTGTTAATAATTGAAATACAAGTGTCGGAACGCCAATTTTGAAAATTTCAGATAGAATTTCTTTAGAAAAGGTACAGTCCTTTATTCTAAACTGAAAAGCACTTTTTTGTCTGAAAATATAAAACAGATACACAAGAGTAGATACTACCTGAGAAATTGCTGTGGCAATAGCAGCTCCTGCAACACCAAAATTAAAAGTGTATATAAATAATGGATCTAACCCGATATTGAGGACTGCACCTAACAACAAGGCACACATTGTAGTTTTTGCTGCTCCTTCACTTGTCACGATATTGTTCATTGTGACATTAAAAACATTGAAAATGCAAGAAACAATGTAAATACCGGCATAGGTAGCCGCATAAGGAAGGACACTTTCTGTTGCACCTAAAAGTCTTAGAATGGGGTTCAAAAAGAGGATTGATAAAACAATCATAATTGCACCGACAACAAGACTGCTATATAGTGCAGTGCTTGCCACTTTGTTTGCCTGATCCTTATTTCTTTGTCCTAACAGTCGAGAAATGTAGGATGCTGCCCCATTGCCAAAAAGTAATCCTAAGCCGACGACTACTTGACCGAGAGGATACACAACTGAGATGGCAGCCATTTGACTTTCGCCTAAGCCGCCTACAAAATAGGCATCAACAAGATTGTACAAGGCGTTGATGAGCATACCAATCATTGTTGGAATACCCATAGCTAAAAGGGCTTTTGGAATTGAAGCATTGCCCAATAACTCCAATTTTCTGTTTTGATTGTCCATAGTGTTCTTTCTCCTTTCACTTGACAAATAGAATAAAATACACTACTATAAATTATAGTAGTTGAAACGCAAGTGGTATTCTACTATAATTTATAGTAGTTGTCAAGAGAGTAAAGGAGGAAATTGATATGGCGACCATTGACTTAATTGTTTTGGGAATGTTAAAGAAAGAACCTCTGAGTGCGTATGACCTTCAAAAGTTGGTAGAGTACCGCAATATTTCAAAGTGGGTAAAAATTAGTACCCCGTCTATTTATAAAAAGGTTATCCAGTTGGAGGAAAAAGGATATATTTCAAGTCATATAGAAAAAGAGGGTAAAATGCCAGAAAAATCAGTGTATTCTTTAACTGAAAAAGGGAAACAGCAGTTTGAAAAATTGATGCTTGAAATATCCTGTAAGCCGATAAACATTTTTTTGGATTTTAATGCTGTCATTGTAAATCTGGACAGTATGTCCAGAGAAAGACAGCAAGAATGTCTGGATAATATTGAGAGCAGTATGGAGGTATTGAAAAAATATCTGGAAGAAAATATTGCTTTGAAAAAGAGTAAAGAAGATATTCCTGTTACGGGTATGGCAGTTTTACGGCAACAATACACATTGGCAGAGGCAATAGAGGAGTGGATTGCTTCATTAAAAAAAGAAATCAATTCGTAAAAGTGCATGGTAGGAACAAAAGAAATGCTGTTATTTTTTAGTTTGGATTGTAATGAGATTGTAAGAAGTGGTTGCTATACTGAACTTACAAAATAAAAACAGAAATTTGGAGGTTTTAATATGGCAATACTTGAAACAAAAGATTTACGAAAGATATACGGAAGCGGAGAAAACGAAGTCCATGCTTTGGATGGGGTATCCATTTCCGTAGAGGAAGGCGAATTTGTTGCTGTTATCGGTACATCGGGCAGCGGTAAATCTACACTACTCAACATGATTGGCGGGTTAGACCGTCCTACTTCTGGTAGTGTTACTATCCGAGGAAAAGAACTGTTGAAAATGAAAGACGAGGAACTGACGATTTTTAGGCGTCGAAACATTGGCTTTGTTTTTCAGAATTATAATCTGCTTCCTGTTCTTAATGTGTATGAGAACATTGTGTACCCTATTGAGATCGACGGTGGCAAGACCGATACAAGATTTGTAAAAGAGATTATCCATACTCTTGGCTTGGAACAAAAGCTTAAGAATATGCCGAATAATCTTTCAGGTGGTCAGCAGCAGAGGGTTGCGATTGCCCGTGCCCTTGCGACAAAGCCTGCCATTATCCTTGCCGATGAGCCGACTGGAAATTTGGACTCAAAAACAAGTATGGATGTTATTTTGCTGATGCAGTCGATTAGCCGTCAGTTCCACCAAACCACCATTATGATCACGCACAATGAGGAAATCGCTCAAATGGCAGACCGCACAATCCGCATTGAGGATGGCAAGGTTGTTTCGGGAGGTGTCAGATATGCACGCTAACCGAAATAAAAAAGCAGTTAAGCGAGTAGAAAAGGGAATGATGAAAGCAAACCGTATTCGTAACCTGTTTGCGGTGTTTGCGATCGTTCTCACTACATTTATGATTACTACCGTGTTTAGTTTGGGCATTAACTATATGGAAAATATGAAGTTAATGCAGGTGCGTACCGCAGGCACGACCGCTAATGCTTCCCTTGCGATGCCGACAGAAAAGCAGGAACAGCAGATTAAGAATTTGGAATATGTTAAAACCGTCGGTACGCAGTATATGGTTGGCTCGGTTGCCGAGAAGAACGATGAGGGGCGTGATCTTTCTATCGCACTTTCGTATTACGACACTACTGAATGGGATAAACACTATAAAGAAACAATCAAAGATATAGAAGGGAAATATCCCTCAAATGAAAATGAAATTATGCTGTCAGAGGATGCTCTTTCACAACTTGGAATGAAAGAGCCAAAGCTGAATATGGAAATCCCTCTGTCCTATTATGATAAAAACGGTCAGCAGGAAAAAATTTTCACATTAAGCGGATGGTTTCATTCCTATACAGGCACGGGAATGGGCTTTGTTTCCGAAAGCTATTGCAAAAATGCAGGCTATACAATGGCAGAGGACGGCGTTCTTTCTTTGTCGTTGAATAAAATGCCTGATGATTTTTATCGTATTCAAAAAGATGTGGAGCTTAACGAAAATCAATCTTTCGGCGGTGCGGTTTCCATGAAATCATCAAGCGGTTCAGTGATTGCAATGGTAATCCTATTGGTATTCTTTATCATTGGCAGCGGGTATCTCCTTATTTACAATGTTTTGTATATATCCATTTCAAAGGATACCCGTTTTTACGGTTTGATGAAAACGCTTGGAACAACGCAAAAACAGATTAAATCACTGGTAAAAAATCAGGCAGTTAAGTTTGCTTGCATTGGTATCCCGATTGGTATTTTGTTAGCCACCGCTGTTTCCTTTGGAATTGTTCCATTTGTGTTGAACGAGGGTTTTGAACAGGGCAAGTCGATGATGGATGCCGAAGTGTTTTTCCATCCATCTATCTATATTTTGTCCGTAATCTTTTCAGCGGTAACCGTTTGGATTGCCTGCAATGCTCCTGCAAAAGCGGCTGCAAAAATTTCGCCAATAGAAGCATTGAAGTTTCAGAATTTTGCACCGAAGAAAACAAAAAGCAGAAATTCCACCAATGGTGGCAAGCTGCATATGATGGCATTTCATAATGTATTCCGTGACAAAAAGCGTGCTGTCCTTGTGTTTATGTCCTTGTTTATGGGAATTACTATGATTTTAGGCGTAAATGGGGTTATAAGCAGTATGTCGGCTGAGAACTTTATTAAGGAATATATGGACTATAACTTTGAATACACTGATATTCAGTTTGAGCAGTATGAACAGCTCAATAAAGAAGTACCGCAGTTTGACGAACACTTTGTAGAACAAATCAAGCAGCTTGATGGTATTAAAAATATAGATGTTCAAAAAACAGTCTGGGCAGGTATTGACTTTAATGAAACCGATTTAGAAGGCTTTATGAAAATCAAATATGAGGACAGCAAATATAAAACAAAGGGGCAGTCCTATGAACAGACGATAGAAACACTGAAAGGGTACGCTGAATCTGGTGACTATGGCTGCTATATTACAACGCTTCCAGACGACAGGGTACTGGAAGAATACAATGCAGAGCATCCTGATACGCCTATTGACATGGAAGCATTTAAGCGTGGCGAAACAGCGATTGCAGGAAAAGATACCGAATATAACGCTCCTAATACCGCTTTGGTGGGTGAAACATTGACACTAACTGCCGACAGTACAGACGGCAAGGCAACTGATTTCAAAATTGGCGGAGCTTTTTACTATGACGATTATGATAATACTCTTTCAGAAGGTATTGGCAGACGCAAAGAAATAAATATGGTGCCAGATGTTATCTTTGTCAGCGAAGCGGGTATGGAACGCCTGACAAAAGAACCAATCATTTCCGCAATCGGCGTTGACATTAAGAATTTCAACGATTTAGAGCGAATTGACAGCGAATTACAGGCGATCAACAGTACCTTGACCACATCGGAGTGGCAGCTGAAATCTTCCGTGAATCAGAAAGAACTATATAACCAGATGAACTACTCTTTGAGCTTGCTGGGAAACGGTGCTGCAATTCTGCTCATTGTCATCGGCTTGATTAACTTTGTAAATGTTATGTTGACGGGTGTGGTGGCAAGGAAAAATGAATTTGCCATTATGGAAAGTATCGGAACAACGAAAAAGCAGATCAGGAAGATATTGACCTTAGAAGGCGGTATTTATGCTCTGATTTCTACTCTGCTGATTATGACTTTTGGTAATGCGTTCCTAATGTTGGTGGCAGATGCAGTTCCGCATATGGCAAACTATGCAGTATTTAAATACCCTGTTGCACTTGTCATCGGTTTGATCGCAGCAATCTTTGTAATTTGCTTAAGCGTTCCTGCCATTGTTTACAAGGCAACTTCTGATGAAACGGTCATTGAAAGACTGCACAATTTTGATAGTTAAATGAGGTTGTGGGACGGACGCAGCATTGCTGCGTCTGTTCCTGCAATTTTGTATATTGAGGAAGGTGGTGCGTTTTGCGGCTATGGCAAATATTTTTCTACTTGAAGATGACAAAATTCTGAGCAAGGGTATTTCTATCGCCCTAAAAAAAGACGAGCATATGGTCACAGCAGTCTATGGGTATTTGGAAGCATTGAAGCAATACCAAAAACAAAAGTATGATTTGTTTCTGCTTGACATTAACCTGCCTGACGGCAATGGTTTGGAATTTTGTAAAAAAATTCGTGAAACATCGGAAACACCCGTATTATTTCTAACTGCTAATGATACGGAAGAAGATATGTTGGAAGGGTTTGGCGTGGGTTGTGATGATTATATATCAAAGCCTTTTTCTATCGAAGTTTTACGGAAAAAAGTATTGGCAGTTCTAAAACGAAGTGGCGTAGGAAAATTTCGTATGAAATACAGAGATTTAGAGTTAGATAAAGAAAAGTGTCTTGTTTTGATGAAGGGACAGGAAATACATTTGACCTCAACAGAATACAAATTGCTCCTTTATCTAATGGAAAACAGGGGAAGGGTTGTTACAAAGGCAATGCTTTTGGAACAGCTTTGGGATATAGATGGAAACTTTGTTGATGATAATACCGTGCGTGTGAATATTAAGCGGCTAAGGCAGAAACTGAATGATGAAAAGCAGGAATACATTGTAACAGTTTTTGGCATGGGCTACTCTTTTGGAGAATGACGATGAAGCATTTTGTGATTTACAGAAAACTGATTTTAATTATAGGTACTGCTACGGCGGTGGTATCTGTTGGTGTGTTCTTTTTTATGGAGGACATCCTTTTCCGTACGCTTTTTATCTCTTTTGCATTTGTATTTTTTGGGGGTCTGTTGTTCCTGCTGGACTTTCTGCACAACCGCTATAATGATAATCTGTTAGAGGAGATTACGCTGCTCATTGAAGCTTTGGTAGAACAGCAGGAACGGATGGTCTTTTCAGAAGCTGAGGATACCCTGACCGCACGGTTGCAGCACCAACTTCTAAAACTCCGCAATATTTTAAAGGCACAGAATCAAATGCTGACACAGGAGAAAGAACAGATTAAAACTTTAATCTCTGATATTTCGCATCAAATTAAAACGCCCGTAGCAGCGGCAAACACCTTTGTACAGTTATTAGGTGATACAGGGTTATCCGATGAGGAGAGAAGGGAATATATTGCCACCTTGCAGATGTCCCTTGAAAAGCTGACTTTTTTGACAAACAGTTTGATTAAAATGTCCCGTTTGGAAAGTGGCATTATCCGATTAAAACCTAAACAAAGCAGTTTAAATGATATTGTTATGCAAGCGGTAAAAACGGTTTATGCCAAAGCAAGGGATAAAAATATTACGATTACCTTTGATTGTGGGCAGACCTTTGAAGCCCTGCTTGATTTTAACTGGACGGCAGAAGCTGTTACCAATGTACTTGACAATGCTGTGAAATATACACCAAGCGGAGGAGTTGTGGACTTGAAAATCACCGAATATCCATCGTATTTGCGATTGGATGTATCCGATAACGGAATTGGCATTCCTGAAGAAGAACAGGCAAAAATCTTCGGCAGATTTTACCGTGGAAAGCAGTCAGCAGGAGTTGACGGTGTAGGGATCGGTTTATATCTTACCCGTGATATTGTGAATAAGCAGAACGGGTATATCAAGGTGGCATCCGATGAAAAAGGTACGATATTTTCTTTATTCTTGAAAAAAGTTTAGAGAATAATAGTAATTCCAGATAAGTGTACGATATGAATTTGTCAAGATAGTAAATATAAAATAGAAAGATTAAATAAAACAAGATAAATGGAGATGGATAATTTATGATTTCAGAATGGATAATTTGCCCGATTTGTGGCAACAAAACCCGTGATAGAGTTAGAGAAGATACTGTTTTAAAGAATTATCCTCTTTACTGTCCGAAATGTAAGAAAGAAACTTTAATAAATGCAAAGAAATTACATATAACCGTCATCAAAGAGCCAGACGCATAGACGCAGAGCCGATGAACTTGTGAGATAACCTCATAAGTCATCGGCTCTTTTTTTACATAAATATAGAATTTGACAAGTCCGCCAAATAAAAAAAACGGTGTTTTGGTGGGCAATTTTGTCATGCTCAGATGGCTATTTTATCCCTCCAGACCTGTTTCAAGTTTGGAGGGATTTCTTATGTGTTGGTCTGATAACACTGTGCTGCTGATTTTAAGCAGCAGTTATTTACATACCGTTCGATAGAGATGAGGATAATCTGTTAAAAAAATTCTTATCTCCATTTGGGGAAATTATGTTCCAAAAGTAGATGTTAAATATCTATATAATAGAATTGTTATTTCTTATAACCGTAAGGGTTTGACAGCCTTTGCGGTTTTTCTTTTGTCGTTTTTTGTTGAATTAAGTCGTAAGCCTGTTTGTGGCGTAGGGTGTCGTTCACCGCCGATCAATCTGAAATTTCAAAAATTCAGATTGATTGGAGGAACAAAGAATGAATGAAAAACATCCTAACCGAAAAAAGGACAAGCATAACCCTTATACGCTGATGATTGTAGAGGGCAGATATTACCTCTCTTTTAAAGATGGGCGGGGTGTTATGCAAAATATTGAAATAGAGAAAGTGCTGTATGACCTGTTTAACCGTTTTGAGCTTGAGGATATTTCCTATCTTAATCGGGTGAGCAGGCACATTGAACACTCCGAGTTGACAGAAAACTCCTTGAATGACCGAGCTTTTTATAAGGAAGAAAGTCTTGAGGAAACCGTTTCAAGGTGCATCGAATACGAACTGCTACATAAGGCAATATCAAAACTGCCCGAAACACAAAGACGCAGGCTGCTGTTGTACTTTTTCGGAGAGCTGTCCTATGAGCAGATTGCCAAGTTGGAGGGATGCACCAAAATGGCGGTTAAAGGAAGCGTTGACATTGCACTAAAGAAGTTAAAAAAACTTTTTGAAAAATTTTAATTTTAGCCTATACGAAACCGCTTTTAAGTGAGCAAACAGGTGAGAGGGATTAAATTCCTTCCACCTGTTTTGCTTTGTGTGGCGAAAACGGGAGTGATCCTTGACAACCGAATATCCATTCGCCAAATACTTCCTCTTTGTGATTGTGATGAGCATAAGCGTGTGCAGCGG
>OGXB01000213.1_pt1 | contig 47351 bp, 41 predicted proteins | sample 1576161 | NCBI WGS metagenome assembly OGXB01 (sample SAMEA3541474, study PRJEB24748) | human gut metagenome | biome: human gut; feature: human-associated habitat; material: faeces | place: China | collected 2012
CATCAAAACGGAGTTCCCCTCGCTTTTCAAGGGACAACTGTCAGATCAAATCGCGTCTACTTCACATAAGCAGACACCTGCAAAAGGGTTATTGAATACGGCTAATGGCTATGAAGGTAGCAATAGCCTCATGGGCTGCCTGGGCCGCGCTGGCAAGTGCTGATTCCCTGGCCGTTGGTGGAGTGTGTGTACTCTCCAAAAGCTGGCGTTCAGCCATGCCATACATAAGACGAATGAATTCCTGAGCCTTGTCCTCCAATTCCTGTAAACCAATGTTGTAGCTATCTTTCATCTGCAACTCCTTGGCTTGCACAGGCAATATACCAAGGCGTGAAAAACCTTTGTTTCAGGCCCTATCAAAAGGGACTTCCTCATTGTGCTTATAATAAAGCATACTGTGCCTGGCAGAGCCACATTCACGCCTTGGGCTTGCCTGAATGGATGCCAAAACACAGTATTTACTGAGGAAACCATATGAAGCGCCTCGGACGATTTATAGAGATTTATGCTGCAAAGCAAGGGGTTGAGTATTAAATTTTATGCTGCCGGAATGAGTAGCTATTTCCCCTCGGTTTTAAAACAATTAGCGTTCTGTGTTTGTATATACAAGGCTGTATGCTGATGGAAATAATTGAATTTCGTTGCAATCTCGAAGCCTACATATTTGGGTGCCTGTGTATAACTTTGGAGATCCATCAAGTCCGGCTAGTATAAGTGAATATTTCTTGGGAGATTGAATGCAGAGTTCCCAAACTTCAGCTGCAATTTGCAGTGAACAATATTCAATGCAAATATCTTTGTCCCAATAGCTTTGTACAAGTTCTCCGCCATTAGAAAACTCTTGCCAAGGGAAACTAAACTCTGAAGTAAAACTTATTTTAAATCCATCGTTTCTAAAGAAATTTCCGGATAGTTTATCCTTTATATAACCCCGAGATGTTGCAAATGTTTCAAATAGTTTAGGTTTTATTGTGCTGGGAGTGTGCTTCCGACTCATGATAGTTTTTCCATCACCTGGAAACTCCTGAGAATTACTATCCCTTTCTTCCGTTGCGTCATCTTGGATACTACTTGCTTCTATAGCAAACGCTGGCAGTGACTCATTTGGATCGTCTGATTGTATCTCTTCTATCTTTTTAGGGGTAGAAGATGCACTAATCGTTGATTCCTCATGCCCATAATGTTTTTCTTCACCAGGACTCAATGGTTCTTTTGGTAAAAGAGTAAAATTAGACTCCATATATTCTTCAATAAAATCTACTTGTCGTTCATAACAAAATTTAATAGCTTCACTCACATCCTGTCTTTTAAATCTCTTAGAGAGTTCTTGTACGACTTCTTTAGCCATTTTTGCAGGTGATGCCTTACTGACATATAGAGTGTCTTCTTTCCATAAGGCATTTGCTTCTCTTGCTACACCAGCAGGGGTACTTTCAATATATGGTGTCGTTTTCAAATTCGAAACAGGCTGCCAAATGGTTTTTCCCAGGCTGATCCCTAACTGTTGAATGGTTTTCATTTCTTCTTGATCATCAAGAGAAATGCGACTCAACGAAAAGCCTAATATATTCAGCCAAGAGTCAATACTAGATGTATTCTCAATGGCATTGCTGGTAGTTAGACACTCTTTGATTTCATTTGCTAATAAATTGAGAGAATTAAAAGGGAACTGCTCACAAGTCTCCTCAGTTAACATTTGAAGGTCAGCTGTTTTTTGTTTTATCGTGCTGAAAAGATGCTTCCAGGGAATTAATGTTTGCATAGTCAGTGAATAAGATAAACAGTTAGTAGGAACCCATTCACCATTAAGATTTAGCCAGTGGGAACACTCTTCCCAAATACGTTGTGGGTAACGCTTTAAAAGTGATCGGACTTTTCGACTTTCATCAGCAGTTAAAATTTTACCGGAATTTAAGTTTTGCAGCCATCTTATACTCAATTCAATCGTAGGATGAGTAGATACACCTAGCTTTTCCCAAAGGGAAAGGTGGCGCAGAGAGGAATGAATTGTTGGAAAGTCAGGAAAATCTTCAGCATCAACCGCAAGAAAAACATCCTTTGAGGTGACCCAAGAGTTAGCATCTGAAAAGATAATTTTTGTTCTTGCAAAAATGTTTTTAATTATTTCTCGCTCTTCTGTAGAGCAGTGATTAAACATTTTATCTAGCCTATGATACCACTTCTCTATCTCGTAAACAGGTGGAGAAGGTACTTCACTAAGAGCAATCAGACGCTTAATTAAACCCATTGGATTTGTTGGATTGCTACGAACTCCAAGTAGTTTCAAAAAAGGACGGTTTTTTTCAGTATCAAGCTCTCCGTTCACGAAAGGTTCAATGTCCAAAAGGGGTTCTGTTTCAGGTGTCCTACACAGCAATTCTTCCGGAATTTGATATCGCCCGCGATTATCTCGAAGGCATGGTAATTTTTTGAACTTTAGTATCCATGCGGGGCAAAAAGATTCATATGTCACCGGGCGGGTGTTACCTGTTGTCGCAACTTGAATGGCTTGGGTTAAATAAGCATTCTTAAAAAATGGTTCCGGCTGTTTGATAATTTTTGAAAGAAGTGTTGCCCAAAAGTCACCATTATCTTTTGCTATTTCAGACCAGAATCGCCAATGCTCCTGAGTAAAATCACAGTCTTTCAGAATAAATTGATTCGTTTTGTATGGAACGTATCCGTTGTAAGACGCTCCCCTTCTTTTTAATTCTTGTTCCAGAGCAGAGCGGCCCCAAATAGGATGATGTACTTCGACTATAGGTACAAATGTCATCAATCCGCTTTTTCCAGATGTAATCCATTGACGCCATTCTGGCTCTGAGCACCCCAATTTTAAATTGTAGTCTGCATGTAAAACGTGAGCATCATACCATTCATTCTCGACAAACAAATCAAGCTCTGAATTGAAATCCGCAATTAACTGGTTATTCGAGTTTAATGACCTCCTATAGCCATCTTGAGTGACAAACTGGAAGTTTTTGGATACTGAGGCCCCTAAACTAGCAGCAATTTGCGCAAGACGAATACAGTCATGTAGACTACAATTTGTTTGACTGAAAAAAACTTCTGCTACTTGAGCTAATATATCACTTACATCACTACTTTCAACAAGATCAAATTTTTTGAGCAGTTCATAGGCGCTTTCAACTTCTTGTCCTAGCGACTCATCACCTTGCTCTTCATATTTACGTTTTTGATCGGCAAGAAATCTTGGCCAATTCTGGTTAAGAACAAGAAGATATTTTGCCAAAAAATTCCAATCTTCTGTGGAATTAAGCAGCTTTTTTTCACCGAGCCTCACAACTTCCTTAGCTGGATAAAGATAGTCTTCACCTTGTACAGGCACTATCTTGGCGTCAGAAATATTAAAAGAACTCCAATGGTACTTTGATATGTTAAAGACATAAGCCCAAAAAAACATAAGCTTACGCCATGTTTCAGGACGTGGCAGCCTGATGTTACTTAATATATTTAACACTTGAGATGTTTCAGCTTGATTTACAATTCTCCAATTAATTAATTTATTGAGAAGTGTTTCAGGTATGAGATGAGTCAGGATTGATGTTGTGGTGGAAGCAAAAAAAGATATTACTTGATCATATCGCCAAGTTTGTAAAAAAATGCCAGGGACAGCGAGACATTCCCCCCAAGAGGCCAATGTTTCTTCTTCAGTCATCACAAAATTAGATTCTTTGATTACGCCTTCAAAAGCTGTTTCAACTATTGTAGCACAAGCACCCTCAAGAGAGTTATCTTTCCTATCAACATCAGGAAGCAACTCATAAGCTAGGACTCGTTGCATTGTTTCAAGGTTTGAGTCGTTCACCCAGGCAAGCATAGCAGTTGCTGCAAGTTCTCCTGCCCGAGCTAATAGCCAACGATTTGTAGGCGATAATTCAGGTGCTTTGATTTTAAAACGTGCTGGATCTTGTAGGAAAGGAGCATTGCAGGCGAAAGGGAGGTCTGTTTTGGCCCCTGTGGGTAAAATGACAAAAAGCCTCCCCTCTAGACCCAAGACGATATCAATCCGACATGGAGGGAAAGGTGTTTCATCTTGGCTTGAAACCATGCGCTCTTGGCGGATTTCTTCCAAAGCTTCGGCTGGAAAATATTCTTCAGAAGATCTGATAACTAAATACTTTTTCTCAAGGTTTGAATCCAGTGCCATCCAGGCAGAACCTGGAATTGGCCCGGAACCGCAAGAAACCCATCGGACAATCTCCCCATCAATAGCTAACGCTCGAACATTATGAAAAAAAAGAAGTGAGACCGGGCTTCGTAACCATTCAACGAGATTTTTTTCCAACTCTACTCGTCGATAATCATCTTTTATAACCACTCGGACGGAGGTTTTGGTACATCTTTCATTGCTTTCAATCCAACTAGGCTCTGTAAAACGCGAACGGTGAAAAGCAACCGATAAGCTTGGTGTTTGAAGCTTAACCTCATCACCTAAGCTAAAAGAACTCTTGAACCCAATTCCACGAAAGCCGATTGTATGTAGAGAGCGCTTATTGGAAAACCCGAAATTACAGAGTGAGTTAAAGTGTTCCTCGGTAAAATCTTCACCATTGTGCTCAAAAATGAATTCACCGTTTTGTATAGAAATAGAGGCTTCTGTTGCACCCGCATCGTCAGCGTTTTGCAGTAGTTCTGAAACAACGTGCTTTGGACTTTGCACCTGGTTGAATAGCTGATGCCACGGGCCAGCGAGGTCTGGTCGCTCGTCGAGCACATCCCATGTGTCAATAGTCCTTTTGTGAACTTGTTCAAAATATGCCGGAGGCTGCATCATATGACTCCCCCAAAATAATTTTAGCCGTCAAAACCGAAATCTTTGACTTTCAAAGTCCGGCAATTTTCTGAAACTGTTCTTATCACTTGTGAAGGTACACCTTGAGGAGCTTTTACAGAAACTTCCAAGGATACAACTACCTGAGCTCCATCAATAGCGGTGACATGATTAATAACTTCTTCCACCAAACGTTGTACGTCACGGTTAATTCGTGTGGTATCTAGCTCAGCAGACATAAAGAAGTGCGTGTTTGTCGGCTGTAAATTTTCAGCAGTCCGTGGGGGTAATTCTGAAGAGTCAGAGTTCAAATAGGAGCTTGGGGCACCCCCAGTAGAAAATGAGCTTGGCTCCTCATGGGCTTGTGGCGAAGTATCAATAACACGTTCTGCATCAAGCTGCTTTTGGGCCGTTGCAACTTTTATAAGTAGAGCAGAACGCTCAACAATACCCACAAATTGATTGAATTTAAGGTCAATAAACCGATTCTCACTAATTCCGGCAGCCACTGCAAAGTATTCTTTAGAGTTTACTCCCGTCCGAATAGTCTCTTCTAAAACCTCATAGTTTGCTAAACGAGGAAGGTAGCAATATGTGCATAAATATTCCCAGAGTGTTTTTAAGGGAATACTCTCACTTTCTCGCCAAAGAAGATTGTCAAGCTCCATCCGCAAAAGCGCTGGAGCCCACTTGCTGATCAAAGTTTCATTCTGAGCCATTTTTTTGGCAGCTTTGGTAACCAGGCTTTCATTACCACCGCTAATACGAATACTATCCCAAACTATTGTCTTCATATCCACATTTCGGTCTATGTAAGGAACCAATAGCCAGCAGTAAGCTTCTTGAATACGCAGTTCAACCGTGTCATTGCTACGTTTTAAGTTGTTTTCGGTTTCGCGGTTCTGGGCTGCATCTAAGTTTAGATCTTCGCTATCATCTTTTATCGATTTCCAGGCTATATATCGGCGAACTTCTTGTTTTAGGGCGCTTATTGCTTCCATATCCGGGGCAATAAATGCAAGCATATTTCGGTATATTCTGGGGGCCGTACCGCGATTATTTAATATATCTTCAGCTGCTGTTATGGCTTTATTACCTTGAGATGACACTTTGTATTCATCACTTGTACGCAATACAACAAGCCTGGCAGACTGTTCATCGGGAACGTCTAATGAGGATGCAGGGCAGATATGTACACCAGAGAACGGTTGCTCTTTACGAAGCTTGCGTAGTCTATTTTCAATCTCATGTTCAACTTCATGGACTGAAACCTGCGTTGCCCTATCTTCTACAGTTTTTCGGAGTGTTGGACGGGTATCATACCAAAAACGATCGCCCGAAGGGTTCGTATAAAGGTATGCAAGTGAAACTTGTAGCGTATTCAGGGCATCGTTAAAGTCTGCAATGCTTTCCCCTGGCTGGGCAACACCAAGCCGAATACGCGAAGCCTCAATGCCTCGAACTGTCTGGGCACGATCACTGGGCGCACTGCCAAGCATTACGGTTCTGGCCACCCTTCTGGCAGCCAATTTCTTACCATATCGTGGGTTTGTCTGATCTTTCTGATATGGAATAGAGCGTTTACCATCTACCTCTCTATCTACTAGAGCATTCCAACCTTCTGCAAGGTGTCTGGTTAATTCATCGCGTACATTTGGCACGTCAAGAGGCAAGGAACCAGGCAGAATCATTAAGCCTGCATCATTACCCATCCATAATTCATGTATTACTGCGGCCATTAGGCGCAAAACGCCGCGTGTGCGCTGAAATCGTTCTAAAGTTGCCCAATCTTCATATAATCTGTCAAATATTTCAGGGTGGATAGGGTAACAGGAAACAAGACGTTCTTTATATTCAAGCTCTTTTGCTTCCAACGGAAAGTCGGCAGTATTTTCTGCATACATCCGACTAAAAGCCGTACAAACAGAGTCGCGTCCTTCCTGGTTCTTACAATCTAAAAACAGTCTGCGGCGAACTACTTCAAAGCCTTCATTAGATGCTACTGGCTTCCAAATAGACTCCATACGGCCAAACGTATGTTCAATGGTCTCTAATGCAATCTGCCCAGCTTCTCCCCCTATCTCAATGTCAGATTCTGGAATAGAGGCAACCACAAGGCTATTTTTACTGGCCCGTGCAGCTTCCGTAATTTCCTGAATAAAGGAAATAAAGTTATCAAAGGTTCCAGCAGGTAGCCCCGTGGCCCCATAAATTCTTTTGGCATAGGAGACCAGCTCATCCATAAGCACCAAACATGGGCCACAGGCATCAAAAAGATTTTTAAGTGCTTCTGAGCCGGGGGAGACGCCTTTTTTATCAGCATCTTTTACAAAGTCGTATAACTTTGGGTTATTCGCGGAAAGGGCGAGCTGTGCCGCCATTTCACCCCAAAGGGTATTTACAGTTACACTGGGCAAGTTTTGTGGACGTTTACTTTTGGAAGGGTCAAGGGCTGTGCCAACCAATACTGCCACATTCGCCCTGGGTAAATTTTCTATTCCTGCTAGGGCCAAAACTGGCTTGATATTGGGAATTTTTTCCAAAGGAGTTTTGCCGCGTACCATATGGTACAAAGCCAGCATACTATGGGTTTTACCTCCACCAAATGCAGTTTTAAGCTGAACTACAGGTTCACCATCTTTGCCACAGATACGTTTGAGAGACTGTACCAAAAGGCCAGACATGCCTTCGGTTACATACGTTCTGGCAAAGAATTCTACCGGATCACGGTATTCATAGGCCCCTTCACCACGGGCTACCTGTGCCAAATCTGCTGCAAATTCTGCATTTTTATAGCGGCCTTGTGCCACATCTGGGTGCGGCTCAATAATATCTCGCCAACTGGGTAAACCACTTGCTGGGGCAGCACTCAAAATCCCTGTGTTTTTCCCAGTGGAGCCATTATTCCCGTTGTTGAATGAGGCATTAGCCACTACGCTGGTAGAGCCTTGCGCCGAACCATAACGGGCTTCACGTAGCAAGGTTCGAATGGCTTCAGTGCTATCAGCATTAAGCTGTTCACTCAGGCGAGACATGGTGTCGAGTGCGCGCCATGTGTCGTCATCACTAAAATCTTGCCCACCGATATGTGCCCAGCGGTTCCGAACGCCTGTAAGCTCTTTGGCCCAGGTGCGGTGGTCGATGGAAAGTTTTTTACGAAACACCTCATTCCAGTGCAGGTCAAAAAGCAACAGGCTGCGTTGAATATCTAACGAGTCAACTAGCTTGGCATCTTCACCATGCGCGGGCAGATCGCGTTTTTGCTCGTCGTACAGCTTGCTATAAACACCCACATCCCACCAGTTTGTACCATAGGCATAACGTAGTTCATGGGCGATATAGGGAGCCAGAGCCTGCAAAAGCGACCGAAACCCTTTGGTAATGAGAGTGTGATTTTGGCTTTCCATGCGTTCATGCTCCACTAATTAAGCAATGTTCCTTGCACAAGTTGTACGCTTTTCATTTCTGACACTTTATTCTGAATGTCTGGCCACGCAATAACGAGGGAGTTGTATGCGTAGGCTTCCTGAGCCCAACCCTTTTGCCCTGCAATAGTAAACAAACGATAGGCCAAAGCCTTGGCTCTTTCTGCGCCAGAACCAAAGAGTCCAACGACAATCTCGGCACATGCTTCTACGCCACCCGTAGCCATTGCTTGTGTAAGCTGTTGGGTAAGCAACCAAAGAATTTTGTCGCTATCATGTTTGGGCTTGGGCAAATTCTGACGTTCCAAAAGATGAACAACACCTTTCTGGGCTGAGAGCACACCTTGCGCAGCAAGTTTCTCTACAGAGGTATTTTTGGCTCTGGCCAAAACGTCTGCTTCGCCAAACTTCATGTCATTAAAGGCATATTGAGCATACAGGTCAAGGCAAAAACGGCTTTCCGTATCCAAGTCGCCATCTTGTTCTGTAAAGTAAAGATCGAGCTCCTGGTTAATGATAGCCAGGGCACTCCGCACACCCATAGGTTCACCGCTTGCTTCCAGCACTTTTGAAAAGCGCGAATAGACACCAATACCTGGGCCAATGGCTGATTGCGCCAAATCGACAGGTGCTATATTGGAGCGTTGCAGGTCTTTTAACGCAGGTTTGAGCTCGCGTTTAAGCGTGCTGATGAAGTCCCGGCGTGTGCAAACAGGAGCGTCAACTGACCTTTTTCGACAAACTAGGATTATAGAGGAAGCAAGGGCGTTGGTTCCAGAGGCAATGGTTCGACTAGACATCTCTGTGCGCATAGGCCAAGTGCCAGTAATAGCAAACCCAGCTTGGATAATAGCCGAAAGCATTGTTTCCCAACCAGTGGAAGTTATTTCTTGGTTGCCAGCATCATCCGTATCGGTTTCGCTTTGTTTGAAGGCGTAGTATATTGTGACGGGAATATCTTCTCTGGAATAAGAATTAACTTGCTTAAACGTTTGGAGCATTCCTGATTCAAAAAAGTTACGTGCTTTTTCAATGCTACCGTCAAAACGGTAGGGAGTTGCAACTAGCTCTTCCACTTTGGGGACAAGCATGGTTCTGAATAGATCAGGATAAGTTTTTTTGAGACTTTGGCGCAACCATATATAAAAAAAATCGGAAAGAGCGGCATAACCTATATTATCGTAATATGGTGGATCTGTGGATACAACAATACCTTGCAGAATACCGTGGCTTTGCGCATCGCACTGATGGACAATGCTGTTTCCAGCAGCTGGAAGATTGCCAACACATTTAAAAACCCAATCAAGCATATTGTCAAAACAGCCTGATGAATTGCTGAATGGGTTGCTCTCCGTAAAGTCCCAAGTCATAGGTATAGCTTGGCGTCCAAATGTGTTTCTCATCTTTTCGCCAGACGAGTGCCATGAACATATATTTGAATGATAGTCTGCCATTTTATCTAAAACAAATGCCAGATAAACCCCAACGGCTTGTCCGTATGCCTTAGCGCCAGAACCGGTCTCTGCTAAAGAAATATTACCTGCGTCCATACCAGTCGCTAATGCATCCACTTCAGCTTTTTGTTGTGCTTCATGGACAAGAGCACTGAATGTGGTGAGAGACGTGAGCTGGCGGTTTGTAAAAAGATCTGAAAACTGTGTGAGTCCATAGGTTGGAGCTTTAATGTCACGTGGGTTAAAGGCAATTTGTGCGTCAGGATAAGCCACAGGTTTTTGAACCTCAGCAGCCTGAATGTGAGAGTCTTGGGGTGAAAGATATATACGTCCTCCAGTACCTTCAGCCACGATAGCGATCAGCCTACTACTCATTTGGCCTTGTTTGCCAGCTTCCCGAATATACGGGAAACCAACTGGTGTTCCACAGCAAATACAGCGCGCCCCTTTTCGATTCACTGTGCCTTTAGGAGCGCCCTTCCCTTGTTTAACGTGATATGTAATGTGACCGGAGTTGATGCCATATTCTACATACGCTTCTCGCCCTTTTTTAGTAGAAAGTTCGAAGGTATGAGCCAACGGCATCTCACACCCACAAGCCGGGTTGGGGCATTTTACAGTCCTCGCCCAAATCCAGGCAATGACCATAGCTTCTCCGCCCCCCTGTTCTTTGGGAATTTGCACTTTAGGGTACAGGTGTCCGATGCGTTTAAAGGCTTCCTGCTTCATCCATTCGCCGTAATAGCGCACATCTTCAGCTAAACCCGTAGCACCTTTCCAACTTCGGTCACTGCCAAGCTGCTTTCTTGCTTCTGGATTTACTGGGACTTGCCCTGCAAACTTTGGCGGAATTTCAATCATGGCCTTGTTAATCATCACGGCCACGGGGTTCAAGTCGCTGGCGTGTGCCTCAAGCCCCAGGCGTTGAGCCTCCAGGGGAATGGTTCCACCACCAGCAAAAGGGTCAAGTAGTGCAGGCGGGTTTCCACCTGTAGACTTCAGAATTTCAGCTTTGGCGCGGTTCAACACATCTTCGTTATTGGAGTTTTCCCATTTAACTAATTCTTCTATCAGACTGAACAGACGGTTGCGCTCAACTGCCTGGGCTTCTTCAGTAGGAAATTCTTCAGGGTGTGAGGAAGGGTCATCAACAAGAGAAGAAAAAATAACAGCACGGGCTGCTGCCAAAGGGCGACGTGCCCACCAAAGATGCAATGTAGACGGATGCCCGTGGCGAATAGATTTTTCCCGCACGGATGCCTTGTTTATTGCCTCTAGAGGAAGAGCGACTTCAATCAATTTTTTACTGTGCGTCATTATGTTGTCTTCCTCTGGATTATGACTTTAAACATATTTCCTTCGCGGTCATCTATAAAATCAATGTAGGGATACTTCTCCAACGCACGAATAATGCCAGAGCCATACCCTCGGTAAGGCAAGAGATGGTTTGCATACGATGCAAGAATGGGGTTTCTTGTGTTAGAGTTTCCTGCTTTAATATTCTCAATGGTTAAATTGTTAGGCAAGTGACCCGGACTAATAATTTCAACACGGTCAGGAAAGATAAAAATACGAACAGGAGCTGAAATAAAATAGTCGCGATGAATTAAAGCATTTGCAACAAGCTCTTCAATTGTTTCACGAGGGATTTCTGGTGTTCCTATACTATTAACACCCTGATTTCCCTGAATTTGTCGTACGTTTGAAAGAATGAAGCTAACAGATTTACGAAACACATCTGCTAGTTTTCCCTCAATGTTTTGACTGTCATCATAGTTGGTTGTTGCAAGGCTATTTGCATCGAAAGATCCAGCTTTTACGATAAAAGCTGGAAGCCTGTATTGTGGCGATTTGGCAAAAAGGAGTGCACCACCAATATTTAAAGAGCCTTCCTTCAGTAAATTCATGTTTTCTAAAATAGTCGTTAAAGGTCGGCTCTGGCTGCTCAGGCTTTCACCAAAACGTTTATGAAAGAAGCCCTCAAAATAGCCCATGTCAAGGTCAGCAGTGGTCAACCCAGGTACAGGAAGTTCATCCGCATGAATTAGGTTTGCCTTTTGAAAGAGTCTCTGAATTTCTTCTCGCGAGGTGGCTTTTCGTTTGTCTGATCCATTTTTAACCCAGAAAGAGCCATTATTATCTTGATAGGGCTTGTTAATGCCTGGAGATATGCCAACACATAGAACTAAGCCATTCTCGGTCTGAATATTTTCTGTTGTAGGGTTAATAGCTGGCTTAACAGATTGGCTTGCTGTATTTGCAATAAGTTGATTTAGCCGCCTAATATCGTCAGGAGTCAATCCAGAAATAGTGCCATCGTCGTTGACACCAATGAATATTTGCCCTCCTTTGCCATTACTAAAGGCAACCATTTCAGCGGCCAAGCCATCTTGGTTAGTAATATTTTTTTTAAACTGATGAAGGCTGTCTTCACCACGGGCTAAAATTTCTATGAGTTCAATGGATTCCATACCTGATAGATCTCCCTTCGTCTTTCAAACGCTTCTTTTCCACCTTCCATTATGCTCACAATTCTGCCCTGTTGTGTTGGGTCATCTAGCCCACCACTCTGAATAGTAATATTTGTTTCTTCTGATGAGCACACAAGAATTTGTTCCGCATCACCAAGAACAGGAATATTTGGATTATGCGTTGCAAAAATGAATTGTACAGCAGGTTTGAGCTTCCTCAATAATTTAATGACATCCTCATAAATTGTTTGGTTATCAAGGTCGTCTTCTGGCTGATCAATAATAATGACGTCATTTTCTTGTTGTCCAAGCACAAACAAGATTAAAGCTGAAGCACGTTGGCCTAAAGAATGGTGTGATAACTCTACACCACGGTAAGAAATGGTAAATTTGTTTGGTGTTTGGTAAGTAAGAAGTTCTTTGAGATTTTGCTCGAACGTTTCAGCAAAATATTCAGGACGACTTCCAAACAACTCCCTAGCGTTTTCAAAGTCAAGGTAGATGCTTAAAAAGTCAGAATATTTTTCAACAATATTTTGAAATGTTGTATCTCTTATTCCACTGCCTTTAAATATGCTTTTAAAATATCCCAAGAAGGCGTTTTTATCTTCTTTAAAAAGCACTGTAAACTTCAATGCAGTATTTTTTTGAGAAACAGCATCGAGCTCACGTTTTATTATTGTAAATTCGCTGTGCCAAAGATCGTTCAATTTATGTAGTTCTTCGTAGAGGTTTCGGCTCAATAGGCTTTTTTGGCTTTCACTTTTTGAAAGCATCGTAAGCGCCATATTTGCAGCAGATAATTTTTTCTTTAAAGCAAGAAATTCATCTGAACTGATGTTTTGCCCATCTGCGCTTTTTAGCTCTTCTGCAAGTGTTCGTTCAATAGAAGCAAACTCTTCAGCCAAGCCATGCTTTGCGGAAATAAGATTATCGGTTTGTGAGGCCAGGTCATTGCGAATAGACTCTGTTTTATGCAGCTCTCCCTTGATAATCTCTACATTTTGGACTGTTCTGGAAAAAATCGTTTCAAAACGCTGAAAAAAAACTGGATTTGTATCTGATAGATAGCCATTGAAATTACGAATATCATCTTCATATTTTCCAAGAAGTTCACGCAGGTCAGCAATAAAAGAATCGAGAAGGGCAACTCCCGCTTTCGCTTTTTTAATATCTGCTTCAAAACCAAGCCGTTTTTGTAATTTTTCTTCTAATTGATGTTTTTCATAAAATTTCAGTCGAAATTCCGCATCCTCTTTTATTTTTACTTGCTCTTTTATACTTTCAGCTACGTTATTTACTTTTGACAACTGTAAAATAACATCAGTGACCTTAGATTTTTGATCTGAGATTTGATGTCGAATTTCATCACATTTGCTCCCGAGCAGCTTTTCAATCAAATCTGTTTCTGAGCCTTTACCAGCTGTAGCAAGTTCTTTTTGTCCAAAAAACAAAGGGTTGCGGAGTACCGTTTCTTGAATTGATACACCAGGTTGTAGTACATTTTCGTAAAAAACACTGGAAGTATCTCTCCAAATACGACGAATTTGGCACGGTTGACCATATCTGTCGCAAAGATCGAGCACAACCTTCCCGCCACTGCCGAGAGTGCGCTCTACCAACTTTAACTTATACTCCCTGTCTGAATCATTTGCATCAACACCAATATTTAGTGCATACCGCAAAGACTCAAGAATGGATGATTTCCCACTGCCACGAATGCCAATTAAAGTATTCAGCTCAGGTGAAAAGGCAATAGATTTTCCATCTAACACCCCCCCAGTGAATTCAATCCGCCGGATGTGAGAATGAGAAATAATAGGTGGTTCTTTGCGTAAACGGTTTTCCCAATCCACCAGCGCAAATTTTACTGCCTCAAAAGTGAAAGCCCCAAGTTTAAGGAAACAGGAGCTCCCTTGGCCTATTTCTCCAATAGTTTTAGGATCACTGCCTTCTATTTCAGCAGGATACCACCCTCCAAGCCACTGTTTGACCTTTTGTCGAAGGTCGTTTGTTCTAACTTTTTGAAACCCCAAAGTGCGATTCCTAATATTTTGGTAGCGCCTTTCTTTCCAAACGCTAAGTAGCCCTCCGCCCAATTCATTCCACAAGCCCTTTGGTTCTTCAACATGTGCAAAAACAAGGAAGTAATCTCGGCCCACTTTATCAAGTTCTTCCAATGTTTCTGTAAGACCCTTATCACTTGATAAGTTTTTGCTTTTTAACTCTTCAGATGTTTTTCCCGGAAACATGGAGGTAATAAAAGGGGAAATACGATCTTGCCCTTGCTCTAACCAGTCATCAGAAAAAACTATCAGAGTATGTACTCCATTCGCGCCTTCTTTGACCGACAGCTCAACACCAGGAAGTAAAAAAATTCCTTTTTTCTTTGCCGTACTCTTTAAGGCTCTGAATTCTTCATAGTCAAACTTGTTATGATTTGTAATCACACCAACACGTATATTACTGGCCACAAGAGCCTCAATATAATTGGCATTGTAAAAATCTGTATCACCAGAGTAAATGAATTCTTTGTCTGCATTGGTATGTAGATGAAAGTCTGCTCTTACCCAGTTTGCACCGTGTTCAAAGAATGATTTAAGATTGTCCTTCATATCATGTCCTTATGCAGAATTATTTCAGCATTTGTCATTAACTCGCTGAGATCAAAGTTTACTCCAGTTGCTGTAAAGTCTGGTGCATTTTTGAAAGGTTTTTTCAGGTACGTTGTTTTGGCATTCTTCCCGTCTATTTCTACAATAGCCAAGATAAATTCTTCCGGTTTATTAAGAGCAGTTAAAATCTCATTTTTAGTAACAGTAATTGATGTTGCCCCTTTTGCTCTGCCTTTCACCTCTATAAAACGCAAAGAAGCTGTCGTTTCCGTGCGCAAAGCAATGGGGATATGCGACTCCACATCATAGCCACATTTAGCGCCGCTAACATCACGAGGCATGAACCCTAAAGAGGCTTCAATTGCAAAAACAGCCTGCATGGCTGCCAACTCAACAGCTTTTTTGTCACCAAGGCTAAACATGGCTGGGGATGTGCTCCCATTGTTTCCGTCCATGAGTGTGCGTACTAACCCTCGCGGAATGACTAATGCCCCACCCACAATAACAGGTGGCATTGCAGCAACTTTTTTTTCTAATTCCAACTCTGCAAGACGTTTGTGTAAACGGTTCTCTAGCTCTTCTGCCCGACGTTGAGCAAGTTGTGAATTAAGTTGCGCATTAATTTTACCCGCAGCCTCTTTTTGTTTTAAATCAGCCGCACGGTAATCCCAATATTGTATTTCTGCAGTCAAACGTTCTTTCACCGCTTTAACTGTTTTATCAGCCATGTGTTCCTTGCGGGAACGGACTTCTGCAAAATGAGCAGGAATGATGTTTTCTATGGCATAACTTCTTGCAATATCTTCTACATTTTTTCCCAACCATGTCTGCGCTGGTAGGAATGCACGTATAGCTGCCAATTCTTCATCAGTTGGTGCAGTATAATCGAGATATGGCGCATAACCAGCGGTTGATGCTCTGCCATCTTCTTTGATTTCTACGAAGTGAACATGCTTGGAAACAATACGTTTGCTCCCACTAGGCAGAGTGATGCCGTCTTGAATGGAATCTTCAATGTAAAACAGTATGCGTGGTTCTCCTTCTTCATCGCTGTCGTCAATAAAGATGGAACCACGCTTGAGAACATCCACATAGCGCTCGCGCACAAGATCTGTGGTGGCCTCAAGCAAAGGGTGCCCAGGGCTAACAAGAGCTGCTTGTGTCAACCCTGGAGTAGAGCAATATTCTTTGTCAAAGCAAACCCGCTCATAACGAGACAAAACAGGCTCACCAAAACCTATTTGCATATCTCGATTACGCACGGCATAGGGTACAGAGATAATCTCATACCGCCCTTTTTCCCGTGGCTTAATTTTACCACCAAGACTTTGAAAAGCTTCTAGAAAAAAAGCCTCTATGAAGTGAGGCTGAAGCTTGTGGGCTTCCATGCGCTCCATATCTTCGCGGATAGCCGTTACTTTGCTAACGTCCATTACATCATCTGTTAGGGCATGCTCTTGCAGCAGCGCCTCTAGCTCATTGCGATTTAACGAGCGATCAACAACTTGGTTAAGACGGTCACGAACGGTTGGATCATTACCATACCGAATGGCTTCTATCAGCAAATCGCGTAATGAACGGTTATTGAAAGTAACCTTTCCTAATACGTCAAAGACTTTACCCCCTAAAGCACCGCGTTCTTGCTCCAGTTTTTCGAATAAACGTTGAAAAACCATGCCTTCGCGGGTTTCTCTAGAAACCAAATTCCACAAGTGGCAAACCTCTGTTTGCCCGATCCGGTGAATTCTTCCGAAGCGCTGTTCCAAGCGGTTTGGGTTCCAGGGCAAATCATAATTTACCATTAAGTGAGCACGTTGCAGGTTTATTCCTTCCCCCGCTGCATCAGTAGCAATTAGGATGCGTACTTCTTTGTCCTGCTTGAAAAGTTCTTCCACTTTACGGCGCTCGTCCCTCAACATGCCCCCATGAATGTTGACAACGGCCTCTTCTGAGCCGAGTAGAGAACGTATTTTGTCAGTAAGATAGCGCAATGTGTCGCGGTGCTCTGTAAATATGATTAATTTTTCTCGAATGCCATCCGGGGTAAACATAGCAGAAGTGTCCTGCAACAGACTTGAGAGCTCTCCCCATTTTCTGTCATCGCCACCCATTCGGACTTCGTTGGCCATGTTTTCAAGGCGTTTCAATGTTGAAATTTCAGCCCGCAACTCTGAAACAGTTGAAGCCGCTGTGGCTTTATCAGCCAAAACATCTTCCACTTTTTCCAATTCTTCGGAAGGTAGATCATCTTCATCATAATCGTCAAAATCAACAGACATCCGGTAATCATCAACACGTTTCCCAAGCTCTTCTTCTGCCAAACGTTGTTCCAGGCGTTCACGTCGGCGTAGAAGGGACTTATAAATTGCTTCTGGTGATGAAGCTAAACGGCGTTGTAAAATGGTTAATGCAAAACCAATGGTTGTTCTGCGCTCTCCATTAAGCTGGTCTGCACGGTTAAATTCTTCCTGTACATAATTGGTAACAGAAGTATAAAGCACTGCCTCTTTGGGGGAGAGATCATAATTAACTGTATAAGCTAAACGTTCTGGAAAAAGTGGTTTTCCATCAAACTTCAAAAGGTCTTCTTTTACTAATCGCCGCATTACATCGGAGACATTAACGGTTTGGTGTCCACTGCGAGCAACCCCACCAAAGCGATCTTGATCAATTAGTGACATAAAAAGCTGAAAGTCTTCTTCTTTTCCGTTGTGCGGTGTAGCAGTAAGCAATAGAAAGTGGCGTGTGATTTCTGAGAGCAGACGGCCCAGCTGAAAGCGTTTTGTGTACTTAACCTCGTTACTCCATATGGTAGCTGACATTTTGTGTGCTTCGTCGCAGACAATCAGATCCCAATCGGTAACCTTTAGTTTTTCTTGAATAGACTCATTTCTTGCAAGTTTATCAAGTCTGGCAATTGCAAAATTCATTTCTGTAAAGATGTTTCCAGAAATAGCCGACTCGATACGGTCATTAGTCAAAATTTCAAAACGAAGATTAAACTTCCGGTACAATTCATCTTGCCACTGTTCAGCAAGGCTTCCAGGAGAAACTATTAGGCAACGCTTCAAATCTCCACGAATGATCAATTCTTTGAGGAACAAGCCCGTCATAATGGTTTTACCTGCACCTGGGTCATCAGCAAGAATATAGCGAAGCGGTAAACGCCCAAGCATTTCTTGGTATACAGCCGAGATCTGATGCGGCAAAGGTTCTATTGACGAGGTGTGTACAGCAAGGTACGGATCGAATATGTAAGCAAGGTTTATACGATATGCTTCTGAAACAAGGCGAAGTAAGTCTGCGTCTGAATCAAAACTCCAAGGAAGACTATTATCAAGAATTGTAATAGAATCTTCATCTTCACGATAAAGAAGCTGGTTCCCCAAGTTGCCAGCATTATCCTTATAAATAATTTCTAGTACAGAAGAACCATGCCATTTAACATTTTCAATAGTTACAGCACCCTTGCCAGCTAGGCCATTTACAGTGCTGCCCACAGTAATTTTTTCAAGTTGTGCCATAACTTTTCCAGAATAGTAAAAAAGAGTAGTGTTGAGAGTAATGCAACGGTGCTGTATAATAATATGCTGTTCTCTGTAAAAACTCAAGGCACATAGATTCGAAAAAGTCTCATAGCAAGCGCTCAGTGTGGGGAATATACACCTTTGCTCTTTCCCATATTAATCAAAACAGGCGCAGATTTTTATCTGCGCCTGTTTTGATGCTACCCCTTACACTCTGGCCAACCAGTACACCCCCAGAAATCATAGCCGCCTTTACCGTCTTTGCCGGGCTTTTTCACTCTATGCACCATAGGCTTGCCGCACTTGGGGCAGGCCTTGCCAGAGGCTTTGGCAAAGGTTTTCAGTTCTTCTTCAAGTTGGGCATGGGCTTTGGCCACAACAGAGCGGTATTCTGCCTTGCCTTCTGCAATATCGTCCAGGGCCTGTTCCATAGAGCGGGTAAATTCATAGTCTGCAAAGCTGAACTTGCCGCGCAGGGCATCCACCACTGTTTCGCCCAAGGGCGTGGGCACAAGGTTACGTTTGTCCGTTTTCACATAGCCCCGGCTCATGATGGTATCCAGAATGGCGGCGTAGGTAGAAGGACGGCCAATGCCCTTTTTCTCCAGTTCACGCACCAGGCTGGCTTCTGTAAACCGTGCAGCGGGTTTTGTCTTTTTGGTAAGCACAGCACTTGTTAGGGCCGTTGCTACGGAGCCGGGTTTCATAGCTGGCACCGGGTTATCCGGTTCCTGGGTGTCGCTGTCTGCCTCGGCATCCTGGGTGGCGTCCTGCTGCGTCAGCATTTTCCAGCCAGGGGAAAGTAGTGTACGACCTTTGGCTTCAAAAAGAGCTGGTTTGCCGTCAATATCTGCTTTTAGTTGCAGAATCCGCACGGCATACAAGGCATCCGCCAACTGGCTGGCCAGAGAGCGCAGGCGGATAAGGCGGTACAGCGCTTTTTCGTCAGCTGTTTCCCCGGCCTCTTCAATCTCCACATGCGTGGGGCGTATAGCCTCATGGGCTTCCTGTGCCCCTTCCTTGGATTTCCAGGTTCGGGTTTTATCGACCACTGGCCAGCCTTTTTCTTCGCAAAAAGCCCGCAATACTTGCACAGCCTCTTTGGAGAGGTTGGGAGAATCGGTACGCATGTAAGTAATGTGCCCGCGTTCATACAGCTTTTGGGCCAGCTGCATGGTTTGCTTGGGCGTAAACTTCAGGGCATTAGAGGCCGCCTGTTGCAAGCTAGACGTGGTAAACGGTGCAGGCGGTGCAGAGGCGTTTTCCGTTTCCTTAAAGTCCACAACCTCAAAGGCACGAAGGGCGGCAACCTTTTCAGCACTGTTTTTATCGAGAAGATATTCTTCCTCTCCCAGCCAGGGTTTGAGCTGCCAGGCAGCCTTCCAGCCGTCTGTAATGTTGTCCACACTTTCAAAGGTGGCTTCTACCGTGTAGTGCGTAGTGCTTTGAAAGCTTTTGATTTCTCGCTCCCGTTCCACCACCAGGCGAACCGCCGGACTCTGCACCCGGCCAGCAGAAAGTTTTTCTCCGGCAGCGTTGGAGAGCGGCCCGGAAACCATATAGCCGCATAACCTATCCAGGGCTCTGCGTCCTTCCTGTGCGGCTACCAAGTGCATATCAATGGCGCGGGGGGCAGCCAGAGCTTCTTTAATGGCAGATTCAGTAATTTCTGAATAGGTGACGCGCTTTGCGTCTTTGAGCTTGAGGGCGTCTTGCAAGTGCCAGGCAATGGCTTCGCCCTCACGGTCAGGGTCTGTGGCCAGGTAAACGGCTTCAGCATTTTTTACCAGAGCGGCAAGGCGAGAAAGCACTTCTTTGCCCCGGTCAGTGGGAATATACTGAGGCTTGAAGTCTGGAGCGGCCACGCCCATTTCTTTCACAGGCAAATCACGCACATGGCCGACAGAGGCCGCAACTTTCCAGCCGGAGCCGAGGATTTCCTGCACTTTCTTTACTTTGCCGGGGGATTCAAGAATAAGCAATTTTGCACACATGACGTTTCCTTGTGGAGGCCGTCATGCGGCGCTGAGTTGGGGCGCGAGGCCCGCAGAGATATTGTCAGAAGAATAAGAGATTAACCAAATACAACGATAGCACTGGGGAATGGTACTACACGCTTTGCACCTTGAAAACGCACTCTCCCGCGCAAAAAATGGACATATCCATGTGGCAAAACATATTCATGCCACCATGTTGTATCTGTTTGAACTGGGAGCAAGGAGACAACCCGAATGCCTCTTTGTGATTCAATTACAGCCTTTTTGAGCCATTTTCCAATAATACGGCCATAAGGAGGATTCATCCAACAAACACCATACCAAGGCTGCATCAGGCCATTAGCCTTGGGGCTGAAGAATCTTTGGCACTTTGTATTTTTTGTTGTTGCACAAACATCTAAGGAGAAAGGGCCATAGGCTTTTTCACACATATGGAATAAATTCCAAGGTGTTGCCCAATCGTCTTTCTTGCTGGAAAAATGCACACTCATAACGACAACTCCCGCGCTTTATCCTGCACACGGGATTGTATTTTTACCAGCGCCTGCCCCACCTGTTTTGTCACTTCCTCCAGCCCACGGCTCTGGTGCAGGTCGTTAAAGTCCGTCAGGCCCCGTGCCCTTTCCTCTTCATTGAAGATAGGAGCCACAACCTTGCCTCCTACAGCCTTGGCAGCCTCCTGGGCCAGAACAACGCCCTTGTTCCAGAGTTCTGTGCCTTCTGGCGTTTTGCGGGTGTGCTGGTGGTCGTTGTCTGCACAAATGGTAATGGCGGCATTGGGAAACTGTTCCCGCAGGGCCTTGGCCACGGGTTCAAGGTTGCCAGCGTCAAAGGCTACTGCAACAGGTTGATCCGTTGCCATGTGCAGCGTTGCGCCAGTGGCGTAGCCCTCAGCAAGCAGAATTTCCCCTTGGGCAAGGTTCCTTCCTTTGTCATCAAAGGGAGTAACGCCAGGGTGGTCAAGCCCATAATCGCCAATCATGTGGAAATTCCCGCTTTTTTCCATACCATACATAAAGCGTTTTTCCCCATCCGGGGCAATGAACTGCAAGCCCCGCATTTCCTTTTGCGCATTCAATACGGGCACAAGAAGATTTCTGTCCAAATCTTCACGCAGCCCATAGGCGGGAACGCCTTTTGCCAGGAGATACGGATTGTCATTGGCGGCATACTCGCTGCCTACCCACTCTGTAAAAGCGTCCCGTGCTGTTTTTTGCTGTTGCTCCCGAATCATTTTCTGGCGCTCTTCCTGCTTCCGGGCAATTTCCACTCGTTGCACTTCCACCTGTTCTTTGGTCAACGTGTGGCCCGTGGCAAGCCAGGTATGCTTCTCGCCTGCACTGAAATTCTGCATCCAGCCAGCAGGCCTTTCATCAAGATAGCCGCAGTATGCGCCGTCAAGGTCGCCGCCGTTTCTGCCAATAAGCGGAACACGGTGTATTTGCCCGTCCATGATAGGAGCCTTGCCCCGCAAATCCAGGCCAAAGCCTTCCAGGGCGTGAGCAAATTCCTCCTGTGGGGAAAGGGTGTTGGGCGGCTCCGGTGTTCTTTGCTTTTCCGGCAGCCAGCGGGCAAGGGGCTTCAGGTCAGTTCCTTCAGGGGCATACCAGAGCTTGTTTTCCTTATCCCACTTGGCCCCGAACTTTTTGGCTTGTTCTTTGTCCTTGTAAGGCACTGCCAGATAGGTTTTTTCTTTGGCCTGTTGGGTGGGAAGGGCCATAGCCGCAACATCATTCTCTACTTCTTTGCCAGGCAGCCACGCAGCCAAGGGCGCAAGGTTTGCCCCTTCAGGGACAAACCAGTGTTTGTTTTCATCATCCCACTTCCCGCCAAGACGCCAAATTTCTTTCTTTTCCTCAAGGTTGCGCGGCTGAAGCTCAAGACGGGTGTTTTCTTTGGCCGGAATAAATGGAAGGCCCATCATGGCGGCAATTTCTTCTTGCTTTTCCCGCTCATTACTCCACAAAACCTTGTTTTCTGGAGATTCCTGTTGGAGTTCCTTGTTCATTTCCAGCCCCAGCACATAGTCTTTAATCTGTTCCGCATCCCGGCAGGCCCGCATTATTTCATAGGGGTCATTTTGCAAAACCTCTACCCAGGACTCCACATAGGAAGCGTGCTGGTCAGGGTTATGCGGAATGCCAATGTCCTGCCCGATCATCCAGGAAGCGATTTCTGCCCGCAGCTCTTCACGGGCATAGAGTTCCGAGCCAAAGGGGCCGTTTTCCCGGTTCAAGCGGGTGGAATGGCGCGTCCAGTGCCCCAGCTCATGCAAGGCGGTGTCATAGAAAAGGCCGGGCTCTTCAAAGTTCTCACGCGGGGGCAAGTGAATGGTGTCTGTGGCGTAACGGTAAAAAGCCCGGTTGCTTTGGTCGTGTTTGATGGTTGCCCCGGAAGCCGCCAGAATGTTTTCTGCCTTTTCCACGGGCTCCCATGCAAAGGCCCGGTCAGTAAGGTCTAGCGGAGGAATACCTTCAATCTGTTCCGCATTGAACACATGAGCAAAACGCACAATGGGTTTCTCCAGCGGCACCATCTGCTTTTCTGGTTTACCATCTTCCCCCAGCACGGGCTTGCCGTCATCATCCAGGCGGTCTTGCTCTTTGGTGAACTGGTAGTACACCACCGGAGTGGCTTTGCTGCCCGGCACGATGCGCAGCTCTTGCTGGTTGGCTTGCAGCAAGGTCATCCAGCGCGGATCGTCATAACCGGAAAGCGCCAGATTCAAGCGGTTCATGCCCTTATATACTGTGCCGGAAGCTGGGTTGAACGGCGTTGAAGGCGATTTGCCGGGGTGCCACGGAACCTGCCAGGGCGCAGTGCCAGCCTTGAGGTGGGCAATAATTTTTTCGGCAAATTCTTCATGGAACGGTGGGCGCTTTGGCTTATCTGCTTTACTTCTGGCCATAGCACACCTCCCCTTGTTCATTCATGGCAAGCAAGGTGTCGTCCACCAGGTCGGCAAGGGTCAGGGCATCTTCAGTGAATGCGCCCATGAAATCGGCCACGTCCGGGTCGAGGGGCAAGGCAAGGGTTGGCTCCTCTGCCAGTTGCTGCCCAACCATGTTGGCCGCAGCGGTCAGATACTCTTTGTCGTGCATAATGTTTTCCTTTTGGGGTTAGAAGGTCAGAACGGCTTGCACCCGCTGGAGGCTTTCCAGGGGAACGAAGCCGAAATAGCGGCTATCAAAGCTGCCTGCATGGTCTGCCAGCACAAAGGCCATGCCGGAAGGAATGACGCCGGACTGTAAAACAGAAGGCATGTGCCGCCCCTGGCTATCCACAGAGCGAATAGCCAGGGCATCGGCCTCTATGTAATCGCCGGGCAGGCCTGCCAGGCGTTTCAGCAGTGGGCGAAGGCCGGAAGGACAGGAACCGGCTTGCAAATAACCACGCTGCAAAGACAGTTCTGCAAACTCGCTTTGCAGGCAAAACGTCACTAGGTCGCCTTTGACCGGAGGCCCTTCAGCCAGGCGGTAAAGACCCTTGGGCAGGGAAGGAGTGGGGTTGATGCGAAAGCCCGCAGCATGGGCAAGGCAGCTCACAAGGGCCAGGACACAAGGCATAGCCAAGGCAGCCAGCCACCTAGGGTGCTTACTCCATGAAATAGCGTTCACTGGAGGGCTCCTGTGGTGTTGGATCTGTTTGAGGCGCAGGGGGTTGAGGGCTAGAAGGTGCAGCAGGCCCGGCATACCAGGCCGCAGGGCGCGGAGAATACAGAGAATCGGTAATGCCGCTGGGGTATGCCTTGTTCAGGCCGGGCACAGGCACTTTGGAGCGAACAGAAAACACCGGATCAAAGAAATACAGAATTTGCCTGCCATAAATGGGCGATTGCCCGGCAGTGAATATCAGCATATCGCCGGGCTTGAGTACCTTGCCCTGGCTGTCTTTTTCAGCACCGGGCAGGCGCATACATTCATCAGGGGTAAGCAGGGGCCGGGCTGTTTCTGTCATGTTTACAGAAGCATTTTTCATGTGCCCGGAACGGGAGCCGGAAAGGGAAACTTTTTCTTCCACCACCGTTGTTTTCCCGGTCATATCCGAAAGGGTTTTGGCTGTTTCAATGGTGTTGGGGGCATAAGCAATACGCACATGGCAGTTAGCCATGAGGGCGTTATCTTTGCCATACACCGCATTGAGCTGGGTTATGTCCTGCACGATGATGTAAACCTTGCCGCCGTAGCCTGCTATGTAGGCCAGAGCCTTTTCCATTATGGGCAGCTTGCCAAGGGAGGTGAATTCATCCAGCAAGAGCAACAGGCGGTGCTTGTAGCCTGCCTTGCTGGAACCATCGGCAAACTCCATTTTGGAGCAGATGCGGCGCACAATCATATCCACCATAAGCCGCAGCAAAGGCCGCATACGGTCAATATCCGCAGGCGAAATCACCAGATACAGGTTCACTGGCTTGTCGTGGTTCATGAGGTCGTGAATGCGAAAGTCACAGGCAGCGGTGTTCAGGGCCACCACCGGGTCACGATATAAGGCAAGGTTGGTCAAGGCTGTGGAAACAACACCGGAAGCCTCATTTTCCGCCTTGTTCAGCATTTCCCTGGCGGAGCTGGCAATAAAGGTATGGGCCTTGTCGCCTCCTTCCCCTTCAGGGAAAACGGCTTTGAGCAATTCGGCGTGAGGTGTTTCCACCATTTCTTTGAACAGGTCTTGAATGGTGCGGCTTTCATCCGCCAACATGCAGGAAAGGTCATACAGGTTGGCAGGCCGCTTCTGGCTATGTTGAATCATGATGCAGCAATGCAGAATGGCACCGCCAAGCATGGCAAAAGCCGCCTTGCTCCAGTGATCTTCAAGTCCTTTGCCGTTGGGGTCAACCAGCATGGCTGCCATGTTCTGCACGTCTGGAATGGCCATGAGGGTATCAAGGCGGAGTTCTTCCAGGGGATTAAAGCCAGCCGAAGCCCCGCTGGCATCGGAAGGATCAAAGCGCAGCACCGTTTGCTCTTGCGACTTGCGCCATCCAGCCGTGAGCGCCCAGTTTTCTCCCTTAATATCCAGCACAATGCTGGAGCCTTCCCAGGCCAGCAAAGTGGGCAGAATAAGGCCAACACCTTTACCGGAACGGGTTGGAGCAAACACCATGATATGCTCCGGCCCGTTGTGGCGCAGGTACATCTGTGCCTCTTCAGGCTTGCCCTGCAACATACGGCGCAAAAGGGCAGCCCCGGCAAAACGTTTTACCCAGCCGCCAACATACACCCCCTTGCCTTCAAGGTAGCCCATGATGCGTATTTCACGTTCTGTAGCCCACCTTGCAGAGCCATGCAGGTTGGCATTGGCCTTCATTTTTCTGAGAAAGTTGAGCCAGGTGCCAAGAATGAGGAATTGGGGAACAAGAAACAGGGCTTGGCTTTGGGTTACGGCCTGTTCCATGAAGCCATAGGCATCATATGCGCGAAAGCTTTCATACCAGCCAAAAACAGCCCACGGTGCATACCAGGGAATGCCCAAGGCAAAGCCCAAGGGAGTTCCCAAGGCTTCCTGATAGGCAAAGTAGGCGGCAATGCGCTGGGTTGCCAGCACCATGCAGCCAAGCGCCAGAAGCAGCATGAACGGCAGGTAGATCCAGCGCAGGCAAGACGTTGGCTTTTCTGTGCCAAGGCCATATTGTGCAGGCATGACAGACTCCATAAAAGGCTGTCATGCAGCGCTGGCTTGGGGCACGAGACCCGCAGAAACGTGAGAGCAATCCTGCTCTCTTGACTTGTCACTAAAAAGTAGTACTATTTCACCATGAACAGCAAACACCGTAAAACGCTTGTTGCGATATTCGCCAATCCCGTCAGCCCGTCAATTGCATGGGTAGATATTGAGAGCCTGTTTACGGCTTGCGGCGCAGAAATTAGCGAAGGGCGCGGTTCACGGGTTCGCGTGGAGTTGAACAGCGTTCTGGCCACGTTCCACCGTCCACACCCACAACCTGTTACCGATAGGGGAGCTGTAAAATCTGTCAGGCGTTTTCTTGAAAATGCAGGAGTAAAACCATGAGCATACTTACTTATAAAGGCTATCAAGGGCGTTTTGAGTACGACCCGGAAGCCGATATTTTTCACGGTGACGTGTTGCATATTAACGATGTGATTACGTTTCAGGGGCGTTCCATTGATGAGTTGAAAGCAGCTTTGGCTGATTCGGTGGAAGACTACTTGGATTTTTGTGCGCAAAAAGGCAAAACTCCCGAAAAACCCTACTCTGGGCGTTTTAATGTGCGAATTACCCCTGAATTGCACCAAAAAGCAGCGCATACAGCCGCCAGTGAGGGAATGAGCCTCAATAACTGGGTGAATCACGCCGTAGAAAAAGCTATTTTGGAACATCACAGATAAGCCTCTTTTCATATGTATCATCTGCACAAAAGGTGAAGCCATGAATGACAATGAACAGGCCCAAACAGAAGAAAGTGCGGCTTTGCTGCAACTTCTTGCAATGAGCGTTGCAGATGTTGAGGCTGGCAGAGTCCGTGATTCGGACGAAGTCTTTGCCGATGCTCGCCGTATTATTGCGGAACTGCGCAAAAAATCAGAATAATCTGCCAGCCTCATGGGCTACCTCTCCGCCCTGTAGGGCTTTTGAAACACCATGTCTTTGGTCACAATGATATTGAACTGATAGCCGGGCCGTATTTCCAGGGTTGGCTTGATATTTATGTTCTTCTGCAAAAGCTGCATGGTAGCCTGGCCCATTTGGGCTGCCAGGGCCGAGCCCATTTCATCCTGCAAAGTGGGAGTGCTGTTCATGCCCCCTGTGCTGGACGTGCCAAGAGCATCCATTGAGTAGGACATACCACCTGTAACCATGCTCATAAGAACGGCAGAGCCGAAAATGCGCAGATAATGGTTGTTAATCTGGTCAGTATAGCCAGCATAGCCTGCCATATCGGCACCGGGCATGGCCCCCAGGGTTACAGCGGAACCATCGGGAAACACAATGCGGTTCCAGGCCACCAGCACACGTTCTTGCCCGTAAATCACGCGGGAATCATACACACCAAACAGCTTGGCCCCTTGGGGAATAAGCAAGTGCTGCCCATTGGCCGTATCAAAGACGTTTTGTGACACCTGGGCAATGATGTTGCCGGGCAAATCGGAATTGATGCCAGTGACCATAACGCCAGGAATGACGGCCCCTGTTTTGAGTTCCAGGGGCTGCCCAGCCGTGCGGGTATGCGGCAGAATCCAGCTTGTATCTTTGTCTGCCCGGCTGAAAAAGGCTTCCTTGTCTTTATCGGCAGCCGGGTCATAACTGCTTTCCCGAATGCCGTAGGGGTCACGTTGCGCATCAGGATTTACGGCACTTTGTCGCGTTTCCTGCACAAGCTTTACCTGTTGCCCAGCGTCTTCAGAGGCTTTTTTCACTCCAAGGGGAGCAGAAAGGGCTGTGAGCTGGCCTTGGGCTTTCATGCGGCGCAGGTTTTCCAGTTCCTGCCTGTACACGTCTGCTTGTTCCTGCTTGCCCTGTACCACAATGAGCGGTTCTTTTTTGTCTGTTGTCTTTGCGTCCGGCACTGTAATGGCCGGAGAGCCCGCAGGCGGTGCCAGGGCAAGGCCCCGGCCTTCCCCCATAAGCAAAGGCTTCTCTTCTTCTATAATATCCACCTTCTTGGCGGCTGTTTCTTCCTGTTGCTGGTTGTGGGCAAAGTTCACGCTGTACACCAGAACCCCAAGCAGGAAAATTCCCGCCAGCATAACAGCGTACAGGGGCCAGCGGCTCATGCGGGTAACTTTGAACTTGCCAGTGGGTTCAAGGCTGTTGGGTGTTTTATCGCTCATGGTGGCTCCTACTGTAACGAATCCATGCCGGAATCCACGGCATGGCGTACTTTTTCTGCTGCCCTGGCAGCGGTGGAGCCTCTAAAGGCTTGCTCGGTTCTGCTTTGCCCGGCTTCCGGTTGGCCGCTTGCCGTGTAGGAACGGGCAATCACCTTGCCATCTGAAAGGCGGAGTTGCAGATACCAGGCCACCTTTTCACCATCTTCCACCAAAGCGTCCAGGGTATAGGCCACCACCACAATATCGGCCCCTTCCGAGGCAACCACAGTAAAGCCCCTGGCCCGTAGAGTATTCTCAAAGGCAGAGGCAAAGCCGTTGCTGGCATCCTTTGCAGGCAGCACATGCACAGAGGTATGACCAGGGGCAAAGAGTTCAGCCAGAAAGTTTACCGCATCCGTTGCAATGGAAGAAACAGCCTGTTGCTCTGGCAGCGGGCCACAGTAGGAGTTCTTCAAACCAGGCTTGGCACAGCCCGTGGCCAGCAACAACACAAAACACACCAAGGGAAGAAAACGGCGCATTACTTACCCCCTCTGATAACTTCAACTTTTTCCTGTTCACCGCCTACGCCAATAACCAGGGCAATGCGTTCAAACAGCCCATCCACAACCATAGCCGAATCTTTGACCCGGTAGTTGACCAGCACTTCCTGCTTGCCCTTGCGTACCAGAAGAATGGGCATTTCCTCTGAAGCAGTTTTGGCTGGCAGCCGGATAAAGGTTTGCCTGCCATCATCGTACACGCGCTCAGGCTTCCAACTGGCTTTGCCTTTCACCTCGTAATTGAAGTTCAAAGCCGACAAATCGGTTGTCATGCCGTCAATGGTGGTGGAGTTCCATTCCTTTTCCTTGGCTTCTCTGGCCTGCTTGGTGGCCGTCTGCTGCTTCAGGGTTTCAGAATACAGAAAGCCCACATAGGGCGTGTGCCCGGTGCGCTGGGAAACAAGGCGTAAATGGTAGGCCCTTCTGTTGGTAGTGACCACAGCCGAGCTTTCAAGCCCTGCATCCACGGGCTTGATAAACAAATGGGATATGGCCCCGCCCCCGGAGCCGACAGATCCGGAATCCACCATCCAGCGGGCTGAATCGCCCACCACAATTTCATGGATTGTTTCACCGGGTTCAAGCTCCACGTCACAAACCTGCATGGGTGAAGCCACAATGGTGGGCAAGCTGGCCCCATGCACAAACACCACTTTGCCGCCGCCAGCCAGAACAGGCTCCACACTTTGACGCGACCAGCTGCCTGAAAGGTGCAAAGCCTGCTTTTCCTGATTGGTCAGGGGCACAACCTTGGGGCTGATATAGTCAATTTCAGGCAGAGAGGTTGGAGCCTTGCCAAGGCCCTGGCCATCCAAAGCAGGCGGGTAGCCTTCAGGAATGGAAGCAAAGGCGCTTGGCGCACACAAGAGCAGACAACACAGGGAGAGAGCGATTTTATTCATGGTAGACCTCATTGTTTTTCAAAAGAAGGAATGGTGTTTGGCTTCTGTGCCCCAACAACTTTGCCAGCAGAAAGGGAAGTGATGTACACGCCCCCAGGGTTGCGTAAAAGCACAGCGTCCACTGTTGGCGGGTTTATCTGAATGCTTACGGTTGCCTCATAGGTGTTGGAGTCCAGCAACACACCCGCATGGCTGCGCACCTGTTCCTGCCATTCCACCCGGTAGGAATCCTGGCTAACAGGCAGCGGTAAACCTTTTATTTCCACATGCACCAGCTTGCCTGTTTTGGCGATTTCATAAGGGTTATTGCTTTCATACCATTCACGCAGAACGCCTTTGGCACTGCCTGCCATGAAAAAGGAAAGCCGCTCAAGCATCTTTTTCTGGAGTTCCACATCAGCGGTTACCGTGCGCCAGTCTGTAATACAGGCTGCTATTTCTGCCTGAATAAGCCGTTGCGGGGTAGCGCTGGCTTTATCAGCACGGTTGATAACCGCATATTTGCCAAGGTTGTCTACCTCAATAATATACGGAACGGTTTTAACCTGGCCTGCCTGCATGACATTGCCAGTAATAGAAATACCCGTAAGAATAAGGCAGAAAAAAGCCACCATGCGCCACTGGGCTGCCCGGCTTATGTAAGAGCCGTACCGCTCCAGCCATTCTTCCCGCCCCTGCATGTAAGGGTTTGTGCCGGGTTTTTCCGGCTTTGCCTGAGATAATTGCATACATTCACCTGTTACTTGTCGTTTTGGTTCATCTTTGCACGCTCAAGGCGTTCCTGCATTTCAGAACGGGTTCTGGTACTGAGTGCTTTTTCCCCAGCTGTTTTGGCGTCCTGCCTGGCCCCCCACATGGCCTTGGCCATGCCTGCTGCCTTGCCAATTCCGCTTGAGCCTTCCATGCCAGCCACTTTGGCGGCGTCACGCATGTTCTGCATGGTGTTGCCGCTGGCAATGGCAGCGCCAAGCACAGCCCCGCCAACAGTAGCGGCAGCCGTCGTAAGGGCTCCCCCGCTGGAAACATGGGATCCATTGATAATGCCGGAACACACATCAGGAAGGGATTTCACCAGGGCAAGCAGCACCACAGAGGCACCGATAACCACAAAAATATCCTGCAATTCTGCGGTGGAGGTTGAAAAGCCATCAATGAAGGCAATGCCAATGCCCAACACAAGCTGCATGACAAACAGCTTGAAGGCCACGGCCAGCACATAGCGCATGGCGTTTACGGCATAATCTTTCAGGAAGGAGCTGCCCCCAAAGGCCACCAAGAGCAAAGCCGCAGCCATTGCCACCATTGCTTCGCATTTGATGAACACCACCTGGGCCGAAATAAGGGCAAAGCAGATGATAATAACCAGGGCAGCCATGAGCAGGGCCACGGAGTTGCCGGGAGACCACACAGAAAGCTTGTTCAGCACCAGCTTTACAAGCTGCATTCCTGTAAGAAAGGGCGATTCCGAAGAATAGCTGCCAGGGGCCAGCTCTTTGCCTATGGTGCCAAGGCCGTTTATCAGGTTCCATGACCATTCTTGATAGTAGTTGATAACAGCCATGAAAAAGCCTGCCATGAGAATGAGCATGACAAACTGCTTGAAAATGTCGGCTATCTGATCCCGGTTCAGGGCAGCTTTTATGCCCAGAAAGCATACTTCCAGAATGAGCAGCCAGCGGAATATGGAAAGCGCATACTTTTTGAGCGTGGGCTCCCAGGTGTGTGTTTTTTGATAGAATTCCTGCACAAGGGTTGAAACAAAGTCTTCGCCAGCGGCATGGGATTCATGAGCGCCCAGCATCGGGGCACCAAAGGCCAAGGCTACAACAACAAAGGGAAAATAGTTTCTTTGCATATGCCACCAGCCTAGAAGGGGTCGGGTTTGGCTTGGGCATTCCCAATGCGGTTGGTTTTGATGGTCTCCCGCCAGGCTTCTTCAGACATTTGGCTTTCTTTTTCGGCCTTCATCTGGCTTGCCAGTTGCGACTGCACTTGTGTGCCCATGAGTTCACGCAGCTGCCTGGCTTCCTGCACTTGCAGGGCCGAAAGCTGGTTGCCTGCCATAATGGCCTTTTGTTGGCCGTCCGGTGTGGCAAGCAAATTGTCCATATATTGCTGGAAGCGCTCCGGGTCTTGCTGCAAGTCGGCAAGCTGCTGGCCGGAAAGCTGAAAGGTTGCTTGTGCCGATTGATCCACAGAGGCTGCCCACTTATCCCACTCCTGGCGGTAGCGCTGGTTGGCGGCTTCCACCTGTTGGGGGCTGGCAGATGCCAGCAAGCCAAGCTGAGACTGTTCCGGGAAAAGGGAATTGTAGATTTCTCCCAGAGAAACAATGTCGCCGCGCTGGGTTTTTAAGGTACTTGAAAGCCCGGCAAGCCGGGTAAGGTTGCCCTTTAATTCGTTCACCAGGTTGGCAGGCAGCTGGGCCGTGTTTTGGAGCATGTTTTGATACTGTTCAATGTTCTGCTGCACCATTGTTATTTGCTGGCGGGTTTGTTCCACAGCTTCCTGATATTCCTTGAGCATGGTGGAAAGCTGATCCACATTGGTGACACGATCCAGCGCTTGCATGAGGTTGTTGCTACAGTTGGTACAGGCCACGGTAAGGGCATGGGCAGGAGAGGCGCACAAGGCACACATGGCCAAGGCAAGGAGATAATTTTTCATTGGAGTTCCTTGAGTATTTTGAAAATTGCTTACAGGGCAGCGCGTTCCCGCAGCCATTCCTCTTGCCAGTGTTCAGGGCCATATTGCTTGGCCAGTTCCCGAATACGGGCAATACTTTCCTTGTCTGAAGCACCAACAAAGACCAGAGCCTTGCTTTTTAAGGCAAGCTGCACCTTGCGCCGTCCATGAGGGCTTACAATGTAGTAATCCTGCTTTGGGGTGCTGTTCTTGATAATGCTGATTTGCTTGGGGTTGAGGCCCATGCCGAGGTACAGTTCATTCTGGCTGCTGTCTTCCGCGCTGGCATTGGGCAGGAAGACCTTTGTGGGGCATGACTCGGTAAGCACGTCCAGAATGCCGGAGTTGCGGGCATCGGAAAGGCTTTGGGTTGCCAGAATAACCGCGCAGTTGGCCTTGCGCATGACCTTCAGCCATTCGCGTATCTTGGCCCGGAATACCGGGTGCCCCAGCATGATCCATGCTTCATCCAGCACAAGAATGGTTGGTGAGCCGTCCAGCGATTTTTCAATGCGCCGGAACAGATAGGTCAGTACCGGAACAAGATTTTTGTCTCCAAGGTTCATCAGCTCTTCAATTTCAAACACCATGAAGTGGGAAAGGTTCAGGCTGTCAGTGTCTGCATCCAGCAAGCGCCCCATAGCCCCCTGCACCGTGTAGTGCTGTATGGCTTCCTTGATTTCCCGGTCTTGCACCACATGATAAAAGCTGGTGAGGGAACGAAGGTGCGGCGGGTTGCCTGCCAGGGTGTTCATGGCTGTATGAATGGCGTTGCGGTGAACGGGCATGACAGTAAAGCCTTGCAACTCCATAAGAGAAGCAATCCATTCTTCAGCCCAGGCGCATTCATCCTCTGAATCAATGTGTCGCAGCGGAGCAAATGCAAGCTGTTCTGCATTGCCAATGGTAAAGTGGTCTCCCCCGGCACCGAAGCACAGGGGAAACAAGCTCATGCCTTTGTCAAAGGCAAAAATACGGGCTTTGGGGTAACAACGAAATTGGGCCGCAAGAAAGGCCAGCAAAGTAGACTTGCCCGCCCCGGTAGGCCCGAAAATGAGCGTATGCCCAAGGTCTCCTGCATGAATGTTGAACCAGAACGGCGTGGAGTTATCCGTCATCAGCACCGCAAGGGGCCTTGAGTTGGGTGGATAGAACGGGCACGGGCAGACTGCCGAGCCCGTCCATACAGAGGAAAGCGGCAGCAGGTCTGCCAAATTGAGGGTGTTCACCATTGGCCGCCGCAAGTTGGCGTAGCTGTTGCCAGGGTGGGTGGCCAGCCAGGCCTCCAGGGCGTTTATGGATTCAATGCGGCAGCCAAAGCCCAAGGTTTGCACCGTGCGGCGCAGGTCTCGTGCCCAGTCTTGCAGGCGTTCTGCATCTTCATGCAGCAGCACAATGCAGGAGGTCAGATACCCCGCCCCCACATAGCCCCCTTGCACTTCGGTCAGGGCTGTTTCTGCATCTTCTGCCATGAGCAAGGCATCCCGGTTGGCACGGGCACCGGGATTGTTAAAGAACTGATCCAGAAAGCGGTACACCTGTTGCCGCCAGCCTTTGCGGTAGGAATTGATTTCCTTGGCCGCATCGTACTGGTCAAGGCAGATGAAGCGGCTGGAAAACCTGTATTCCAGGGGCAAGGCGTCCAAGTCTCGCAGCATGGCCGGGTAGGACTCTTGCGGCAAACCATCCAGAGAAATAACCGCCAGATGGCGGTTCCCAAGTTGTGGAGCAATGCCGCCAATAAGGGTTTCCCCTCCGAGCAGAGCATCCAGATACATGGGCGTTGCCGGAAGCCGCACAGGCTGCAACGTGCCTGTGGTGCAATGCTGCAAGTGAGAAAGGAGGTCAGACTGTTGCCAGTCAAAGCCGTCCGGGTCTGTAATGGTGTATTCTTCCAGGCGCTCCATGTGAAGCATACTGGAAAAAGCGTCTTCAAGCTCTGCCAGAACACTTTGAAAGTACACGATGGCCTTTTCCAGTCCGGCAGTGGAAGTGGTGTTGCCCTGGCTGTTGCCCGCTGCCCGCGCAGCCAGCTTGGCGGCCTGATAGTTGGGCTTGTAGGTAACAACCAGAATGGTATTGGTGCTGAAGCACCTGTTGCCGCTGAAGTGCTTGCGCCGTTCATCGTCAATGAGCCGGGTAACAGGATCAGGGAAATGCCCTTGCTCTGGTGCCGGGTACGCCTTGTGAGAACTGCGGAGTGCGTCCATATGCAGCATCCAGCCGCTGCCCAGCAACTTGATAGCGTTATTGAAACGGCTGGAAACCATAGCCAGTTCGTCTTCTGTGGAACTGGCTGTATCCTGCCCCCGAATTTCCCAGCCCGCCAGCAAAGAGCCGTCTTTGTTTAGCACAATGCCAGGGGCAATAAGCGCGGCATAAGGCAAAAGGTCTGGCAAGCCTTTGGCTTTGGTGCGGTAATCAATGAGGTTCAGCATTTGAAGCCTCCAGCGATACGCCAGCGGGTTGTTCTTGCCGGATAAAACTCCTGTTGTTTGATATGCCGCAACCAAACCTTGCTGAGTATGGGGTCTGCCTTGGCCATGCGCCGCAAGACAAAGACTGAGGCAATCCAGAAAAGAATGCCGGAGACAATGGAAACCGCTGTCAGGCCTCCAATGCCCACAAGCAGGGCAATAAGGGCGCTGGTCATAACCAGTTCCCGTTCTGCCCCAAGCACATGGGCATGGCGGTGCAGCGATTGATGGATGGGGAGATAGCGTCTCATATTGCCCCCTAAATCACTGCGCCAGAGAAGGAAAAGACGCTGTTGACGATGCTGGCGGCAAAGGCAATGAAGGAAATACCGAACACCACAGACAAGAGCAGCTTGAAGCCCCCGCTGATGTCGTCTTTGTTCATAATAAAGATGACACCGCACAGGGCCATTGCCACAATGCTGATCCACTTGCCCGCAGGCCCGGTAATGGTGTTCACCACCTTTTCCAGGGGGCTTGAAAATTCTGTGATGCCACCGGAAGCGGCAGCAATATCGGGAAGGCAAAGGCTGAGGCTCAAAAGAGCAAGGCACATGAGCGCGGCGTTCTTGCCGGGCCATGCAGATGGGGAAGCGTTACCGCTGTGTGGGAGGTGTTTTGCGCTCATGACTATCTCCGTAGAGGCCGTCATGCGGCGCGGGGTTGGGGCTGTCAGCCCTCAGGTGTAAACGGGTTTTGCAGCGTGGGCACTGAAGCTCTATATCTCCTGCTTCAATGTTGCCTCGTGCCAGCAACTTGTTACAATCCCGGCAACGAATGTCCGGTGGGTTCTTCACGTCTGCTTTCATGGCGTCTGCTAATCCTTATGCAGCCTTGATGGTGTAAAGGGTTTCTGTTTCATAGCGTTCCTCCTTGGGGTTATATCCATTCACTTGCACAATGCTGGAAATCTGGCGGCGGTTGTCTGGGGTTTTCTCCATGTAAACAGCCAGGTCTACGGCGCGGCCAATAAGCTTCTGCTTGGGGCCAAGCCCGGCTTCTTCCACCAGCTCTTCCAGGCGAGGCAAGGCTTCTTCTGCACTGTCTGCATGGAAGGTGCTTACCCCGCCAGGGTGCCCGGTGTTCCACAGCTTGAGCATTTCAAGAGCAGCGGCGTCTCGTACTTCCCCCACCAGAATTCTTTTGGGAGCGTAGCGCATACTTACCTTGGCCAGGGTACGCATATCCACATTGGCCAGAACAGAAGTGCGCAGGAAAACGGTGTTGGGACTTTGGGATTGCAGCTCCGCCGTATCTTCCAGAATAATCAGACGATGCGAAGGCGTAAGACGCGAAATAGCTTCTATCACCGCATTCACAAAGGTTGTTTTGCCTGAAGAGGTGCCTCCCACCACCACAATATTCTTGCGGCCAAGCACGGCAGATTCAATAATGCCTACCGCTTCCAGGGCAATGGAGCCAGAATCCATATAGCCTTCAAGGGTGAATACCTTGCAGGCCTTTTTACGCAGTGAAAACGAAGGGCCAGGCCCGACAATGGGCGGAAACGTCCCTTCAAAGCGGGAGCCATCCAAAGGGAATTCCCCTTCAATGATAGGGCTTCGCTCGTTCACCGTAAGATTCAGGCCGCTGGCCACTTGGGAGAGAATGAGCCTGCTTTGCAGCAGGGGGATGGTGCCTATTCGTTCATGGTCTTGGCCATAGCGTTCAATCCAGAGCGAAGTGTCCGGGTTGAGCATAATCTCTATCACTTCCGGGTCTTCCAAGGCGTTCATAAGCACTGGGCCACAGGAATGGCGCAGGCCTTCTAGAAGGCGCGGGTCTTCACATGGGCGAAAAAGCATTAGCGCAGCCCCCGTAAAACAAACACAACCACATTCAACAAGGCAGAGGTGGCCACAATGGCAACAAGCCAAATGAGGCTGGATTGAAACAGTTGCAGCCTGGCTGTGTGTTCCGCAAAGGTTGTTCTCATGCCTTCCACAGACGCCGAAGACAGCTTTTCCGCTAGTTGGGCAACAGCTTCCTGAACTCCGGAAACATAGGAATCTGTTTTTTCTGCCATGATACGGCCAAGGGCCTGCCTGTGCTTGCCATGCAGTGTTTCAATTTCTGCAAGGTAGACATTGAGAATGGTGGCAACGATAAGGGTTGCGTCATCTTTGGGCAGCATTTCGCCATGCACCTGTGAGATGACAGAACGCAGTTGCTCCAGTGAAAGGCCCGCACCAAGAGTTGGCCCTAACTGGGTTTCCAAAGGGGTTGGCCCGTCCTTGGCTTTTTCTTTCTCTGATGGGCTTTGTTCAATAATATCTTGCGACATAGCTACCACCTATACCAATGACGCTTTGGTAACAATTTCCAGCAATTCACTGCGGTATCGCTGCAAACGTGAACTAACAACAATGGACTGGCTGGACTTGATAGCTGTTTCCAAACTTTGGCGCTTGGCAAACACTGTTTCCAGGTCTTTCCCAATGGTGGCTTTGTTGCCCTGAGGAAGAGTAACTATGGCGTGGAATTGATCGGAAAACTCTTGATACACCTTGAATTCTTCAAATGAACGGCCCTCCAGAGCAATGTCACCAAAGTAAGGATTAAGCCAAACAACAATGGGAGCTGTGGGAAAACCCAAGGCAAGGGAACGCAAGCCTAATACCGTATCTCCAATGGCTTGCCCCCCGGTAATAACTGTATGCAAAAAGATGGAATGCCCGGCTTCTTCCAACAGGCCAAGAATATTATTTTCTTTCAGGTAGCTATTGAGAGCCAGAAAAGAAGAAGCTCCATTATCTACAATAGCATGGGTTTCAGGCGGTTGCGCCATGATAAGGTCTATCAGGGTATCGAACTGGCGAGGGTCAATATCTCCATTTTTGAGAATATCAAGGCACTTTATGTTGAACTCCTTAAAACCACTCAACGTGGAATTTACCGGGTCAGTATCAAAGCCTATGACGTTTTTCTGAAGCAGTTCCAGGCATTGGAACAAAATAGCCGCTATCATGGACTTGCCCACGCCCCCCTTGCCTTGCTGAATAAAATGCACTGTAGCCATTTTCATTTCTCCTCTGTGGTTATATTCCGTCTTCCAAACTCATTTTGCGCGGATCAGGGAACGAGGCCTGAGACACAGTGATCTTTTTCGGGCCAGGAGTCTGCTTGGGTGCAGCAGGTTGAGAAACTGGTAAAGCCAAAGAAACTGGCGGAGGAGCAACCGCAGCTTCTTTGGTTTGTGTTAATTTCTGTTCGTGGAGCTTGAATCTTTGTATTGTCTGGCAAAAGGTGACATAAGCCATTGTGATTCGACCTTCTTGTTTGAGGCGCTCAAAAATCAAGATTTTTGAAAAACCTTGGGACAGAGACAATTCAACATCTTGCTTGCAGGGCAGATACTCTACCAGGGCCATCGTTTTGCGTAGCCGCTCACCCTTGCCCATGCGTTTCAGCCCGTTGAATTTCTAGCAATTTTGTATTGAGTAGGACTTCAATACGCAGCGGCAATGCTTCGCCCCGCTCAATTTTTCTTCTGATTTTCCTGTAGTTTCTCGTAGAATATCCAAGCATTTCCGCGACTTTCTCATGCGACCCTAGATGGAGAAGGAGCTGATTCACCGTGCTAGACATAGGATTACTCCCTTTTATTGAAGAACAGAATTTCTTTGACTATATATATGAATATTCTTGTGGACAAGGTCTTAAATTCCGGGTAATGCATTTTTTATGTGCTGATGATTTGTAAGGAGCTATTATGAACAATGATGATTTTGCCCAGCAGTTAGAACGGGCATTTGTGGAGCTTGTAGCCGAAAGAGCCGAGCGGAAGGGCTTCAAAAAAGGCGAGTTTGCTTCAAAGGTATGGCCGGGAATTAACCCGAACACCGCTGCAACTCGCTGGAATTCTGTACGGATCAAGGCTTCTCACACAGGAAAACCACAAAGCGTTCCCATTGCCGATGCCCAGCGCATGGCAGACGTGCTTGGGGAAAATTTGGGATACCTTTTGGCTGTAGCAACTGAAAAGGCCAAGGCGCAGTAGTGTGCCTTGGCAATATATAGAAATAGGCAAGGAGTGGTCTATGGAGAGGCAAGAGAGTGGGAATCTTCAGGAGTATGAGGCAAAAGCTGAAGAGCTTATTACGCTCACGCTTGGCGTGTGTGAGCAGAGAATGCAAACCTGTGAAGAGCAAGGAGAAGTGCTTTCCTCGGCAGCCATGAGCGTTCGTGAATCTGTTAAAACCTTTCTGGCAGTTACTCGACTACCTCATGGCGCAAAAGAAATAGCAAAATAGAGGGTCTATTTTTTTATCCAGCAACACAAGAAATTCTTGTGAAAGGTGTAAGCGATTCTTTTCCTTCAAGCTGGCGAACCTACTAAAAGGAAATAGGAAAACAGGGAGCTAGGGAACCATGACAAAAGATGATTTGCCACCTACTGAGGAGCATCAGTTAAATCATTACTTAGCAATTGAACAGGCAAAAGCCAAAAGCCAGGCGGAGCTTTCTGTAAAGTTGAATACCGTATTGTCACGGATGGACTCCATGCAGGAAACCTTTGAGCGTACTTTTGGCCCTCTGGTCGCTTCAATGCAGGAAATTGAGGAGCTAAAGCGAAAAGTAAACCTTACGCCGGAAGAAGTAGAGCGGGTGTATGGGCTGAATGCGGCAACCTTGGCCAACAAGCGGGGGAAAGGGCAAGGGCCACGCTACGTTAAAGATGGAGGAAAAATACTGTACCCCCAGAAAGAGGTGCAAAAATACCTTCAGGACAGGGAAATTTTGACGGCAAGCGATTAGCCTAAGATGCAGCCTTGCCGTCCAGGCTTGCAACCCAATCAAGAACTGCCTGGGGCACAGCTTCTGATGTTTTGCCTGCAAGGCTGGTAAGAATAGCTGAAAGTTGTTCAGCTGCATTGTCTTGCCTGATGAGTTGTTGTGATTCTGTTTCCGGGCACAAGTGAGCATACCTTTCTGTCATGGCGGTGGTCTTATGCCCAACAAGTCGAGCAATCTTGAAAAGAGGCGTACCTTTTTGTGCTTCCCACGAGCAATAGGTGTGGCGCAGGGAGTGGAATACAACCTTATCAAGGGGTGCAACTTTCTTGTGGTTCAGGCCGCATTCTACGGCAGCACGCTTGAAGGTGGCAGTCGCACCGGGGAGTATGAGGGTTCCTTCTTTGGAAGGGAAAACCAGGTCAGACGAGCGATTGTCCATGCACTCTTTGACGATTCCCCGAATCGCTTTTGTAATGGGGTACGTTTTGAACTTGCTGCTGTTTCTGCGCCTATAAGTGATTATTCCATTCTCCAGGTCAATGCAGCCAAGGTGAACATAGTATACATCAGAAATGCACAAGCCTGTTTCACGAGCAATGAGGTCTGCGGTTGTTTCATCTATTGCCTTCTTGGGAAAGGCAACAATGCTGTTCCGTGTATTCAGGGCTTCTTCAAAAGCTCGAAACGCAGCCTCGTTGATAGTAATAGTGCGCCGCCCGGTTTTTCCTTTTATTTGCCAAACCCTGTTACCCATATGCAAATCATGAATGGTTGTGCCGACAATCTCACCCAGCCTGGCCCCCGTATTCAAAGATATGGTGGCAATAAGAAACCATTGCCTGCTTCTGGCATTCAAGGTTGTCAGCAGCTTTTCTGCCTCTTCCTGGCTCAAAAAGCGTGTTCTGGCATTGTCTACCTTGGGCATTTGTACCTGTTCAAAGGGTGCATCTCCCTTGAACTTTCCCCACTTCTTCAGCTTGTTGTATACGTTGCGCATATCGCCCAGGATATGCCGAACCGAAGCAGCGGCAAGGCCATTGCGCAAAAGCTCAGTCTTGTACTCTTCCAGTTCGAGAGGGGTAATTTGAGTGATGTACCGCTTGCCAAAGCGGGGGCCGATATGGTTCTTGTAGCGTGTCTCTATATCAAAGCCATTATCTTTAAGGTTGGGAAACCAAACTTCTTTGAAAAGGGCATACCCTTCTTCATAGGTCAGCCCCTTTGCTTGACGTGCTGGAGTTGGAGCTTCTCCATTCCTGCGCTGAGTAAGGAACTCAGAAAGCTTTTCAGCTGCAAAGGCAGCAGTTATTTTTTCACTGCGCCAGCCAACTTTGACATTCTTTTTAACCCACTTGGTTTTCCCCGACTCGGCTCCGGGAACCTGCTCATTATAGGAATAATAAAAACACATATCCGGCTTGCCATCATAGCGTTTTTTTTCGCTAACGTAATAGTACACATTTGGGTACTTTGTCTTGGTCATGCCTTTCATTTATGCCCTCATTTTTTCCACCAAATTTCCACCATGAAACTGATTTTTCCACCATATTTCCACCATAGAGCGGGAAAAACAGTTGCTTCCTGTGAAAGCAATATGCCAATAAAGTTCAATAATAGCAAGGAAAATGAGGAAGAATTAACTCTGGTGAAATCCTGTGATATGCTTATTTTCGGATTCGTAATCAGTAGGTCCACGGTTCAAATCCGCGTGCTGGCTCCAGAGAAATCAAGGGGTTACATCAAAAGATGTAACCCCTTTCTCGTGACTGTCCGCAAAACTGTCCGCACGGCCTTTTTACGGCTAGGAAATTTTGCTCCCCTTTTGGAAAAATACAGCAACATACGGACACACAAGGCTTTCCCTCGTTGCCGGTTTTTCTTCTTCCCTTCGTTGCTCCCGCAATACGCTACAATCCACGGCATGTTCAGCCAACGCCCCCTCTAAAAAATAAAGGCCAGCAGCAAGAAAGAAGGGCCGGATTGCACCCCTTCTGAGATGGCATAAAGCACACCCCCAAAAGGCCGCAGGTTTGGTGTGGGTGAGCGCGTTCTTTCCCGGCGCTGGCCTTCGAGCGAAAAGAAAGGGCATGGTATCGTCCCATGCCCTTCATCCCCTCCGGAGGCGTTACGCTGCCCGTTCTTCCGTCAGGCGTTCGACCGTGCGCCGTGCGTACTCTTCCGAAAGTTCAATGTTGATGCTCTTCCGTCCCGTTTGGCTTGCCGCAAGAGCAGTCGTCCCGCCCCCCGCAAAGGGGTCTAAAACTGTCCCTCCCTCCGGCGTGATTTCCAGCAGCTCCCGCACCAAGCCGATCGGCTTACTCGTCAGGTGGTTTTTCTTCTTGTGGTCAACCGTGTACTGGTAGATTCCGGGCAAGCATTTCCGCGTGTGCCGGTGCAGTTTTCCCTTACAGCCGTAGATCACAAACTCGCTGTCCCTGCGGAACTCCCCGACCATCGGCCTCCCGCTGCCCTTGTGCCAGACGACGATGCCACGCCACAGCCAGCCCGCCGACTGCACAGCGTCGGTCATTGCGGGCAACTGCCTCCAGTCCGTGAACAACAACAGCGGACTTCCCTCCCGCGCCGTCCTCCAGCATTCCGTGAGCCATAGCGTAGACCAGAACGTAAACGCCCGCTGATCCCTGTTGTCCCCCAGCATCGGCGGGTAGGTCTTTACCGTCCTTGTGTGCTGATACTTGACGCGGGGATCGGCTTGCCGGGCGGAGAGGGTCATTCCTCCGGAGGAGTACGGCGGGTCCGTCAGCACGGCGTCAACCGAGTCGTCCTGAAGGTTCCGCAAGATGCCGAGGGCGTCCCCCCGGAAAAGGGTTGTCGCGGCATCCTGAAAAAAAGGCTTCATGGTCCCTCCCCTGCGGGCGATCATGTCGCTCTAGGTTGGGACTCGCGGCCCTCACAATGTTGTCGGCATGACAACGCGGGCACCGGATTTCAAGCTCCACGACCTCGCCACGGCAAAGGAGCTTTCCGCAATGCCCGCATCGGATTCCTTTTTTAAAGGATGGTCTTTCATTATTTCTTTTGTAGTGTAGCATATCCTATCCACTAAAAAACTGATAATCAATTCTCAACGGGTTGTATTTTGACAATCTGTGAAATAGGAACTAAAGGTTTATCACTATCGATATAAATAAAATCACCTAGTCGTAGGCATTTATTTAATCTTATTTTTTCTCCAACACTTGTAATTATAACATATTCTTTATCTATTTTGGTATAATCTTTTCTAACTACATAAGAATACATAATAGAAATAAATATAGTTGTAAAAAATATTAAAACAATAAACCTATAAAAACAATCTATACACTTTATTATATATAAAAAACATACACATAGTATATACATAAATAAAAAACATGTTACCATATGTCCCCAAAAGTATACCATAGAAATACAAATACATATACCTAAACATATAATATATTTACGATAACTAAAATATAGTTTATAAAGCTCTTTTTTAAACTTTACAATTACATAATGTATTACTATAGATATGAAAAAACTCAACAAAAAAAATATCAGAAAATATTATATAGATTTTTCTGTAAAAAATTCTATATTTAAAAAATCCGATACATAATTAGGGAGCATACTTTTATTTGTTATACCAAAAAAATAAGATACAATAAGAAATTGAAAAGAAAGAAGTACAAAAAAACACGATATCTCATTTCCAGAAATAGAAAATGCAGCACTTTCTTTATCGTTACTGTTGCTTTGATTCATATATTACTCCTCAATCATGGATATAATGATTTTTATATCATATAGTAACCTCCTGCAATATACTCCTATGCATTTCTGCACCTTTCCTGTGCCTTGATACCACTTCCCCCTGCGTAATGGTTCCCGCATCCGGGTGGTCATGGCTGGCGAGCACGTCCAGAGCCGCCAGCACTTCATCACAGAAGCCCAGAAACTCCCCGAAAACGGACGTCCCGCCGGACTCTTTCCCCGCCTTGAAACCAATGGTCGAGCCTGAGTTGATCGTCACCTGCGCCGCCGTGATGGTTTTCGCGCCGCCGATCGTCTCCGTGCTCTCTCCGGACACGTCCGTCTTTTCGTCCCCGGTGATGGCGCTGGACTTTCCCTTGCCGATCGTTTCCGCGACACTTCCCGCGACGTTCGCCGTGCGCTTCCCTCCCACATCTTCGGAAAAATCCCCGCCCGTGGTGTCCGTGCGCGTCTTTCCCGTGGTGGTCGTCATATGCGCCCCGGCTGTCGTGTTGATGTTGCCGAGGGACGCCAGATCAGTCCGCGCCCCGCCGATGAGCGTCAGGTTCATGGCTTCGACCTGTTTATTCCCGCCCACGGCCTCGACGGAATGCTCCCGCACTGTCCGGGTTTCCGTTCCGATAACGGCGGTCGACTCCTGAGCGGACACAATGCGCTCCCGGCTTTCGTCTTTGATACGGGCCTCCGTTTTCCGGCTCCAGTTCCCGTCCGCGTCCGCACGCTGGAAGGTAGTAGGCGTGCTCTGCCAGAGCTGTTCGCCCTGCGCGACGGCGGGCAGGGATACCCCGAACGGATAGACCTGCCGGATGATCGGATGGTCGGGCCGTCCGTAGGCGAAGCCCACCACGACCTGAGCACCGGGTTCCGGAAAGCTGAACAGCCCCTTTTCCTGCCCGGCCCCGCTCTGCACTGGCAGGGGAACAGCGGTATAGACTGGAAAAGCCGGATCAGGTTCGCCATCCGGGGTCAAAATCTGAATGTCCACGGCAAAACGCGGGCGGAACCGCTCCGATGCGGCCCCCTCCCCCGGAGCGTCCGCCACGGCGACAACCCGCGCATAGCGATCGAGGTGCAGTCCGGCCCCCAGTTCAGGAAACAGCGCAATCATGGCCCGCTTGATGGCCTGTTTCATGCGGCCTCCCGCGTCTTGAGGGTCATTTGATGCCCGGACAGATGAACCAGCGTCACCCGTTCGCCGTTGAGCACGACGCCGGGCCGCATGGCGGGCATGGGCGGACAGCTTTTCCCGCCGTCCGCCGTCACGTTCCGGAACACGTTTCGGGGAAGCTCGACGGGGCGCGAGGGCCAGCGCGAGTCCTCCCAGCTTCCAAGCCAGACGGAGCCGTCCCCGGTCGCCTGCCAGATGTAGTCCGAAATCTGGAATGCCCCGCCGATGTTCGCCAGTCCTTCAAGCCCTGTCCCCAGCATGTTGAAAGCCGGAATCTTTGTATCCATGTAGGGCCTTTCGGGAAAGAGGAACCGCAAGCCCGTGGCGTTCGCGTACTCCGTCAGAACGTCACGTAGGGTCGGGTGACGCAGGGCAAGGGGGATCGCCTTGTCCATACGTGCGGACATTTCGCGGCACATGAGCCGGGCCTGCGTATCGTCAACAGGCAGGTACCGCTCGACGAACCCGGCAAAAAACAGCGTGTCCGCATCGTCGACGCCGTATCCCATCGTAAACAGAACTTCCCCTGAAACAGGTTCGGACGTCGCAACCTGAAAGACAGCCCGTCCCGGCGCAGACAACTCCAGCCGGACGTCTTCACTGACAAGGGGCAGGCTGCCTGTAGGTGTGAGGAGCCTTTTGCGGATTTTCATTCATAGTCCCCGATGGCGTCGTTCGCCTTTTTGAGCAGCTTGTAAACCCAGCCCATTTCCTTCTCGGCCTGCTCCACCGGCGCGATAGCCCCTTCCCCGGCTGCCGGCGACGATGACGCCGCCGTAAGCGGTTTATCCGCCTTCCGCGCTTCCGCCCGCTCCGGGACGGACTTGTGTTCAGCCAAAGTAAAAGACACGTTCCAGCACCGCCTCCCCTCCTGTTCGTCCCAGCTCACCCGGTCAGCAAAGATCACCTGCCTGATTCCGGCGGCGTTCGCCGTGGTGTTGGTGATTGTGTAGACCTTTCCGGACTCGCCGGAACCCTTGGCCTCTGAAATACGGATAAGCTCCCGCAAGTCAGCTTCGTCCTGATAGCGGATCTGCGTCGTAACGGTCAGGGTCTTGCCTTTGGTGCCCTTGTCGGCTTTCGTCGTCGAGCTGGTTTCACCGGACGCATCGACCTTCTTGAGCTGAAAAGCTCCGGAAACGCGCAAGCCGAAACCGGGCACGGTGTAATCGTCCAGTCTCAGGAACATCATGGGCAGGAAAACCTCCTTGAAAAAATCGAGCTGGGGCGCGGGCCCAAACCAGATCAACGCGGCTGTCGCCTTGTTCGCGGGGGATGCGGGCGGCGTCACGAGGCGCAGATCACGGCCTATTTCGTCCAGCGTCCCCGTCAGATAGCTTCCGAACCAGCTTGCGCCGGTGCCCTGTATCGTGTCTTGCAGGTCTTTGACTTGCTGCAGCACGCCGTCGAGCCGGGCCTGCATCCGTTCCCCCGCCTGTTTCAGCACCTCAAGCGGAGAAAGGGCCGCCGCCTTCACGCTTTCGATCTGCGCCAAGAGCGCACCGGCGGTCTTCGTCGTCCCCGCCCCCTTGCCGGACGTCCCCGGCGTCGAGGGGAACCAGCCGGGATAGACCGGCGCGGTCGGGATGACGAACTTGTCCAGCTCCAGCGTCATAAGCGACTTCGCCCGCCGTGCTGCCTGTTCGACATCCGGAAGGGGGAAGACCTGAGAAAAGGAACGGAGGGATTCGGAAAACGAGGCCAAATCCGGGCACGAAAACAGGAGCACAACGGCGGCATTTCCATCAAGCATCCCGGATGATGCCGCACACCGTTCCCCCAGAGCCGCCAGCGCCTTTTCCGGGGTGAGCCATGCGTAATCCCCGGCCCGTTCCCCGATGCCCTGTTGCCACGGATGCACGCACAGAGCCTGAACCTGTCCAGCCATCATGCCCTTGAACTTGTCCCGCAGGCTGTCCGCCATGCCCGCGAGTTCCGCCGCGTCCGGGATATTGTTCGGAACCTTCCCGGCAAGCGAGAGGACAGACTCCGCGCCCGACCGCATATCCGAAAGCGCCCCCTGCACCGCCGGGGTAAGGCTGTCCGCCAGTTCGGAGATCGACGCGGACGGCGCGAACGCTACGCCGTTCCAGAAATCGAAATTCGTGGGCATGGTCCTCCCCTGCTACTGTTTTTGAATCAGACACAACGCATAATACGGGTTCATGACGCTGATCGCCTTTGTGGTAATCGTGTGGCTGTGCCCGGAGTCGGTGAGCACATGACCATGCGCCGCTGTCGTGACCGTGTGCGTATGCCCCGGATCGGTTACACCGTGTCCGTGCTGTCCTCCGCTTGCCGAGTGTGTATGGCCCGGATCGGAAACGCCGTGGCCGTGCCCCTGTGAAGACCCATTGGCACCAACCAAGTATTGCCCGTCATTGCCAGTAGATACCCATCCCCGCTCTCTGACGTCTTCCTGATAACGACCGACAAGGCCAGTATGCACGTTCTGGCAGTATCCCTGCCGGGTCGTATTCGTAACGCCCCATACGGAATGGGGATGGCTCGGCATGGTATTTGTAGTCAGCGTTGTATTCTGAACCGTCACGCCCGCTTTTGCCGAACCTGTTGTGACGGAAATGGATGCGTTCTGGATACTGATCCCGGTCTTGGCGCTTCCAGCCGTCCCGCTGGGGCTGGCATTGGCAAGGCTGATCCCGGTCTTCGCCGTCCCCGCCGTCACTTCCGGCGTTACAGAAGCAGCGCCGCCCGTAGCGCCCGGAGAGTATTTTTCACCCGCGCCGATGATAAACCGATCCCGCAGATTCGGGGTGCCATTCGTTCCGTCGCACAAGAACCAGCCTTTAGGGATATTGTCAGTCGTGCCGCTCCACATCAGGATGACGCCGGAAGGCACCAGAAAGCCGGACATTTCAACAAGCCGCGTCTTGATCTCATTGATCCAGCGTACAGTCTGGGGGAACGCCATTACAGCACCCCCAAAAGTTCGCAACTAAAGGTCTCTCTCTCTCTCTCTCTCTCTCTCTCTCTCTCTCTCTCTCTCTCT
>OGXB01000219.1_pt1 | contig 47090 bp, 41 predicted proteins | sample 1576161 | NCBI WGS metagenome assembly OGXB01 (sample SAMEA3541474, study PRJEB24748) | human gut metagenome | biome: human gut; feature: human-associated habitat; material: faeces | place: China | collected 2012
TCGTAAGTCATGATTTAATTATCACACACAAATGAAAGGCATACATCGAATTGCAAGCAGGCATGCATCGATGATACCTTTTTACCATTTAATCATGAAATTTATACAGACGATGGATTTTACATAAATTTTACATAAAACCATCGTCTGTTTTACATTACTAATGTATAATCGAAAGTAAAGAACAGGTAAATTTTTTACATAAGATTTTTGAAATGGAGAAAGCAATGGCACTTATTTATATTGTAGAGGACGACGAGAGCATACGTGAGATAGAGACAATTGCTCTGAAAAACAGTAATTACATCGTCAGTGCATTTGAAAACGCAAAGGAATTTTACAAGAAGCTGGATGAGCTTGTACCGGATCTTATACTGCTTGATGTGATGCTTCCGGATGAGAGTGGCTACGATATTGTCAGAAAGCTCAGAAAACGTCCGGCCACACAGGAAATCCCTATTATAATGGTCACAGCCAAGACCACAGAGATGGATATGATAAAAGGTCTCGATGGAGGCGCAGATGATTACATTAAAAAGCCTTTCTCGATCATGGAGCTCATCACCAGAGTGAAGGCGCTGCTCAGGAGGACAGCGAAGGAGGAGCCGAAGCTTTTAAAGCTGGATGATCTGGTGATTGACCATGAGCGCCATGTGGTTACAGTGAACAATGAGCCGGTTGACCTGACATACAAGGAGTACGAGCTTTTAAGACTTCTGATGGGCAGTCAGGGCATAGTCATGACCAGGGAGGTCATCATGAGAAGCGTCTGGGATACGGACTTTGAGGGCGAGACACGTACAGTGGACATGCACATAAAGACACTCCGCCACAAGCTGGGCGACTATGGCAGCAGGATAAAGACAGTCAGAAATGTGGGCTATGTTATAGAATAATAGCTGTTTATTATGATTTCTGATATACACAAGCGGAGCGTACAGCATGAAAAAGAAGATTAACTATTATCTGGTAGCTACAGCACTTTTTGTTGCAATTGCCACAATGATTTCCATGACAGTAATCAACTATTACCTCTTCCAGAAGCAGGTAAAGGAAGACTTACAGGTCATGGCAGAGACAATAGAAAGCACCGGAATACTAAAACAGGATATAAATGAAATACCGCAGATAGACGTGGAGGGTATTCGTGTCACCTGGATTGACAAGGATGGCACAGTGCTGTATGACAATCAAAATGATGTGACAAGCCTCGGAAACCATGGCGACAGACCGGAAGTTGAATCTGCATTTGATAAAGGCGAGGGAGACAGCGTGAGAACCTCAGCCACCATGAACAGCAATACCTTCTATCACGCCATAAGGCTCGACGATGGAACGGTACTGCGTGTCTCTATTGCGGCGAGAAGTATCTGGAACATGTTTGCAAGCAATATACCGGCCATGCTTATAGTGACGGTTATCATAGCCGGAATATGTGTGGTTCTCGCAAAGAGCCTGACCAGAAAGCTCATGAAGCCAATCGAGACACTCGCAGGCAACCTGGAGCAGGCCTCTGTCATCCAGAAAAAGACCGAGTACAAGGAGCTTGTTCCTTTCATGAACGCGATAAGGATACAGCATGAGGGAGTGCTTGCCGCGGCAAAGAGCAGACAGGATTTTACAGCCAATGTGTCACACGAGCTAAAGACTCCGCTCACAGCCATCTCCGGCTACGCAGAGCTCATAGAAAACGGCATGGTCGAAAAGGAGCAGCAGATTCATTTTGCAATTGAAATCAGAAGAAATGCACAGCGCCTGCTTTCCTTAATCAATGATATCATAAAGCTCTCGGAGCTTGATTCCAGTGAGGCACAGCAGGGCTTTGAACAGCTTAATCTGTACGGTCTGGTCAAGGACTGCATGGAAAATCTACAGGTGAACGCCAAGCAGAGAAACGTAGCACTCAATTTTGACGGTACAGACTGTATGGTGCGGGGCAACAGGCAGCTTCTCACGGAGCTCGTTGAGAATCTCTGCCAGAATGCTATCCGCTACAACAATGAGGGCGGCACCGTAAATGTGACGGTACACAAGCTCGGTGGCAAGACAGTTTTCACGGTCGAGGACAACGGCATAGGCATCCCAAAGGACCAGCAGGAGCGGGTCTTTGAGCGCTTCTACAGAGTGGACAAGAGCCGCTCGAAGGAGACCGGCGGCACAGGGCTGGGGCTTGCGATAGTAAAGCATATAGTGGAGCTGCATGATGCAGGGCTTACGCTCGACAGCGAGGTGGGGCGTGGCACAACAATAAAGGTGGAGTTTTAGCTCCGCCTTTTTACGTCTCCTGCGCCATACCGGGCACACAAGCTCTTGCAAAATCGAGGCGCAGTGTTTATAATAATTTGTTAGCAGCGAAAACAAGGCAAGACCAGGAGGAACAGCCATGTATCAGGAAATATCAAAATTACTTATGTACGGAGATTTATCTCAGGACGAGATTCTTTATAAATTGGGCCAGCTCTTTGAGCAGTTTGAGGTGGGCGAGTACAACAAGACAGAGCTTGTGCGCGACATCAATACACAGGTCAAGAGAATCCTAAAGGTAGCGACAGACTATGGTTTTGATGACAATCTGTGGCACAACTATCTCACTTTCTTCCTTATGATGAGTGAGAATCCGTTTTCCATCACCTGTGAGAAGGTCGGAGCCAGTGATGGCAGCGTAAACGGGCTTGTGGCAAACGATTTCAGGATTTTTAAGAAGCTTTTCGATTATGATTTCAAGCCAATCGAGTCAGCACTTGGAATCGACTGCTTCACACAGATCAGCAATTACAGGGCCATTGTGAAAAAAGACCTTATGTACAATCACAATGTCAGCGAGAAGGTAAGGGCGCTGAGCAAGAAGCTTGAGGCAGCTAAGGACGAGCAGGAGTTCTTTGATGTGGTGACAGGCTTTTACAAGGCATACGGAGTCGGCATGTTTGGTCTCAACAAGGCCTTCAGGATTGAGGAGCATCTGGACGGTGGCTTCTCCTTCATGCCAATCAACAATATGGATGCAGTCATGCTCGATGACCTGATCGGTTATGAAATCCAGAAGAAAAAGCTCACAGACAATACAGAGGCCTTTGTACAGGGCAAAAAGGCCAACAATGTGCTGCTTTTCGGAGACAGCGGAACCGGAAAATCAACAAGCATCAAGGCCATTGTCAATCAGTATTATGATGACGGACTGCGCATGATTGAGATATACAAGCATCAGTTTAAATATCTGTCAAAGATTATCGCAGCAATCAAAAACAGAAACTACAGATTTATCATATATATGGATGACCTCTCATTCGAGGAGCATGAGATTGAGTACAAGTTCCTAAAGGCAGTTATCGAGGGCGGTGTGGAGACAAAGCCTGACAACATACTGATTTATGCGACCTCTAACCGCCGTCACCTGATCAAGGAGACATGGAATGACCGTAATGACCAGGACAACAGCAATGACAAGCACCACTCCGATACGGTTGAGGAGAAGCTGTCACTTGTAAACCGTTTTGGTGTGACGATCAGCTACTCAAAGCCATCGCAGAAGGAGTTCTTCAACATCGTGACAGAGCTTGCGAGAAAGAGCGGCTGCACACTTTCAGACGAGGAGCTGTGCAGGGAGGCAAACAAGTGGGAGCTCAGCCATGGTGGTATTTCAGGACGTACTGCAACACAGTTTGTCAACTACATTATGGCTAACAATTAAGCAGCAGGCATAAGCATGAAAGGATAGTATATGCTCTACCAGATAAGTAATGGCGCTGTCGCATTTGGCGACGACGTCATTTTACATAGTATAGATTTTGAAATCAGAAACACAGAAAAGATAGCGATAGTCGGCAGAAACGGCTGTGGCAAGACAACACTTTTAAAGCTCATTTCAGGCGAGGTTGAGATGGAGAAGTTCGACAGCGATGAGAGCGCCTTTATTGCAAAGGCAGGAAACCCGGAGATAGGGTATCTGAAGCAGATTGCGTTTGATGATCCTGATGTGACACTCGAGCAGGAGGTGCGCAAATGCTTCGTGAAAATGGACGAGCGAAAGGCAGAGCTTGCGCGCGCGGCGGCAGAACTCGAGCATGATTATTCCGATGAAAAGGTAGCCAGATATACCGCGATGGAGGAGGCCTTCAAGGATGATGGCGGCTACTATTATGAGAAGGAATATGAGGTCATGATCCGCAAGTTTGGCTTCTCAGATGATGAGCGCAAAAAGCCAATCCGTGACTTTTCCGGAGGTCAGCAGACCAAGATAGCATTCATAAAGCTGCTTTTGTCAAAGCCTGACATACTGCTTTTGGACGAGCCGACCAACCACCTTGATGTCACTACGATTGAGTGGCTTGAGGGCTATCTGAAGTCGTACCCGAAGGCAGTGGTTGTCGTATCCCATGACCGTATGTTTCTTGATAATGTGGTTGATGTGGTCTACGAGATAGAGTACGGCACGGCAAGGCGCTATCCAGGCAATTATACCAATTTTATCGCCCGCAAAAAGGAAAACTACGACAAGCAGATGAAGGATCACATCGCCCAGCAGAAGGAGATAGAGCGTTTGCAGCGTATGGTTACGCGCTTCAAGGGCAAGCCGACCAAGACATCCATGGCGCAGTCAAAGCAGAAGGCTATCGACCGCATGGTGATTATCGAGGCACCGGACAAGTACGACAACAAGACCTTCCATGCCAATTTCCAGCCCGAAAAGGAGACCGGAAACGATGTGCTTTATACATCAGAGCTTGCAATCGGCTATGACCATCCGCTCTCCGTAGTGTCGCTTGATTTGAAAAGAGGCGAAAAGCTTGGCATACTCGGAGGAAACGGACTTGGAAAATCGACATTTTTAAAGACTATCGTGGGTAAGATCCCTGCACTTTCAGGCGAGTACCGCTTTGGAACCAACGTGCAGATAGGATATTTCGACCAGCAGATGGCCATGTATACAAGCAACAAGACTGTGCTCGATGATTTTTGGGATGAGTATCCGAATCTTACAGAAACCGAGGCCAGAAATGCACTCGGAGCCTTCCTTTTTTCAGGGGAGGACGTGTTCAAGAACGTAAATATGCTCTCCGGGGGAGAAAAGGTCAGACTGGCGCTTTGTAAGATTTTAAAGACCAGACCGAACGTGCTCGTGCTCGATGAGCCAACTAACCATATGGATATCGTAGGCAAGGAAACGCTAGAGAGCATGCTTAAGGACTACAAGGGCACACTGATTTTTGTATCACACGACAGATATTTTGTGAAAAAGGTAGCCACACAGCTGCTTGTGTTCGAGGATGGCACGACCAATCTCTATCAGTTTGGCTATGAGCAGTATCAGGAAAAGCTTGACAAGGAGGCTTTGGAGAGCAAAAACGTGTACAGAGGCAATGCGATATTTGGCGGAGCGATAAGCCAGAACGGCAGCAGTCAGACAGGCAGCAGTCAGACAGGCAGTGATGCAAACCGGAGCACGTCACAAACCGCTGCAGCAGGTAATGTGGGCGAAAGCACCAATGCAAATAGCGCAGCCCAGGCAGGCGGCATGGCTGTCTCATCAACCGGCAAGGCATACTACAACCCGGGCAAGGAGCGCTCAAAGATACAAAAAAAGGTCAAAAAGGCCGAGGAGGACCTGGCAGTCAAGGAAGCAAAGCTCGATGAACTCAAGGCCGAGCTCATGAAGCCGGAGTATCAGTCAAGCTACTCAAAGCTCACGGAAATCCAAAACGAAATAGACGCACTCGAGGAAGAAATCCTTATTGATATGGAAGCGTGGGAGGAGCTTTCTTCTCAGCTTGAGGCACTGGGATAGGTTAGATGCGCTGTGGTAGCTTAGAAACGTTGTGATAGCTTAGATGTGCTGTTGTAGTTGAGAAATGTTACGATAGTGTATAAAAAATCATCTGACTTGATGTTTTTTATCTTGGTGAAATCCCTAATCATAGCGAAATCAAGCGATTTCGCGAAAAACCGTAAATAAACCCTTGATTATTTATATAAATTGCATAAAAATGATTGATGAAAACGAAATTTATGGTATAATATTTACATGATACAGACAACGTATCAAATAAACGATAAAGGGGTTGGACATCATGAGAATAACAATTTCAGGAAGAAACATCGAATTAACAGAGGGGCTTAAGCAGGCAGTAGAGGAGAAGCTGTCAAAGCTGGAGAAGTTTTTTAAACCGGACACAGACGTATACGTTACACTCAGCGTAGAAAAGGATAGACAGAAAATCGAGGTTACTATCCCGGCAAAGGGACATGTTATCCGTTCAGAGCAGGTCAGCAATGATATGTACGTATCAATTGACCTCGTAGAGGAAGTAATAGAGAGGCAGCTTCGCAAATACAGAACCAAGATTTCCGCAAAGAAGTATGCACCGGCGATATTCCAGGATGATTTCGTGGAGGCAGACGATGCAGAGGACGAGGAAATCAAGATTGTCCGTACCAAGAGATTTGGTATGAAGCCTATGTATCCTGAGGATGCATGCATCCAGATGGAGCTTTCAGGCCACGATTTCTTCGTATTCAGAAATGCAGAGAATGACGAAGTAAATGTAGTCTACAAGAGAAAAGGACATACATACGGACTTATCGAACCGGAATGTTAGACTCTTGTTTTTCATCATAATTTAACCTTTCTTTCATCGAAAACCGGCAGCCGTTGGCTGTCGGTTTTTATGTCTGTTTAACCTCATTTGGTCTTGGATATGCGATTGGTTCCAATGGCAGTAAGAACACAAAAAAATAACCGCCCCAGCCTGGAAACTGAACGGTTATGTTAACTAAGTAAATGATCGGGCGAACCGTTGTTATAGGTAGCACCTTTTTGTTATCTATATTTTAACATTCGTTTCTAATCATGTCAAAATTATTTTCAAATAAATTTTGGATTAAATTTAAAAAATGTAATAATTAGAACAAAAACCTCAAAATATAGTACAAATTTATCATTACAAAAATCCTGAACTAAAAAGAGCAATATTAAACAAAAAACAGCCAAATTAAACCTAAAGCCATGTCGTATTTTGTCGAAAACTGCTAATCACCGATCAATATTGAAGCTTCTAATAGAAATCTTCAAAATAAAAGCGCGTAACGCGCCTAGAATATTGATATATTATATGGAAAAATGAACCCACCAACAAAAACAAAGAGAGAAATTTCGCAAAGACGACAAAATTTCAAAAGAAAGACAAAAAAAGAAGTTCTACGAAAAATATAATCGATGGAGGGATGAAATATTTGGGAAGAATTTATTATGAACAGAAAGGACTTATTAACCTCGATGATATTGTAGATATATTTATTGAGGTGGGAAATATACACAATTACCTGGAAAATGCAGCCTTGCGGATTTTGCTTTTTGGCAATCCTGAGCTGAATTTTTATCAGTGCCGATTATTAGTATTGAAGTACGGAGAATCACTTTCACAGGATGATTTGCACGGGCGGATGGTATTTATGAGAATGATACAGCTGCTGGAAGCTAACACAGTTTAAAATAAAATGAGAATTTCTTTTTTGACCGGGCAACCGGTCTTTCTTTTTTGCACAAATGGTGTTATAATTTTGAAGAAATTATGTTGATTACTCATAGCTTTAAAAAAGAAGCATTGCATTGTGTTTAATTAAACCAAAGCATGATAATTCAATCAAAGAAAAGAGGACAAAAATGAACATCGTAGTACTTGCCGGAGGGCTCAGCACAGAGAGAGACGTTTCCTTCAAGACAGGAAGCATGGTAGCTAAGGCACTCAAAGAGAACGGCCACAAAGTTATATTATTGGATGTATTTATGGGATATAGTGACAGGGAGGAGGACCTGACAGGTATATTTGACCGCGCGGACGAGATAAGCGTGCAGGTCAGCGATATTCCGACAGAGGCACCTGACCTCGCAAAGGTAAAGGCTTCCAGAAAGGACCAGTCACCTTGCTTCTTCGGACCAAATGTCATCAAAATGTGTCAGATGGCTGACATTGTTTTCATGGCACTTCACGGAGAAAACGGAGAGAACGGAAAGATACAGGCAGCATTTGACCTCTTCGGTGTCAAATATACAGGCAGCGATTATTTAAGCTCAGCCATCGCCATGAACAAGGAGACCTCAAAGCAGTTCTTCCTTGCAAACGGTATCCCTACTCCAAAGGGTATTTCCATGACAAGAGCGACCAGACAGGACGATATCACAAAGCTTGACCTGACACTTCCATGTGTAGTAAAGCCATGCTGCGGCGGTTCAAGCATCGGTGTCACCATCGTAAGGGATGCAGCAGAGTTTAAGGCGGCACTTGACGATGCCTTCAAGTGGGAAAACGAGCTGGTTATCGAGGAATTTGTACAGGGCAGGGAGTTCTCTGTCGGCGTTATCGAGGGCAAGGCTCTTCCTATTATAGAGATTGCACCTAAGGAGGGCTTCTACGATTATAAGAATAAATACAAGGCGGGCAGTACGGTTGAGACATGTCCGGCCGAGCTTCCAGAGCAGGTGACAAAGGATATGCAGCACTATGCCGAGGAGGTTGCGCGCGTTATCGGGCTTGACACATATTCACGCTCAGACTTTTTGCTCAATGACAAAAATGAGATGTTCTGCCTCGAGGCAAACACACTGCCTGGCATGACTCCGACCAGTCTTCTGCCACAGGAGGCAGCGGTTATCGGTATGAGCTTTAATCAGCTCTGTGAGCATCTGATTGACATATCTTTGAAAAAATATGAGGTGTAGCATGTCTGATAAGTACATGAAGAATCTTACATTTGCAAATATCGCTAAAGCCTGTGAGGGCAGATACATAGGCGATGAGACACTGCTCGATACGACAATCACCGGCGCCGTCATAGACAGCAGACAGGTGAAGGAGGGCTATCTTTTTATCCCGATAAAGGGAGAAAGGGTGGACGGACACAAATTCATTCCGACTGTGTTTGAGCAGGGGGCGGCAATTGTGCTCTCTGAGCATGAGCTGGCGGATCCGGCAGGTCCATATGTGCTTGTTGAATCAACCACAGATGCCATGAAAAAGCTCGCGGCATTTTACAGAAAAAGCCTTGATATCAAGGTGGTGGGTATCACCGGAAGTGTCGGCAAGACCAGTACCAAGGAGATGATATCATCTGTACTTGAGCAGAAATACAGCGTTCACAAGACCGCAGGCAATTTCAACAACGAGATAGGCCTGCCACTCACCATTTTCGGAATCAGAGAAAGCCATCAGGTAGCGGTGCTCGAGATGGGCATATCTGATTTTGGCGAGATGCACAGACTTTCTACTATGTCTTGCCCGGATGTCATGGTCATCACCAATATCGGCTACTGCCATCTGGAGTTTTTGGGCGACAGGGATGGTGTGCTTAAAGCAAAGACAGAGTGCTTTGAGCATATGATGCCGGATGCGGTCGCAGTGCTGAATGCAGATGACGACAAGCTGGCCACAGTGCAGACGGTAAATGGAAAGCCTGCCATATACTATGGCAAGGAATCGGCTTCGGACGTTCATAAATCAGTATATACCACAAATATTGAAAACCTGGGCTTTGACGGCATGAAGGCTCATTTTGTCACTCCGGAGGGGGAGTTTGATGCACACATCCACATCCCGGGTGAGCACAATGTATACAATGCCATGGCGGCAGCGGCTGTCGGATTGCAGCTTGGCCTCACAATAGCTGAGATTAAATCAGGAATCGAGAAAGCAGAGACAATCGCAGGCCGTACCAATTTTATCAAAACACACGGCATGACAGTGATAGATGACTGCTACAATGCAAATCCTGTATCTATGAAATCCTCTATCGAGGTGCTTTCACATGCAAAGGGCAGGACAATAGCAGTGCTTGGCGACATGGGCGAGCTTGGAAGTGATGAGAAAAAGCTGCACCATGAGGTAGGCGAAGCAGTTGGAGAGAATCATATCCATACACTTTTTGCCGCAGGAGAGCTGGCAAAGGAATATGCAGCCGGAGCCGCAGAGAAATCGCCCGATGTAGACATCCACTATTTTGAGGATAGGGAGACAATGACACAGGAGCTTCTTTCATATGTGAAGGAGGGCGACACCATACTGGTGAAGGCATCGCACTTCATGGAGTTTCCGAAGGTGGTAGAGGCTTTGGGTAAGTAAAATCAGGTAAAATCAATCAGGTAGAAATTAATTCGATATTTAATTATTGCGAGGAATGGATATTCTCCAAGCCTCATAATATTATAAAAGAAAGAGAGAAAAATAATGGCACAGAATCCAATCGTAACAATCACAATGGAAAACGGCGATGTAATCAAGGCGGAGCTTTATCCGGAAATCGCACCAAACACAGTAAACAACTTTATCAGCTTAATCAATCACAACTTCTATGACGGAGTATGCTTCCACCGTGTAATCAAGGGCTTCATGCTCCAGGGCGGAGATCCGGACGGAAACGGCACAGGCGGCCCAGGCTATGAAATCAAGGGCGAGTTCACACACAACGGCTTCAAAAATGATTTAAAGCACACAGCCGGTGTACTTTCAATGGCACGTACCATGATACCTGATTCAGCAGGCAGCCAGTTCTTCATCATGCATCAGGATGCACCACATCTCGACGGCGAGTATGCGGCATTCGGCAAGGTAATCGAGGGCATGGATGTGGTAAACAAGATCGCAGAGGTACGCACAGACTACATGGATAAACCACTTGAGGCTCAGGTCATGAAGACAGTTACAGTTGACACCTTCGGAGTGGACTATCCGGAGCCGGAGACAGTTTAATGATAATAATTATCGATGAGGCAAGCGCAAAACTTGCCTCTTTTTACTATCATGACGATAGCTTCAAGCCACAGTGGAAGCGCGCAGCCGATATGTCATCTGCGTCAGCCGAGTTGCATGATGAATTTCAGGAAAAACTGTCTGATGAGCTGCAAGATGAATTTCAGGAAAAACTGCGAGAAAAACTACCTGAAGAGCTGCAAGAAAAACTGTATGGTGCACTACCGGGAAAAGTGCTGGATGAGTTGCAGAAGAAACTGCCAGATGAGCAGCAGAATAATTTGTGTGTGTATGAAATAGAAAATAATTCAGGATATACAGAATCTGCAGATAACACCGCGAAAGCTAATACGGGAAATCTAAGAATACCGAAAGCTCCCGCCGACTGCATCTGGATAGTATCAAACAGGCAGCAGAAGCAGATAGCTGACTCACTCGGCATAGCATCAGTAGGAGAACCGCAGTGCGGCACGCGCTATGCAGTCGAGAGCCTTGCGGAGCTTGATATTGAGTATCTGGAGCGGGTGCGCAGGCGGTATAATCACATCCCGTGGGACATCGGCGAGACAGACAGGTGTCTGATACGTGAGCTGTCCCTGTCAGACCTTCCTGCGCTCTATGAGCTCTATGACAAGCCCGGTATGACAGACTTTTTGGAGCCGCTTTACGACTACGAGACAGAGCTTGAATACCAGAAAGCATATATAGAGAACATGTATGGTTTTTACGGGAATGGCATGTGGCTTGTATTTTCAAAGGAAACAGGGATGCTGATAGGCAGGGCAGGGCTTGAGCATAATGAACTGGGCTATATGATAGCACCGGAATTATGGAACCAAGGCTATGCCACGGAGGTGTGCCGCTTCATCATAGACTACGCGCGCGAAAACACAGACTTTGAAGAGCTTTACTGCCGGATAGATGAGAGAAATACGGCATCGGTTCGCCTTGCCAAAAAGCTTGGATTTACAAATAGCGGGAATGTGGATGATGATATAAACGCTTCTATATATAGAAAAAATATAAAAAACAATGAAAAACATTGAAAAATATACAATTAGGCAATAAAATATAAACATAGTTTAACGATTTGGAGGACGAAAAAATGAAACAATATGCATACGGAGTAGATATAGGTGGAACAACTGTAAAGATAGGCTTTTTCGAGACCACAGGAAAGCTTGTCGATACATGGGAGATTCCTACACGCACAGAGAATTCCGGTGAGCTCATCCTGCCTGATATCGCAGCATCCATCAAGGAGAATAACGAGAAGCATGGCATCGAGATGGGTGACATCGAGGGCATAGGCATGGGAGTGCCGGGACCTGTAAAGGATGACGGAACAGTATTAAGATGTGTCAACCTCGGCTGGGGCGTGTTCAACGTGGCACAGTCACTCTCAGTACTGTGCGGTGGCATCAAGGTAAAGGCCGGAAACGATGCCAACGTAGCTGCACTCGGTGAGATGTGGCAGGGTGGCGGAAAGGGTCATCAGGATGTAGTCATGATCACACTAGGCACAGGTGTAGGCGGAGGAATCATCCGCGAGGGCAGAATCGTAGCCGGAGTAAACGGAGCTGGCGGAGAGATAGGACATATGCCTATGGTAGATGATGAGTCAGAGTGCTGTGGCTGCGGCAAGAAGGGCTGCTTGGAGCAGTATGCATCAGCAAACGGACTTGTAAGAGTAGCAGAGAGATACATTGCAGCACACAGGGATGTGGCAACAAAGCTTGATTTAAATGCAGGCTTCACAGCCAAGGATGTATGCGATGCGACAAAGGCAGGAGATGCAGCGGGTATTGCGGCAGTAGAGCAGTCTATGAAGCTTCTCGGCAAGGCAATGGCAGCAGTAGCATGCGTTATGGACCCTGAGGTATTTGTTGTAGGAGGAGGCCTCTCAAAGGCAGGCAATATCATCATAGATACAGCAGCAAAATACTATAAAGAGTATGCTTTCCATGCAAGCCGCGAGACAGAGATCAAGCTTGCCACACTCGGCAACTCAGCCGGCATGTATGGCGGAGTAAAGATGGTTATCGGCTAACAACATAAGATTGCAATTTTTAAAGAAATAAAATATAATGGCTACTAAAGATACACTACAATCGAGGTGAGACTATTGGCAGATTACTCAACAGAAGAATTAGAAAAAATAGCGGACAAATTTCGCTCAGATACCAGCGGTATAAGGGGAACAAAGGATTTTACGAGCCCAGAGGAGCTTTACGATGAGCTTAAAAAGGAAATCAAAAAGTACCATCCGTCGGATGACACGAGCCTTGTGGACAAAGCCTACAGGGTAGCTTATGATGCCCATAAGGGGCAGGTACGTAAGTCAGGAGAGCCTTATATCATACATCCGCTGTGTGTTGCCATAGTACTCGCCGAGCTCGAGCTGGATAAGGAAACCATTGCAGCAGGACTGCTCCATGATGTGCTGGAGGATACCATCATGACCATGGATGAGATGCGTGCGGAGTTTGGAGACGATGTCGCACATCTGGTGGATGGCGTCACGAAGTTAAAGCACCTGCATCTGACAGACAGCACCAAGGATCCGAAGGACAAGAACGCGGACAGGCTTGAAATGCAGGCTGAGAATCTGCGCAAAATGTTTCTTGCCATGGCAAAGGATATCAGGGTCATCCTCATAAAGCTGGCAGACAGACTGCACAATATGCGTACGCTCAAGTACCAGTCCAAGGAGGCACAGCAGCGTATCGCCAGAGAGACACAGGATATCTACTGCCCTATCGCACAGCGACTTGGTATCAGCAAGATAAAGATAGAGCTCGAGGATCTTTGTATGAAGTACCTCTATCCGGATGCATACTATGATCTGGTAGAGAAGGTAGCCCTCAGAAAGGCAGAGCGCGACACCTACATCCAGGGCCTGGTAAACGATGTCAAGAAGTATGTTACAGATGCCGGCATCAAGGCTGAGATATACGGCAGGGCAAAGCATTTCTTCAGTATATATAAGAAGATGGTCAATCAGGACAAGACGATAGACCAGATATATGACCTCTTTGCCATCAGGATTCTGGTGGATACAATACCGGACTGCTACGCAGTGCTTGGTATCATACATGAGAAGTATAAGCCTATACCGGGCCGTTTCAAGGACTATATTGCCATGCCGAAGCAGAACATGTACCAGTCGCTTCACACGACACTCATAGGCCCGAGCGGACAGCCGTTTGAGATACAGATACGTACCTATGAGATGCATCGTACAGCTGAGTACGGTATCGCAGCGCACTGGAAGTACAAGGAAGCAAACAACGGCAATGCCACTACCACCACTGTCACAGAGGAGGAGAAGCTCAGCTGGCTGCGCCAGATACTCGAGTGGCAACAGGATATGTCGGATAATAAGGAGTTTATGACTTTATTAAAGAGTGATTTAAATTTATTCTCCGACAATGTATTTGCATTCACACCGTCCGGCGATGTAAAGAACCTGCCAAAGGGCTCCACACCTATAGACTTTGCCTACAGCATACACTCTGCGGTCGGCAACAAGATGGTCGGTGCCAAGGTAAACGGCAAGCTGGTGCCGATAGACTATGTCATCAAAAACGGTGACCAGATAGAGATAATCACCTCACAGAACTCCAAGGGACCAAGCCGTGACTGGCTCAAGGTCGTAAAGAGCACGCAGGCCAAGAACAAGATCAACCAGTGGTTCAGAAGTGAGCTCAAGGAGGAGAATATACAGCACGGCAAGGATCTGATAGCAGCCTATGCCAAGGCAAAGGGTATCAACTTTGCTGAAATAAACAAGCCTGAGTATCAGGAAAAAATACGCCGCAAATACGGCTTCCACGACTGGAACTCATGCCTTGCAACAGTCGGCCACGGCGGACTCAAGGAGAGCCAGATAGTCAACAGGATGTACGACGAATACAAGAAGGATCATGTGGTGCCGGTGACAGATGCAGATGTGCTTGGCAGCATCGCAGAAAAGCAGCAGGCGGCAGCAGGCATACAGCCGGAGCACAAGTCAAAGAGCGGTATTGTGGTACACGGACTCTATGACGTGGCTGTACACTTCTCGAAGTGCTGCAATCCTGTTCCGGGAGATGAAATCGTGGGCTTTGTCACAAGAGGCCGAGGCATCTCCATCCACAGGACAGACTGTGTGAATATCATTAATCTGTCCAAGATAGAAAAGGACAGGCTCATAGAAGCAGAGTGGCAGGATACAGCCCTCATGGACAATGGTGCCGAGTATCAGGCAGACCTAAAGATATTCTGTCATGACAGGCCGGGATTGCTCGTAGATATCACAAAGATATTTACCGAGAAGGAAATCAATATCAGTGGTATCCAGTCCAAGACCAGCAAGCAGGGCATCGCTACAATCGAGGTGTTTTTCAATATCAAAGGCAGGGACCAGATAAAGGTTCTCGTGGAGAAGCTCAGACAGATAGAAAGTGTAATAGACGTAGAGAGGACCACCGGCTAAATCCCGGTGGTTCTTGCGTGAAGCATAACATATAACAGACAAGGAGTACACTCATATGGTAAATATGAAGATAGACCACTTCGTAGTGGGACCGGTGCAGACCAACTGCTACTTTGTCACCAATATAAAGACAAAGGAAATGATAATAATAGACCCGGGCGCATGTGCTAATCAGCTCGCCAAAAAAGTGGACGAATCAGGCGCAAAGCCTGTAGCAATACTGCTCACACACGGACACTTTGACCACGCTACGGATGCAAAGCCGCTCGCAGACCGCTACGGCATCAAAATATATATCCATGAGGCAGACAAAGCCACACTCGATGATCCGCAGCTTAATGTCAGCTACATGATGGGGCAGTCAAAAACATTTTATGCAGATGTATTTTTGAAAGATAAGCAGGAGCTTGACATCGCAGGCTTTCACATAGTAGTGCTTCACACACCGGGGCATACACCGGGCGGCTGCTGCTATTATTTCCCGTATGAGGACGTGATCTTTACAGGAGACTCACTGTTTTGCGGCTCAATCGGACGTACGGATTTCAAAGGTGGCAGCATGTCAGACCTCGTGCGCACGGTGAAGGAAAAAATCATGACACTGCCTGAGCATACAGAGGTGTACCCGGGCCACAACGACACAACAACCATAGAAAACGAGAGGATGTATAACCCTTACTTATGATAGTAGTAGTATTTAATAAACCGGATTTTGAATATGATGTGCACTCACTGCTCAAGGAGTTCTTCCCACAGGAAGATGTGCAGATGTACTATAGCTGCTCACCTGATGAGGTGGAGGGGAAAAACTTAGCCTGCACACACCACGAGATGACAGACGATGGTGTAAAAGAATTTGCGGATGCCTCACAGGTATTTAAGATAGACTATGTGGGTGATGAGATTGCGGTGGAGTGGACGCTGAATAGAGCCGGTGGAAATAATTCCATGACAGATGAGATGCAGCAAGCCGACGAAATTGACATTAAAACAGCCGGAAAAAGAATCTGCACAAAAATATCAGTGACCGGCACAGACCGCAAGGAGACCAAAAACCGCCTCAAGCTCGCCCTGTATTCCATGATAGAAAAGGGCACGGGAAAGAGCCTTCCGTGGGGCACACTCTCAGGCATCAGACCAACCAAGATAGCCATGAAATGCATAGAGGATGGAATGAGCGATAAGGAAACCTACGACTATCTGAAGGAAACCTATCTCGCAAGCGATGAGAAAATCGACCTTTCAATAGGCATAGCAAAGCGTGAGAAGGCACTGCTCGATAGGGTGGACTATGACAACGGCTACAGCCTGTACATAGGCATACCATTCTGCCCGAGCACCTGTGCATACTGCTCGTTTACCTCATACCCGCTGGGTGTGTGGAAAAACCGCGTAGACGATTACCTCGATGCACTCGAGAAGGAGATAGACTACACAGCACAGAAATTCTACCACAAGAAGCTAAACTCCATCTACATAGGAGGCGGCACACCGACCACCCTAAGCCCTGCCCAGCTTGACAGGCTTATCAGAAAAATCAAATGCAGCTTTGATTTAAAGGACTGTCTGGAATTTACAGTGGAAGCGGGCAGACCGGACTCCATCACGAGAGAAAAGCTCCTGGCACTAAAGAAAAACGGCATCAGCCGTATATCAGTAAATCCGCAGACCATGAAGCAGCAGACACTTGATATAATAGGAAGACACCATACAGTAGATGATACGATACAAAGCTTCAAGCTTGCGCGTGAGCTGGGCTTTGACAACATAAACATGGACCTCATCATGGGACTTCCCGAGGAGACACTCGATGATGTAAGGCACACAATGGAACTGGTGAAGGAGCTGGCACCTGACAACGTCACCATCCACTCACTCGCAGTAAAGCGAGCTGCAAGACTCACCATCTTCAAGGACCGCTACAGTGATATGCAGATGGTCAACACTCAGGAGCATATGGATCTCTGCGCAGCCTACTGTAAGCAGATGGGGCTTGAGCCATACTACCTATACAGGCAGAAGGGCATGGCAGGCAACATGGAAAACGTGGGCTATGCGGCAAAGGGCAAGGCCGGCGTATACAACATACTTATCATGGAGGAAAAACAGACCATCGTGGCATGCGGAGCCGGAGCAAGCACCAAGCGTGTCTGGCCAGTACCAAATCCGGATGGCACACACCGCATCGACAGATGCGAGAATGTCAAGGATGTAGGACAGTATATCGCAAGGATTGATGAGATGATTGAGAGGAAGATAAAGCTCTTTGAGGAAAAATAAGCAGTATGCCGTAGATATAATGTATAATTATGGAACTGATAATACTATACAGATTAGCGAATATGTCAAAAATTATAAAGAAAACCTAATATTCGTTGACAATGAATAAAAAAAGAGTGAAAATAGATTATTGAAAAGCCCGATTAGATACAAAAAAAGATACGCTAATCCGAATAAACATACAAAAAATAAAACAGGCTAAAAATATTCGGGGGGGTACAAAGGTACCTCCCCTAGAGTGAGTATAAAGGGAAATAAAAGATACCATAAGGAGAATTTAGAAAGAATGTACAGAAAGAAAGGCAGAGGATGGACAAAGCATATAGACTTCATGCTTTTGGACATCATATGCATATTGATAGCATTTTTTATTTCATATGTAATACGCTTTGGTTTTAATAATCCATACGTAGACAAGGACTACCGCATACTCGGTGTAGCCTTCCTTCTGATAGATTTCTTTGTGGAGATAATGGCAGATTCATTCAAGAACGTCCTAAAGAGAGGATATCTGGATGAATTTATATCGACCTGCAAGCATGCAGTGCTTGTATTTCTGGCGACAGCACTGTTTCTGTTCACTACACAGATGGCTGATATATACTCGCGATTATCATTTTATATCATGTTTCCAATCTATGTGACAATAACATATGTAGTAAGACTGGCGCTCAAGAGCTTCCTTAAGAAAAAGGACTTTGGAGCATCAAAAAAATCGCTGTTTGTCATAGCACCTGATGCAATACTTCGTGATACACTGCGCACAGTGGAGAAAAGCTGTATAGGCTATACAAAGGTAGTAGCAGCTTCACTGGATACAGATATAAAGGGTGAGACTATATGTGGCATACCGATAGTTGCAAACCACGATGGCATAGTGGACTATGCGTGTGACGAGTGGGTGGATGAGGTGCTCATCCCACCATGCAGTGAGGATGAATATCCGGATAAGATGGCAGATATATTCCTAGAGATGGGAATAGCTGTGCATACAGGGATAGCAAAAAACGGTACAGCCCAGGGCGGTTATAAGCAAATAGAAAAGATAGGCGACTACACAGTAGTTACATCAAGCGTAAACTATGCAAATACCAGCGCACTTCTGGTAAAGAGGGGCATGGATATAGTCGGAGGCCTAGTGGGATGTCTGTTCACACTTATCATAATGATATTTGTGGGACCGGCAATATACATAGCATCGCCGGGACCGATATTTTTCTCTCAGGAGAGAATCGGCAGAAATGGCAGAAAGTTCAAGATGTATAAATTCCGCAGCATGTATATGGATGCCGAGGAACGAAAGAAAGAGCTTATGGCACAGAATAAAGTGGGCGACGGAATGATGTTTAAGATGGACTTCGACCCGAGAATCATAGGCAATAAGGTGCTGCCAAACGGAAAGAAGAAAACCGGAATTGGACAGTTCATCAGGAAAACAAGCCTGGATGAATTCCCACAATTCTTCAATATACTAGTGGGAGATATGAGCCTGGTAGGCACTAGACCGCCAACACTTGATGAGTGGGAGAAGTATGAGCCACATCACAGAGCCAGAATGTCATTCAGACCGGGACTGACTGGACTGTGGCAGGTAAGTGGAAGGAGTAATATCACGGACTTTGAGGAAGTGGTGAAGCTGGATACTCAGTATATTGGGGAGTGGAGTGTTAAGGGGGATGTAAGTATTCTCTTTAAGACAGTTATGGGTGTATTAAAGAGTGATGGAGCAGTTTAAGAGACGTGAATAGACGAAAGAGTAAGCATAAAGAAAAACTTAATATTGCTATGTTTGGGCAAAAAAGGATTCCGTCAAGAGAAGGTGGAGTTGAGATTGTTGTTGAAGAACTTTGCACAAGGATGGTTGCACAAGGATATAACGTAACCTGCTATAACAGAGGTGGACATCATGTGAGTGGTTCTGAGTTTGATTCAAAACGACTTAAAGAATATAAAGGAATCAGGCTTAAAACAGTCCCAACAATAGAAAAGAAAGGTCTTGCAGCTGTATCATCGTCATTTTTTGCGGCATTATGTTGTGCTTTTGGCAAATATGATATTGTACATATTCATGCAGAGGGGCCGGCATTTTTCGCATGGTTGCCAAAATTGTTTGGTAAAAAAGTGGTTGTAACAATACATGGATTGGACTGGCAACGTGAAAAATGGAAAAGTGGATTTGGTTCAAAGTTTATTCACAAGGGAGAAAAGAATGCTGTAAAGTATGCGGATGAGATAATCGTTTTGAGTAAAGGGGTACAGGAATATTTCTTGAAAATATATGGCAGGGAAACACATTTTATCTCAAACGGTGTTAATAGACCAGTGATAGAACAAGCATGTTTGATAAAAGAACATTTCGGTCTAGCCAAAGATTCATACATCTTATTTCTGGGACGATTGGTTCCTGAAAAAGGAATTAGATATTTGATAGAAGCCTTTAAGCAGGTAAAAACAGATAAGAAGCTGGTTGTAGCAGGTGGAGCAAGTGATACAGATTCTTTTGCAAGTGAATTAAAAGATCTTGCAGCTGATGACAAGAGAATAATTTTTACTGGATTTGTTCAAGGTCAATTGTTGGATGAATTATACAGTAATGCATATGTCTATACTTTGCCGTCTGATTTGGAAGGAATGCCACTTAGTCTACTGGAAGCTATGAGCTATGGAAATTGTTGTCTAGTTTCAGATATACCGGAATGTACAGAAGTGGTTGAAGATAAGGCACTGATATTTAAAAAATCAGATGTCAAAGACTTGGCAGAAAAGTTACAGTTTGCATGTGATAATCTGGAAAAAGTTAAAGAATTAAAACTTCAAGCGACTGATTTTATTTGTAACAAGTACAGTTGGGACAGGGTTACAGAAGAAACTATTACATTGTATAGGAATAAAGAAAATAAATGAAAGTATTACTGATTAATAAATTTTTGTATCCCAACGGCGGATCAGAGACGTACATATTTAAATTGGGTGAGGCACTGGAGCAGCACGGACATGAGGTTCAGTACTTCGGAATGGAGCACGAAGGCCGCTGCGTGGGCAACCGGGTCAATGCTTATACGTCTGATATGGATTTCCACGGTGGAAGTAAGCTGTCGAAGCTGACCTACCCGATTAAGACGATTTACAGTAGCGAGGCTCGGAAGAAGCTGCGACTGGTGCTGGATGATTTCCAGCCGGATGTCTGCCACCTGAACAACTTCAACTACCAGCTGACCCCTTCGATCATTTTGGAGATCGTCAAGTGGCGGAAAGAGACTGGGCATAAGTGCAAGATCGTTTTCACGGCACATGACTACCAGCTCGTCTGTCCGAACCACATGCTGAACAATCCGAACAACCATCAGAACTGTGAGAAGTGCCTTGGTGGTCACTTTATGAACTGCACCAAAGGCAAGTGTATCCACGGTTCGACTGCGAAGTCCGTCATCGGCACGATGGAAGCGGAGTTCTGGAAGCTGAAAGGAACTTACAAGTACATCGACACGATGATCTGCTGCTCCGAGTTTATTAAGAGCAAGATGGACAGCAACCCGCTGTTTGCAACGAAGACTGTGGCGATGCATAACTTCATCGATAAGGTGGAGTGGAAAGAAACGAAGAAGAAGGATTACGTCCTCTACTTCGGGCGCTTCTCTGAGGAGAAAGGCATTGGCACACTCATCAAGGTCTGTAAGGAACTGCCTGATGTTCAGTTCACCTTTGCCGGCACCGGTCCGCTGGAAGAGAGTATCAAGGGTGTAAGCAACATCCAGAATATTGGCTTCCAGAAAGGTGAAGCACTGGAAAAGCTGATCCGTGAAGCACGGTTCTCCATCTATCCGTCCGAGTGGTACGAGAACTGCCCATTCTCCGTGATGGAATCCCAGATGTACGGCACGCCGGTGCTGGGTGCTGATATTGGCGGCATCCCGGAACTGATTCAGATCTGTAAGACTGGTGAGCTGTTCAAGAGTGGGAATGGTGACGAGTTGAAGAGTAAGATCCAAAAAATCTGGGGAGATAAGAAACTGTGCGATGAGTATAGCAGAAACTGCAAGGGCATAAGCTTCGATACCATTGATGAGTATTACGAGAAAATAATGAGAGTTTATCAGTGAGAAAGGAAAAACTGAAATGGTCTATATGCTGTTTGATAATCCGGCAGATAAACAGAATATGACATTTCTGGGTGAATATGAAACAGCATCAATTCAGCAAGTATACCCTGAGAAAAAATGCAATTCTACCAAAGAAATGTTGCAAGCCTGTAAAGAAATGATTAAACGGTCAGCAGATGGTGATACGATTATCTGCTGGTACGACTTTATGGCGGTCTTGTGCTGGTTGCTGTGCAAAGTGCAATTCAAAAAACGCAAAATTATCGCGTTGAATATTTTACTTAAGGATAAGGATACGGTCAAGAACAAGTTGGCAAAGATGATGTATAAGCCAATGTTAAAGTCAAAAAATGTCCAGGCGACAGTGACTTCGCGAAAATATAGTGAACACTTGAATGAAATGCTGGGAATCCAAAAAGAGTATGTTTTACTTCATGATATTTACCATGATGGATATAGCATTGATTATAAAGGTGATGTGATTCCGAACACAGTGTTTTGTGGTGGACGGAATGGACGCGACTGGGATTTCCTGATTGAGATTGCAAAAGCGATGCCAGAGGTCACTTTCAACTGCGTTATGCCAAAGGACAAATGGGAGCAGCACAAGGATAGTTTCAGTGACAACATGATTGTGAAATCAGATATTCCTGAAAAGGAGTTCCTTGAATTTATGTGCCAGTCACAGTTGGTTGTGATGCCATTGGATACAGAGGCTCCGGCGGGGTTGATCGCTATTTATCAAACTGCTGCAAACGGTAAGATGTCGATTACATCTGATACAGTAACTACGCAGGAGTACTTTGAAGAAGGAAGAGGTGCATTGTGTGAAAGAAAAGTAGATAACTGGAAGGATAAAATTCAGTATTATCTGCAGCATCCTGCTGATGCAGATGCTTGTGTAATGAAATTCAAGAATTACCTTGAGAGTGAGTGCTCAGAAGAAAAGTACGCGAAAATCATATGGAGGATGCTTGAGAAATGAAAAAGAGATATGAGGGAATTGATGGATTAAAAGCATATGCCATTCTTGGCATTGCTTTGATGCACGTTCTCTCAAATGGAAACTATGAACTGGGAGGCTTTGTGTTTGAACAGCTGATACCATCATTCACAAACCTCGTTTTCCTTTTTATGATGGTCAGCGGTTTTGGTATGTGCTGTGGCTATTACCAGAAATTCGAGGATAAACAAATCAGCGTAGGTGATTTCTACGCAAAACGATATAACAAAATCTGGCCATATTTTGCGTTGTTGTGTGCATTTGATTTTGTGGTGTCTCCGAGCAAAAATGCGTTATATGAGGTCTTTGCAAATTTGACCTTGTGTCAGGGACTTTTGCCGAATATGAATATCTCGGTTATTGGTGTGAGCTGGACATTGGCAGTGATTTTTGTATTTTATCTGCTGTTTCCGTATGTTTGTTTCCTTTTGGAAAACAAAAAAAGAGCATGGATCTCGCTTGGATGTGCACTGATTTACAACTTTGTATGTGTCAGCTACTTTTTTGATGAGACTCACATTGCGGATAGGGCTTTGGTCAATTTTAACGCAAGAACAAATATTTTGTATTGTGCAGCTTATTTTATCGCAGGCGGCTTGATTTTCATTTATCGGAAAGAGCTTGCTGAATTTGCACAAAAATATAAGGTAATTGCAGGTGCGATTCTGTTGGCAGCCACAGTTGCTTATTTTATATTAGGAAGTTCGACACTTACAATGTTGTTCTTCTGTGTGGCAGCACTGGTCTATACCCTCGGATGTAATCAGGGGGGGATACTGGTCAATCCAGTCGCCAAGTTCCTCGGCGGTATCAGCTTCGAGATTTACTTGTGCCACATGGTAATTTATCGTGTACTTGAGAAGTTACATTTAGTTCATCTGTTTGGAAATGGTCTGCTGGCATATATCTTCACAGCGGTTGCAGTTATATGCGGTTCGGTTGTGTTCTCGGTATGTGCCAAGTGGTTCTTAAATAAAATCGAAACATTCTTAAAAGAGAGAGTAAACAATAGGAGAGTTAATCATGTCTGAAGAAAAGAAATTAAATGGTACGGTCATCGTAACTTATCGTTGCAACGCTCGTTGCTCTATGTGCAACCGTTATAAAGCACCTTCCAAGCCGGAAGAAGAAATCAGCATCGAAACCATCAAGAAGCTGCCGAAGATGTACTTCACAAATATCACTGGAGGTGAGCCGTTTATCCGTACTGACCTGAAGGATATCGTGCGTGAGTTGTATAAGAAGTCTGATCGTATTGTTATTTCTACCAACGGTTTCTTTACCGATCGTATCGTTGCTCTTTGCAAAGAGTTCCCGCAAATCGGAATCCGTATCTCCATCGAGGGTCTGGAGCAGACCAATAATGAGATTCGAGGTCTTCAAGACGGATATGCGAAGGGGTATGGCACACTAAAAATCCTTCGTGAGATGGGCATGAATGATGTTGGTTTCGGCATGACCGTTCAGGATAAAAATGCGCCTGACCTAGTTCCGCTCTACAAGATTTCCAACGAGATGGGGATGGAGTTTGCAACGGCATCGCTGCACAACAGCTTCTACTTTGTTGAGGCTAAGAACATCATCCATGACCGTCCTATGGTCGCAAAGAACTTTGAGAATTTGGTCAACGAACTGCTACGCAGCAACAGCCCGAAGAAGTGGTTCCGTGCATACTTTAACCACGGCCTGATCAATTACATCTATGGACAGAAGCGTCTGCTGCCTTGCGATATGAGCTTTGACACCTTCTTCATCGACCCGTATGGCGATGTTATGCCTTGTAATGGTACAAAGGATAAAGAAGTCATGGGCAACCTGAACAATCAGACTTGGGATGAGCTGTGGAACAGTCCAGAGGCAGAGAAGGTTCGTGCGAAGGTTCGTTGCTGCGACCGTGACTGCTGGATGATTGGTTCTGTCAGCCCGGCTATGCATAAGTACATCTGGAAGCCTGCTACCTGGGTTCTGGTGCATAAATTCAAAGCACTGTTCACTAAGCATCCGTACTCTATGTATGAGCTGAAGATCTGCCGTGACTACCGTGATGGTAAAGTCACCAAAGAGGAACTCGATAAATGCAGCACCTGCGATATGAACTGTGTAATCAACAACGGTCTGAGTGAAGCAAGTAAGGAACAGTTGAAGCATAAGACCGGCGAGGAAATCGTGGATGCTGATATCGCACAGCAGATGGAGAGTAAGTAATGAGTGAACAGACAGCGGTAAGAAAAAGAGAAGTGTGGGTTGATGATGTAAAAGTTATTGCCTGTATACTGGTCGTACTGGGGCATTTCTTTCAGAGTATGACGAAGGCGAATATTCTGCCTGAAAATGACTTGTATGGATGGTTTAACACGACAATTTATTATTTCCATGTGCCGTTGTTCTTTATCTGTAGCGGATACCTATATCAAAAGTATAGTCGAGTAACTAGTGTGGACTGCTGGTGTAAAAATATATTGAAGAAAGCATTAGCACTTGGAGTACCGTATATGACTTTTTCTACTGCAACATGGGTACTAAAAAAGGTGTTTTCAGGTAGTGTTAATGATAAAATTGGCGGATTAGGAGACACGTTGTTTTTTCATCCTACAGCTCCATATTGGTATTTATATACGTTACTTTTTATTTTTGTTATTACACCGACATTTTGTAATATTAAAGTTTCCATATTTGGATTAGCAATCTCATTAGTTGCCAAGATCCTGATTTTGATAATTGGGCAGGGCAATATTTACGCAATATCAACAGTTCTATCAAATGAAATCTGGTTTGTACTTGGGATGAGTATTTGTGTATTTAATATACATATGAAAGACAAAAAGATACAAGGGATGATAAGTGGTTTTCTGTTCGTTATATTGAGTGTTGTAATATATGTGAAGGATTTACATAGTGACGGAATTTCATTTGCAATGGGATTGTTAGCTTGTGAAGCAGTTATCGTTATTGTGTCTAGTTTTGAAAATAAATTTGGAAAAGAAATGGAATTTCTCGCAAAATATACAATGCCTATTTTTTTAATGCATACTTTATTTGCTGCACCTATAAGAGCAATTTTAATAAAGCTAAATATTAATAACGCGTTAATTCATGTTGTTATTGGATTAAGCATCAGTTTTTTAGGACCAATAGTTGTAAGTTATATAATGAAGAATAAATGGATAGAGGTCTTTTTGTATCCATATAAGGTTATAAAAAATAAAAAGTATTTTTTGTAATAATGTCTTTTTGTATCTTTTATGTGAAGTTTTAGCATAATTTTTAGTTATTGTTTTTTAGTGGGAATTTAAAGAAAGGAATTTATTATTAATTGAGAATATGTTAAAGGATAAATGTAAGAAAGTTATAAAGACTTTATATGGATATATAAATTGTAAAATTAATAGAGTGAAATATGAAAACGGAGTTTATATAGGTAGAAAAGTTGATATAAAAAATGGATATATAGTACATTTAAATCATGATGTGAGTATAAGACCTTATTGTCAGATTTGGTCAGGTGGGGAAGGCATAGAAATAGGAGCTTGTACAGAAATAGGAGAAAGATGTCGTATTTCTATAATAAATAAGTTAAGTATTGGAATGGATGTTTTAATTTCACCAAATGTTTATATTAGTGATTGTGATCACGAGTATAGAAATATAAACATTCCTGTAATAAATCAAGCGACTGTAAATAAAGTTGATAATGAGATAAAAATAGAAGATGGATCTTATATAGGAATTAATACTGTTATTATAGGAAAGGTTAATATTGGAAAACATTGTGTAATAGGAGCCAATTCTGTTGTTACAAGAGACATTCCAGATTATTGTGTTGCAGCTGGGGCACCGGTAAAAATAATTAAACGCTACGACAAAAATAAAGGAGAGTGGATTAAATGCATTTGATTTCTTATATAAATGAATTTGGTTTAATTATGTTTATTAGAAATAGTTTGACAAGAATTATGCGCAAATTAAAAATTTCAGATTCGTTAATCAATAAATTCGATTGTTATAAACATAAGAGAATAGTTAAATATTTAAACCTAAAATATGGAAAATATATTTCTAATGTATATTCAGATTCATCTATTGAAAATATTGAAAGGGACTGTAATATCTGGATTTTTTGGTGGCAAGGTGAAAAAAAAATGCCATTGATTGTAAAGAAATGTTATGAAAGTGTTAAGAGTAATGCAAAAGACCATAAGGTGGTTTTGATTGATAAAAACAATTTGAATAATTATGTTGATTTTCCTCAATTTATATACGATAGAATAGAAACGGGGAATATCACAATAACACATTTTTCGGATATACTAAGAGAGAAACTTCTTTATATGTATGGAGGTATCTGGATGGATGCAACCATTTTTATGACTGATCCATTTCCAGATAGTTTGTATAATAACACTTATTATACATTGAATGGAGCTTTTAAAAATTGGAAATGGAGTGGTTTTTTTCAGGCATCTAGTAAAGATAATATGTTTCCTAAGCAAATTTATAAATTATTTGAGTTATATTGGAAAGAACATAATGAATTAATAACTTATTTGCTAATTGATTGTTTTTTTGAATTAGCATATGAAAATAATAACAAAATAAAACAAATGATAGATGGTCTAGACAAAGTGGATGATTCGATATTCTGTTTAAATGATAAAATGCTAGATTTACCATTTGATGAAAAAATGTTTAATGAATTGAAAGATAAAAGTAATATTCACAAATTATCGTATAAGTTTAAGCATACAGAAGAGATTGATGGTAAAAGTACATTTTATAAGGAGATAATAAATGGAAAAATTACTGGATGATAACAATCAACTGATCATTATTTCTATAATTGTACCAATATATAATATGGAAAAATATATACATTTATGTGTTAGTTCGATTTTGAAACAAAGTTTTAAAAATTTTGAGTTGATTTTAATTGATAATATGTCAGAAGATAATTCTTATAATATTTGTATAGAATACAGTAAAATTGATAAGAGAATTGTTGTGGATAAATGCGTTAATAGAGGTGTATCTAATGCGAGAAACAAGGGAATTTCAATAGCAAAAGGCGAATATATTATTTTCATCGATGCAGATGATACTATAAACAATGATTATTTAAAAAATTTGTATTTAAATATAAAACATAATGATTTGGTGATTTGCGGAATAAATATTCAAGATGAATCAAGAAATTATATACGGTCGTATAGTATTCCCAGAAATCTAAAATTTAGCATGAATGATAAAGAGTCTTGCGAAAAAATAGAATTATTAGATAGTAATAACATTTTAAATTCCATTTTCAATAAGATATATAAAAAAGATCTTATAAAATCAAATTTTGATAGTAGCTACACTATAGGTGAAGATTTGGATTTTAATTTAAAGTATATGGTGGAGTGTGACAACATTTCGGTTATTACAAATTGTCTTTATAATTATTATACAACAGAAGGGTTGTCTGACGAGAAAAAAGAAAGGTATTTAGGACAACATTTGACAACCATAGATCATATATTTCAGAACAATATTGAATTATATAATAATAGCAAAGTGAAATGTATGAGTTTAGCTTTAAAGAGAATTTATACTAGAAATGTTATACAGTGTATTAATGAATATGCATTTTTTTGTGATAATAAGGAACAATTCAAGTTATTTTGTAAGAATGTATGTTGTAATGAGACAAGAATGGGATTGTTATCAAAAGTAGATTTAAGTTTTCTGTATAAACTTGAGTATTATATTATAAACAAGAAAAAAAGTAGCTTATTATTTATTATATGTATCGTAATTAAAAAAATGAAGAGGTTTATATGATAAGAGTTAAAGTGAAAAATATATGTATATATTTAGCAACTATACTTATAACATTACGACTAAATTTACTATTAACGCAAAGGAGTATTGATGAAGGTTTTTCTAATTTTCTATTTATTAGTGCTTTTTTGCTTATATTGATACAAATATTTACATCAAAATATACAGTAATGCAATTATTTATGTTAGTTGTTTTAACTCTAGTTATTGTTAAAATAACTTTAGTGACAGGAAGTAATATATTGTTGTTTATGTTATTTTTTGTTTATGCAATCCCAGATATTGATCTTGTTAAAATAATATACATTTATACATTTATTACAACTAGTTTATTTATATACACGGTGATGAATTCTTTATTTACAGGAACTAATATTAGTTTATATGGTGGATGGAGAGAAAATGTAGGATTAGAAGAACGGTATATTTTCGGTTTTGTTCATCCAAATACTTTGCAAGGAACATACTTTAGAGTGGTTGTGGGCCTTATGTTTTGCTGTAAAAATAAAAAGTGGATAAATAAGTTAATAATTTGTTGTATGTTGGTTGGTTTTTTATTATTTACATTTTCTAAATCAAGAGCTGGTTTTCTGGTATTATTAATATATCTAGTAACATTTTTAATGACAAAAGGCTTACAAAAGATTATTGAGTTAAAAAAACTAGCATTTATTTATGAGATAATATATATTTTTATTGTATTTTTTACATTATATTCTTGTTATACATATGGCAAGAATAAGATAATAGTTTTAATAGATTCTGTTTTGACAGGAAGATTTATGCTTGCGTCAAGAATTATTAATAAGGTCAGTTTATCAATATGGGGGAATTACTTACCTAGAGATTATGTTATTGATTGTGGAATAACAGCCACGTTAGTGATTTATGGTATTTTATTTTTTATTATTGTCTTATTTATTTATTTGATAGGAATAAAAAAAGCTGTTAATGATGGAGACGCATTTATCGTGGCAACAATTGTCTCTTTCATATTTTATTCAATGATAGAAGATGTTTATGCAAATATCTTTTTGAATCTTGGTTTCTTATTTTGTATGAATTATACAATGTTAACAATGAAATCTAAATATAATGTTACATTGAAAGGAAAATAATTTATTTATATGTGTCATTTGGTTACAGTCATTGTTCCGGTTTATAATGCAGAAAAATATATTTCAAGGTGTATAGAATCAATTATTAATCAATCATATACTAATTTTGAATTGATATTGATAAATGACGGATCCACAGATAATTCGGAATCTATATGTATAAAATATTTAAGTGATAATAGAGTGAAGTTAATAAACAAATGTAATGGAGGAGTAAGCAGCGCAAGAAATGATGGTATCAAAAATGCTAATGGGGAATATATTACATTTGTAGATGCAGATGATTGGATACATAAAGATTATATTAAGGAATTAGTATATAACATTCAAGAAAATAACTTATGCATGTGTTCATATTGGAAAGTTGCTGATAGTGTTTGCTATAAGGTGGAAGAGCCCGCTCTAAAAGAGATTAATTCAATCTTGGTATTTTGGAATGATGATTCTATAAAGATTGTTGATAAAGACGTAATTATCAAATCTAGACCAAGTGGTTTTGTTTGGCGATGCATGTTTAAGAAAACAATTATTGATAAATATAATTTATTTTTTAATACAAAAATTGATTACAGTGAGGATTTATTGTTTTTGATACAGTATTTATCAAAAATTTCAAATCACGGAATTAAATATATTAATGTCCCTTTGTATTATTATTTCGATAATGAAAAATCTGCTTGCCATCAAAATATTAAAAAGAAACTGATTCAAAATAGATGTGTTTTTGTTTCAGAATTAACTAAAATATGCAGAAAATGCTATTCTGACAAAGGACAATATGAAACAAAGATAAATGAAATCTGTTTTGATTCTATATATGAGATTGTAAGTAATGCTAAAAATTATAATGATTATAAAGAGTTTAAAAGAGAATTAATGGATTTAAAAAAAACTGAAATATTTTCTGATTTTAATTTTAAAAAATTGAAACTAAGGGTTATTTATAATTCAAAAAAGAAAGTCATAGTTTTAATGCTTATAAAAATTAAAGCTTATAAGATTATATATTGGCTATATAAAGGATTCAGATAAACAAAATATATTAATAATGGATAGTCGTGTTTAATCGTACGATTTATATACGAAAGGTGTAGAAGTTATGGTTAAAAGAATACTGCTAGTTACATTGTATGATGAAGGTAATATAGGAAATAGATTACAGAATTATGCACTTCAAACAAAATTACTTAGCTATGGCACAATAGTAACTACGTTAGATAATTGTTATACAACAGATTTTAGCTCGTCTTTTAAGTTAAAAATGCTTATAAAAAGAGTATTAGCAGGTGTTGGATATAAGAAGTATAAAGTTGACTGTGAGAGATATTTATCAGGTAAAAATATTAGGTTAAGTAATATTAATTTTGATTCAAAAAATTTATATAAAGTAATAAAAATGAAAACGGAAGATGCCTTTAATTCTGATTGGACTTCTTATGACCTAGCTGTAGTTGGAAGTGATCAGGTATGGCATAAATGGAAGGATGATTTAAATGAGCTACCATATTATTATCTCCAGTTTATGCCTAAAGAAAAAAGAACTGCTTATGCTGCAAGTTTTGGATTTGATGAATTCCCAAAGAATGATGTTCAACAACATGTTAAAGGCATAATGGAAATGAATAAAATTTCTTGTAGAGAAAAAAGTGGATGTAGGCTTGTGAAAAAATCTACTGAAAAGAACGCAGTAAGAGTATTAGATCCTACATTATTATTAAGTGTATCTGATTGGAAAGAGGTAGAAAGTCAATCTTGTAATATTTCGATTATTGATAAAAAATATAGTTATGTTTTTCTGTATTTTCTAGGTAAAATTACTGATGAATACAATAATTATATTATATCAATTATGAAAAAAAATAATATTAATATTATTGTGGATTTTTTTGATACCTCAAAAATAAAATTAAAGGAAAGAGGGCCGGCAGAGTTTATAAAATTGATTAATAATGCAGAGTATGTATTTACTGATTCATTTCACTGTACAGTATTTTCTGTATTGTTCAATAAAGAGTTCACGGTATTTAGACGTCAGCAGGCTGGATTTGAAAACATGTTTGGTCGAATAGAGGATTTGTTGGCAAGTAAAAATGCTTTAGAACATATATATGGTGGGACTGCTATAGAACCAACAAATGATTTTGATAAATTGTATGATGCATCGATTGCCTATTTGGAGGATATTTTAAAATAATTTTTAAATCTCAAGGTGGAGGTTAAATAATATGTTTGTAAAAATATTGAAGTTATACAAAGAGTTAATCAATTATGATAAAAAAATTCCAATGAAAATTAAGTTGTCTATTATTACCGCTATTATTTTTCTAATTATGGGACTTATAGCGGGAGCAATCGGATGCGATACTTATATGTCGAAATTTTACATACTTTATATTATTTCTATGATTGTTTTATGTTACTTTTCTTACAAATTTGGTGGTGATTTTTTGGAAACAAATACGATAGATTATAAAAAGGTATTAGATGACTTCGAAAAGAAATTATGTGAACTAAAAATTGGAAGTAATAATTGTATTGAAAGATTAATAGAACAATGTAAAGAATATGAAGAGGTAGAGAAAGATGTAGGATTAAAAAAAATTAAATATATTGTTGGAATAGCAATTATTCCTTTAATTACTTCAGCTGGAACTTTGATTATATCTAAAATGAATGATGAATGGAGAATAGTAATATTTCTTGTTTCTGCTTTGTTAATTGGTGTTGGTTTTGTGATTTTTAATTTATTATATGATTCATATATTAAATTTGTTTATGAGTACAATTATTTGGCAAAGAAAATGAGATATGATTTAGAATTAATCTTGGCTAGGAGAAAATAAATAATGTAATATGCAATTTTGATATTATTTTGTGATTAATTTTTATGACAAATTAGCATAATTTGCGATAAATAGCGGAGAAAAAATGGGTATTAAGATTCCAAGGATAGCATTTATAAAATACTCAATAAATGATGTTAAAATTTCTGAGGATGTTAGAAGAAAACGAATAGCAAATTTTAGGAAAAGAACAGATGTCTTAGTAATTGATGACAGAAATTTTGTGAAATAATATTTTCCTGAAAAGATTACTTTAAAGATAAACATGAATAAAATTATGTTACTTAGAATGGGGCTAAACCTAATAATTAGTATATAATTTATCATATTTAATTTACAGTTAGTTGAAAAGTTTGATTAGGATAAAGGCGTTTATATTTGTATGTCAGAAAATAATTTGAATAATAATTTTACAATTTTACATTTATCGGATCTCCACATTGTTCCTCATGGTGACGCTCAGATATTATCTACTGTTTTGCAAAGAATGATTGACCATATTGCAGAGACCACAAGAAACGATAATAAGATTATTATAGTTTTTACAGGGGATTTAGTAGAAAAGGCGCGATTTGCTGAGGCTGAGGAAGCAATTCTTGAATTTTTTTCTGAGTTAAAGGAAAAATTGGGAGATAGAGGAATTGACTTTGTTTGTTCACCTGGAAATCATGATAAAGTAAGAGGAAATTTAACATTAAAAAATGAATTTGATGAAAATAATGAGGATTTTTGGTCTGATTTTAAAAAGAATGACTGGATATACTTTGAAAAACAATTTGAAGAGTATAAAAAGATTATTGACAAAATTCAAACTTCGATTTTTAAGGTTAAAAGTCAAAAAAACAGCACATATGGTATAAGATTAGTTAATACGGGATCAAGTAACATATGTTTTATATGTTTAAATTCATCATGGTCTAGCACCGGTGATGGGGATGAAGGAAAACTTAGATTAGGAAGATTTCAGATTGATGAGCTAACGGCAGAATATCAAAAAATAAAGAAAAAAGCTGACTTATCTATTGCTATGATGCATCACCCAAGTGACTGGTTGACTAAGAATGAGCAGAAATATTTAACAAGATATATGACAGATGAATATAGGCTTAATACAAATATTATGTTACAAGGACATATTCATGAAAAAGAAACATATAATTGGTATAATCAAAATCATTCAATTACAACACTTGTAACAGGTATGGGGTGGGATCAGCAACAGAAAATTAATGATAATGGACATCGATATTCATTATATCAGATTAATATGGATAGTGGTATTGTAAAAGTTAAATCTTATGTTACTGACAGAAGTGGAACATTTGAAGAGGACACTTCGTTATATAATGGTCGAAATATCGTATTTCCATTATACGTACATAAATTTCTAGAACTTAATAATTGGTATTTTAAAAATAGCGAAATATCATTATTTTATCCTAAATACAACTCAGCAGATAGTCTTAAGGATATTTCCGATAAGTTAAATGATTTTTGTATTAACATGATGAAGTTTTTAGAGGAAATGCGTATAGATACGGTCCTTTTTAAACAAGTTAATGAGTATATAAAAAAATCATTAGCTGAATATATGGAAGGTAATATATTGAGCCGAGAGGAGTTTGACTATCTGATTAAGGATTTAGAAAATTGTGATGTTCTTAAAAATCTAGATATGATTGGAGAGGTGTTTTCTAATATCAGTAGAAAAACAGGTCAAGCTACTAAATATTTAAATAAATATTTGGATGAGGAAAGAGATGATTATTTTATTGGAGAAAATGGAATAGAAATTAATGAATTATATGCTTTCATAACAAGGCAATCTGAAATCTTTCTTAAGGATCAGTTTTATGCTTTTATAGGAGAATTTTGTATGCAGTTATCTAAAAAAATGTTTCCTGAAGAAGCGTTTGAAAATGATAGTAAAGTAAGAGTGCATTTCAGAAGAAGATGTTTAAATAACGATAAAATAGAGTATAAAAAGTTATTCGCTCATTATAAAACCATGCAAAATAGTAAAATATTGTGTTTAAGTGGGGATTCTACAGATTTGTCTGATATGAACTATTATCATTCTATGATAGAAAAGAGCTTTATAGAAAAGAGAACATTACTTAGTTCATTAAATCCATCATACAATACACACAAAAGTAAAAACGATTGGATTGATTTTATTACTATTTCTCCTAATGTTGAATGTAATATCTATAGGTATACAAAAGATTATGAAAATTTTGAAGTACCTATATTATCATTTGGAATATCTGTAAATACTACAAGATTTCAAGATATAATAAGGGGAATGGCATATGTAGGATTTGATAAAATATTATCTAGATTACTGAAAGAATATTATGATATTTCGAATTATAATATTGAGAGTTTATTAAGCGAGGTAAATCAATATGAATGATAATATAGTTAAAATGAAGAAAAATTCAGCAATTACGTTGTTAGTTAGGTTGGAAAATACGGATATTCCTTTTCCACAATCAAGATGTGGAAGGATAAAAATGATAGAATATCTATCAAATTTATTAATTGATGATGTTCTTGGAGATGGTGATTTTATAGTGATTAATTTAGCAGAATTAGGGTTAGAAAGTGATGACTTGAAGTCAGCGATTAATATTATTAAAAGTTATGCATGATAGGCTATTTTTTAGATATAGATAACAGGGAGGTAAAATTTGAGTAGAGTAAAGAATGCTTCTAGAAATATCATATGGGGCATATTGAATAAGATCGTGGTATTACTTTTACCATTTATAACACGTACTGTTATGATATATACACTTGGAATGGAATATGTAGGATTAAATAGTCTATTTACTTCCATTTTACAAGTGTTGAGTTTTGCAGAACTGGGAATTGGTAGTGCGCTCGTTTTTAGTATGTACGAACCAATGGCTGAAAATGACGATAAAAAAATATGTGCACTTTTAAATTTATATAAAAAAACGTATAGAATAATAGGAGTAATAATTTTGGTTGCGGGATTGGCAATTTTACCATTTTTAAATTACTTTGTAAATGGATCAGTTCCCAATAATATAAATCTTCAGATATTGTTTGTGATTTATCTATTAAATAATTTAGCTGGTTATTTTTTATTTGCATACAAACAGGCATTATTTACTGCAGCTCAGAGAGTGGATGTAATAAGTAAAGTTGGAATGATACTACAGTTATTTTTAAGTATATTTCAGGTTGTTATTTTGATATTATTCAAAAATTATTATATGTACTCAATCGCAATACCTATTGTGACAATAGTCAATAACATAATTATTTGTGTAGTTTCTGATAGGACATTTCCACAATACAAATGTTATGGTTGTATATGTGAGGAAGAAAAGAAAGAAATTGAAAAAAAAGTGGGAGGATTGCTGTTTCAAAAGATAGGTAATATTATTCTGACATCAGCGGATACAATTGTTATTTCATCTTTCTTGGGATTAAGAGTTCTTGGAATATATAATGGTTATTATTACGTTATTACAGCATTGTTAGGTTTCTTAGCGGTCATACAGCAGGCAATAATCCCTGCAATTGGTAATAGTGTAGTACTTGAATCTAAAGCAAAAAATTTAAAAGATTTTAGGATGTTTCACTTATTATATATGTGGATTGTAATTTGGTGGTGTTGTTGTTTAAGCGGATTATATCAACCGTTTATTAGTATATGGCAAGGTAGCAGTAATATGCTTTCAGATAAAATGGTAATTCTATTTGTGATGTATTTCTTTTGTTACAAAATGGGTGATGTATGTTGGATGTACAGAGAAGCAATTGGCCTTTGGTGGGAGGCTAGGTATATTCCGTTTATTTCTTCAATAATTAACTTGATAGTTAATATTATATTAGTTAATTGTTGGGGGCTTGCAGGTGTTCTTATTTCATCTATACTAGCTTTAGCGGTTATTAATTTTCCATGGAGCTCAAAGGTTTTATTTTTGACATATTTTAAATCAAAAAAAGAGTGGATTTCCTATATGTCAAGAAATGTAAGGTATTTTATTGTTATGATATGTATTTCCTTTGTGACAAGTATTATCTGTTCAGTGTTTAGAGAATCAAATATTATTAATTTAGTATTTAGATTAATAATATGTATGATCATTCCTAATGTATTACTTTTAGTTTTAAATATTCGAAATGAATATTTTAAAAATGCAACTAAACTGGTGATTTCAATGCTTCCTCATAAAGCACAAGAATTAATAAATAAGGTGGTTAGAACATGAATTTCATATTTATAATATTATGTTTTATATTATTGATAATTATAGAGTTCGTACTTGAAAAGAAATATATGCAGACAGATGAATATAAAAGAAGTTTAGGTGGTGCTGCAAAACTGAAGAGTGTACCACATAATATAGAAATTTGTAATGTTGGCTCAGGACCAAGTTTATATGGGATATCATATGAGTATACTGATAAGAATGGATTTAATTTTGGTACTGCGCCACAAAATTTTGAGTATGCATTTAAACTACTCAAACACTTTAAAGCAAATATAAATGAAGGGGCTATAGTTATAATAACTGTAATGTGTCCGATGTCGTTTGGAAACAATAGGGATTTTGATAGACGAGATTATTCTGATAAGTTTTATGGAATTCTAAATCCAGATGAAATTATTGGATATAGTAGAATTAGGAAAATTAAGTTAAGGCATCCACTTTTAGTAAAATGTATCAATAAAGTAAAGAACAAATTTAAGACTAATATTGAAATAAATAATAGTGACAATATAAAAAGTTCGGAAACAAATATTGTGAGGGTTTGGGAAGAAGAATTTAAATTGGAAAATTTAAATGAATATACGTATTCCATTGAGCATGAAAAAGCTACTAAAAGTAAAGTGGATATATTAAATAATGAAATAGAATTTTGTTATAACAATAATTGGATTCCAATTATTGTTATCCCACCTGTACCGAGTCAGACGCGAAAGAGCATAGGACTGGATTTCTTGAACAGGTTTTTCGGTATAAATTTAAATAAATTAAAAGAAAAGCAGCCGCTAGTGCCAGTGCTTAACTATTATGATGATTCAAGATTTACTGATAATTTATTTAGTAATGATATTTTTTTAAACGTGGAGGGACAAGCTGAATTTTCAAAAATATTGTTTGATGATATTAATGTAAATATATAGCTGCTAAGATATATTAATGAGAGGAAGGATTAATGAATAATGGAATACTTTAAATTAAGTAATGATGTTACTATTCCTGCAATTGGGATGGGGACTGGTTGGATGAATACTGCATATAAAAATCCAAAATTTTTTACTAAGAGAGTTCTTAAAGAGCTTGTTGAAAGAATATCAGGAAAGTATTCAAAGGATAAAAATTACAATGCAAGCTATGAATTAAGAAAATTGATTAAATTTGGGAAATCAATTAAAGATGATGTAGCTTGTGGATATGAATTATTTGATACAGCATATTCTTATAATAACTGTGAAATAATGGGGGATAAGCTAAAATTAAGTAATAATAGAAAGCGCTATTTTATTATTTCAAAGTGTTCTAATGCATGTCAAAGAGAAGATAAAGTTATTCAAGAATTCGAAGAAACATTAAAAGCTTTGGGGACAAATTATGTAGATTTATATTTAATACACTGGCCTCAAACCGGATGTTATTTACATACTTGGAGAATATTGGAAAAACTATATTTAGAAGGGAAAGTTAGAGCAATTGGAGTTTCAAATTTTAATATACATCATATTGAAGCTATTATAAAGAATTGTAAAGTAAAACCAATGGTAAATGAAGTTGAATGCCATCCGATGCTTCAACAAAAAGAGTTAAGAGAATATTGTAAAAAGAACGGGATACAGCTTATAGCACATACTCCAACAGGAAAGATGCGGAGTAATATAGTGAAAAGCGTTTTATGCGATATTGCAGAAAAAAATAATAAGGCAATAACACAAGTAATATTAAGATGGCATTATCAGCTTGGAGATGTATGTATTCCCAATACTTTAAATAAAGAGCATGCAGCAGAAAATTTAGATATATTTGATTTTAATCTCAGTGATGAAGATATGATTAAAATATCTGAATTGGATTGTAATGGCAGGATTTGGCCAAATCCTGATAATTGTAATTTTGAAGCATTATAGTTATAGAGGTGGAAAATGATAGATCAATTTAGTGAAATTAATTGTAATGGATGCCAGATGTGTAAAGATGTCTGTGCTAGAAATGCTATTTCATATCAGGTAAATAAACAGGGATTTTGGTTTCCAAAAGTTGATTATTCTAAATGTATAAAATGTGGATTATGTGTAAACAAATGCCCTAACAAGACAAAGGTATTCAATGAAAAGACAAAGCCATTAGTAAAAGCAGTATGGTCAGTAGATGATGACGTAAGAATGGATAGTACATCGGGGGGCCTTTTTTATGAATTGGCAAGAGATATTCTGTTGAATAAGAAAGGGTATGTTGTTGGATGTATTTATGATGATGATTATAAGGGGGCACATCAAGTTATTATTGACTCTATAGACGAATTAAAACCATTGATGGTATCAAAATATGTCGAAAGTAATGCTGAGGGAATATATGTAAAAATTACTGAAGCGTTAAAAACAGGAAAAATTGTTTTATTTGTTGGTGCTCCATGTCAATGCGCAGCTTTATATAGTTATTTGGGAAAGGATTATGATAATTTATTTGTTGTAGATTTCTTATGTCGAGGTGCTAATTCACCTAAAGCACATAGAAAATATGTAGAGTATTTAGAAAAAAAATATAATTCAAAAATTGTTTCATTAAGATCAAAGGACAAACGAAATGGTTGGGAAAGGTTTGGGCAATCAGCTGTATTCGAGAATGGAAAAGAATATTTTTTACCACATGAGGAAGATTTAAGAGTTGTAGCGTACCATAGAGGAAATCTTATGGTTAGAGAGAGCTGTTTAGACTGCAAGTTTAAGAATTTACCAAGATATTCTGATATTACATTGGGAGATTTTTGGGGGATAAAGCCAGAAGAGGTTAGAGATATTGATAAAGGTATTTCATTATGCTTTATTAACTCAGATAAGGGAAAACTTCTCATGGAAGAAATCAGCAATAGAGTAGAAAGTATTGATAAAACATTAGATGATGCAAAACGTGGAAATCCTGCAATTTATTGTAGTGCATCATCCTCTAAGAACAGAAATGTTTTCTTAAATAGCTTGGATGATATGCAATTTGATAAATTAGTAAATAAATATAAAGATAAGTCACCTTCTTTAGTTCGAAGAGGGTTAAGGAAAATAAAAAGTAGATTAACGAGGTAATGATGATGAATATTAGATTATTGTATAAAGTTTTTAAAAAGTGTAATGTTTTTTCGTTCTTTAAATATAATTATTTTAGCCCTAATATCATAAGAGAAAAAAAGTGTTATATATATCCATACCATGGAAGTATAATTCAAATAGATAAAACGGCTTGTATTAATTTAAATGGAAATTTGTTTTTTAATGCTAATAAATATAAAAAGTCACGTGCTGAATCATATCTTGTATTGGATAGTAAATCAAAGATGACGATTAGCGGTGATACTAGGGTGAATTATGGATCTACAATTCACTTAAATTCAGGTGCAGAGTTGCATGCGGGTTCATTCACAACAAATGTAGGAATCAATTTTCAAGTAATAAATAAAGTTGAAATTGGTAAAGACTGTATGTTTGGAAGAAACGTAACAATTTTTGATTCAGCATTTCATCCTACAGGTGTTGAAAAGGACAATATGATTGTAAATTCTGATCCTGTCATATTAGGAGATCATGTGTGGGTTGGGGCTAATTCATTTTTGGCACAAGGAACTCAAATTGGTAAAGGAAGTATGATTGGTTCAGGTGTTTATTTTAGAGGAAAAATAGAGAATGCTATTTCAGTAATTCGTGATTCGGATACACCAAAATTAGCTGGAAATATGTGGGCAAGAAGTAATAGTGCAGATGATATTAATCAGGCAATTTCTTACTATAAAATCGAGCAAAGCAATAATATTGTAAGTGAAGAGGCATTAACCAAATATAAAAATAAAATTTTAGATATTTTAAAACCTCTTTTCCCTACAATTAATTTAGAAGTTGAAGAGAGATTATTAAATGATCATAAGATAGATTCTCTTTCGGTAATTAATATAGTTAAACTTTTAGAAAATGAGTACAATATTTCAATTCCATACTATGAGATATCAGTTTCAAATTTTAATAATGTTAATTCTATGGCATCACTTATAGATAGATTACTGACGGGTAAAACTTCAAATTTAGATATTGTAAAAAAGTCGTATTTGAAAACGAATGATGAGTATGAAATTTCAGCTCAGAATTCTCTTATTGAATACGTTAAGGAACATTCAGTGAAAAATCCTAATAAGATTGCTGTTATTTCTAATGGAAATGAGTATACATATCAAATCCTGTACAAATATGCTAGATTATATGGTTCATTCTTGATAAATAAGGGGTTGAATAGAGGCGAAAAGATTGTTGTTAAGTCAATTCAGTCTATAGATTATATTATTATATATTTGGGAGCTCATTATGCGGGGGCAGTTATTTCTACAGTAGAAAAAGCAGCAAGTGATGATAAGATTATGGAAATAGCAGAAGATATTGAAGCAAAGTTTATTATATCGGATCATAACCCTATTAATAATAAAAATATTGAGTTTATTAATTCAAAAAATATATATGATGATGTTGCAAATATCAAAATTATAGAAAATGATTTTCCTAAGAGAACGGACTCAGCGGATATATTATTTACTACAGGGACAACAGGAAAATCAAAAGGCGTTGAGTTATCACATATCGCTGTGATAGCGGGCGCAGAGAACATTGCTTTTGGATGTGAAATGAAGAGAGATACTGTATTGGTTGTACCTAATCCGTTAAGCCACAGTAATGCTATTAAAAATATGGCTGCTTGTTTTATAACGGGTTGTACATTTTATGTATTGGATGGTATTACAGATTTAAAAGCATACTTTGACGCGTTAGATTGTTCTTACGGAAGAGTGGCAACAGTATTACCACCAGCGGCTATACGAACATTATTTCAGTTGGCAAAAGATAAACTTGCATCCTATGTGGATAAATTGGACTATTTAATGGCTGCAACAGCACCTTTACTTGAACCAGATAGAGAAACTCTTAGACAGCTTTTACCTAATACCAGATTATATAATCATTATGGTTGTTCAGAGTCATCATCAATTTGCATATATGATTTTAATAAATACTCAGAATTGAAAAATTGTGTGGGTAAAGCTATGCCTCATTCTAGAGTCTTTTTTGTTGATGATGATAAAAAAGAGATTAAGTCGTCAACAAATAATATTGGTTTACTTGCAGTTGAGGGCGATGCAACAATGAAGGGATATTATAATGCACCGGAACTTACTCAAGAAATAAAAAATGGACAAATTATTTATACAAAGGATATGGGTTATATAGATGATAATGGATTTGTTTTTATTCTTGGAAGAAATGATGATATTATTAATGTGGGAGGATTAAAGGTTTCTCCATTAGATGTTGAGGCAGTTACGCTCTCTTATGATGGTGTAGCTGATTGTATTTGTATAGCTGTAGATGATGATATTACAGGACAAGCACTAAAGTTATTGGTTGTTCCGGGAGAAAGCTTCAATAAGGACAAGCTAGATTTGACACTGGAAAGTAAACTGGAAGGTTATAAAATACCAAAACAGATAGAATTAGTTGATAAAGTTGAAAGGACATATAATGGTAAAATCAACAGAAAGGCATATAGAAAATAATGAAGAAAAATAGTAAAAAAGTATCTATAATTGGGTGTGGATATGTTGGAGCTTCAATTGCATATGCATTAATGATAAAGAATTTACCAGATGAAATTGTGCTAATCGATTTGAATAAAACAATAACTGAGGCGGAACGACTAGATATTCGTCATGGAATTCCATATATGGGAATTTGTAAAATTAAGTCAGGAACATATGAAGATATACAAGATTCGGATTTAATTATTATTACTGCAGGACGTAATAGAAAATTTGGAGAAAATAGACTTGATTTAGCACATGATAATGTGAAAATTGGGTATGGCATAGCTCAACAAATAAAAAAATATTATAATTCGGGCATTGTCCTTGTTGTAGCTAATCCTGTAGATATTATGACAACTAAATATACGGAATGGTTAGAACTGGATAAGGGCATGGTATTCGGAACTGGATGTATATTGGATAGTTCAAGATTTACTAATGTTCTGGCTGATTATTTGAATATTGAAGCAGAAGTAATTAATGCGCAGGTTATAGGAGAACATGGAAACTCTCAAATAGCAATGTGGAGTAAAGTCACAATAGCAGGAATGCCTATTGCGGATTATGCTAGATCTTTAGGAATACCATTCGATGTTGATATAAAAGAAGATATCGAACAGCAAGTCAAGAATATGGGTGCGCAGATAATAGAAGGGAAAGGAAAAACTCATTATGGAATTGCAACCTGTGTATGTTATATAGCAGATGCTATTCTAAATAAAAGGGCTACTATTGTATCTGTATCTAGTGTCCTTGAAGGCGAGTATGGGATAAGAAATGTTGCTATGAGTGTACCTTCTATAATTACAAGTGAGGGGGTTGAGAGAAAGCTTGCTGATTATTTGGATGAAGAAGAGTATTCTAAGATGAAATCATCTTATAAAGTATTAGAGAACACTTTAGAGGGATTAAAATGATAAAAGGTGTAGGCATTGATATGGTTCAGATTTCACGTATAAAACAATCGTTGCAAATTCCCGGTTTTAAAGAATCAGTATTTACACTAGATGAAATTAAAAATTGTCATGAAGAACAAGAAACATATTATGCAACTAGATTTGCTGGCAAAGAAGCTGTATATAAGGCTTTAAACCATGATATTGATATGCGAAAAATAGAAATTTTAAATAGAAATGATGGGGCTCCTTATGTTGTGGGAATTGATAAAGCATATGTGTCAATTACAACAGAGGGGGATTTTGCAACAGCTTTTTGTATATTAGAAGATTAATTTGTGCTTTTAGAGAATGTTTTAGCATTGTTACTGATTAAAGGATTATTTTACAACAAAAACTTACTAAACTTTTAAAAGCTGAATAAGTTTGGGACTATATTTTAAGAAAATCGAAGGGGGATTATATAGATTTATATAGGATATTAGTTTGAAACACATAATACTATTAATTTATTTTTTATGAAAGGAAAAGAACATTATGAAAAAATGTAAACGTATTATTGCGACTCTTATGGTTGCGATGATGGTTGCCTTATGTGGACATCAGAATTTAGTTTTAGCACAAAGTGCATCTAGTATTGTAATTACAGCTCAACCACAAAAATATGTTGGAAAAGCTGGTGAAATTAATTATTTCGAGGTTTCGGCCACAGGAACAGGACTCACATACCAGTGGGAGATGAGCAAGAATGGCGGAAGCACATGGGAGAAGATGACATCAAGCTTCTCAGGCTACAATACAAACAGGGTCGGAGTAACAATGAAATCAGAGAGAAACGGCTGGAAGTTCAGATGCGTTGTAACAGACAAGAACGGAAACAAGGCAACTAGTAATGTTGCAACAATTATTATTATTACAAATGAGGACTGGGAACTTCCAATAATGTAATTAAATAATATCATTTTTATGTTGAGAGTGTAAAATAAAGTGTGTAGGTTATCGGTAATAAAAACTTACGCACTTTATTTTTATAAATTATCTACTGTGGTGTGACGCGAATGCACCTATAGCGATTCAACCTGCATAAAACGAACGCTGCTAATGAGGAACTGGTTACCAGTCTTAATTACGGAAGCAAGGTCCAAGAAAGGATCCGATATACCAATTGCTCCATCATTATACAGCTTAAGAAACAAAGTAAACGTCAAACCACGCGCCTTGGATAATTAGCATTTTTGTGAGACACTCTATAAGACACGAAAAAACTAATAGTTTTTTAGAGGAGGCAAACTATCATGGATAAATGTACTCACGATGTAAGGCGTGCTAACTGGTTAAATATCATAAATCAATGTCAGGAACGACCTGCAAACGTAACTGTCCATCAATGGCTGAAAGACAATGATATCAAGGAAAAGTCTTATTATTACTGGCTGCGCAAGTTTCGTAAAGAATCATACGACCAGATGAAGCTGCCTGTAACAACCGAAAATCCTGCCGAAATTTCTTTTGTTGAAATAGCTGCCCCTGTTACATCAGAGAAAACTATTCAAACACGGGAATTTTCGTCAGCTTCTAACGCGACTGCAGTTGTCAGGAATGGTGATATCATTCTCGAAATATCAAACGATGTTTCAGATGCTGTGCTAAGCAGGCTCTTAAAGGAGGTAGTCCATGCTGGAGAACGTTGCTAAAATCAATCGGGTTGTGCTTGCGTGTGGTACAGTGGATCTGCGCAAAGGCATTGATGGTCTCTCGATGATCATTGGTGACAAATATAAGCAGAATCCTTTTGAGAAAGGAACCTTGTTCCTGTTCTGCGGTAGACGTTCCGACAGGATTAAAGGACTGCTTTGGATGGGCGATGGATTTCTTTTGCTGTATAAACGGATTGAATCCGGTTCACTATCCTGGCCAAGAACCACGGAAGACGCTGCGGATCTTACCGAAGAGCAATTCGATTACCTGATGCTCGGTTTAAATCCGCTCGATCCTAAAATCAAGGATGTAACACCACAAAATCCCTTCTGAGTTTGTGCAAAACAGAGATTTTTCAAAGACATTTATGACGTCAAAAAATCTATAGTTGAACCTGGTTTATATGCCTTTTTCACAACTGGTACAATGGTTAGCAGTTACTTGAAACAAATATCTTGAAATTTGAAAGCTCTATATTTTCCTGCGTTTATCAGCATCCTATAGCCTTATAGCGATAGGCATAATGACGGAGAGCTAACACACAAGAATTCGCTAATTAAAGCTGCTTCTGTTATAATGAAAACAGTTTAAGGAGCGAAGCAATGGCACAGAAACATACATTGGAAGAACTGAATAATTGCAGCCGCGAAGAACTGATTACCATTGTTCTTATGATGCAGGGACAGCTCGATGCTTTAAATGATAACATCGAAAAACTCATTGAGCAGGTCCGCATTGCCAATAATTATAGATTTGGCAGGCATACAGAGAGCTTAAAATCAATCGAAGGCCAGCTTTCGTTTTTTGACGAAGCAGACGCCGCCTATGATGAATCTTCCAGGGAGCCTTCTGCTGAAGAGGTCATTACTGCCAAGCGTGCAAAGAAAAAAGGACAGCGGAATATCGACCTGAAAGATTTCCCGGAAGAAATACTTCCGCCATACAGTGTTTCTGAAGAACAGCTGGATGCTTTTTATGGAAAAGGCAATTGGCGCCGTATGCCGGATGAAACCTACAAGAGGCTTCGTCATGAGCCCGAAGCATGGACTGTCGAAATTCATACTGTCGAGGTGTATGTGGGAACTGATGGTGATCATCAGGATGAGTTCCTTCGTGGAAACAGACCCAAGGACTTGCTTCGCAACAGTATAGTGACGCCATCATTACTGGCATCAATACTTAATGTAAAATATGTGAATTCATCAGCATTACACCGGATTGAGCAGGAGTTTCAACGTAATGGCGTAAATATATCACGCCAGACAATGTCCAACTGGATTGTCAGATGCTCCCAGATGTACTTCACTCCGTTTGTTGAACGGATGAAGCAGGAGCTGCTGTCACTGCATGTCACACAGTCAGATGAAACACCGACTCAAGTAATAGCAGACAGCGACCACCCAAACAGCAAGTGCTATATGTGGGTGCACCGTTCCGGAGAGTTTTATACCCGACGCCCGATTGTGATATATGAGTACCAAAAAGGACGTGATCATCAAAAGCCTCTGGATTTTTACAAGGATTACAAAGGAATCCTTGTAACGGACAGCCTGCAGCAATATCATCTGGTTGATAAAAAGCTTCCAGATGTGACAAACGCAAACTGCTGGGCGCATGCAAGGCGTGATTTTGCGGATGCGGTTAAGGCTGCCGATAAAAAGGATCCGTCTTCTGTAAGGCAGTCTGTTGCCTATCAGGCATTGCAGAAGATAGCCGGGTTTTATAATGCTGACACTGAGTTAAAAGGGCTCTCATCAGAGGAACGGCTTCAAAAACGGCAGGAATTGATCCGGCCACTGGTTGAGGAATTTTTTGCGTGGGTAAAACAACAGGTTAACGACTGTGCGGTACCTCCAAAATCCAAAACAGGCCAGGGGCTGAATTTCATAATCAATCAGGAAAAATATCTTAAGGTATTTCTTGAAGATGGAGATGCCCCTATCGATAATTCTGCCTCGGAGAGAGCCATACGCACCTTTTGCCTCGGCAAGAAAAACTGGATGTTCCACAATACAGCCAAAGGAGCATCTGCCAGTGCGATGGTATACAGTATTTCAGAAACAGCCAAGCTGAATAATCTGCGGCCGTATTATTATTTTAAATATATCCTCACAGAACTGCCAAAACTCTGTGAGGAAAAAGAAAATATAGATCCAGAAAAGCTGGACTATCTCATGCCATGGTCAGATAGTCTTCCGGACGAATGCAGGAAGCCACGTCGCCAATAATGGGCGGCGTTGATTTTAATGACTGGCGCATGGTTTGACGTTTAC
>OGXB01000221.1_pt1 | contig 46939 bp, 40 predicted proteins | sample 1576161 | NCBI WGS metagenome assembly OGXB01 (sample SAMEA3541474, study PRJEB24748) | human gut metagenome | biome: human gut; feature: human-associated habitat; material: faeces | place: China | collected 2012
ATCACGCACGACCGTTACTTCCTAGACCACGTGGCCGGATGGATCCTTGAGCTGGATCGTGGCGAGGGTATCCCTTGGAAGGGTAATTACTCCTCTTGGCTAGACCAGAAGACGAAGCGTATGGCTCAAGAAGAGAAGCAAGTCAGCAAGCGCCGTAAGACCTTGGAGCGTGAGCTGGAATGGATCAATATGGCGCCGAAGGCCCGTCACGCCAAGGGTAAGGCACGTCTGAACTCGTACGAGGCCCTCTTGAACGAGGACCAGAAGGAGCGTGAGGCTAAGCTGGAGATCTTCATCCCGAACGGCCCTCGCTTGGGCAATAAGGTGATCGAGGCACAGCATGTGGCGAAGGCGTTCGGCGATAAGCTGCTGTTCGATGATTTGAACTTCATGCTTCCCCCGAACGGTATCGTGGGAGTCATCGGGCCAAACGGTGCCGGTAAGACTACCTTATTTAAGATGATCATGGGCATGGAAAGCATCGACAAGGGGACCTTCGAGGTGGGCGAGACCGTACAAGTAGGTTACGCCGACCAGACCCATAAGGATATAGACCCGAAAAAGACCGTTTACCAAGTCGTATCCGGCGGACAAGAATTCATCCGTATGGGCGGCAAGGAGGTGAACGCACGCGCTTACCTGTCTAAATTCAATTTCGCGGGAGCGGATCAAGAGAAGCTATGCGGCGTACTCTCCGGAGGAGAGCGTAACCGCCTGCATCTGGCGCTGACGCTGAAAGCGGACGCAAACGTATTGCTGCTCGACGAGCCGACCAACGATATCGACGTGAACACGCTACGTGCCTTGGAGGAGGGGCTGGAGAACTTCGCCGGTTGCGCCGTCGTCGTCTCTCACGACCGTTGGTTCTTGGACCGTATCTGTACCCATATCCTGTCGTTCGAGGGTGATTCCAACGTGGTCTTCTACGAAGGGACCTATTCCGAGTACGAGGAATACAAACGTAAGACCTTGGGCGACGCCGAGCCGAAACGGGTACGCTATCGCAAACTAATCGTTGATTAATCATACTATAAATAGAGTTTAATGCCATGAAAAAAAGAATGCTATCTTTGGCTGTATTAGCCGCTTCCCTCTTCTGTTTCTCCGATGGGGCGAACGCACAGAAGACCGAGAAACTGTTCAACGGGAAAGACCTGTCTAACTGGAATTTCGTAGTCGACAAAAACTCCGTCCCCGCCGATCAGGTCTATTCCGTACGCGACGGTAAGATCTTCATCACCGGCCAGCCTTTCGGCTATATGTACACCAAGGAGAAATACAGCGACTATAAATTGCACGTGGAATGGCGTTGGCCGAATGGGGATTCCAACGCGAACAGCGGCATCTTCCTGCATATCGCAGACCTAAAGAACCCCTTCCCGAACGGGATCGAGTGTAATCTGCAAGCCGGGAGGGCCGGATTGTTCGTACTGCTGGGAGGCTCCGACCTTGTCGAGTACCAGCAACGCCCGGGAGAGGAACGTCCCTTCTTCCCTGTCGTAAAGAACGTGAACCCGTCCAGCGAGAAGCCCGCCGGAGAGTGGAACGAGGCGAACATCTTCGTGAAAGACGGCGTCATCACCGTTTACATCAACGGCGTATACCAGAACACCGGAACCAACAAGGTGAAGGAAGGCCATATCGGGCTACAGAGCGAGGGTAAGGAGGTTGAGTTCAGAAACGTAACCCTCACCAAGTGGTAAGCGGAGCCGTTTCCGGCGCATCTGTAATAATTAAACGGAATCTTTTAAATAGTATTAAAATAATATAGTACATTCGCGAGGATTCCTTTTCAATGAGGAACATATCATTGCAATAACCAATTTAAGAGGTAATGAAAAGAGACAACATCATTTTTGACATTATCGAGAAGGAGCACCAACGCCAATTGAAAGGCATTGAGTTGATCGCTTCCGAGAACTTTGTCAGCGACCAGGTCATGCAGGCCATGGGAAGCTGTCTGACCAACAAATACGCCGAGGGATATCCCGGCAAGCGTTATTATGGGGGTTGCGAGGTAGTAGACCAAAGTGAGACGATCGCTATCGAACGGTTGAAAAAGCTATTCAACGCCGAATGGGCCAACGTGCAGCCTCACTCCGGGGCGCAGGCCAACGCAGCCGTATTTTTCGCCGTATTGAATCCGGGCGACACGTTCCTCGGGTTGAACCTGTCGCATGGCGGACACCTGTCCCACGGTTCACCAGTAAATAGCTCCGGCGTTCTCTATCACGCTACCGAATATAATGTAAAGGAAGATACCGGACGGGTGGACTACGACCAAATGGAGGAAGTAGCCCTTCGTGAGAAACCGAAATTGATCGTTGGCGGTGGTTCCGCTTATTCCCGTGACTGGGATTACAAACGTATGCGTGAGATAGCCGACAAGGTAGGCGCCTTATTGATGATCGATATGGCTCACCCGGCAGGCCTGATCGCCGCCGGTTTACTGAACAACCCGCTGGAGTACGCTCACATCGTAACGTCTACGACGCATAAGACCCTGCGGGGTCCTCGTGGCGGTATCATCCTGCTGGGTAAGGATTTCGAGAATCCTTGGGGCAAGAAGACACCGAAAGGCGAGATCAAGAAGATGTCTCAGTTGTTGGACTCCGCCGTATTCCCGGGTATCCAGGGTGGTCCGCTGGAGCATGTGATCGCGGCCAAGGCCGTAGCCTTCGGAGAGGCTTTGGAGCCGGAATACAAGACGTACCAAGCACAGGTGAAAGCGAACGCCGCCGCTATGGCCAAGGCCTTCACGGACAAAGGGTACAAGATCATCTCCGGCGGTACGGACAACCACAGCATGCTGATCGACCTGCGCACGAAGTTCCCCGACCTGACCGGTAAGGTGGCCGAGAAAGCCTTGGTAGCCGCCGACATCACGGTGAACAAGAACATGGTTCCGTTCGACAGCCGCTCGGCCTTCCAGACCTCCGGTATCCGTGTGGGTACGCCCGCTATCACGACCCGTGGCGCTAAAGAGCCGCTTATGGGCGAGATCGTGGAACTGATCGACACCGTATTGGCCGCTCCCGAATGCGATAAGACTATCGGCGCCGTTCGTGAGAAGGTGAACGGTATCATGAAGGAATATCCTATCTTCGCGTGGTAAATAGGAAATTGAGAATTGAGAATTGAAAAGGATGCCAAACGGCATCTTATCTTCAACTCTCAATTCTCTTTTTAAACTCTCAAAAACATCTAAACAATATTCAATTTTCAACTTTCAATTTTTAATTCTATGAAAAAGCTCCTTGCTACAATCTGCGCCGGCGCTGTCTTGGGTCTGATGGCCTCGTGTGATGATGCTCCCGGTAAAGCGAAAGCTTACAACCAAGGTATCAACATCATCCCGACACCGGTCAGCCTTACGCAGAACGAGGGAAACTTCAAGCTAAACAAAAACACGAAGATCTACGCTTCCACCCCGGAGGCGAAAACCGTAGCCGAGTTCTTCGCGGCTAAAATGAACACGGCGACAGGCTACCAGATAGCTACCGCCGACAAAGAGACCTCCGACGGTATCTCGTTGGTTATCGACGGCTCTCTGGACGTAAACGACGAGGGATACACGTTAGACGTAGCCGACAGCGGCGTCCGTATCAAGGCCAAGACCCCTCAAGGTCTTTTCTACGGTATGCAATCGTTCTTGCAATTGCTGCCCGCCGAGATCGAGAGTCCTTCCGCCGTGAAAGGTATCGCATGGACCGCTCCGGCCGTATCTATCAAGGACGAGCCTCGATTCGGTTACCGTGGTATCATGCTAGACCCCTGCCGCCATTTCATCCCGGTAGAGAATATCAAGAAGCAGCTGGATGTATTGGCCTTGTTCAAGATCAACCGCATGCATTGGCACCTGACCGACGACCAAGGATGGCGTATCGAGATCAAGAAGTACCCGAAACTGACCGAGATCGGCTCTAAGCGCATCGATGGCGAGGGTACCGAGTACGGAGGCTTCTATACCCAAGAGGAGGTGAAGGATATCGTTAAATACGCGGCGGATCGTTTCATCACGATCGTTCCCGAGATAGAGCTTCCGGGACACGAGATGGCCGCTATCGCCGCCTATCCGGAGCTGTCTTGCGAGGGTAAGCAGGGTACTCCCCGTATCATCTGGGGCGTGGAAGACATCGTATTATGCGCCGGGAAGGAAGAACCCTTCCAGTTCTTCGAGGACGTGATCGCCGAGGTAGCTCCCCTATTCCCGGGCGAGTATTTCCATATCGGAGGCGATGAGTGCCCGAAGACGAGCTGGGAGAAATGCCCGCTTTGTCAGGCCCGTATCCGTAAGGAAGGCTTGAAAGGCGACAAGGAACATTCCGCCGAGGAGAAATTGCAGAGCTATTTCGTACAACGCATGGAGAAGGTCGTAAACAAGCACGGCAAGAAGATGATCGGATGGGACGAGATCCTTGAGGGAGGTCTGGCTCCATCGGCCACGGTAATGTCTTGGCGAGGTGAGGAAGGCGGTATCGCCGCCGCTAGCATGAACCACGACGTGATCATGACCCCGGGAAGCGAGGGCATGTATATCGACCAGTTCCAAGGCGACTACAAGATCAACCCGGTATCTATCGGAGGATTCACCACGGCGGAGCGGGTCTATAAATACAACCCCGTCCCCGACACGCTGGCAGCGGCCGGTAAAGGGCATTTCATCAAGGGCGTGCAATGCAACGTATGGAGTGAGTACCTTTATAACACGGACATCATGGAGTACCGTATCTATCCTCGTATCCTAGCCCTCTCCGAGATCGCTTGGAGCCCGCTGGACCGGAAGGATTACAAGGACTTCGAACGCCGTCTGGACAACGCTCAGGTTCGCCTAGACGGACACGGTATCAACTACTACATCCCGCAGCCCGAGCAACCGAACGGTTCTTGCAACTTCGTGGCTTTCACGGACAAGGCTACCATGACATTCACCACGAACCGTCCGATGAAGATGGTCTACACGCTGGATGGCACCGAGCCTACCCCGGAATCTACCGTATATACGGCTCCTTTCGACATCACAGAGACTACGACCGTGAAGATCGCTTCCGTGTTGCCTTCCGGCAAGATGGGTAAGCCCCGCACGATCCTCGTGGAGAAACAAACGCTGGCTCCCGCCAAGGAGGTAGCCAAGACGACCCCGGGCCTCGACATGGAGGTATTCGATGGCATGTACCTAAGCGTAAATAATCTGGAGGCTGCTCAGAAGACCGGTAAGAAACAGGTCATCAAGACGACCCGTGAGCTGACCAACCAAGTGCCCGCCCCCGAATCCATGCGAGGCGTGAAGCAATACGCCGCTATCGCTACCGGCTACGTGAACATCCCGGAGGATGGCGTTTATTACATCTCTTCGGATTTAGAGGAGGTATGGATCGACGGCAAGTTGATGGTCAATAACGGTGGCGAGGTAAAACGCTTCTCCCGTCATGACACCTCCGCGGCCTTGGCAAAAGGCTTGCACGAGATCAAGCTGGTATTCCTCGGACACATCATCGGAGGTTGGCCTTCCAACTGGAACGACGGCAGCGTACAACTCCGTAAATCGGATGCCGAGAAATTCACGCCGATCACGGCTGAGATGCTAAGTCATTAAGATCATTTCCGAAGGGGGGAAGCGAGCGATCCTCCCCCCGATATAAACCGCAGGGGCGGACAGATCCCGCCCCTACTGCATTCTTCCGGCGAATATAATTGTGTTTAATAGTGAACACTACTGGGTTCAACCATGGATACTATTGTGTTCAACCGCAAACACTACTGTTTTTTTACCCTCAACTCATACAAGTCGTGGCGACGGTCCCGAAGGTTACGCACGCTACCATACGTATGCAACTCGTTGAGCAAATCAAGATCCACGTCCGATACAAGGATCATCTCCGTATTCGGGGTTGCCTCCGCACGCTTGCCATCGGTAGGGAAAGCGAAATCGCAAGGCGTGAACACACCCGACTGGGCGTACTGTATATCCATATTATGCACACGAGGCAGGTTGCCCACGCTGCCCGCTATCACCACGAAGCACTCGTTCTCGATCGCCCGGGCTTGAGCACACACACGAACCCGAGAGTAACCGTTCTGCGTATCCGTAAGGAAAGGCACGAAGAGGATCTGCATCCCTTGGTCGGCCATGATACGGGAAAGCTCCGGGAATTCCACGTCATAACAGATCAGCACGCCGATCCGGGCGCAATCCGTATCAAACGTCTTCACCATCTTCCCACCCGAGAGTCCCCAGCTCTTCTGCTCGTCCGGGGTGACATGTACCTTCTCGTACATCTCGTAGGAGCCGTCACGACGGATCAGGTATCCCACGTTATATAGCGCCCCGTCCTCCTTCAGCAAAGGCATGCTACCGGTGATGATATTGATATTGTAACTGATGGCGAGGTTCACGAATCGCTCACGGATCTCCTCGGTGTACTGGGCCAGCCCACGGATGCTCTGCGCCTCGCCCAGATGGTTGAACTTGGCCATCAGCGGAGCGTTGAAATACTCGGGGAAAAGGACGAAGTCGCTCTTGTAATCGGACACGGCGTCGACGAAGAACTCCACCTGCTCGAACACGTCGTCCAGTGTCTTATAAGGCCGCATCTGCCATTGTACCAGACCGACACGCACGGTTGTCTTCTTATCCACGTAATCCGTCGTAGGCGGCTGGTAATAGATATTATCCCATTGCAGCAGGGTAGCGCAATGCTTCGACTCCTCGTCGTTCGGCAAGTAGTTCATCATCACTTTCCGCACGTGGAAATCGTTGGAGAGCTGGAAGGTGAGCACCGGGTCGTAGATCTGACGTGAGCGCACCTTCTCGATGTATTCCTTCGGACGCATATGATCGGCGTATTTATAATAGTTCGGGATACGTCCGCCGAACATGATCGCCTTCAGGTTCAACTTCTCGCACAGCTCCTTCCGGTACTCGTACATACGGCGGGCCAGCCGGAGGCCCCGGTAGTCCGGATGGATGAACACCTCTATACCATATAATATATTCCCGTTCGGGTTATGCGTGTTGAACGTCTCGTTGCCCGTTACCTTGGCGTAGGTATGATCCCCTTTCACCATGTCATAATCCACGATGATGGAGAGGGCGCATCCTACGATCCGGTCATCCACCAGCGTCACGACCTGTCCCTCGGGAAATATCCGTATCAACGTCTCGATCTGCTTGCGGGTCCAGAAAACATCCTTGTCGGCGTATACCCTCTTGAAAGATTGCGACAACTGCGTATAGTCCTCAAGCTGCAAGCTCCGGAGCTCTACCTTGTTTATCTTATGCATTGGTTCCATAACACATTTTTTTGTTAAAGTCGCCGCGAAGTTAGGATAAATACAGATAAAGTGTACCGGCCCTCCTGCCCTATCTGACCTACTCCATGTATAATTTCAATATTGTCACTGAATTAGGCGGGAAATTATAGATAAGCGGGCCGCTCATCGGGAATACGATAGGCTCGGTGACAGGCGTTACGGCCCCCGGGTTCTCAAACGTATTACGAGCCTCCGGCTCCCCTCTCAATTGGATCAGCTCCGCCTCGTTACGGATATTCACTCCCTCGATACGCAAAGAGGTCTTCTCCTCGTGGCGGGTCGTATTCACGACCTTCAAGTAAATCACCCGGTTCTCCTTGTCGAGGGTAGCCACGGATACCAACGACGGGATCGGACGCATATCCACCTCATGCAGCAATACGCCGTCCACATAACAACGGACACGCTCGTACTCGCACGTCATGCGAACCGTATACCACCGGTTACTCTCAAAAGGGAAGCGCACGGGAGAGACCAAGCTATCCTTCACGCCACCTACTTGATGGTACAGCTCGCTCGTTCCCGCCCCGATCGTCAGGGCGATATAATCCGCCTGCTCGCCCGTCCGCCCGTTGTCGCGGAGGCGAAGCTGTATCTGCCCGCTACCTTTCGTACGCCGGACGGTAGCCGTATATTCATAGGCGTAGCTCGTAGAGTCGCCGAACAATACCTGGTTCCACCGGTTGGCCTCCGGCACCAACATACCAGCCTCCGGGACCCTCCATCCCCCGCTCATCACGGAGATATCCGATACGGGCACGCCGTCGATCCGCACGTCCTTGAACTCATAGCTATTATCAAACATCTCTACGCCCGCCCGGCCCATACGTACCTGTGGCTTCTCGTAGGTATCCACGATCGTCTTCAGCACCTCATCCCCCCGATGGCGGGTAAACATCTTTAATAAATAGTAGGAAGGAGAGACCACCGCCTGATGGGTGTTGAAAGAGATCAACGGATGGCGCTGGTTCTCGAACCCGGCGTTGCCCAATACCGGGGCATACGCCAAGCGGCGTACCATATCCGGGTTCTCCTCCGCCCCGACCAAGAAACAGGCCTCGGCCACCGCCGCCCGGAGCGTACCGGCCAAGGGCCGCTCCGTCGTCCCAAACTCCCCGATAAACACCGCCGGCGAACGTCGGGAATACCGGTCGCTATTAAACCGGCCGGAGTTCGATAGGAAGAAATTCTCCCCGGCGTAATAATGGGAATCCACCCACTCGCTACGGCCTCGCTTCGTGAGGGGCGAACTGCTGATAACGGTAATCTCCGGATAGGCCTCCTTGATCGCCTTGCGGAAAAGCTCAAAGCGCCTGAAATACTCCCCGCCATAGTTCTCGCTGCCGATCTCGACATACTTCAAGTTGAAAGGTTCCGGATGCCCGTTCCTCGCACGCAGGGCGCCCGGCAGGGAATCCGCCGGGGCGTTCGCGTAGGCGATAGCGTCCAAGGCATCTCCCGTGAGCTTATCCATCGCCGTGATATCCTCGTAGCGGGGCCGGCGGCTTTGGCTCGTGATCCCGCTATTAATAACGTAGATAGGCTCCGCCCCCATATCCTCGCACATTTGCAAGTACTCGTGGTAGCCCATGCCGTTCGTCGTACCATAGGCCCATACGTTCCAGAAATGCTTACGCTCCGAGATATCGCCCAGCGTCTCCCTCCAGATAGGGTACGTACCCGCCGTATACCCCTCCACGAAACTGCCTCCGGGGAAACGGATAAAACGAGGGGCCAAGGAATCGACCAGCGCCGCCAAGTCCGGTCTCAGCCCGTTCTTCCGTCCCTTCCACGTATCCTCCGGGAAGAGGGATACCACATCCAGCCAAAACACGGCGGAGGTATCGGCCGTGATCGTCAAGACTGCGTTCGGCGCATCCTCCGTAGCCGTAAACGTATGCCTGTATCGTTTCCACTCGTATAGCGGCGCTACCTGAAACACATCGCTCAAGACCGTATTAGCCATCGAGTCCTCCAAGGCCACCCGGATGGTACGGGGCACCATATTCGCCCCCTTGGCGAAAAACGAGAGATCGTATCGTTCCCCTTTCCGGATCGGTATCCCCCGGTATCCCTCGGCTATCACGCCTCCGCGCCCCGACTCCCCGGAAGTCGATACGGCCACGAGCAACGACCGCCGGTTCTTATCATTCACCAGCTCCTTCATATCCGGGTATATCTGTGTATTAGGGACGATCCGCCTCCATCCCGGTACGGAATCTCCCCGCATGAAAGGGATCGTCCAGCCATTCGGGGTAATCAAGACGTTCCGGGCGGCGTCGTAAGGGCAGTTCAAAGGTGGCACGCCATCCTCGAAGCTCCGGTTCTGGATCAGCTCGGCGTACAGCCCCCCATCGATCCCATGGTTAATCTCCTCAATGGTCAAACCATACAGATCCGGGTTCACGGGAACCGTCAGGCCATCCGCCTCCACGGTTATCGTAGAGATCACCGGCATCTCCGGCTGGCAAGAGGACAAGCCCATCCCGACAATAGCGCCAACCAATAAATGAATAACATCAAAATCTATATATTTCCTCCAACGCATCTTCGAATACTCATCTCATTTATGAGCGTACAAACTTAATCAAAAAATCGCAGTTTCCCCTATTTTCAAAGTCCGAACTGTTTTTTCAAAAAAACAATTGAAAAACATAGATTTTTTCAATTTAATATCCTAAATTTGCATAATAGATAAAACAAAAGACGACAATATTATACGACTCTATGGAGAAATCTGTTCTTTTAGTGGATGACAAGCAAGAAATCGCAAAGATAATCATGCTTTATTTATCAAGTACTTACAAGGTATCCTATAAAGAAAATCCTTTGAAAGCGATCGCTTGGCTTCAAGAAGGCAATTTACCGGATTTGATCATCTCTGACTTGAATATGCCAGAAATGTCCGGAGAGGAATTCTTGGTTTATTTAAAAGCGAACGATATGTTCAGCCATATACCGGTCTTGATCCTATCGAGCGTAGAGAGCAGCTCAAATAGAATACGTTTGTTTGAGGAAGGGGCGGAAGACTTTATCTTGAAGCCTTTCAATCCAGAGGAATTAAGGGTAAGGGTAAAACGAATATTAAGATAATGAATTATGTCTTTTTCGGTAATAACGTGCCGTTGGCCGAACGTTTACGTAAGGCATTAGGCACCGGGGTCATAGAATGTATAACGCTTCTGCAGATGAAAAACACGCTTCTTCCTGCCGAGGAAATGGATTATTGTGTATTCATCGAGAAAACAGATCCTACGTTAAACATTCCTGCGATCATGCATTTGCATAAGACGTTTCAAAATATCTATATCGTATTAATCGCCCCGGAAATGACCCGGGAGGAGAAAATATCCTATTTGCAAGCCGGAACGGACTGTGTCATCTCCGAGTCTACCTCTAAGGAAGATTTAGTGAAGCTACTGGGTATCGCCGAGAAATGCAAGAGAATGGAAAAAGCGCGTAAGCCTCAAATAAAAGAGCCTGATCTCGCCATTTTCAAGCTGCCTTTATGGAAAAGGGTCTTCGACATCATTTTCTCATCCATGGCGCTCCTCTGCCTCTCCCCTATCTTTATCATCACGGTGATTTGGATCAAGCTGGAGGACAAAGGCCCCGCTTTCTACAAGTCGAAACGAGTAGGCAGCAACTATAAGGTTTTCGATTTTTATAAGTTCCGCTCTATGTATATGGACGCGGACAAGCGCATAACAGAGTATAAAAAGCTTAATCAGTATACGGAATCTATTGCTGAAGAGGCTACAGCCTCTTCAGCAACTTCTGTGAATTCACAGAAGCAAGCTTCTTTTTTTAAAGACAATGAGCAAAATATCATTTTATATTCCGACAATGACGCTACTCCTGAAAACGACTATTTAAAAGTAAAACGTCACGAACGCTCCAACGCTTTCATCAAATTAGAGAATGATCCCCGTATAACGGGAATCGGCCATATTATCCGGAAATACAGCATTGACGAACTTCCCCAGCTATTCAATATATTAAAAGGAGACATGTCCATCGTTGGTAATCGTCCTCTTCCCATATACGAAGCTGAGCTACTGACCAGTGACGAATACATACAACGCTTCATGGCTCCTGCCGGCCTTACAGGCCTCTGGCAAGTAGAGAAACGTGGCAATTCTGGTAGTATGTCTGCCGAGGAACGTAAACAATTAGATATCAAATATGCTCATACCTTTTCTTTTTGGATGGATGTTAAGATAATAATAAAAACCTTTACAGCATTCATACAGAAAGAAGATGTATAAATATAGCATTATATGTACAATCGATAATACATTTATACCTATGAAGAAGTTATTTGTTCTATTATTGATATTTAATACAACTTTAGTTTATAGTCAGAAGAAAACATATTTTGACAAAGCGACGGCTATAGAAGTAACTTCCGGAAATGACTCGATAAAAGCCATGTTAGATGATTATGAGCGTGTCCAGCTCCCTCCATTATCAGTCTTTTTAGAGTCTGTATATGAACACCCATCTGTCCGTATCTATGAAGCTAGGCGGGATGAGGCAAATGCGGAGATGAAGGTTACCCGTAGAGAATGGCTAAACTATTTCAGGCCTTTCGCTCAATATCAATACGGTAGAATCGTTCAATTCGCTTCCACAGAGACTATCGATGATCCTTTATCCTTTACAAGTTTAGGTAGTAACCAACATTCATATAGTGTCGGTATCTCATTATCTATTCCTCTGGGAGACGTTTTCAGCAGAGGACAGAAAATACGGGCAAAGAAGGCTCGTTTCCGTCAATTGGATTATGAATATGAGATATCCATTGAAGAACGTAAGCTAAAAATCCTAGAGGCTTATAACAGCGTATTGCAAGAATTAGCCACGCTAAAAGCCAAATCAGACGCTGCGGCTCTCTACAATGCGCAAATGAAGATATCAGAACAAGACTTTATTAATGGGAAAATTGATATTATTACACTATCTCTTGAACGAGGTAGACGCTCCAACGCCAATATATCTTATCAAGAAGGGCGTGCCACTCTACATAATGCAGTTACTTTGCTAGAGATGCTTACCAATGTGAAAATTATTAATAGGTAATCTATGGACATCATATTATATATATCTCGTTTCTTCTACAGGATACGGCACCAATTAGTATTCGGGACTCTTATCATAACGATTTTAGTCGCCTATTTCAGCCAATTCATGGGGAAGAACTATACGGTTTCCACCTCTATTTATACAGGTATCGCATCAAGCACCGGATTAACGACAAATGAAGAAAGGACTGATTGGCAAATCATAGCCAACACATACGACAACTTAGTCAGTTTAACAAAGTCTAAAGGTACATTAGAAACCGTATCTTTAAAATTACTAGCCTTATGTTTAATACATGGAAATCCAGAAGAAGATAATCTTTATATCACAGCCAAAAATTACAAGCACTTAAAAGAAACCATTCCTGAAGATATATTAAATCTAGTTGATACAGCCTCTTTTGAGAAAACGTTCGAATTATTAAAAGAATATAAAAACAGTGATAGCCGTAACTACTTACAAGAACTATTTAATAGTGAAACTCCGTTTTTCAGTTATGCCGCACTCTCCAAAATCATTATCAGACGACAAGGTAATAGCGACTTGATAGAAATTATTTATACAAGTACAGATCCCGGCATTACATGGAATACCGTAAAATTGATTAGTGATGAAATGAAAGCCTCATATAATCGCTTGAGATTTCAAGCAGCTGATGATATTGTCAAATACTACGAGGAAGAATTAAAGAAAGTACGAGCGAAACTTAATCAGCAAGAAAATTCTCTTACTGATTATAATGTAGCAAATAAAGTCATTAATTATGATGAGCAAACAAGAGCTATCGCACAAAATTATGAATACTTCGCAACCCGTTACGAGGAAGCGGAGAAAAATTACGAAAGCTCGTTAAAGTTAATTGAAGATGTAGAAAAATACATGCTCATGCGAGCCAAGCTTATTAAGGCCAATGAGGAATTTATTAATACATTGGAAGACGTCACTCGTATCAGTGGAAAAATAACAGAGATAGAAACCTTCACCTCTGAAGATAAACAGGCCACAAATGAGGAATTACAGGGATATAAAACAGACTTAAAAGACGCAGAAAAGAAAATAGCCCTTTTAACCGAACAAATAAACTCATACAAAGAGAGTAAAGAAGGTGTAGCCATCGAAGGCTTAGTAGATGAATGGCTAAAGCAAACACTTTTATATACCAAATCAAAAGCGGAACTAGGTGTATTGAACAAGCGTAAGCAAGAATTTGATAACCTATATAAAACTTATTCTCCCGTTGGCACGCGAATCAAGCAACAGGAGCGAGAAATCAACCTAAGTGAACAATCTTATATCCAAATTCTGTATGCCTTAAATATGGCTAAAATGAAGCAGAAGAATATTCAATTAACTTCAGCTACATTAAATACGATCTCAGAGCCTTCGTATCCCTTATTTAGCGATAAAGGTAAACGATTACTATTAATTATAGCCGCATTTATCGGTAGCTTATTATTCATCGTCGGCTTAAATTTAATTATAGAATTATTAGACCGGACTCTTAGGGACGCAGAACGTGCCAAACGTCTTACAGGTATGAATATATTAGGAGCTTTCACCGGGCGCAACTCCCAGTTAAAATTCCGTGGCTTCGTAAAAGCATGTAATCGAATTTCCGCCTCTTATATCTGCAATCGGCTCAATCCATACTTACATAAGGACAGGACATTATGTGTAAACATATTAAGTATAGATCCAAAAGAAGGAAAGACATTTATATGCAAATATTTATCAGATCAATGGGAGACTTTGGGGTTCAACGTGAAATATATAAGGGTTGAACAAGAGATCTCCATTGACGCCGCATTCTTGACCACTGATAAAATCGAGAATCATATCCATTTTGAAAAGCGTCCCGATATACTTCTAGTGGAATATCCCGCTATACGACAAAATGGAATCCCTCCTTGCCTACTACGCTCCGCACAAGTAAACTTGTTAGTGGCAAATGCATGTCGGGTATGGAAACGAAGTGATGATGAATATGTAAAATACCTTCGGGAAATGACCCAAAACGCACCATTGTTCTTATACTTGAACAATGCGTCACGAGAAGCGGTTGAAGACTTCACGGGGCAACTTCCTCCGGAAACTTCCATGCGCTCGTTTGCGAACAGGATGATGTACATGGGATTAACGTCAACAAGCTCTGCTGTAAAATAACAAGGTCGAATGAGTAGCATCAAACAAAGTGAAGAGGTTACATTCAAGCTATCCAACCTAATCTTGATATTAGGGCTAGGAGGAATCGTTACGTCTTTGTTATTCGCTAATATACCGGCTTTCGGAATCATCTCGCTTTTCCCTTTAATTTGCATAGGCTGCATGCTTTTGCTGAAATACCCTTGGCTCATATTATTCGTGATTTTTACACTGAACTATTTCATAATGGGTATCACTCGTTATTTTCCAATAGAAGGTATCAGTTTAATTATGGATATATCATATGTGATCGCTCTTGTTATCATTTTTATTCATGCCTCACTTTATCAGAATATTGAATTAAGAAGAGCCATTCATGTGCTGAGTATTACATCTTCCGTATGGATGTTATACTGTTTTCTTGAATTAGTTAATCCTACGGCCTCCTTAGAAGGATGGGTTCTATCGAGAGGATTGATTGTCAATGGATTAATCATGACAATCTTAGCGTCTTTATTATGCACTCGTTACAGAATTTTTAAAGCGTTGTTCTTTACCTTGTCTTTATTCACCCTGCTTGCCATACTGAAAGGCTTCGCACAAAAATATATTGGATTTGACGCTTACGAACAGAAATGGTTAGATGAAGGAGGTCATGTCACTCATATAATTTGGTCCGGGACCCGTTATTTCTCATTTTTCACGGATGCTAGCAATATGGGAGCGAACTTAGCGGCCGCCTCTATGTTCTTTGGAATTTCCGCCTTTTATATGCGCTCTCCTATTTATAAAATATATTATTTAATAGTAGCTATCCTGTCATTAATAGTAATGTTATCATCCGGAACCAGAGGAACCATAATTGTTCCTTTAGGAGGGTTGGCCCTTTATGCTATAATAAGTAAACAAACAACGACAATTATAGGGTCCGCATGTACCCTACTTCTCATATATGTATTCTTTGCGTTTACCACGATAGGACAAGGTAATAGCACTATCCGAAGAATGAGAACAGCCTTTAACCCAACAGAAGACGCCTCATTTAACGTGCGTATCGAAAACCAAAAGAAATTAGCCTCTTACTTAAAATACAAACCTCTTGGAGAAGGGCTAGGACTGTCGGGGGATAGATTAGGAATGAAAGTATCAAATCGTTTTACGACATCTATACCCAATGACTCTTGGTATGTGAAAATTTGGGTAGAAGGGGGAATCATCGGCTTGATTCTTTATCTTAGTATGATCTTCATCTCCATAGCAAAAGGAGGATGGATCATCATAAATCAGATAAAGGATCCGGAATTAAAAGGACAACTATCTGGGTTGCTTTGTGGCATATTCGGCATGTTTCTGAACGCATATTCGAACTCATTTTGGGGACAATTTCCTACTATGATGATCGCGTTTATGGGACTTACGTTTGTTCTTAATGGCCCATATTTTGATCAAGATATACAAAAGGATAAAAGAACTATCTTAAATAATCAAGTACTATGATAGAACAATTTTTTCAAACAGGAGGATACCTAATCGAAAAACAAGAAAACTTATATTTATTAGGAGACGCGATTTTATTTCTATGTTTCTTAATATTTGTGCTGTACTTATTCACTTTTGCGGTCAACTCTAAGCGAAAGCCTTTGTACACTTATCCTATAGCCAAGAAGAAATACAGATTCGCCGTCTTATTTCCGGCATATAAGGAAGATATCGTGATTCTTGACTCCGTAAATAGCTTTCTTCAGCAAGAATACCCCAAAGAACTATATGATATCATAGTCATTTCCAACCAAATGACAGCTCAAACCGTAGAGGATCTAAAAAAATTGCCCATAAAGGTTGTCGAGCTAGATTCACTCAAATGTACGAAAATAGAAGCCTTACAAAAGGCCATTGAATATATTGAAAAAGGGAATTTAAAATATGATAATATAGTCATCCTTGACGCTGATAATATAGTAGATCCCACTTATTTAAGCAAGATCAATGATGCGCTTTATGCCGGATGCTCTGTTTTACAAACACATAGAGTAGCGAAGAACCGGGATAGCAGTGTGGCGGTCTTAGACTCGATCAGTGAGGAAATCAACAACTCTATTTTCCGTAAAGGTCATACCCGCCTAGGTTTCTCGTCCGCCCTAAGCGGTTCCGGGATGGCTTTTGAATATGATCTATTCAAAGAAACCATAGAGGGATACAGCGGTATCGGAGAAGATAAATATATGGAACGAGTATTGTTATTCCAGAATATCTATATTGAATATCTAGAGGACGTATATACGTATGATGAGAAGGTACGAGGGAAAAAAGATTTTTACAATCAACGTCAGCGTTGGTTAACAACTCAATTCTCCAATCTGTTTTCCGGTATTTTTAAAATGCCCGTAGCCATGCTTAAGGGGAAATGGGATTATTGTGATAAACTCTTCCAATGGATGATGCCTCCTCGTGTCTTATTATTAGGTTTTATTATTTTAATCGCAATTATTCTGACTGTTCTTGATTTCGTCGCATCTATAAAGTGGTGGTGTTTACTCATATTATTAGGTATAACATTCAGTATCGCGGTACCAGATTATTTAGTAGATAAAAAATTCAAGAAAGCGATCATTTCAGTTCCGATACTTTTCATCCTCATGTTTCTGAATGTATTCAGAATAGGTGGTAAGCATTTTTCCCACACAAAACATTCTAATAAAGAATCATGAAAATAGCCATAGAAGCCCAACGTATTTTCCGGACAAATAAACATGGTATGGATTTTGTAGCCCTTGAAAGTATCCGGGAGTTACAAAAAATAGATCATGAGAACGAGTATTATATCTTCGTCAGCCCGGGAGCAGATCATTGCCTAGAAGAGACGGATAATATGCATATCGTAGAGGTGAGGTGCCCCTCATATCCCCTTTGGGAGCAGATAGCGTTACCGAATGCCATAGCTAAGGTGAAACCGGATCTATTGCATTGCACAAGCAATACGGCCCCCATCCATTGCCCAGTCCCATTGGTACTGACCTTGCACGACATCATCTTTCTCGAGCCCAAGCAAGGAGGCAATACATCCTTATACCAAAACATGGGTTGGTACTATCGCCGTCTGGTAGTTCCTCGTATACTTCCCAAATGCGAGAGGATCATTACCGTATCGTATTTCGAACGCAACCGGATACGGGAAGCCCTACGCCTGCCGAAAGAACGGATTATAGCGATCTATAATGGGTATAGCCAACATTTCCATCCCTTATCAAATGTATCGGCCATCACCCGTAAATACATCGACTCAGACGATTATCTTTTCTTCTTAGGGAATACAGACCCGAAGAAAAACGTACCTCGTACCTTGAAGGCATATAGCCTTTACCTTAAGCGCTCGTCAAGAAAGCGCCCCCTATTGATAGCGGACTTGAAAGAGGACAAGTTAGATATGCTATTGAAAGAGCAGCATATAGAGGAAATCAAACCCTACCTGTCCTACCCGGGTTATATTTCCAATAAGGATCTAGCTTACTTATATAATGGAGCTTTCGCCTTTCTCTACACCTCCTTACGGGAAAGCTTCGGTATCCCTATGCTGGAAGCTATGGCTTGCGGTACGCCCGTAATAGCGGGAAATACCTCAGCTATGCCAGAGATAACCGGTGAAGGAGGATTATTGGCCGATCCTCTCGATGAGGAAGAAATAGCTTGCTTATTGTTACGATTGGAAGAAGATCCCGTGTTCCATGACGAACAAGTAAAATATGGATTACAAAGATCTCGATTATTCTCATGGAATCATACGGCAAAAGAACTATTGCAAGTTTATACAAACATCTTTCAATCCCTAAAAGAATGAGTATCACTGCACTCAAACATAAGATCAAGAAGAACGATAAATTAAAAAGAATCATTCATTTTCTAATAATGAATCAACGTGGTTCTTGCCCTAGACTATGGGTTAAATGGTTTATCAATCCATTCATGCTCACCTACGGGAAACGAAGTAAAATCAGGAGATCAGCCATAATGAATGTCAGTCCCATTAACCCTTTCGTTCTTGGTCAAGAAAGCGTAATCGAGCATTATGCCACCGTAGACAACGGCGTTGGGCAGATACATATAGGAGATTACACACGCATAGGGATACAGGATACGATCATTGGTCCGGTTTTTATTGGGAATCAGGTGATACTCGCCCAGAACGTCACTATTTCAGGATTGAATCATAAATACGATGACATTTCCAAACCAATTCTAGCCCAAGGCATAACCACCTCTTTAGTTGTCGTAGGAGATGAATCTTGGATTGGGGCGAACGCTATTATTACCGCGGGGGTACATATCGGGAAACACTGCGTAGTCGGAGCGGGAAGCGTGGTCACTAAAGATATACCGGACTACTCGGTAGCCGTAGGTAACCCTGCCAAGGTCGTTAAACGTTACGACCCATGCAAGCAAGTATGGATAAAAACTTCTGAAGCATAAAAGATATGGCATCCACAAAAAAAGAGTTGGTATCCGGCGTAATCTATATGGCTGTATCAAAATACTCAGGAATCATCGTATCCTTAGTCGTGGCAGGCATATTAGCCCGGTTGATAGCGCCCGAGGAGTTTGGTGTCGTAGCGATCGCCACCGTCATCATCTCCTTTTTCAGTATTTTCAGTGATCTAGGGATCGCCCCGGCGATCATTCAAAACAAGGACCTGACAGAAGACGACCTTAACGGCATATTCTCTTTTACCTTATGGACCGGGATAGGAATCTCTATCTTATTCTTCGCTTCCGCATGGCCAATAGCGTTGTTTTACAAACAGAATTCATTATTACCCATATGCCAATTATTATCCGTGAACCTATTTTTCGCCTCGGCCAATATCGTCCCAAACGCTCTTCTATTCAAGAATAAAGAGTTCAAGTTCGTAGCATACAGAGCCTTGGGCATCCAATGTGCCGGAGGAAGCCTAGCGATCTGCGCCGCTATATCGGGTGCCGGATTATATGCTTTAATCATCAATCCTATATTCACCAGCATTTTCTTGTTTATCATCTCATTCAGGAAAAATCCCTTAAGAATAAAACGCACGCTCGGACTGGCATCCATCCGGAAAATATTCAGCTATTCCGCCTACCAGCTCATGTTTAACGTGATCAATTATTTCAGCCGCAACCTTGACAAGCTATTAATAGGGAAATATATGAGCATGAACGCCTTAGGCTATTATGAGAAATCATATCGCTTGATGATGCTTCCGTTACAGAATATAACCTTCGTGATCTCGCCGGTCATGCACCCTATTTTCTCCAATTTCCAAAACGATTTGCCACAACTAGCGAGTTCCTATGAGAAAGTCATACGCACCTTGGCTTTCATCGGTTTCCCGTTGTCGATATTGCTTTGGTTCTCCGCCGGGGAGATCACCATCATCTTATTCGGAGACCAATGGATGCCTTCCATCCCCGTGTTCCGTATCTTATCGTTATCGGTCGGCTTACAAATCATCTCATCCACGTCCGGTGCCATTTATCAAGCGGCGAACGATACGAGAAGCCTGTTTATCTGTGGGGTATTCTCCACTATATTAAACGTATCGGGCATGCTTATCGGTATTTTCATATTCAAGACACTCGAGGCGGTAGCGTGGTGTATATGCACGACTTTCGCCATCAATTTCATACTAGGCTACGTATGGATGTACAAAGTAACCTTCAAGCGCGGCCTGATACATCTGGCACGATTATTTATTTCCCCCCTGTCGCTCTCGATTCTATTAGTATCGCTTTTATTGCCTATATACCTTTCGGCTTATAGGCTTCCGGAATTGGCTGCCCTATCGATAAAAACAGGTATCGTTATCCTCGTCTCCGGCTTATACATACAATTAAGCGGCGTTTACGACATCATTAACCTGATTCAATCCAAGATAAAGAAATGAAAGCTTTATTCCTCATATTCCACGGGTTCAATCCCGCGAACGGGATCAGCAAGAAAATCCATTACCAAGTAAATGGCTTAAAAGCTTGCGGCGTAGACACAAGGCTGTGTTATATGGACGAGACTACGGGCAGAAAACTACGCATGGTAGATAATCACGTGCTTCGTGATTATGGTTCCGGCCTAAAAAGCAAGCTATTGAAAAGGACAGAATATTCCTCAATCATAGAATATGCCCGGAAAGAACGTATCGATTTCGTCTATATGCGCTCAGACCATAACGCTAATCCGTTCACGATCCATATGGTCCGCAAATTGAAAGAGACAGGGATCAAGGTGGTCATGGAGATACCGACTTACCCGTACGATCAAGAATATGAAAGTTTATCCAGAAGAAAATTCTTATTCATAGACCAATGTTTCCGCAAGATATTGGCAAGGCAGCTCTCCGGCATAGTGACTTTCTCGGATTATCCAATCATATTCGGGAAACCGGCCCTACAGATCTCGAACGGGGTTGATTTCAGCCAAATACCGTTAAAGAGAAAGATTAACGATACCAACCACGAACTTCATCTGATCGGGGTGGCAGAAATCCATTATTGGCACGGGTTCGACCGTTTGGTGAGGGGACTAGCGAATTATTATCAGACCCATCCTTCCTATAAAGTTTACTTCCACATCATAGGGGAGTTTTTTGGAGAAAGAGAGAAAAAAGAGATCCTACCTGTCATCAAACAACACGGATTGGAGGAATACATAATCTTGCACGGAGCGAGACATGGAAAGGAACTGGATGATCTTTTCGAGCAAGCGGACATGGCTATCGGCAGCCTCGCCCGCCACAGGAGTGGTATCATCCATATCAAAACCCTGAAAAACAGGGAATACGCAGCACGTGGACTCTCCTTTATTTACTCAGAGATCGATAGCGACTTCGAGAATAAACCTTATATTCTTAAAGCGAAAGCCGATGAAAGCCCTATTGATATCTACCAAATCATCGAATTTTATAAACGGCAAAAACTTTCTCCTGAACAAATCCGTAACAGCATCTTGTCGCTTTCATGGAAAAGCCAGATGAATAAGGTCCTATCCTGTCTCATGGTTGATTTATTTACCTCGCATATACCTTCATAGAGGCTATCATTATAGCTTATTATAAGCAAAAGATTACTCACCCCAATCTAGTCATAATAAACAATCAAATTAATCATTTAAACCTACATTAGGAAAAATTATACCATGTTATAAAACAAAATAATTAACCAATAATAATGCTTGCATAAACCAAAACATAACCTTACCTTTGTAAAGAAAGTAGGAAATACAAATAAGTTGATTTAATGAGATACAAAATAAATAATTATTAATTCAAAAAAAGAAGGAAACGTTTCGTTTTCTATTCTTTTATTTTTATTATAAATACCTATTTATATCTTATATAGTGCGAAATGACGTTAAAAAGGGCATTCGAAAAATAGACACCTATTCAAGACAAACCACTATTTAACAGATTGTTAATCCTTAACCCCCCCATTCGATCGGGGGTTCGAAACTAGGTTCGATTCTTTATTTTCACCATTCAAAACAATACAAAGTACAATGAAACAGACAGTTAGCGTCAAAGAGTTAAAAAGTGGAGGTTACACACGTTTTCCGAGGTTATTTATCGACCTATTACTGCAAGATTACTATCCGAAGAACAAAACACGCCTTAAGATCGGCGTGTTCATATACATTTTCGGTAAACTAGCCAACAAGCCTTACAACTATCGATACGCCGGCGGCAAGCGGGTATCTATCTACGAGGGGCAGTGCATCATCCATATCACGACCATGGCCAGGGCATTGGGATGTTCCTTATACGCGGCGAGGAAAGCGCTGAACGAGCTGGCCGAGGAAAACATGATCCATAAGATCAAGGCAGGAAACGGCCTCGCCATCAAGGTACCCTTCTACAAGTCCCTCTTCATCAAGGAGGAGAAGATACAGAAAGATAACGACAAACAAGAACAGGAGTAAAGCATGGCAAACACGAGCAAAAACAAGAGCGACCGCCCGGCGACACTGCCCGACGGCCTCGCCCTCCCGCAGGAGCAGGAGATCGAGAAAGCGATCTTATCGGGGCTTATGGCCTCCCACCGGCATATGCCCACGCTGGCGGCGCAACTGCTGCCGGAGATGTTCACGCTACCGCAAGTGGCGATGGCCTTCGAGGCGTACCTGAACATCTACAACCGGGGGGAGAGCGCCGACGCCCTCTCCGTGGAGAAGGAGCTGCGGAGGATAGCGCCCGATAAGGAGACGCTGGCCACCGACCTGTACCAGCTGGCGCTGGGCGGACGGTATCTGGAAACCGGCGACGAGTACATGCCTACCCACGCACGGCACCTGCGGGAGGCCTACGTGGCGAGGCAGTTCATGCTGAGCTGCTACGACTCGGCCTTGAAAGCCTCACGGCCGGACCGTGACACGGAGGCCTTGCTGAAGGAGATGGACTCGCACGGGGGCCGGCTGATGGAACGGCTCTCGCACGCCACGAACAGCGTAGGCATGAAGGAAGCCACCCTGCTGGCCAAGGAGCGCATGCTGGAGATACAACGCAGGGTGACGGAAGGACGCACGCCGGGCATACATACCGGCCTGGAGGGATTGGACCGGATGACGGGCGGCATGATGCCGGGCACGCTCAACGTGATCGCCGCACGCCCCCGGGTAGGCAAGACGGCCTTCGCCCTCTTCATGGCGCTGAACGCGGCGAGGAACGGGCACCCGGTCTGCCTCTACAGCCTAGAGATGTCGAAGGAGCAGCTGGTGTTCAGGCTGCTGGGATGCATAGCGGACATAGAGCCCTCCAAGATCCTGAAAGGGACCCTCTCCGCCCCCGAGATGAAGAGGATACAAAGGGCCTCCGACGAGCTGGAGCGACTGCCGATATGGATCGACGAGCGCACGGACCTGAGCGTGGCCGACCTGCGTTACCAGATCTCGCTCCGGCGGAAGCAGGGGCGGTGCGAGATGGTGATCGTGGACTACCTCCAACTGATGCTCTCGCCTTCCGAGGACCGCAAGAGCACGAACGACCAGATATCGGCCATCACACGGCAACTGAAGCTGATCGCCAAGGAGAACGACATCCCCGTCGTGCTGCTGAGCCAGCTGAACCGGAATTGCGAGGCGAGACCCACGCTGAAGAACATGCTGTCCGACCTGCGTGACTCCGGCTCCATCGAGCAAGACGCCGATACGGTATTCTTCCTCCGCCGCCTCTCCGTGATGAACATCGACGAGGACCCGGAGACCCGTCTCTCCACCGAGGGCCGGGGTACCCTCTCGATCGCCAAGAACCGGCACGGGGAGTCCGGCGAGGTGCGTTTCTGCCACAACAAGGGGGTTACCCGCTTCACCGACGACCGCACGCCGGTGCCGAACGACCGCAGACCGGCGAAAGCGGAGCTGGATAAAGACCTGTTCGGATGATCACGCATGACACTTTACTGCGGGTACGGGAAACCGCCCGCATCGACGAGGTAGCGGCCGGGTACCTCACGTTACGGCGCTCCGGCAAGGACCTCGTGGCGCTCTGCCCTTTCCACGACGAGCGTCACCCCTCGTTCCGGATCAGCCCGGCGCTCAATATCGGGAAATGCTTCAGCTGCGGCGAGGCGGCGGACCCCATACGCCTCGTGCGCCACATGGAGGGATGCGGCTTCGAGGAGGCCGTACGGCTGCTGGCCCGCAAGTATGGTATCGAGGTGGAGGAGGAACGGGGCACGGAAGAGGCCGGACGGCACGAGGCACGACAGGCGATCTTACGCAGCAACGAGGCCTTCGCCCGCTCCCTCCTTCCCTACGATCCCGCCGAGGGGATAACGGGCGAGGACGAGAACGGCGAGGAAGACCTCAGGGCGCTCCGTGAGGCCTTTTCCCACTTCGGGGTAGGTATCTGCCCGCCCGACGCCCCCGAGGGCTTCAGGCGCTTCCGGAGGCGGCTTGTCTTCCCGGTAAGGACCACCGGAGGGCAGATAGCGGGCTTCGCCGGGCGGTACCGGGAGGCGGACGAGGCGGGAACAGCCAAATACGTCAACTCCGACAACAGCGAGGCGTACAACAAGGGACGTATCCTCTACGGCCTGTACGAGGCGGTGAGGGCCGTCCGCGCCGAGGGCGACGTGCTGCTGTGCGAGGGTTACAAGGACGTGATCGCCTTCCACGCCGCCGGTATCCGCCACGCCGCCGGGCTTTGCGGCACGGCGCTCACCGAGGATCACGTGCGGATGATACGGAGGCTGACGGGGCACGTCACGCTCGCCCTCGACCCGGACCCGGCGGGACAGGCCGCCACCCTCCGCTCCGCCCGTCTCTTGCTGGCACGGGGATGCGAGGTGGGCCTCCTTCCCCTGCCCGGTGGCATGGACCCGGACGAGGTGTTCCGCCGGCAAGGGGCCGAGGCGCTGCGCAGGCTCGTGCGGACAGAGGCGGTAAATTACCTGAGCCACCGCATCCGGGAGGCGGCGGGGCGGAAAGGCGGGCCCGACGCCGGGGGGATACGGGAGGTGCTCGGGGAGATCCGTCTCGTAGGCTCTCCGCTGGCCGTGTACCGGCGGATGGAGGAGCTCTCCAAGGCTACGGGTATCCCCCTCGACGTATTGCGTGAGGAGTTGTCCGCCTCTCCCGGCGAGCCTGTCCGGACAGGGCCGGCGGAAGTGGCGACGGGCCTCCCTCCCGCACGCCTCCGTGAAAGGGCCTTGCTGCGTTTCTGCCTCGCCAACCACGACCGGATGTTCTACGCCGGGGATGGTAGCGGTATCTCCCTCCCGGCATGGGTCGCCTCCGAGTTGTCCGCCGGCGGGATGCCCCTGACGGAACCCGCCCATCTCGACCTGCTGACTCTCCTCTCGGGAGGCGGCCATCCGGACGGGATCACGGACGAGTCTCTCTCCGCCCTCATCCTCTCCCTCCGTTCCTCCTACCCGGAGGAGGGACCGCCGGAAAGGCTCCCCGACGAACTTTTGCCCGACGAGGCCGAACGCCAGCTCTTCCTCTACGCCGAGCCTTTCATACACGACCGGCTACAACGCACGGCCGCACGCCTCCGCTCCGCTACCTCGACCGATGAGCGGGCGGCATGCCTCGGGGAACTAAGGGATTGTTTCGCCTTGAGCGACCGGATCGGGAGGGCGCTGGGAAGCCAGAGCGTGAGGCGGGTGGAGGGCTGACCCGCCAACCATCAGCCGCCCACAAAAAAACACTACCGTGTTTGGCACCGAACACTATTGTGTTGGGAAGCCAACACAGTAGTATCCGGAGCCAAACACAGTAGTGTCCGGACCGGAAATACGATAGTCCTTTTATTTCATGCTATCCAACCAACGCTTGCCGGATGGCGTGTACATCCAAACGATAAACACCACAAGTATCAATAGCATTACCCCGAAAAGAAATGTCAATGGATTCATAGCTCTTTATTATTTCAAGATTTTATTACCACAGAAAGCTAGCCCGACAGAGAACAAGATCCCTACCATGAACATTCCAATCATACTTATCTCTATCTTTTCCGATTGGAATAACATAGCTATTCCACCCAGCACCAATGCCGTGAACGTCAGTTTTGACAAATCGTAAAAATATTTGCCCAACGTCTCACGCTGGCACTTCGCCCGTTCACGGGACTCACCTCTCACGTCTCGCCGCTTGTCTTTCTCTTTCATACCGTAAATTTTTCATGTCAATCGAATTTTGATTGAGCAAACATACGCTTATTTCGTTAGAAAACCAAGCGTTATTCACTCAAAATCCACCTCTTTACCCCCATTCACCCGACCTCGCCCCCCTTCGTCCCCGTTGACCGGAATCCCACCGGCGGCATGTCGTACCTTTACGACGTAATCAATAAAACACCAGACATTATGCCGATCAAGTACCGATTAGTCTTACGAAAAGACATGACCAAGGGAGCCGCCGCCGGCTCCAAGTTGTATTACGCCGTGAACAAGTCCACCGGCACCTGCGATTTCGAGGAGCTGTGCGACCAGATCGCCGACCGCAGCACCGCCTCCCGGGGCGACGTGCAGGTCGTGGTAGACGGCCTCCTCTACATCCTCAAGCAACGCCTCCAGAAAGGGGAGACCGTCCAGCTGGGCGATCTCGGCCACTTCCAAGCCGTGATCGGTAGCAAGGGCACCAAGCTGGAGTCCGACTTCAACGCCTCCCTTATCAAACGTCCCCGGATCGTCTTCCGTCCGAGCGTGACGCTAAAGAGCGTCACCGGCCTCGCCAAGTTCGAGAAGATCGTGCCCGACGCACCCGCCCCGGGAGGAGGCGACAGCGAATCCCCCGACGAGATCTGACTCAGGGCTCCCCTAGATGGGAAACGATGCACTCCCGCTGACGGGGCGATAAGATCCGTTGGCGGGGATGCCATCCGCACTCCTCCAGCCGCTCCATCAACTTTCCGCTGACACGTATCCACCGGGACAGCTTATCCGAGGCTTTCTTCTTCGACAATAAGGGAAAATAACTCATCGCTATATCACAAAAATAATAGGCGCCGACACCGGTCTCCCGCTTTTCCATACTGATGCTGTTTATTTATTAACTTATTCAAAGATAGTAATTTAAGATTAATTTTCCAAGAAAAATCAAACCATAATTCATCGTATATATCATGAAACAAGCCTATATCTCCACCCACCTTGCCGACGCCCAGTCCGCCGGCGACCGCTTCCACCTAAACCCCATCATCCTCCTTGCCCAAGCCGCCCTAGAAAGCGGCTGGGGCACCTCCCGCCTAGCCCGGGAGGCCAACAACCATTTCGGCATCACCGGCTACGGGGCGAGCAACGCCTTCTGGCACGGGGGCCGCGTCACCGCCCGATACAAGCGGGGCGAGTTGCTGTTCCGCCGCTACGACTCGGCACGCAACTCCTACCTCGACTTCGCCCGCCTCCTCGTCTGCTCCTACCCGCAGGCCGCCGCCATGAGCCGTTTCCCCGCCGACTACGCCAAGGCCATCGCCTACAGCCCCTACATCAGCGAGCTGAACGGCGACAACCGGGAGCGCTACCGGGAGACGCTGGTACAGCTCTGCCGCGAGATCGAACCGATTTACTCATCCCTAAAAAACAACAATTGATATGAATAAGATACGACAAATACTAGCCTTCGTCCGCAGCCTGCTGGATTTCTTGCTAAACCTAGGATCTCACACGCCCCAAAAACAACCGCCCCATGACACGACCGACACTCCCACGGAACCCACGCCCCCCTTTCCCCCACTTCCGCCTGCTCGCCTTGGCCAGCCTCTTCCTGCTGGCGGCACTCTCCCTCCTGCTAGACATGCGGGAGGCGGCGCTGGCGGCTATCGGGGCGATACTCTCGCTCTCGTCCACCCCTCGCCCGGCCCCTTGAACCTGCTGGGCTGGAGGCTGATACTCTCGGCGGCGCTGAGCTCGCTGGGAAAGATATGGCCCCCTTAGGTGAGAAAAAAACGGCAGAATCAAACTCTTATTGAAAATTATAAGTACTTTTGTAAAAAAAAGCGAATGCACTTGTTGATCTACATAGATATCGCCCTATTCATTTTCATCGCCTTTTTCATAGGCTATGACCTATTTTTTACGTTGGCGTCCTTTTTTCGGAGGAGGCACCGGAAGCACCGGAGCATACGGCTCCAGAAGTTCGCCGTCATCTTCGCCGCCTATAAGGAAGACCAAGTCATACAGGAATCCGTGGAGCGCATCCTCCTGCAAGACTATCCGGCGGACAAATACCGGGTGATCGTGGTATCGGACCATATGCGGGAGGAAACGAACCAAGCGCTCGCCAAGCTCCCGATCAAGCTCCTCACACCGGATTTCAAGCATAGCATGAAACATAAGTCCATCACCTACGCCTTGGAATACCTGAAAGAGGGAATCGATAAAGTCGTCATCCTCGATGCCGACAACCTCACGGATACGGATTTCCTGACCCGGGTCAACGATATCACGCAAGACAACATCGCCCTGCAAGCGCACCGTACCCTCAAGAACGACAATACGCCGATAGCGGTATGGGACGGTATCTCCGAGGAGATCAACAACACCATCTTCCGCAAGGGGCGGGTCAATGTCGGGATCTCCTCCTCCTTGATAGGCTCCGGCATGGTATTCGACTTCGGATGGCTGAAATCCCACATGCCCCAATGCGGCACTTTCGCCGAGGATAAGGAGCTGGAGATCTATCTCGCCACGGAAAATATCTTTGTCGATTACGCCGAGGACATCCTCGTGTACGACGAGAAGACCTCACGCCAAGAGGTCATGGCACGGCAAAGATCCCGCTGGTTCCACGCCCAATTGCTGGCATTCTCTTTGATCATACGACATCTCGACCTCCGTACCCTCAACTGGAATTATATGGACAAGGCGGTCCAATGGTTCCCGCTCCCGAGAATATTAAAACTGATCATCCCGTCCCTCCTCGCCTTGGCATGGAGCCTCACGGTTTTCCCGCTTGCCCTGAAATGGTATGGGCTAATACTGGTCAGCATCTTGACGTATACGCTGGCTATCCCCCGGAAGATGCATACCCGGAAGCTCTACATGAACCTGTCGAGGCTCCCTTTTCTCTTTTGCGTCTTGATAAAAGGATATATAGCCTCCTTGCGCCGGGTGAAAGAGAAGGACACCAGCTTCCAGAGTACTCCTCATGACATAACGATAAAAAATAAAGAAAATAATGGCTAAAAAAGTATCCATCATCACCATCAATTACAATGGGAAGGATGATACCGTAGACCTAATCGAGTCGTTCGGTCGGTACGAAACCTATCCTTATGAGATTATCATCATCGATAATGGCTCGAAAAATCACGGCGAACACCATGTACTCAGTAAATATAGCCCCAAGCCAATAGTGATTCGCAGCAACAAGAACCTCGGGTTCGCCGGCGGGAACAACCTAGGGATTTCATACGCCAACGGTGATTATATCCTGTTTCTCAACAACGACACGATCATCAACCAACCGATACTGGAGAACCTAGCAAGGGCTCTCGACAACAATCCGCAAATAGGATGTGTCTCCCCCAAGATAGCGTGCTGGCCTGAGAAGAAGCAGCTACAGTACGCAGGCTCCACCCCGATGAGCCCGGTTACCCTCCGCAACGAGAATATCGGATTCGGTCAAACCGACACGGGACAATTCAGAGAATCCCGCTATACGGCATTCGCCCACGGTGCGGCCATGATGATCCGGACCACGGATATCAAGAAGTTCGGGATGATGCCTGAATTTTATTTTCTCTATTACGAGGAGCTGGACTGGTGCGTGCAAATAAGGCGGGCCGGGCTGAAAATCTGGTACGAGGCTACCTCCACCGTCTATCATAAGGAGAGCATGAGCGTAGGGAAACAAAGTCCGCTTCAGGTCTATTATCATACCCGCAACCGCCTTTTATTCGCCAAACGATCGATCGATAAAAGGGATGAAAGGATTTACTCATACATCTACCAAACCCTAGTGGCTTTCCCGAAACGCCTCTCGATCTATCTCGTAAAAGGGAAATTCCGGCTGATCGGGGCGCTAGGCAAGGGATTAATAAACGGATTAATCGCAATCAACAAGGATATGAATTATGGAAAAGAGCTGTCAAGTCATTGAGATCCTCTTCTGGATCGGCATCGGGATCGTTTTCTATACCTATCTGGGGTATGGGATCGTATTATACCTTATGGTAAAGATCAAGGAGCTGTTCGTTAAACCCCGGCTCCCCCGCCTTCCCGAGACACTACCGGAGGCCACGTTGCTGATAGCCGCCTACAACGAGGAGGCGATCGTGGCGAGCAAGATGGTGAATTGCAGACAACTGGATTATCCGGCGGATAAGCTGAGACTGGTCTGGATCACCGATGGAAGCAATGACAACACGAATGAAAGACTGAAAGAGTACCCGGAGGTCACCGTACTGTACCAACCGCGGCGACAAGGAAAGACCGCCGCCTTGAACCGGGCCCTCCCCTACGTCAATACCCCCTACGTCATCTTCACCGACGCCAACACGATGCTGAACAAGGGCGCCATCAAGGAGATCATACGCCAGTTCAGCGACCCACGGGTAGGCTGCGTGGCCGGAGAGAAACGGGTAGAGATACAAGCCGAGCAAGGAGCCACCGCCGGAGAAGGCATATACTGGAAATACGAGTCCGCCCTCAAGCGACTGGACTACCGCCTATACTCCGCCGTCGGGGCGGCAGGCGAGCTCTTCGCCATCCGTACCTCCCTCTTCGAGCAGATGCCCCCGGATACCCTGCTGGACGATTTCATCCTCTCCCTGCGCATAGCGATGAGAGGCTACAAGATCGCCTACAGCAAAGAGGCGTACGCCCTCGAGAGCGCCTCCCTGAACATGCGGGAGGAGGAGAAACGTAAAGTACGCATATCGGCCGGAGGATTGCAATCGGTATGGCGGCTACGGGGATTATTGAATATGTTCCGGTATGGGATACTGAGCTTCCAATACGTCAGCCACCGGGTACTGCGCTGGACGCTGACGCCGGTCGTGCTCTTCGCCCTCCTGCCCCTCAACCTGCTCCTAGCCTGTACCGGGCATACCCTTTACACCGTCATCCTTGCCCTGCAACTAGCGTTTTACCTGATGGGATACTTGGGGTATAAAATGGAACAACGAAACCTCCGGAACAAGCTATTATTCATTCCTTATTACTTTTTATTCATGAATATCAATGTCATACGAGGGTATAGCTATCTCGCTAAGCATAAAGGCACAGGCGCTTGGGAAAAAGCCAAACGAGGCGCGGGATAAAAAAATAAAAAAATAGATGGATAAATAGTCGTTATATGTCGACTTTAATTAATACTTTTGCGCTATTGATACTATTTGAATATCAAGAAAACTAGAACACAATTTAGATACAATGGATAAATTGGCCTCAGAGTATAAAGTTCTTATCGTAGATGATGTCCCTACAAACGTCATGCTAGTACAAGCCATACTGAAGAAAGAGGGATATACGCTTTTGACTTGCGACAGCGGGACAAAAGCGCTACGCATAGCTAACGAGAAACACCCAAATCTGATATTACTCGATATCATGATGCCTGAGATGGACGGATATGAGGTCCTCCAGCATCTGAAAAGCAATCCCGAGACTACGGATATACCCGTGATTATCATGTCCGCCCTAAGCGATATGCAAAGCATCGTGAAAGGTTACCAATTGGGCGCCACCGAATACGTCACAAAGCCTTTCCAACGTGAGGAGCTGGTGAAGAGGGTGGCCCACCGCTACGAGCTTTACAGCATCAAGCGCATCAAGGCCGAGCTGGAGAACACGATCGAGTCTAGGGATACGTTATATTCCGTTATCGCCCATGACCTGCGTTCCCCGCTAGGCTCGTTGAAAATGATGAATAACGCCATCTTGATGATGGTGGACAAGGAGCGGGTAGGCGACGAGGTGTACGAGATGATCCAGATGATGAACAAGACCTCCGAGGAGATCTTCCTCTTGCTGGACAACCTGCTGAAATGGGCCAAGAACCGCTTGAACAAGCAGCACGTATATAAGCAACAGACCGACATAAACAGTATCATCGATAGTACCGCCGAGATGTATGTCCCGATGGCGGCGCAAAAAGGCGTGAAGATTATCCTAGAAAATCTGGATAAAGAGCTGGTAGGCTTGGTCGATATCGATATGCTCAAGACGATTATCCGTAACCTGATCTCTAACGCCATGAAGTTTAGTTTCGAGGGGGGCACGATCACCTTATCCTCACGCTCCGAGGGGGATTTCGTAACCGTTAGCGTGAAAGATACCGGCAAGGGCATCAAGAAAGAGGATCAAGACAAGCTCTTGAAACAAGACTCGCATTTCACGACCTACGGGACGAAGAACGAGAAAGGCTCCGGTCTGGGATTGATGCTTTGCAAGGACTTCGTGGAGCTTCATGGAGGAAAGCTTTGGTTCGAGTCCGAGGGCGAGGGCAAAGGAACGACCTTCCTGTTCTCGATGAAGGCGCTGAACCAAGAGGCATAGCCGATCGACGTACCGCCTGTCTCTACCGATCGTAGACAAGTGTCGTACAAACAAACTAAATATTTCGTATATTTGCATCCCGGATTAATATCCGGGATTTTTTTGTGTGCCGAGGTGACATTAGGTACATTATTATTTATCGTATAAACATTATTATCGTATGTATACCGTAATTAAACGTATGGAGATCTCCGCTTCCCATAGCTTGAGATTGTCCTACCCCAGCAAATGTGAGAATCTACATGGTCACAATTGGATGATCACGGTTTATTGCCGCTCCAAGGAATTAAACGCCGATGGCATGGTAGTCGATTTCAGCCATATCAAGAGATCGGTGAAATCCCTGTTGGACCACCAGAACTTGAACGATATCCTGCCTTTCAACCCGACGGCGGAGAACATAGCCTTTTGGGTATACGAGCAGATCCCGTCTTGTTTCAAGGTAGAGGTAAAAGAGTCTGAGGGTAACACGGCGATCTATGAGGAAGATTAACGAGATATTCTACAGCTTGCAAGGCGAAGGGTTCCATACGGGGACTCCCGCCGTATTCGTCCGCTTCTCCGGTTGCAACCTGAGATGTAGCTTCTGCGACACCCGCCACGAGGAGGGCGTAATGATGACGGACGAGGAGATCGTGGAGAAGGTATCTTCCTTTCCCGCACGGATGGTAATCCTGACGGGAGGAGAACCTAGCCTGTGGATCGACAAGGCGCTTATATCCCGCTTACGTGAGGCGGGGAAACAGATCTGTATCGAGACCAACGGCACACGCCCCTTGCCCGACGGCATCGACTGGGTGACTTGCTCGCCCAAGGAGAACGCCCCGGTGGTATTGGAAAGAGTCGACGAGATAAAGGTGGTTTATACCGGGCAAGACCTGTCCGCATACGCCGAAATCCCCGCACGGTACCATTTCCTGCAACCCTGCTCCTGCCAAAATACGAAAGAGGTAGTGGATTACATCCTCCGGCATCCCCGGTGGAGACTAAGTCTGCAAACCCATAAACTGATCGATATCCAATAGATAGGATGAGACGGGGGCATGCCCCGTCTCTACTGCTATAGATAACGGACTTCTTTACCTCTCACGGCGTCATTCACCACTCCATCGCCATAGGCCAACTCGCCATTCACGAAAGTCTTCCATACGCCATGGTGGAACGTATAGCCCTCGAAAGGAGACCAGCCGCATTTGTACAAGATATTCTCCTTCGATACCGTCCAAGTCTGCTCCGGATCGATCAATACGATATCGGCGTAGTATCCGGGACGGATGTATCCCCTCCTATCGATACGGAACAGCTCCGCCGGCATATGCGCCATCTTCTCGACCACCTTCTCGTACGTGAAACGGCCTTCCATCGCCAGCTCCAACATCGTGATCAAGGAGTGCTGGATAAGCGGTCCTCCGGAAGCCGCCTTCAAGCAAGAGCCTTGCTTCTCCTCCGGTAGATGCGGGGCATGGTCGGTAGCCACGATATCGATCGTATTGTTATTGACCGCCTCACGCAGCGCCGCGCGATCCTCGATCGTCTTGATAGAAGGATTCCACTTGATACGATTACCGAATTGGGCGTAGTCGCCGTCATGAAACCACAGATGGTGCACGCAGACCTCGCCGGTTATCTTTTTCTCGCTCAAGGGAAGATGGTTACTGAGCAACGATAATTCCTTCTCCGTGGAGAGATGCAGGATATGCAAACGGGAATCCAAGCGGGTAGCCAGTTCAACCGCCTCGGCCGAGCATTGGTAGCAGGCCTCCTCGCTACGGATCTTGCTATGGAAAGAGATATCCAGATCCTCGCCATGCAGGTTCGTGTAATACTGGATATTACGCCGGATCACCTCCTCTTTCTCCGCATGGATGGCGATCAGCATACCGGCCTCGCCGAAGATACGCTCCAACGAGTCTTTCTTGTCCACCAGCATATTTCCCGTAGACGAGCCGAGGAAGAGTTTCAGTCCCGGCACACGGCTACGATCCAGCCTGCGGATCTCGTCCATATTATCGTTTGTCCCACCGAAGAAGAAGGAATAATTCGCACGGGAGACCTCGGCGGCACGGTTGAATTTCCATTCCAGATCGGCGATCGTCGTGGTCTGTGGCTTCGTGTTCGGCATGTCCATGAAGGTCGTCACGCCACCGGCCACGGCCGCACGGCTCTCGGTCCCGATATCCCCCTTATGGGTAAGCCCGGGGTCCCGGAAATGCACCTGATCATCGATGACGCCCGGTATCAACCATTTCCCCGTAGCGTCGATCACTTGGTTCGCCTCGGCACGCACATTCCCGGGAACCTCCCCCTCGAACACCGCCGCGATCTTATCCCCCTCCACCAACACCGAGCCGATAAAAGAACGGCCCTCGTTGATGATTCTCGGATTTTGGATTAATATTTTATTCATCTTTCTTATTCTATTATAAATTGTCAAACTCTGTTTTCATTAGGCATGGCTCGCATGTTTCCTCGGATACTTCCTGAAGAAACTCCACCATTTCAATTGAAGGACGCCGAATAAAGCCTCCCCGAATATCGAAGAGTTCATCTTGGAGACACCCAAGGCACGGTTGATAAAGATGATCGGCACCTCCACGAGCTTGAAGCCGCACTTATAAGCCGTAAACTTCATCTCCACCTGAAAGGCGTATCCCTTGAAATGGACACGGTCCAGATCGATCGTCTCCAGCACCTCACGGCGGTAACATTTAAAGCCCGCCGTCGTATCCTGTATCTTCATACCCGTGACGATACGGACATACACCGAGGCGAAATAAGACATCAACACACGGCCCAGCGGCCAGTTCACCACATTCACCCCGTTGCAATACCTCGACCCGATGGCTACGTCGGCACCCTGTGCGGTACAAGCAGCGTATAGCTTCGGCAGGTCATTGGGATTATGACTGAAATCGGCGTCCATCTCGAAAATAAAATCATATTTATGCTCGATAGCCCATTTAAAACCCCGGATATAAGCGGTACCCAATCCCAGCTTCCCTTTACGCTCCACGATAAAAAGACGCTCCGGGAACTCCTTCTGCAAGCCCTTCACGATAGCCGCCGTCCCATCCGGAGAGCCATCATCGATCACCAAGAGATGAAACACTTTCTCCAGCCCGAACACGGCACGAATGATATTCTCAATATTCTCCTTCTCGTTGTATGTAGGAATAATGACGATACTGTCTGACATATACTTTAATCAATTAATTTTTAGCTCATTATATATACGACTGTAAACCATTTGTAAATTACTCTCCAAAGTTACATATTTTTTCTGTGTAAATCTATCATCCAGTTAGCCCATTCGTCTGTTCCATGATAAGCAAATGTATTTTGGCTTTTCACCCAACTTCCCCGATTTCCCCCTAAATGCCTAATACTCAAATTAAGTTGCTTTATTCTTCCACTTTTATTCGATTATTCCAGCGTTTTTCCGTAAATCTGTATATGATTTATAACCTCTTAGAACAAAGAAGATTAGAATAATTACCCCATTTTCAGGTAATGACTTGGCAACCGTCTCTATTGCTGCGCTCTGCTTTGTTTTACTTCATAGAGTAACTCTTTGAGCCGCAAATATAGTAAAAATATGCTGGCAAACAATAACCAGCCATTCATGCAAAGCAATTTTATTGTGAAACATCAACTCTCATTTGCTACCTTTTAGGCGTTTTATATATTCCGTTGGCGTACAACCTGTATAGTTCTTAAACATACGGCTGAAATGTTGAGGGTATTCAAATCCCAAGTCATACGAAACGTGATTGACGGAATCGCCCGACCTGAATTTACTTTTAGCCCGTTCTATTACAAACCTGCGGATATGATTGGATACAGTTTCTCCCGTTTGTCTTTTTAGCAAGTCGGAAAAATAGTTAGCGGACATACATAACTCGGATGCACAGGTTACAACAGAGGGCAACCCCTCTGTAAGTTGTCTGCCTGTGTCATAATAATCGTTCAAAAAACGCTCAAGACGTGCCATCGTGTCATTATTCGAAATTCCACGTGTAAGGAACTGGCGGTCATAAAACCTCATGCAGTAATTGAGAATGACATCAAGCATACCGACTATAATTTCATTTTGATAAGAGGCATGGCATCGTTCCGTCTCTGCTTTGATAAGAGCGAAACATCGGTCAAGTGTTTCCCGTTCTTGAAGGGTCATGTGCAAGGCTTCGTTCACGCTATAGGAGAAGAACGAATATTCCTTTATTTTTTCATTAAGGGGTGTGCCATGAAGCAAATCGGGATGGAACAGGATTGCCCAGCCTTTGATGTCGAACAGTTGCCCGTTGTCTTCCATTCCTCCTATTTGTCCGGGAGCCACACTGATAAGAGTTCCTTCCCGATAATCATATTTTCCGCAGCCGTAACTCAAATCTTCTAAAACTTCATCACGCAAGAACAAGCCGAACACATTGAAATGGCTGCGGCTGTGGCGGATAGGGGAAACTTCGGCATAATCAATCACGCTGATTAACGGATGAGAGTCTTTTGCTCCCACATACGCATTGTAGTCGTGTACCGTATTTACTCTTAACTGGTTGTCTGCCATTTTTCTTTCATTGCCGATTGTCTGTACAAAAGTAGTTGTTATAATGGCAACTTATTCTTTTTCGGTGGATTTTGGTATGAATATCTGTGATTTCTATCCATCCACGTCTTACAATGCCACTAATTTTGCAGCCATGAAACATAATTTAAAATCAGAATATGAACAAGCCTTATGTTATTTTGACAATGATGACTTCTATCGACGGGAAGATAGAAGGGGATTTCATCCATACCCACAACGAAGAGTTGGGAGATTATTTCGAGCGTCAGAAACTGGAAGATACCGATGCTTGGGGCAACGGCAGTAACACGCACAAGAAATATTTCAGCAACGAAAGCATAAACCTGTCGGATTATCCCAGTGAGACTGGCTGCCTGAAAGACCATGTTATTTGCAAACGGATGCCTTACTTAGTTTCATTCGACACAACGGGAAAAGTACTTTGGGATGCCGATAAAATAACCATGCCGGATGATGTGGACAATCATGTACTGGTCGTTACAACCGAATGCGTCCGTCCCGAATATACGGCTTATCTAAGGCAAACCGGAATACCTTACATTTATGCAGGAAAAGAAAACATAGATTTGCGTATAGCCCTCGATAAGCTATATGCGCTTTTCAATATCCACAGGTTCGCCATTGTCGGCGGGGCGACAATCAATGCCCGCTTCCTACAAGAAGATTTGGTGGACGAAATTCGTCTGGTCGTTGCCCCCTTCATTGACGGAAGCAAAGAACTGACCATCGCTGAAATGCCGGACAATACCCGATTGACCAAACAATTCGCCCTTTCTTCCGTCCGGCAGTTGGAGCATGACGGTGTACTTATGATATATAAGAAGATTTGAAGATGGAGACAATCAGACTGAATAATGGCATAGAAATGCCTGTATTGGGATTGGGGACATTTCTTTCAACCAATCCGCTCGTGTGTGAACAAAGTATCTTGGATGCGGTTAAGGTCGGCTATCGGTTGATTGATACGGCACAAGGATATGGGAACGAAACCTATATAGGAAAAGCCATTGCCCGATGTTCCGTACCGAGAGAGGAACTTTTCATTACCACGAAAGTATGGTTTAGAAACTATGGGGATGCTTATGCGTCCGTATTGGAGTCGATGCGGCGGTTAAAAGTGGATTATCTTGACTTGGTGTTGCTGCATTGGCCATTCGGTGACACATACGCCGCTTGGCGTGACTTGGAAAAGCTGTATGATGAAAAGAAAATCCGTGCCATAGGTGTTTCCAACTACACGGCCGACAGGTTGATAGACTTGATAAATTACAATAGAATCGTGCCAGCCGTCAACCAAATAGAAACAAACCTTGTTTCACAGCAACAAGGCATCAAAGCGTGGATGGACAAATACGACATACGGCATGAGGGATATGCTCCTTTCGGGCAAGGCAAGATAGACGATATTTATAAGGAGCCTATTCTTGGTTTTCTTGCGGACAGGTATCATAAAACACCACGTCAAATCGCCTTGCGCTTTCAAATACAGTCCGGCATTATTGTCATTCCTAAAACTACCCGTGTGGAACGAATGAGAGAGAATATAGACATTTTCGATTTTAGACTGGAGGAGAACGAAATGGAAATGCTGAAAGGGTTTGACAAAGGGATTCCTTTAATCGGAAATCCGCAAAATCCGGTATTGGTAGAATCCTCTATAAACTGGTAGATAGAGCAAATAAGGGCAAGGTATAATTATAAGACCAACGGGATTGTAGCAAGCGGTTTCGGTATGCCCGAAACACAAACTTGCTATCCTCCCGTTAGTCAGATTTACAGTCCTATTCCTTTGCCTTTACGAGGTGGTGTGATTGTTCTTCGAATGGATAAAAACAGCCTATCGAACTGCTCTTTGAACCATTCGCCAATCAGTTGCCCGTTAATGGCAAGTGCGAGCTTTGACCTGTCTTTCGGGTCTTTCACCACTTGGAAGCCAGCCTTCTCGGTCTTGAACTTCCGTTTGTGTTCCTCCGAATAGAGTTCACCCTCATAGAACAGCGGCTTGCCACTGATGAGCGTGGCGGTCTGCCTCTCGTTGAAACCGACTTTAAGGCAGAACTTCTCCATGTACACCAATTCTTGGAACAGCGGAAACCATGTTTGGACTTTTGCTATGATGAATTTCAAAAATGATACCTTCTTTTGGTGTTCCGCTTCCTTGTCCGTCATTTCCCTGCGATGCTTGGCTTGCATTTCCATAAGCTGGCGGTTGTATTCTTCCTGCTGCCGCTCAATCTGTTGCTGCAACAATTCTATGCTCTCGTCACGGGCTGCAACCTCGCTTTGCAGGGCATGGTTGTCGGCTTCCAACTCCTTGAGCTTGCCGCTGCCGAAAAGAGAGCCGACCTTTGCCACAAGTGCAGTCTTGGCTTCCGTCTTGGCGGCTTCCAGCTTCTCCGACTTGATTTCCCGTTTCACTTCGTCAAACTGTTGTTCCGCCTGTCGCTGTTCGGTCTGCAACTGCTGCACGTTGGCTTCCAGTTCTCCCGTCTGCCGTTTCAGGTCACGGTAGTACTGGGCGGTGGTGACATGGCGTGCTTCCGAGCCACGAACGCCACGTTGCAAGCCGTATTTTGCCATTGCCTCTGCATAGTTGTCGTGGTAAGTGACCAGCTTCTCACGTGTCAGCACGTCATCGGCGCACAGGCGAACGGTGTCGGTTTTCTTGCGGTAGGTGCGTTTGCCCTCCGCTTGCTTCTTTTTCGATTTCCTGCGCTCGCCCGTCACTATCGGCACGACCGTGGCATGGATGTGCGGCGTGTGTTCGTCCATGTGAAGCACTGCCGATACGGTGTTCTCCCGTCCGAAGGTGCGGTGCAGCCATTGCAGGTTGTCGGCGCACCACTCGTCCAGCCTGCCCTCGTCCTGCACTTTCATCAGGTCTTCGTGCGTGCCCGACAATACGATGCGGATTGCCCGCACTTGGTCGGGGGTAATCTTGCGTTTGATGCCTGCCGTGCGGATGCGGTGGCTTATCGCTTCGGTACGGTCTGCCACGCCGTCGGGGAACTCCACCAGTTCACGGTTGAGATGGGTGCGTGTCGGGTCGGCATTCTTGGGTACGGTCTTGCGTTCGATGTGGTCGGATGCGCCCGTATCTGCCGAGCCTTTCGCCTTGTTGATTTGGATGCTGATATATCCCATGTTCGTTTCTTGTTTTTTAGATTATACAAATTGGTTGATTGGTGTCCGTCCGCTGCGGTCGTGCCGCATGGGGCAAACGGGGGTGTCCAGAGGGGTGAAACCCCGTTGGCTTATTGGGGCATTTTTAGCGGTGCACGGCAATGCGTGAAGAAAATGCCCTAATAAGCTATGGCTTTTCCGTTCCTTAAAAGCCTGCGGCGGATGCGTGTGCAGAAAACAAGTCGGGCAACTCGAATTGACAAGTCGCCCAACTCAATGTTCTGAGTTGCCCGACTCGCCGTGCCAAGTTGGGCAACTCACGGAAACGAGTTGCCCGACTCGGACATACCGAATTATGGGGATTGTACTGTTTCCGCATCTCTTCTCCGGCAGACTTGTTGAGGGGTGAAAATCCGATGAATTGATGATTAAACAATTTAATATATTGATTTCTATTAGAATAGCCTTTCATCAGCGTTTCATCAAACTGCTCGCCAAAAGAGAAGTGATGTGGAGTGCGGTATGTCCTTTCTCTTTTCATCAGCCATATCCTTTTGTTGAAAGGTTGATGAAGACGTAAGTAACTGTATTCCTTTGTGTTTATATATGATTTCATCATTTCATCAAAATATCAGAGTGTTTCCAACTGCGATTTGCTTACCGTGTAGTAGCGTCCAATCCTCCTGACGGGCGAGTAGTGGCACTCACGATTGTAGTCGTACTGGTAGGTGGTATAGGAAAGCGAATTGGGTGCAGGTGTCAGCTTCCAGCACTCCTGCACCACTTTCCGAACCTGCGGCTTCTCCGCCTTGACTTGCGAGCAGACGAGCAACGGGACAATATCATTCAGACAGAACGAAACAGACCCGACACCCATGCTTGCCATGATGTCGAGCAGCAGTTCCGCCATTTCTATTTCCAATCGGTTGCGGTTGCTTCGGATTATCTTACGCAAGGCTTCCGTTTCCAGCAGTTTAGGGTTGAACCACATGCGGCTCTCCTTTTCGGTGGATAGCTTGCGACCCGCAAGGAAGTGCAGGAAAGCGGGGATTTCGGCTTTCAGCTTGTGCAGGAAGTCGGTATCGTCATTCTGCAACGGCACAATCTTCCGTACCCAATAGCGTGTTTCTCCGGCATCAATGATGACGGGCAGGTGCTCGTTGTTGGAGCACAGCACGAACTTGGCGAAGAAGCCTATCTCGTCACGGTCTTTGCCTTTCGCCTCCACCTTGTAGGAAAGCGTGGTGCTGAGGTTCTTCAGCCGCTCGCTGTCCTCTCGGCGGTTGAGCAATACTTCGTCCACCATGATGAGCAGTTTGCCAGCCCAGTCGGAGTTGAACTGGCTTCGGAAGTCCTCATTGGTGTTGAACGTCACGTTGCTTTGGAATACAATTTTCAGGAAGTTCAGGAACGTGCTTTTGCCCGTGTTGCGTTCTTCGGACACGAGCAACAGGATGGGCAGCTTCTGAATGGGGTAAAGGTAGAGCAACTGCAAGTAATCCATGCCCAACTCATATTGTTTGCCGAAGATATGCTCCATCAATGAGCGGATGCAGGGGAAATCACCCTGCACGGGAACATGGTTTATCGGCTCGTACAGGTTCAGGAACTTGCCGATTACAGGCTTGTAGTCCACATGGGCTGGTACGGTGCAGAAACCGTCATACTTCGGCACGCTTGCCATGTAGTCCTTGCCGTAGTCCTGCCGCAAGGTCTCGGCGTTCCATGCGATACGTTTCTTTACACAGCCGCCGTCCATTCGGGGTTGGTTCACAATCTTGTAGAGGGTAGTCCCTACACGGATGAATTCTTCTTTTTCTGCCATAGGCTTTGCTGGATTTTATACTGCCGACAAACGATATCGGCAGCGGATTAAACATGGGCACAAAGCTATGGAGTAACGGTTAAAACCTTGATACGTAAACCTGTGCAGAACGGCGCAAAAGAAACTGACAGGCAGGAAAATGCAGGTTTTGTAGGCTTTTATATTCATCATCAAGAAGAATAAATACCTTTGCACTATAAAACAATAAAAATATCATATATGGATAACCATATCACAATCCGAGAATATAGCCCGACAGACAAGAATGCTGTAATGAATTTGATAAAATTAAACATTCCAAAGTATTTCGCTGTGGAAGAAGAAACGGATTTGGGCAGGTATTTGGATGAAGAAGTAGAACTTTACTATGTCTTGCTATTTGATGGGATAATTGTTGGTTGTGGTGGAATAAATTTCGCTGACAACATGACAACAGGAAGAATAAGTTGGGATATTATCCATCCTGCCTATCAGGGAAAATCATTGGGTGCTAAGTTGCTCAAATATAGGTTAGAAAAACTTAGAAGTATCAGTAGCATAGAGAAAATAACAGTACGTACTTCGCAATTAGTCTATAAGTTCTACGAAAAACAAGGTTTTGTTTTGCTTGAAGTAAGAAAGGACTATTGGGCAAACGGTTTTGATATGTACAAGATGGAATATCGGGGTATTTTATAACCAGCCCGAAAAACGGGAAAACCTTCTTCGGGCTGACGTAAGTATATCAGTACATCTATACATCAATAAAGACTAACATTCATAAGTACTGCCACGCATGAATGTCCATAGGAGTTGCTTTTCTTTTCGCAAGCACAACCTTTCCAACAGGGCATTGCGTACCCTTTCGGCATTGGGCGTGCCGATACGGAAAGCGAGTGCCACGACCATTGGCAGGGCATACATATCCACGCCGTAACCGTTGGGATGCTTGATATATCTTTCCGCTTCATAAGGTTTTAATACTCCGCTCTTATATACGGCTTTGATGGTGGCACGGAGTGTCGGGGCGATTACCCCGAACAACTCCAACAGTTCCGCTTCACTCATCCATACATCCACCGTATCGGTCGGTACGGTCACTCTGCCGTATTCATCCATTGCAATCGTTTCACGTTTCATAGTCCTGCCATTTTTACGTTTGCAAAAGACTTGCTCAACTTGTCGCCCAACATCGTGAGGTCATTGTCCAGTTTCTGCACGGTTATCTTCGCATAGATTTGGGTGGTTTCGATGTTCGTATGCCCCAAAATGCGGCTCACGCTCTCAATCGGCATACCTTTGCAGAGAGCCAGTGTCGCAAATCCGTGACGTGCGAGGTGGAAGCTGATTTTCTTGGTGATGCCGCATTCCTTTATCATCTTGCCCATCCGTTTGCATATCGACCAATAGTTGAGATTGGGAAATACAAGGTTGCTTTCTTGGAAAGGCTTGTAGCGTTCGATTATCTGCAAGGGAATGTCCAACAGCTTCACTTGGAACGGCACACCCGTCTTGTGCCGTTTGGAGATAATCCATTTCTCCCCGTTCACATCTACTATCTGGTCATTGGTCAGCTCCTTGATGTCTACGAACGACAAGGCGGTGAAACTGGCGAAAACGAAAATATCACGCAGGTAGGAATTCTTGGGGTCTTTGAACTGAAATTCCATCAGCGTTTTCAGTTCTTCTTCCGTCAGGTATTCACGTTCCTTCGTGTTCGGGCTTATGTGGAACTGGGCAAACGGATTTCTCGGTATGTGACCGTTGAAGTGTGCCCGCATCACCACGCCTTTCAGCCACATGCAGTTTTCCCATACCGAGCCGTTGTGCAGTCCAGCTTCGTTGGAAAGGAAGATGGCGAACTCCTTGATGAAGTCGGGAGTAAGCTCCGGCATGGACATGTCGTTCCGCTTGTAACGCGACTTGATGAACGCCGCTACATGGTTTCTTGCCCGTACCCTTGCCATGTAGGTACATCTCTTGCGGTCTTTCCCGACACGCTTCTTGAACACCTCATTCTCCTTGTCGAAAGCGCCGAGCAATGTTTCATACTCGCCGCCCAATCCTTGATAGGCATTGCGTACCATTTCCGCCGTAACGTATGCCTCACGGTCGGATATGCGTTGGTAGTGCTTGATGATTTGAGCCTTGATGTTGTCGAGCGCAAGGTTGGTTTCCCTCGCTTCCACGCTCTTGCCTTTCGCCTTGTTGCCTTTGGCATCCCAAAGCCCTTTGGGTACAGTCCGCTTACAACTGAACTGCGCCACCGTCCCGTTAATCGTTACCCGTCCCATGATAGGGACAATTCCGTTCTTCTCCTTGCTGCCGTTCACGTAGAACAGCACCTTGAATGTGCTTCTTGCCATACTCGTTTCTTTTTGGTTGCAAAACTATAAATCAACGAGTTACCTCTTAATAAGTAAACCTACGCAGAACGCCGCAAACAAAACGGAGAGTGTTAAATCCGCATTTCCATCGGGTAATGATTAGGAAACCATTCTTTCGCCGCAATCCGCTTTGAAACGCTTTTCAGCCCTCTTCCCAACTTCTGCGATTTTCCTCTAACTTCTTAATTTTCAAATTCTACTGCGCTAATCTGCGCTTTTTGTGAGGTTATTACAGAGAATTTATGTAAGTTTGTCTTCATTAATTTCTAACGCTTGTAAAATTAAGTACTATGAATATACAGCAACTCGAATATATCCTAGCGGTGGATACTTATCGTCATTTCGCAAAGGCAGCAGAGCATTGTAGGGTGACACAACCGACATTGAGTATGATGATCCAAAAGCTGGAAGACGAACTAGGTATTAAATTGTTCGATCGAAACCTGCAACCCGTTCGCCCCACACCTGCCGGACGTAAGGTTATTGAGCAAGCGAGAAATGTCCTCTATCAAGCTTCCCTTATCAAAGATATCGTGAACGAGGAGGAACAGTCATTGAAAGGTACGTTCCGCTTAGCGGTGCTACCGACTATCGCCCCTTATTTGCTACCTCGCTTTTTCCAGCAATTATCGGAAAAGCATACGGATCTTGACATCCGTATGCTGGAAATGAAAACCGCTCCCACTATGGCCGCCCTGCAAAACGGGGAAATCGATGCCGCTATCATAGCGAACCAACCCACAGAATCCTATTTACAAGGAGACATATTATATTATGAGCAATTCTTCGGATACGTGGCTCATAATGAATCTATCTTCAAAAAGGATTTGATCCGTACCGCCGATATCAACGACGAGCGGTTGTGGCTGCTGGACGAGGGACATTGCTTCCGTGACCAGCTGATGCGTTTCTGCCAGATGGAAAAGGTAAAGGTTCGCCAAGCCGCTTACCGTTTAGGTAGCCTAGAGACATTTATGCGTATGGTGGAAAGCGGTAACGGTATTACGTTCATCCCGGAATTGGCTACCCTGCAATTAAGTAAAGAGCAGAAAGAATTGGTACGTCCGTTCGCCATTCCCAAGCCGACACGGGAGATCGTCTTTGTCACCCGTAAAGATTTTATCCGGCATACCGTAGCGGGTATTTTAATAGAGAGCATCAAGAAAGCGGTACCTAAAGAAATGTTGACTTTGCAGCCCGGACAAAAGGTTGTGTGATTTTTTCGATAAATCCCATAGGGTATTTCTTTTCTGAGCGATCCTATAAGTACAAAGTGATTATTTACCATTAAAACAATACAAATATGAAAGCGCTCTGTAAACAAACTATGGGATTTATCCTGATGATACTGTTGGCTTGCGGTGTAACCTCTATAAAGGCACAGGATAGCGCAGACGATGAGTTTATCACTGTCAGCGGTGTAGTAAAAGACAAGCAAACACGAAAAAAACTGGAATACGTAAATATCTCTATTCCGGGAACCAACGTGGGAACGATCACCAATAATGACGGTGAGTTCTCTATCAAAGTGAAAAACGGCCTCCATGCCAGACAAGTAGAAGTATCGCATATCGGATATTTGAATGGCTTGATCCCCGTGAACGATAAGGACATATTAGAATGTACGGTATTACTCGAACCGAACATGAATACGCTTAGCGAAGTCATTATCCGGGCCGGAGATCCTCGATATATCGTAGAGGAAGCGATTGAGAAAGTAAATAAGAATTACATCGCCACAGGTAGCATGCTTACCGGGTTCTACCGGGAGACCGCACAAAAAGGCCGTCGTTACATCAATATCTCGGAAGCGGTTATCGATGTTTACAAAACTCCCTATAAGGACAGGAACGTGGAACGGGATCGGGTACAGATCTATAAAGGACGTAAATTATTGAGCGAGAAGGCTAGCGACACATTAGCCGTGAAATTATTGGGAGGCCCAAACCTATCCGTTTACGTGGATGTGGTGAAGAATCCGGATTTATTGCTCGACCCGAATATCTTACCTTATTACGCCTTCCGTATGGAAGAAAGCGTGATGTTAAACGACCGACCGCATTACGTAATCAGTTTCCAACCTCAAGCGATCTTGCCTTACGCTTTATATTACGGCAAATTATATATCGATAAGGAACGGCTTTCCTTCAGCCGTGCGGAATTCGCCCTCAGCATGGATGACCGGAATAAGGCTACCGAGGCCATCCTCCGCAAAAAGCCTTTTGGCTTGCGATTTAAACCCGTGGAGGTAGCTTTCCTCGTAACTTACAAAGAACGTGACGGCATGAGCTATCTGAGTTATATCCGCAATGAGGTTCGCTTTAAATGCGACTGGAAACGAAAACTTTTCTCTACCAACTACACGATCGTATCCGAGATGGTCGTTACCGATGGTAAAGAACAAAATAACTCCATCCCCTACCGGATGTCTTTTAAAGCGGATCAGTCTCTATCCGACAAGGTATCGGACTTCGCCGACGAGAACTTCTGGGGAGCTTACAACATTATCGAGCCTACCGAGTCTTTGGAGAATGC
>OGXB01000267.1_pt1 | contig 42076 bp, 33 predicted proteins | sample 1576161 | NCBI WGS metagenome assembly OGXB01 (sample SAMEA3541474, study PRJEB24748) | human gut metagenome | biome: human gut; feature: human-associated habitat; material: faeces | place: China | collected 2012
TGGATGCAGCACGTATGTTGGTAAACAAGGGATACAAACTCTTTGCAACCGGCGGTACTCATAAAACCTTTGCTGAGAACGGCATTGAAAGTACGCTTGTCTACTGGCCGAGTGAAGAAGGACATCCGCAGGCATTGGAAATGCTTCATAATAAGGAAATTGACATGGTAGTCAATATCCCGAAGAACCTGACTGCCGGAGAACTGGATAATGGATATAAAATACGTCGCGCGGCTATCGACCTGAACGTGCCGTTGATAACGAACGCCCGTCTGGCAAGTGCATTTATCAATGCTTTCTGTACGATGACCGTTGATGATATTGCCATCAAGAGCTGGGAAGAGTATAAGTAAGAAATAATAAATTGTTGTATAATAAGTTGGAAAAGTCGTTCCCGTGCATTCGGGGGCGGCTTTTTTTATGAATTTCTGTTTTTGGGATGGTGTCACTATAAGCATGGGATAGTGTCACTATCCTGTCAGTATGCTTACACTATCCTTCCTGTATAGTGTCACTATCTTTTTTTAATGTTTATAAGTTGCATGATTGGACAAATTGGTGTAAATTGCGCAATTATTTCACAAATATTCTAAAACAGGGGAGTAATATGAGCATGGATAATCATATCGTAATTATGGCTGGTGGCATCGGTAGTCGTTTTTGGCCGATGAGTACACCGGAATGTCCCAAGCAATTTATTGATGTAATGGGATGCGGGCGTACGTTGATTCAACTGACTGCTGATCGTTTTGATGGCGTCTGTCCACGGGAAAATGTGTGGGTAGTGACGTCCGAGAAATATATTGATATCGTCCGGGAGCAATTGCCGGAGATTCCTGAAAGCAATATCCTTGCAGAGCCTTGTGCACGAAACACTGCTCCCTGCATCGCCTATGCTTGCTGGAAAATCAAGAAAAAACATCCGAACGCCAATGTGGTGGTGACTCCGTCGGATGCATTGGTTATCAATACAGGTGAATTCCGCCGGGTAGTAGAGAAAGCACTTCGTTTTACTGACAACAGCAGTGCTATCGTAACGCTGGGTATCAAACCGACTCGCCCGGAAACCGGATATGGATATATTGCTGCCGGAGATCAGATCATGACTGATAAAGAGATTTTTACGGTAGATGCATTCAAGGAAAAACCGGACAGGGAGACTGCCGACAGATATCTGGCCGAGGGTAACTACTTCTGGAATGCAGGAATTTTTGTTTGGAATGTGCGTACTATCACTTCCGTGATGCGTGTATATGCTCCGGGCATAGCGCAAATCTTCGATCGTATTTTCCCCGATTTCTATACGGAGAAGGAAAATGAAACGATTAAAAAGCTGTTCCCTACCTGCGAAGCTATTTCCATAGACTATGCCGTAATGGAAAAAGCACAGGAAATCTATGTACTTCCGGCTTCTTTCGGTTGGTCGGACTTGGGGACCTGGGGAGCGCTCCGCGGACTGTTGCCACAAGATAAATCCGGAAATGCTACGGTAGGGGCCGATGTCCGTTTGTACGAAAGCAAGAACTGCATCGTACATACCAGTGAAGAGAAACGGGTCGTTATTCAGGGTCTGGATGGATATATCATTGCTGAGAAAGATAATACACTGTTGATTTGTAAACTGGAGGAAGAACAGCGGATAAAGGAGTTTTCAAAGTAATCCTTAATTCTTTTGATATTCCTGAGGCGTCATTCCGGTCATTCGTTTGAAAAACTTGCTGAAGAAAGACGGATTGGGAAAGTTTAATTCATCTGATATCTGATAAACAAGGCGGTTGCTATGTTTTAGCAATACTTTAGCCTCTAGTATAATGGACTGGTTTATCCAGTCCATTACTGTTTGCTGGCTGGTTTGCCGGATTACAGTGTTCAGATAACGGGGAGTGAGACAAAGTTTATCCGCATAGAAACTGACATTCCGTTCTGTCTTGCTATAGGTGTTGACCAAAGAAATGAAGCGCTGAAAAATGTCGTTTTGATGGGTTAATGGACTGAGTTCGGCCTGCCCTTTGCTTTTGGCTATATACTCTATATTATATAGTAATCCTACCAGTAAATGCTGAATGACCTCTTTTCTGAATATAGGTTCTTGCAATACACTCCACATGACCGTCACAAAATTCTCTATCTGTATTTGTTCTTCGGTAGACAGTGGAAACAGGAGATTTTTCTTTTGTTGGAGGAAATGGGTGAAGAATTCTTCCTTTCCGGATATCGGCAGAAAGTTCAGGTCTACTGCCATCATGTGAGCATCAAAATCGTGAGATACTTCTATGATTTGTATGATAGAGTTGGGAGCTATCAGGGATATATGGTCGGGCAGGAAAATATATTCGATCAGATTGATTAAAACACGTGCCGAGCCATTAGTGACAATAGCAATACGGCCTTCCTGTAGCCGGTACGGTTGTCCGACACTGAAGATAGTCGTTTCCATTTTAGAGAAACTTGTCACGAATCCGAATTCGGCATTGATGAAGCGAAATTCGTTGTGACGTACTATATTTATATCCTTCAACAGTTGGAGGCCTAATTCCATCGGTTTCTTCTGTTCCATTTTCTCAGTTCTTTTCCGGCAAAGATAAGAAATAGCCCTTGAATCTTCTCTTTTTTTAGGATGAATCGAACTATTGGGACATATTTTCCAACTATCAGAATGTGAAACTATTACTTAAAGGTCTATCTTTGTCTATCTTTAAATTCATAGAAAAAATGCGTATGAAAAGAATTATTTTTAGTCTTTCGCTTTTACTGTTCATGGCCGGAATATATGGGCAGACCGGACATATAACACTAGAAGAATGTCAGCAAAAAACGCAGGATAACTATCCATTGGTGCGTCAATATGATTTAGTGGAGAAGACGAAAGAATATAATCTGGAAAATGCGGTGAGGGGATACTTGCCTCAGTTTGCTCTTTCAGCAAAGGCTTCTTATCAAAGTGATGTGACGGAGTTGCCTATTACCATTCCCGGTGTGGATATCAAAGGGATGGCCAAAGACCAGTATCAGGTGATGCTGGAGTTACAGCAACAGATATGGGATGGCGGAGGAATCCGGATGCAGAAGAAAAAGGTTACAGCGGAAGCGGAGATCGACAGGGAAAAGTTGAACGTCGATATGTATGCGTTGAATGGCCGTGTGAATGATTTGTATTTTGGAATTCTTATGTTGGATGAGCAGTTGGCTCAGAATGCCTTGCTGCAAGATGAACTGGGACGGAACTTCCGTCAGATTACAGCTTATGTGGAAAATGGAATAGCTAATCAGGCCGATCTGGATGCTGTGAAAGTGGAGCAGTTGAATACCCGTCAGAAGAGAGTGGAACTGACTTCTTCCCGTATGGCTTATTTGAAGATGCTTTCGTTATTGATGGGAGAGGTGCTTTCGCCGGAGACAGTATTGGAGAAGCCTGTTCCTCAAAACGAATTGTCGACTGTCAGTGAGATTCGCCGACCGGAGCTGTCGTGGTTTGACGCACTGGGGGCCGGTTTGCAGGTACAAGAGAAAGCCTTGAATGTGCGCCATCTTCCTCATTTCGGATTGTTTGTGCAGGGAGCTTACGGTAACCCGGGATTGAATATGCTGAAGAATGAATTTTCTCCTTATTATATTGCAGGTGTCCGGCTTTCATGGAATTTCGGGAGTCTGTATACGTTGAAGAACGACCGTCGGGTGATTGAAAACAAACGGCAGCAACTGGACAGCAATCGGGATGTGTTTCTTTTTAATACGAGACTGGAAATGACGCAGCAAGATCAGTCTGTCCGTTCGTTGGAGAAGCAGATGCAGGATGATGATGAAATTATCCGGTTGCGTACGAATATTCGTCGGGCTGCGGAAGCCAAAGTTGCGAATGGTACGTTGACAGTAACAGAGATGCTCAGAGAACTGACGAATGAGAGTCTTGCCCGTCAGGCGAAGGCAATGCATGAGATTCAACGGTTGATGGGTATCTATCAATTGAAATATACTACTAATCATTAATAAAAATCTGTCGGATATGAAACGAATGACAAAAATAGGAATATACGGGATGGCAGTATGGTTGCTTTCTGCCTGTGGAAACGGAACGCCCGATTATGATGCAACGGGAACCTTTGAAGCTACGGAAGTGATCGTTTCCGCCGAAGCGGCGGGAAAACTGCTGCAACTGGAAGTGGAAGAAGGAACAAGATTGAAAGCCGGCGAAGAAGTCGGGCTGGTAGATACCGTCCAGTTATATCTGAAAAAGTTGCAACTGGAAGCAAGCATGAAATCGGTGGAAAGCCAGCGCCCCGATCTGGCCAAACAGATAGCCGCTACCAAACAGCAAATTACTACAGCGCAAAGGGAAAAGAAGCGGGTAGAGAACCTGCTTGCTGCCGGAGCTGCCAATCAGAAACAACTGGATGACTGGGATGCACAGGTAACCTTGCTTCAGCGGCAGTTGATTGCTCAGGAATCCTCATTGATGAAGAGTACGAACAGTCTGACGGAACAGGGGAATTCGGTCAGTATACAAGTGGCACAGGTAGAAGATCAGTTGAACAAGTGCCATATTCAGTCACCTATTGAAGGTACGGTACTGGCAAAATATGCGGAAGCGGGAGAACTGGCATCCGTTGGCAAACCGTTGTTTAAAGTGGGTGAGGTAGACCGGATGTATTTGCGGGCTTATGTTACTTCAGAGCAATTGTCCCAAGTGAAATTGGGGGATAAAGTGACGGTGTATTCCGATTATGGAAATTCGGAACAGAAAGCCTATCCCGGTGTGGTCACTTGGATTTCGGACCGTTCGGAGTTTACCCCCAAAACGATTCTGACTAAAAATGAACGTGCCAATCTGGTATACGCAGTGAAGATTGCCGTGAAAAATGACGGTTCGTTGAAGATTGGTATGTATGGAGGTGTGGTATGGAAAAAGGAGAACCCATAGTCGTTGTAAAGGAAATCAGCAAGAGCTACGGGAAAGTAGAGGCACTGAAAGAGGTTTCTTTTGCGGTAGAGCAGGGAGAAATTTTCGGGCTGATCGGTCCTGACGGGGCGGGGAAGAGTACCTTATTCCGCATCCTGACCACTTTACTGTTGGCTGATAAAGGTACGGCAACTGTCAACGGACTGGATGTGGTGACGGATTATAAGCAGATTCGTACGAAAGTAGGATATATGCCCGGACGGTTCTCGCTTTATCAGGACCTTTCCGTAGAAGAGAATCTGGAATTTTTTGCTACGGTATTTCATACGTCGATACAGGAAAACTATGATTTGATTAAAGATATTTATCAGCAGATCGAGCCCTTTAAAAAAAGAAGGGCAGGCGCTTTGTCGGGAGGTATGAAGCAGAAGCTGGCATTGAGCTGTTCCCTGATTCATAAACCTGATATTTTATTTCTGGATGAACCGACTACGGGTGTAGATCCTGTGTCTCGGAAAGAATTTTGGCAGATGCTCCGTAATTTGAGAAAGCAGGGGATCACGATCATTGTTTCCACTCCTATTATGGATGAGGCTCGTCAATGCGACCGGATTGCTTTTATTAATCACGGGCAGGTGCACGGAATCGATACGCCCGAACGGATTCTTCAGAAGTTTGCTTCCATTCTTTGTCCGCCACCTTTGGAACGGGAGGAGGCGCAACAGATGGCAGCTCCTGTTATCGAGGTGAAGCAGCTGACCAAATCCTTCGGACATTTTACGGCAGTCGATCATATCTCTTTTCAAGTGCAGCGGGGAGAAATTTTCGGTTTTCTTGGAGCCAATGGAGCAGGTAAGACGACTGCGATGCGTATGCTTTGCGGATTGAGCCGTCCGACTTCGGGAGTAGGAAGGGTGGCAGGCTATGACATCTTTCGGGAAGCCGAGCAAGTCAAAAAGCATATCGGATATATGAGTCAGAAATTCTCTTTGTATGAGGATCTTAAAGTCTGGGAGAATATCCGTCTCTTTGCCGGAATTTATGGGATGAAGGAGATGGAGATTGAAGAAAAGACAGATGAATTGTTAGAACGCCTGGGGTTTGCAGACGAACGGGATACGTTGGTGAAGAAACTTCCTTTGGGTTGGAAACAGAAACTGGCCTTTTCTGTCTCTATCTTTCATGAGCCGAAAATAGTCTTCCTTGATGAACCGACCGGAGGAGTCGATCCTGCTACTCGCAGGCAGTTCTGGGAGCTGATTTATCAGGCTGCCGATCGGGGAATCACTGTATTTGTTACCACGCACTATATGGATGAAGCGGAATATTGCAACCGGATATCGATTATGGTGGACGGTCAGATCAAGGCATTGGATACACCGGCCCGGCTGAAAGAACAGTTTGGTGTGGAGACAATGGATGATGTGTTTCAACAACTTGCCCGCCATGCGGTGCGTAAAGCGGATTGATTATGAAACAATTTATTGCTTTCGTAAAGAAAGAATTTTATCATATTTTCCGTGACCGGCGTACCATGCTGATTCTCTTGGGAATGCCGGTCGTAGAGATTATTTTGTTTGGTTTTGCCATCAGTACGGAGGTGAAGAATGTACGACTGGCTGTTCTCGATCCTTCGAATGACGTGGTGACTAGGAAAATCATAGACCGGCTGGATGCGAGTGAGTATTTCACAGTTACTACCCGTTTTCATTCTCCGCAGGAGATGGAAGCTGCTTTCCGGAAAAATAAGATCGATATGGCGATTGTATTTGGAGAGCGTTTTGCCGACGGACTTTATACGGGGGATGCCCGTGTGCAGCTGATAGTCGATGCAACCGATCCCAATATGTCTACCTCGCAGAGTAATTATGCAGCCAGCATTGTTTCTTCGGCAGGACAGGAGATGTTGCCTCCCAATGTGTCCGTTTCACGTTTGACTCCGGATGTCAAATTGCTGTATAATCCGCAGATGAAGAGTGCCTACAACTTTGTGCCCGGAGTCATGGGATTGATTTTAATGCTGATTTGCGCGATGATGACCTCTATTTCCATAGTTCGTGAAAAAGAGACGGGCACGATGGAAGTATTGCTGGTATCTCCGGTAAAACCATTGTTTATCGTGCTGGCCAAGGCGGTACCTTATTTTGTTTTATCTTTTGTCAATCTGACAACCATTTTGCTGCTTTCAGTCTTTGTACTGGATGTGCCGGTAGTGGGGAGTTTGTTTTGGCTGGTGATAGTGTCTTTGCTCTTTATTTTCGTGTCGCTGGCTTTGGGCTTACTGATTTCTTCCGTGACAAGTACACAGGTGGCGGCCATGCTGGCATCCGGAATGATATTGATGATGCCCACCATGGTTTTGTCCGGAATGATTTTTCCGGTAGAAAGTATGCCGGTGATTCTCCGGGCCATATCGGACATTATTCCCGCCCGCTGGTATATTCAGGCTGTACGCAAACTGATGATTGAAGGAGTGCCGGTTGTGCTGGTACTTAAAGAGATTGGTATTTTGTTGCTGATGGCAGTAGTGCTTATTACCATCAGTATCAGGAAATTTAAATATCGATTGGAATAAAGGAATTTATTATGATAAAATTTCTGATAGAAAAAGAGTTTAAACAGTTGCTTCGCAATTCGTTTCTGCCGAGATTGATTCTTATCTTTCCCTGTATGATCATGTTGCTGATGCCCTGGGCTGTGAATATGGAAATAAAGAATATCCAGCTGAATGTTGTAGACAACGATCATTCGGTGATTTCTCAGTGGCTGGTAAATAAGATTGCGGCTTCTACCTATTTCCGTCTGACGGAAGTACCGGCATCTTATGAGGATGGATTACGGAATATTGAACTGGGAACAGCGGATATTATAATGGAGATCCCTAGGCACCTGGAGCGGGACTGGATGAACAAAGGAGAAGCCCATATACTGATTGCAGCCAATTCGGTAAATGGAACGAAAGGAGGGCTGGGCAGTTCTTATCTGGGCACTATTATCAATAACTATGCAGCCGAGTTACGTGCAGAATATCCTGATGCCGTATCTGCGTCGGGCAGTGCCCCTTCCATTCGTATCGATATGCAGGGATTATTTAACCCGAATCTGAATTATAAACTTTATATGATTCCTGCTTTGATGGGAATGTTGTTGACTTTGATATGCGGATTTTTGCCCGCCCTGAATGTGGTTAGTGAGAAGGAGGTAGGAACGATCGAACAGATTAATGTGACTCCTGTACCGAAATTTACTTTTATTCTGGCTAAACTTTTACCTTACTGGATCACAGGCTTTATCGTATTGACTTTGTGCTTTTTGTTAGCCTGGTTGCTTTATGGAATAACTCCTGTAGGGCATTTCATCGTGATTTATTTTTTGGCGATTTTGTTTGTATTTGTTATGTCCGGCTTTGGGCTCGTTATATCCAATTATTCGGCAACTATGCAGCAGTCTATGTTTGTAATGTTCTTTTTTATGCTGATTCTGATGTTGATGAGCGGATTATTCACTCCGGTGAGCAGTATGCCTGAATGGGCACAGGTGATCACTTATTTCAATCCTTTGAAGTACTTTATGGAAGGAATGCGTATGGTATACCTCAAAGGAAGCAGCTTGTTGGAACTGCTGTCTGAAATAGGAGTCTTGTTTCTTTTTGCACTGGGGTTCAATACCTGGGCGGTGATCAGTTATCGGAAAAATCAATAGTTGAGAATTTGATTATATAAAAAACAGCTCTTATCCTTATTGGTTGGAAAAGAGCTGTTTTTATTATTGTTTTCACCCCTTGGGATGAATCGTGGTTACTGTATTATTTTACTTCGATTTGCTTTTCGGCCTTCTTCACTTCTTCTTCAGAAATCTTAGGAAGTTGGACGCTCAAAACCCCGTTTTCTACTGCGGCGGAAATTTTTTCTTTATCTACATTATCCGGCAGAATCATGGTCTGCTGAAACTTAGAATAAGAGAATTCGCGACGTAGATAGCGACCTTCTTTCTTCTCTTCTTTGTTTTCAGTCTTCTTCTCCATGGAGATAACGAGGTTGTTGTCTTCATCAATGCGAACATTGAAGTCCTCTTTTGTCATTCCCGGAGCAGCCAGTTCAACTTTGTATTCTTTTTCTGTTTCAAAAACATTGATTGCAGGTGCAGTTGCATTTGCTTTTACCATCCAATCGTTATCAAAGAAATCGTTAAAAATACTTGGTAACCAACTTTGAGTTCTTCTAACAGGCATCATAATCTTAGTCTCCTATCTTTTAGTTAAACATTCGGTTTATTCACTCTTGAATTTCGGTTCGTTGCTTTCCGCAGAGGGGAGCATCCCGACTCTTACTGTCTGCTTTCGAACCGTCGTTCACTGCTATTAGTGCAAACCTTATGCCAAAAGAATTCTGAGACTAAAAATGTCTATTTGTCATTTTAATAATGCCAATTTTGCCTGTTTGGTGACAAAATGTAATCGCGATATATTTATTTTATATAATATAGATATTAATTTGATAATCTATTTCTTATCAATGAGTTTGAATCTTAATCTTAAAGTTTGTCTTTCTTCATCGTAATCATGACTGATGATTTTGAAGGTTCCTACTTCTGAGGTATTGGACACGTGTAACCCTATACAGGCGCAGGCGTCATAATCTCCTATGCGTATAATACGAAGAGTCTCACTGGCGTCAGCAGGAAGTTTGCTCAGATCTACGATGGCTTTAGCCTGCTCATGAGTCATAAACTCAACAGTTACGGGCAGATTTTGACTGATAACTTCGTTTACCTTATCTTCTATCGCTTGTATCTCCTCATCTGTAGGACAAGCAGGAAGAATATAGTCGCACTTACTCTTTTTCCTTTCTATATGGGCATTTCTTGAGCGAGGGCAACCGAAAGTTTTTACCATAGTGGCATTTAGTAAATGCTCTGCTGTATGCATAGGTGCGATTGACACATCCTGAAACTTGGGACTTGGTTTATTTATTTCTATATTTGTTTCCATATTAATTGATATTGATGTAATTAACAGCGCAAAGATAATGAATAATATGGATAAGAAGGTACTAATCTATTGTCGTGTTAGTACGCAACAACAGACAACTGATAGACAAAAAGAGGAATTGTTGAAGTTTGCAGCAGAAAACCATTGGAACGTTGAAGAAGAGGATATTTTCATAGATGTTATTAGTGGTTTTAAAAAGAGAGAGTTCCGTCCTGAATATGTGAAGATGCTTGAAAGAGTCGAATATGGGGATATTGATATAATTTTATTCTCTGAATTTTCTCGTCTTGCAAGAAATGCTACGGAGTTATTAGAACAAATCAAATTGTTTATAGATAAAGGTATTAACTTGTATTTTGATAAACAAAAATTGTGGGTAAGAGATAGTAATAAAGATGTAGGTAGTATTATTTTATTGCATGTGCTTGCTGTTATGTCAAGCTATGAGATAGAATTGTTTGTTGAACGTTCATTAAGTGGCAAGATAACAAAAGTTCAAGCAGGTCATGGAGGTGGGGATGAACGTGCGTATGGTTATATGCACAATGAAAATAAACAGATTGTTATAAATCCTATCGAAAGTAAGATTGTTGCCCGTATTTTTGAAATGTATGTTGGTGGATATTCTTCAATTCAAATATCAGAGATATTGAATGCTGAGAAAGTACCTGCTCCATACGTAAGGAAATTGAATGAGTACAAGAAGAATAGAGAAGCAAAAGGATTGGAGGTGAAAGAGTACAAATTTGATACAGATAATTTAAAATGGCGTATTTCTACAATAAACAGACTTATGCACAATGAGTTATATAAAGGAAATCGTAGAATAACATTTTATAAACCAGACCCTACCAATCCACTTCCGTTATCCGAAAGGCAAGATAGAGAGATTGTTTATGAATATTCGGAACATGTGGAAAGTCTGCGAATTGTATCAGACGAGTTGTTTCAGCAAGCCCAAGATAAACTTTCCAAAGCGCATTATAATAAGAATAATGCAGTCAGGCATGAGAATTTATTGAAACATTTAATGGTATGTGGCGAATGCGGTGCTAATTTTTCTGTAGGGAAATCAAATGAAACATCTAAAAATTATATCAGTGGTGGACGTACTTACAAATGTTATGGTAGAGTGAATCGTAAAGATAAACCACGAACATGCACGAATGGGGCAGAACTTCGACAATGGAAATTGGATGGACTTGTTTTACAGTTGTCAATTCAAATGTTTGCTGAGATTAATATTCAGCAGACCAATATTTTAAAGATAGAAAATTTAGGGAAAGAAATCGAAGAGTTGGTTCAAATAAAATCATCAAAGAATACAGAATTGGTTGAAGCGGAGAATCTTTATAAAAAGACACTTAAACGTCTTATTGCGATTGAAGACGATGAGGTTGCAAAGAATTTGATTTCAGATGCAAAACATAAATATGATGAAACTAAAAACGTGTTGAACAAAACTATGGATAAATTGTCACGAGAAATCACAACAAAGAGAATTACTATTGATAATTTGAAGCGTTTGAATGCCAATCCTTTGTTGATTAATAAAATGGATGAGATTAGGAAAAATAGGGATTTGGTAAAGACTATGGTTGATGAATATATTGATAAAATTACTATATTTCGTTTACATGAACTTTGGTTATTGGTCGTAGTATCTTATAAAGGAGGTGAGGAGATGTGGGGAACAATTAAATGCGCTCGTTATAAAAAGGAGGAGATGTTTTATGATGAATTGCATTGTCATTATGGTGTTGAATTTCAGGGGTGGTTACTTAATAATACGGAACATTGTTTTTCGTATGATAAAAGTACACGTATTATTACTTATCATGGTGGAAGTAAAATATATGTGGAGTTTAAATCAGGTGAGTATGATTATGATACATTTAATCAAATGATACAAGCAACAGGATGGATGGGATGTTTCCCTTTTTATGCTTATGAAGATAGTGGTAAAGATTTAAGCGTACCTTCTAATGAAGATTTTGGAAAATCTTTACAAGAAAACAGAACTGATTGGAAAGCACACAATGACAAGGTCTTGGAACGTTTATTATCCAAGTCATAAATAATAATATTCCTACCACCGTAACCCCTCACTCAGGGGGAGGATTTTGTAGTCCCCCCCTTATAGTTTGTAACGGGTGGATTTCTATAGTGGAATCCTATCCTGCTATTGCCGAAATAGGGTTATACAGATATAAGCCAACAGTATTTTTAGTTGATTGATTATTTTTTATATTGGTTGGAATGTTGTTTTCTTTACACCATTCATATAATTTACTTTTTCCTACTTTTAAATTCAGTTCTTTAAAAGTTGATAGATTTTCTTTTAGGGATTTGGAACAATCATAATATAAGCCAATTAATTCATTATTGATTTTCCCTTTTACCATATTTCGTACAGTCTTAGCTGAAAGATTGTATTTAATGCAATATTGAGGGTTTATTATCCATTTTCTTTTTTCTGTCTGCTGTTGTTTAATTATTGTTGAGTATTTGTCAATGTTTTCATTGTATACATTTTCTGCGATATCATATAATTCTTGTTTGCTTATTGGGTCCTTGCTGTTGTTGATGTAGTAGTATAGTTCGTTGGCTAAACAGTGCAGTAAATGTTCAAATTCAATTTGTGGGTACATATATTTGCGTACTATAGCATTTAAAAAGAGTTTTTTTCTACGCCCGTTCCCGTCTTTAATTTTACATACTCTGTTGGAGTAAACACAATTACCATTATCAAGTTTTGTTTTTTCCTTGAACCAATATCTTTTGATACAGCAATAGTTTTCAGGTATTGTAATATATGGAATATCTTCATTGGCTTCTTCCAAATTATTTTCAAAGAATGGATATTTTTCTCTGTATTTTTCTATTAAGTCTTTATGGGAAAGGTTCCAAAAATTGGTAATATATTCATGGTCCTTTATTTCAACAACAACTTTATCTCTCTTTTCCATTTGTAACTGTATATTGTATGGTGTTGGCTTTTCTTTTATACTGTTAGAAATGGAAATGTCATCATAACTATAAATGATAAGATTGTTTATAAGTTTACAATTTGCGTAGCTCCCTAAATAAAATTGGTAGATTGCTCTATTATGATTATCTAATTCTATATTTGTTATAATATTATCATATAGTATCTGATATTGATTTTGATTTAGTGGTGTATTGAAAATGTATAGAAGTCTATATCTGTTTCCTTTAGTAATATGTGAAAATGTGGTATACGCAATGCTTGGCTGATATTTCAATGTTACTAATAATTCATTGAATGATAATAATGTATTATCAATATCGAATACTATTATGTTAGTATGTAAAGCCCTTTCTTTCTTCTTATAACCAAAGAGGGATTTTATTTCCTTGTCGATATATGTGCAAGAGAATATATATCCTTGTTTTATAAATTGCTCCAATTCAGAAATAGTAACTTCCTTTTCTTCAAAGGATATTTTGTTGTAGTCTTTACTGGTAGGTTTTTCTGTGTAACCATTGACGGAAATCATCAGTTTAAAAGAGAATTTTTCATTTTTGTACATGTTAAGGTTGATATTATTGTGTGACTTGTACGTGTCACTTATTTAGGATGTTAAGGTTTGATAGTTGAACAAAGGAAGCAATGCAACCTTAACAAACCATTACTTCCAAGTATGCCTACTTTCAACTATATAATATAAGTATATTTTGTTTATGCAAATATACGACTTTCTAATGTCTATTACCACCTTTTAATAAGAAATTTTGCCTGAGAAGCCCTCAAAAAGTACAAGTATGGTATAAAGTGTCTTATTATCATCTAATTTTTGTGAGATAGTATCAATTTGTTGTAATACAATGTATTATATGAAATATAAGTGACTGGATATATATCCAAATGTTAGGTATCACACTGTTAACTGTTTATTTTTTACCACGATTTCCAGATTTTGATAAAAGTATTCCTTTCCTGATTATACATTTTGCATTTTGATATGAATTTTCATTGGAAAGCCCATAATTTCTTAACGAGCCGTAACTTATTCCAAGTTCTTCGGGTGAAAAGTATTCAAATACATTGGCGATTGAGCCAAAATAGTGGTGAGTGTTATTCTCTTTTATATAAAGATGAATAACTGTTCGTTCTTTTTTCTCTTTTTCAGTCATAATTACAATAGTTTTATTGCAAAAATAGGAATTATATGGCATAAAATGAATAAATGTCATATAATTAACTATTTTTAGCGTAAATAAATGTCATATATTAAATATATGTCATATCTTTGCATTGTAATTAAAACGAAGACGATATGAAACGATATAATAAACAACAGGTGATGAAAGACGCTCACAGAATTTACAGCAATGATTTTCAACGTAGGGGGCGCACATGGTCGGAGTGTTTGACAGCGGCTTGGAGTTGGGAAAAAGATGCTGTTCGGGTTCGTGAAGAGAAAGCGGCAAGGCTTGATGCCATGATTGCTGCAAGTTGGGCAGTGCACAACGCTCGTAAAAATGAAAAGTCCAATAAAAAAGAGTTTGAAGACTTATCTTCTGATGCAGTTTCTTATGCGATGGGCTATGGTCGTGGCAATGGATTTTATTGTGGTGACTAATTAAAAGAGTATTAATCAATTTATAATAACGATATGCAGGCTATTATTTTGAGTTCAAATACTGCGATTAGAGCAGAAGTTATTACTATCCGTACCAATGCGCGCAAAATTGATGGGATTTCCAAAGCTGTTTTGATTGAACAGTTAAAAGAGAAATTAAAGAGTGGAAAAATTGTCAAATTTGCCTATTTGAAAAGTAACGGTGAAGTTCGTGTGGCATTTGGCACTACCCATCCCGATTTTGTGAAGGATAAGGTTTGTGGGTGGGGCGCAAGTCGTGAAAGTTATGCTACTACTGCTTATTTTGACTTGGAAAAATGCAGTTGGCGTTCCTTCCGATGGGAGAACCTAATAGCGGTATTTTAATATTCACTAATATAACTTTTGAATATAAGTTGATTATCAGCGTTCTAATAATGAGTAGGTTTGCAGTACATTCAAAAACTATAAATTTCAATTAAAAGAGAATATTATGAGCTTAAAAAACAGTTATGTAACAAGTGATTATATTGAATGGGACACAATGCTTTCATTAGTTCGAAAATTGTATCGTGACAAGGAATACCGTTTATCTTTGTTGATTGGTTGTGGCTCTTTCTTCGGGTTGCGTATATCAGACCTTTTAACTTTGACTTGGTCTATGTTGCTAGACAGTCATTCTTTTGTTATTATCGAAAAGAAAACGGGTAAACGCAGAGAAATCAAAGTGAATAATAATTTTCAAAAGTATATTGCAGACTGTTATACGGCTTTGAATGTGACAGATAAAAATGAGAAGTGCTTTGTCAGTCGTAAAAAAAACGGTATATAGTACGCAAAGAATTAACGTGTTATTCAAGTCAATAAAAAGCAAATATGGATTGAAGGTGGAACATTTTTCTACCCATTCAATGCGAAAAACATTCGGACGTAAGGTTTTTGAGGCTGCTGGGGAAAACTCGGAATTTGCTCTTGTCAAATTGTCGGAATTGTTTAATCATGCTGATGTAATGACTACACGTAGGTATCTGGGATTACGCACGCAAGAATTGCTAGAAACGTATGATATGTTAAGTTTCTGATATAAAAGCTATACCTTTGTGAAAAATAACAGCTCACAAAGAACGTTCTTATCTAAACTTTCTATAACTTTGCATTGCTATCAATGATAGTGTACATAATGTAGGAAGCGTTTAGTAGTTCCTTACCGATGAATCTGGACAATTCAAGTGTAAGAGGGATATAAGACGTTCTTCCTTTGGTTTGTTATATATGTTCTCCAATAACATATACAGCCAAAGGTGTGAGCTGTTTTTTATTCACTTACACGGGCAGTCCAGAGCCTATCGGTTGAATACTAACAGGCTCACACTTCTTTTTTATAATCTTCCCTTTAGAGCCTATGGGTATTGGAAATTAAATGCATTTATGAAAAAAATTATTAGTTCTTTCTTTATGTTTTACTTTTTATGTATAAATGTTCATGCTCAAAGTTTTGAAAACTTTGTAAATACTACGGAAGGAGTTGAGTTTGGAGTTAGAGATGTTGTGATATTTCGCACTAAATCAGCTTTGGATAGGTTTGATTTACAGGGGTTTAAATCTGTGGATTATGCGATTGATATAGCGTGTAGCGTTTCCAATTTATCTTTTCTTAATAATTTGGAATATGTCAAAGGATTGTCTATATATGGGAAAAACGTTATATCCCTTCAGGGAGTAAATAACATAAGAAAGATTGGGAAAGGTGGATTATATATTAGTGAAGTTAATATATCCGATTTGGACGGCTTTCAAAATTTGGAGATTATTGAGGGTAGTTTGGATATTAAACATTGTTTAAATCTTAAATCATTAAATGGATTGCAGAAACTAAACAGGTGTGGTCAGCTATCTGTTAAGTATTGCCCTTCACTTATATCTTTGAGAGGGTTGGAATCGCTTAAATATGTGTATAGTATCGAATTTGATGGATGTGAGAATCTTTCAACAATTAGTTCGTTGTGTGGTTTAAATGCAATTGGGTGTGTAATTGAAATTCTTAACTGTTCTAATTTACAAGCTTTGACAGGTTTGGAAAATGTTCATAGTTTTGGAGTTCCTAGATATGGTCACTCTAATATGACACCACAATTAATAATTGGAAATTGTAGAAACCTTAAAGATTTTTCATCATTAAAAAATATAATAACACACTTGCCTGAATATACAAATTTCCATGTAGAATCATTTGAGGGTAAGCGTTTGACTGTTGAACAGATACAAAAAAAACATTCAATGCAGGTTAGGAAAGAAAATGAGAATGCAGGAGCGATAGGGGTGAGTTCCCAATCTATTACAGAACCACGACATCCCGAAGGGAAAATGGAATTGCTGAATTTTTTAGCAAAGAATATGAAATACCCTACTTTGGCACAAGAAAATAGTATAAAAGGAAAAGTTGTTGTACAATTTGTTGTTAATGAAGATGGTAAATTATCTGATTTTAAAGTTATTAAAAGTGTACATCAATATCTTGATAATGAAGCGTTACGTGTAGTGAAATTATTACCTAAATTTATTCCAGCATTGGATGAGCAAGGTAATCCAGTTAAAGCTTATGTTACAATACCTTTGATGTTCGGAACAAATTAATCTATATAATTATAAAACTTTTATCAATGGAAACAACAAATATTTTATCATTAAGTCGGAATAATGAAGAGTTGGCGTTAAAAATGAATAGTAATAACTATTTGGTTCTCCACAGTTCGTTATATGTAGGATATTTTTTTGAAACAGCAATGCTGTTATTACTTTTGACTTTGATAGGATGCTCTTCTAATCCGAAAGAAATAAAGATTACGGAAGAATTCTCTAAATCAATTCAAAAATATGATGAAATAGCAAATTTTTCAGAAGGCTTGGCACGAGTAAAAGGAGTTGAGGGCTATGGTTTTATTGATAGGAATGGTGTAGAGGTTATTCTCTGTAGTTCTATATATGATAATGTAGAGCACTTTTCAAATGGTTTGGCGCAAGTATGGAAAATGGATAAAGGAGTTGGATTTATTAACAAAGACGGTGTAGAGATAATTCCTTGTGGTTTAAAATATGATAGGATTGAATCTTTTGTTGATGGTTTGGCAAGGGTGGATAAGGATATGAAATATGGTTTCATTGATACTCGGGGTAGGGAGGTGATTCCATTGGAATATGATTATGCGGAAAATTTTTCGGAAGGTTTGGCTAAAGTTGTTCGTAATGATAAATGGGGGATGATTAATAAGCAAGGAATAGAGGTCGTTTTATGCCAATATGACAAGACTGGTGACTTTAATGAAGGCATGGCTATAGTTTCGTTAAATGGAAAATATGGAGTTGTTGATGCGTTGGGAAAAGAAATAGTTTCTTGTAAATATGATATAATAGAACGCTTTTCGGAAGGAGTTGCATCATTTAAGAACTATGGTGGAGATAATGGCTATATTGACAAGGAGGGAAATGAAATAATTAATTTGGGTAAACGAAAAATGGGAGGTTCTTTTTCTGGAGGTTTAGCTATAATTCATTTTCTAGGTGAGGTAAAATCTAAGGTTGGTTTTATTGATTTGAAAGGAAATGAGGTTATTGCTCCTAAGTATGATTATGCACAAAGCTTTTCAGAAGGTTTAGCAGTTGTGGAAATGAATGGGAGGGCTGGATTCATAGATATGAAAGGAAATGAGGTTATTTCTTTGGAGTATGAAAGCGCCTTTCGTTTTGAGGAAGGCTTAGCAATGGTTAAAAAGAATGGAAGATATGGTTTTATTGATAAATATGGGAAAGAGGTTATTCCATTGATTTATGAGAATATCCCTTATAGTTTTTCAGATGGCTTAGCAAAAGTAAAACGAGAAGGGAAGTGGGGATATGTTAATAATCAGGGAGAAGAAGTTGTAGCTTGTCTATATGACGATATAGCTTCTTTTTCGGAAGGATTAGCAAGGGCTGAAATAAACGGGAAGTATGGTTTTGTCGACAAATATGGAAATGATACATTTGATAAAAAGGAAGATTTGCAGATTGAGATGAAAGAGAAAGAAATTCAGGATTTGGAGAATGAAAATATGTCTCAAAACTATTACATTATTCAAATGGGAGGTAAAAGTGGAATAAGTAATGGTAAGAAGGATGAAATAATACCTTTAATTTATGATTGTATAGGCTATAGCATTGAGGATGGACGAGATGATTTCTTTATTGTTCAAGTCGGAGGAAAGATGGGAGTTGTAAATAAGGAACATAAGATTATTGTACCTATTCAGTATGATGAGGTTCGTTATGATAAGATAATGTTTCATGATTTCTTTATGGTGGAGTTCCAAAATAAAAAAGGATTGTATGATAAGGATGGCTTTAATGTAGTACCTTGTGAATATGATTATATAAATATAACTTCAACTGGATATCCTTATGGTATTTTTTCAGTTCGTCAGAATGATAAGTTTGGTTGTGTTGTTAATGGTAAAGAAAGAATTCCTTGTAATTACTATAGTGTAATTATTACAGATGATTATATAGTGACAAGTCTTCAAGGAGAGTTGAATCCGCAAAGAGCTATGTATATTGGTAATAAATATCAGGTATATGAGAATGGTTATCAGATTTCAGAAAGAGGATATGCTTACAACAATGAAATGATAAATAGTGTTGATAGCGAATATTCTACTTCTAATGAAGAAATGAATATCGACGATGAATTGACAATGAAATTGTTGCAAAAAGAAAAGGAAATAAGGTCTGCTGTTGATGAACTTGCACGTTTAGAGGAATCTCCGTCACTTTCAGCAAATGAAATATTAAAAATTCAGTTATTAAAACAAACTATTGTACGCAATTACGATGAAGCTCTTAATATAGCCAAACAATCAGGTGACAAAGATTTGGCTCGTGAATATGAGAGACGAAGAGATAAAACTGTTAGAGCTTTACAAATGCTAAAAAGATAAGATTGTGAGAATTGATATAAAAAATAAAATTGTTTTTGTTCCTATAATTGGAATGTCCTTATTGTTTGAAGGATGTGGCAATAACAACAAAATGGAAGCCAAATTGGTAGGCAATACAGAAATCATTAAAACAGAAAAGGAAGATTTGAGTTGGTTAGTAGGTACTTGGGTTGGATATGATAGTTATATGAATCAAAATTGTGCGGTTGTTTTGAAAGCTAACGAAGATGGTTCTTTTCTGAAAAAAGGTGGTGGGTATGATACGGTTTATATTTTAGGCTGTTGGTACATTTCTGATAGTGGCAGACTGTGTGTTTCGTCAGGTGAAAGAAAGGTGTATTTTGATATAGATAGAGAAAAAAAATCTTTAATCAGTAACAGTGGTACGGTTTTCACGAAAAAATGAGATATTTATTAATATATGGCTATGGATAAAATTTGAATTTCCAAAGTTGTATATAATGATTCTTTAAGTATTAGAGAAGTATGGCGATACTTCATTTATTCATTTTAGGGGAGTAATCTCGTTTTTCGGGGTTACTCTTTTTTATTATATCTATTTTGAGTTAAAGAATCTTATAACAAAATAATTTAAATATCAAAATTATACAGCATTGTATTATTATATTTTAACTTTTAATATTTGTGTATATACATAAATTTGCTTATATTTGCATTGCTTTTCAAGTGAAGGTGGGTGCTTCGCTTGTGGAGTATGGCTATCACTCTTCATATAGCCACGGAACGGAAGAGCGACATTAACCCAAGTGTTCGGTTCTGAATTTTACCTATTATATATTCTTTTATCATGTTCAGTGAAATGGCATGGTAGGATGATGTGAGTAGCCAATGACGTATGATGTCATTGGGGTAGGGCGTTTTGTCTCTATCAAACTTAGTGTTAAATTTATTAAGAGTTTGAAATGAACAACAATATGTTATGCGGATGCTTGACCGCTAATCAGGCAATGGAGAAGGCTTTGGCTTTACCGCCCATAAAGGCACTGTATGAAACTTTTTGGTATGAGAATGAGTTATGTATCTTCTTTGCAGAAGCTAATGTTGGTAAGTCCTTATACGCTATGCAGATGGCTGAACATATAGCCCAAGAGCGTAAAGTTATGTACTTGGACTATGAGTTATCTTTGAGCCAATTCCGTTCACGCTACACAAATGATGAAACGGGAGTACCTTATCAGTTCTCAGAGAACCTTTTTCGTCCAAGTCTGAGGATAGAGCAGGTTTCGGATGATAGAGAGGTAGAAGAACGGTTGTTCAAAAAGATAGAAGAAGGTGTGAGGATGGGTATTAAAACTTATGTCGTGGATAATATAACTTATTTGTGTGGTAAGCTTGACCAAGGGATTGAAGCGACACGGATAATGAAGCGACTGTCCGCAATGAAGCATACATACGGACTGAGCTTATTAGTAATAGCCCATACGAAGAAGCGAAACTCCAAAAAGGAAATTGAAGCGGATGATTTGGCGGGGTCCAAACGGCTGATGAACTTTTGTGATAGTAGTTTTGCTTTGGGGAAATCACGGGAGGATAGTAAAACCATCTACTTGAAACAAATAAAAGTCCGTCAAGGAGAGAATAAGCATGGCAAGGATAACGTTATTCTGTATCGGATAGTTAAAGATGATAACTTCCCACGATTTGTAGAGGAAGGTTGTTCAGAAGAGGAGAAGTTGTTGAAGCCGTCCAAGAGTGAGGATAAGAGCATCTTAAAGGCTAAGATGAAGATACTGCACGAGGAAGGTCTGAGCAATAGGGCGATTGCTAAAGAGTTGGGGATAGCCGAGGGTACAGTACGGAATTGGCTGAAAGAATTGGAAGAGGTTGTCAAGGTCTCTACTGAATCATCTTCAATGGTACAAGAGGAATCGGAAGCCGAATATGTAGAGTATGAAGAAGTGGCATAAGGGTGCGTAGGAATTGGTGCGTAAAAAAGGTGCGTAATTGCGACTGCGTAAATAAAGTGCGTAATATGTTTGCGCAAAAGCTTATTCACCTTATCTTTGTAGCGTCTTTCTTCGATGTTCTGTTATGGAATGCTAGAGGGGGAGATTGTTTGATTAAAATAATATAAATCGTATGTTTATGGCTGATTGTCGATATTGTGGTCTATTTTACGTATTCGGGCATGAAATGGCGTTTTGCAGCGTTTCAGTGCCAAATAGGTTTTCCAAAAACTACATCTTCTTATGTAATTAGCTGATATTCATACTTCAAATTCTTCTTCAATGAAGAGGAGTATTGATACGAACGAATGAATTGAAAATAATAAATAGTCCCGATAAACGATCCGGTTTATCGGGACTGTTTTATTGGTATTAGAACATCGGTAACTGATAGATGAAACCTAAAGACAAACGATTGGTACTGTAGTTCTCCTGTCCCAGTACTTTGGCACGATGTGTGAAGTCGTATGAACGTCCCACGTAAGTCAGGAAGAAATGCAGGTTGGTCTTCATCGGGTAAAACTCTACTCCGGTCAGGTATCCCCAGGAAGTACGGTAGTTACCTTTTTCAATGCCGTCAGTTGCTTTAGTAACCGAAGCGGTTTCGTACATACCTTTTACAAAAGCATTCCATTTCGGGAGGAAACGGTAGTTGAACTTGGTCACCACAGATAAGTAACCGGCGTTGAAAGCATTGTGTCCGCTGGCATTACCCACGATTCCGGTGATAGTACCGTTGCGGTCGATGCCTTCCTGCGAATACATGAAGTCGACAAACATATTGAACTTATCCAGATTCAGCTCGTTGCCCACTGCATAATAGTAGAGGTTCTTGCCTTTGGCTTCACTCATGACGGAGGCTGACCAGCGGGTTTTGAATACCTTATTGAAGTTGCCGTTCCAGTTCAGGGTATAGACCAGTGGCATCTTCCCCGATTTGAGATCCGGCAATTTGCCTTCCGAATCTTCGGTGATTCCGTATGTTTTGTCAAACGAACTGTTACGACTATTCAGAATCTGCAGGTTGAGTTGCTGGGTGGGGGTAATATTATAACCGACGTTCAGTCCGGTCATAAAATTACTCATATTGTCGATCATGTCACTGTATTCGTAAATGTCGATCGGATTCAGGTCGAACTCAAATCCCCCGTATGCGGCACATTGCTTACCGGCAAAGAAAGAGAACTGATCATTCAGTTTCACACCGATTCCGGCATAGTCTATCGAGGTAGGGATGTTATCAATCATTCCTCCTCCTTCGTTCGAACGGTTCAGGCGTTGACGATAGCGGTAAGAGAGCCAGCTGTTGAGATTGCCTTTTGCTTCGATGCGGAGTTGACGCATTTTGAATACTCCTTCGTCGAAACCATCGCGGAAGTTAGCGTCAAAACTACCTTGCATATTGAGGTACAGATTGAACTTATCCGTCTTTTTTTGCACGTTGGCCAGTTCTTCGTACAACGATTTGTTTTCCAGAAACATTTCCTTCTTTTCTGCCTTTTGTGCATATACTCCTTGAATGCTGCCCGCAAGGAGCAGCATTGCCATTAATTTCTTCATAAGTGTTCAGGTTTTATCGGTCCGATGCCCGGTTAGTACTCATTAAAATATTGCTGAATCTGCTTCCAGTCGTTGGTTTTGGTCAGTGCAAGCATCAGCAGTACACGTGACTTTTGCGGGTTCAATTCCTGCGAAGCGATAAATTGATATTGAGCATCATCCACCTCGGCATCCAGTGTCGTAGGTCCGGTCGGTACACGGGATGAACGGACAACGAGTATTCCTTTCTTACGGGCTTCTGTCAGTACCGGGAAAATGTTCTTGTGAATGTTTCCGTTACCTACGCCGGCATGGATAATACCCTTATAATCGTGGTGTAGAAGTGGGGTTACCATATCTGCCTCAATGTTTGAGTAGCTATAAACGATACCTACTTTAGGCAGAGAGTTCAGGTTGGTTACGTCGAACACAGACTGAGTGGTATGCTTTTTCAGTGGGGCTTGGTTGTAAAATACCTTTCCGTTGAAGATATAGCCCAACGCTCCGGAGTTGGGTGCCTGGAAGGTTTGTACATCGATTGTATTCATTTTTAATACACTTTCTGCCCCGAGAATCAATCCGTTCATGGCTACCAGTACGCCTTTGCCTACAGATTCTTTGGCCCCTGCGGTGACTACGGCGTTATAAAGGTTCAGCGGACCATCGGCACTAAGTGCGGTGGAAGGACGCATGGCTCCTACCAGCACCACCGGCTTGTCGCTTTTGACGGTCAGGTTCAGGAAGTAAGCCGTTTCTTCCATTGTATCTGTTCCGTGAGTGATAACGATGCCGTCGATATCCGGACGTTTCAACAACTGGTTGATCTTTTTGGCAAGTATCAGCCATACTTCGTCGTTCATGTCCTGCGAACCGATGCGCACAATTTGTTCACCGGTCACATTGGCAATGTTTTTTAGTTCGGGTACTGCATCCAGCAGTGTACCGATTGCTACTTGTCCGGCTGTGTAATTGGTAGAGGTTGCCGAGCCGCCTGTCCCGGCAATCGTTCCTCCGGTAGCAAGGATGTGAATGTTTGGCTTCTGTGAGAAGGCCATCATTGTGGAAAGCAGTAGTGTAACCACTACAAGGCTTAGTCTTTTTAGTTCTTTCATGACTCAACTGTTATTTAGGTTAAAAAATAGATAGTTCGTATTTTTAAAATACCTGGATGAAGAGCAATCCGAGTACGATAGCTACAACGGTTGATACCAATCCGGGCATCATGAACGAATGATTCAACACATATTTACCGATTTTGGTTGTTCCTGTACGGTCGAAATTGATGGCAGCAACCACCGTCGGATAATTCGGAATGAAGAAGTATCCGTTTACGGCCGGGAACATGGCGATCAGCATATACGGCGAAATGCCGAGGGCGATGCCCAGTGGCATCAGTGCACGTACTGTGGCTGCCTGACTGTAAAGCAGGATAGACATTACGAACAAAGCTATTCCGAATAACCACGGCATCTGCCGAACCAATCCTTCGATAGATTCTGTCAGTTGCCCCATATTGCCTTGCAGGAATGTGTCACCCATCCAGGCTATACCGAAGATGGCGATTACCGCCTGCATTCCTGCCGGGAAAACAGAACCTTGTGTTGCTTTGATTCCATCCGTCTTGGTAATCATCAGGATAAGCGCAGCTGCCGAAAGCATTACGATTTCAATAATGGCAGACATCCCTAATGTAACGGTTTCTCCGTCTATCAGGAAGGTGGGGCGCATACCGTCGAAAGAACCGAAGAATACGATGAAGGCCGTTGCTAAAATGAAAATCAGAACCGAGATCATTGCATTGCGCTTGTTGTGTACGTCCTTAATCTCTACTTTCTTAGAGTTGAAATACCCTTCTGCCAATCGCTTCTGATATTCCGGGTCGTCCACCAGTTCTTTGCCCACTTTCATTGAGAACAGTGCACCTACCAGCACACCGATAATGGTAGCGGGGATTGTTATTTTTAAAATGTCAAATAAAGTAATGTCAAAACCTGCCAGAAGTCCGAGCAAGGCAACTGTGGCAGCCGAAATGGGGCTGGCCGTGATGGCTTGCTGAGAAGCGATAACGGCGATACCGAGAGGGCGTTCCGGACGGATTTTTGTTTCGGTGGCCACTTCGGCAATCACCGGCAGTACGGAATAGGCAACATGTCCTGTACCGGCGACGAAGGTGAACAGATAAGTCACAATAGGACTCAAAAGAGTGACGTGTGACGGGTTTTTACGCAATAACTTTTCTGCCAGCTTCACCATATAGTCCAGTCCGCCGGCTGCCTGCATGCATGATGCAGCCGAAATAACCGCGGCAATCATCAACATTACATCGATCGGAGGGGCTGTGGGTTGCAGTCCGAAGACAAAAGTCAGTATCCCTAAACCTACGCCGCCCATTACTCCGAGTCCGATACCTCCCAAACGGGCACCGATAATAATAGCTGTCAGTACAAAAGCCAATTGTAAAATCATATCTTTCTTTTTTAATTTTTTGGCAAAGATAATTTAATAAATTGTCTCTGAATTGGTAAATGATATGGTAATCAACAAAAAAGAAGTTAATTGGTTTTTGCTGATTTGCATATTTTTTCATTATGAAGGAGATTTTATAAAATATCTCTCAATCGGATGCTATTTACAATATGATACATGTATTTGCTTTATTATACGTAAATCACTCCTTGTTTAAAGTATGTTAACTAAATAGTGAATATGATTGCTTTCAAAACAATATTGCTTAAGTTTGGTTATTATAAACACAGTTAAGATTATAATTGTTAATAAAGATATATTATGAAAGAAGAATTATCGAAAGCAACCCGTACAGAGAGTGATTTAATAGGTGAACGTGAAGTACCCGAAACCGCCTTATATGGCGTACAAACCCTTCGGGGAATAGAGAACTTCCGCATTAGCAAATATCACCTTTGTGAGTATCCGTTGTTTATCAATGCACTTGCCATAACCAAGATGGGAGCCGCTATGGCTAACTTTGAGCTTGGATTGCTGACTGAAGAACAGGCAAATGCCATTCTCCATGCATGTAAAGAAATTCTGGAAGGCAAACATCACGACCAATTCCCGGTAGACATGATTCAGGGTGGAGCCGGAACTACCACCAACATGAATGCCAACGAGGTGATAGCCAATCGTGCCCTCGAACTGATGGGACATAAACGCGGAGAGTATCAATATTGTTCGCCCAATGACCACGTCAACCGTTCGCAGTCCACCAACGATGCCTATCCGACTGCCATCCATATAGGTATGTATTATACGCATCTGAAACTGGTGAAGCATTTCAAAGAAGTGATCGGTGCTTTCCGGAGAAAAGCAGAAGAGTTTGCACATGTGATCAAGATGGGGCGTACACAGTTGGAAGATGCGGTGCCGATGACGCTTGGGCAGACATTCAATGGTTTTGCCAGCATCCTTCAAGATGAAATTAAGAATCTGGACTTTGCTGCACAGGACTTCCTGACAGTCAATATGGGAGCTACTGCCATCGGAACCGGAATTACCGCCGAACCGGAATATGCTACCAAATGCATCGCGGCCCTTCGGAAGATTACCGGGCTGGATATCCGTTTGGCCGACGATCTGATAGGAGCTACTTCCGATACTTCCTGTCTGGTGGGGTATTCTTCAGCCATGCGTCGTATAGCTGTAAAAATGAATAAGATTTGCAATGACTTGCGTCTTCTGGCATCCGGTCCGCGTTGCGGGTTGGGTGAGATCAATCTGCCTGCCATGCAACCCGGGTCGTCTATCATGCCCGGTAAGGTAAATCCGGTTATCCCCGAAGTGATGAACCAGATCGACTATAAAGTGATAGGCAACGACCTTTGCGTGGCTATGAGTGGCGAAGCGGCTCAGATGGAGCTGAATGCGATGGAACCGGTTATGGCACAGTGTTGCTTTGAATCTGCCGATTTGCTGATGAATGGCTTCGATACACTGCGTACTTTGTGCATAGACGGCATTACGGCCAATGAGGAGAAATGCCGGAAAGATGTTCACAACAGTATCGGTGTTGTGACGGCCCTCAACCCTGTCATCGGGTATAAGAATTCTACCAAAATTGCCAAAGAGGCACAGGAGACCGGTAAGGGAGTTTACGAACTGGTGTTGGAACATAACATTCTTTCGAAAGAAGACCTTGATACGATCCTGAAGCCGGAAAACATGATTCATCCGGTTAAACTCGATATTAAGCCTAACAACTGATCCGGGGAATCCGGTCAGCATATTTAAGAAGTTGTATCCCAATCCGGTTACAGTTCTTTCTTCCGTTTAGGGAGGATAGGAGAATTGCAGCGGTTTGGGGTACAACTTCTTTTTTTATTTTCTGAAGTTTGAGAGCTGAATCCGGTATTTTTTTTCTATCTTGCCGGTGTGATTAATGATGATACTATGAAAAGATTCCCTTTTTACTTTCTGGTGCTGTACCTGTTGGTTTCATGCCAGGGGACGAAGCAGGCGGAGACTCAGGCTTTATCCGTTGTCGACATGACAAAAAGTTACCCTGAAAAAGAGATTGTTCTGCAAGACATTGCCGATGTGGAATATATTCCTTTGGAAACTACCGATGACTTTCTGTTCAATGGTGTTGCCGCGATAGTGTCCGATAAATATATCGTGACGATAGGTCACCAGAGTGAAGATGTCTGTCTGTTCAGCCGGGAGGGAAAAGCCCTTACCCGTATCCACCGGGTGGGAAATGGTCCGGGAGAATACAAAGATATTGCGACGGTAGACGTAAACAGGGAGAATGGCGAACTTTATCTGAAAGAGATGAACCGGCAAAAAATTCACGTCTATTCGCTGGATGGCACGTTCAAGCGTTCGCTTCCTTATCCCGAAAATATATGGTTGAACCAGATGTATCTTTTCTCTCCCGAATATCTGATTGCCTCCCGGGACTTCACTCCTTCCGCAGGTTCGGATGCCGGGTTCCATCCCTACCTCCTTGTCTCTACCGAGAGCGGACAGCTGGATTCTTTGAGCTATGTGCAGAAAAAATGTGTGCAAGTTAAATTAATCATCAACGAGCAAGCGCATCTGTATGGCTATATGCATGAGCCATCGATTATTTGCAATGGTTCCCGGTTCTACATAGGCAATGCGGACTCGGATACTTTGTTTACGATGGAGCCGGATTTTGCTTTAAAACCTTTGCTGGTCCGGACCCCTTCACATAATGAAGAAGGGAACCAGTATGGTTTGTTTTTGAAAGGAGTGGCGGGACCCTATCTTTTTTTAACCAAGCAACCGATGGAGATACCTATGAACAGCATTGATCATCTGGATTTGCAAAATGAAGAATGGCTTTATGATCGCCGTACCCAGGAGGTTTTCCGCTATATTTTCAAGAATCGTGAAGATACTTCGAAACCGGTCTCAGGCATCATGTTTTATCGTTATCCCGAAGATTGCGCTTTAGTCATTCTGAAGTCGGAAGATTTGGTGGAGGCTTACGAAGCCGGTGAGTTGAGTGGTGAACTGAAAAAGATTGTTTCGGGAATGAAAGTAGATGATAATCCTGTCCTGATGCTGATACAGTTTAAGGGATAGGGAAACGGTCTTTATAGAGAAGGGGGAGGTGTCACAGTCTGTGGTGAAACGGGCTTTTGCAAGGCTCTTTTTCTTAATCGGAACCTGCAAGCCTGTGCGGAAAGAGTGGGATTCAAACCCACGGAACAGACAAGCCGTTCACCGGATTTCGAGTCCGGCCCATTCGATCACTCTGGCATCTTTCCTTAAATGTACTACAAAGGTAAATCGTTTTATGATTTGTTGTTCCGGTAAGGGTGTTTTTTTCTTCTTGCCGGGATTTTGCTGCTACTTTATGAGGTTGCGGGTCTATTATTAAAAGATCCGATATACCAGTTGTACATCCCGTATATAGTTCCCTTAGATGATAAAGATGGATCTTTTTATTGAGAAAACGGCAAGTCCTTTATATTGGGGATTGAAACAACAAAATGCTGTTGAGTAATGTTATAGAATAGAGCGCTTTGCTGAAAATATGCAAACGAATTTAATGTTTTTTTAATTTAAAACTATATCTTTGTCCCGAATTTTAAACACAACTTAGTTATGAAAAAGATTATTAGTGCTTTAATGATAGCTGTATGTATCGGTATGGCTATGCCTGCTCAGGCACAACTTATCAAGTTTGGTGTGAAAGGTGGTGTAAACCTGGCAAAAGCTGATTTTAATAAGTCTGATTTAAAAACAGACAACTTTACCGGTTTCTTTATCGGCCCGATGGCTGAGGTTACTATCCCACTGGTAGGTTTGGGGGTTGACGGTGCTCTTTTGTTCTCTCAGAGAGGTGTCAAAGTAGGTGATGAGTCTATCAGACAGAATGGTCTCGATATTCCAATTAACTTGAAGTATACTATTGGCTTGGGTAGTGCATTGGGTATCTACGTGGCAGCCGGTCCGGATTTTTATTTTAACTTCTCAGGCGATAAGAATTACGAGGACCTTGGTCGGTTGAATAAAAAGAACGCACAGATAGGTATTAATGTAGGTGCCGGTGTGAAATTACTGAGGCATTTGCAGATAGGAGCCAATTATAATATCCCGTTGAATAAAACAGCGGAATGGAAAGAGGCTGATTTTTCTTATAAGACTAAAATGTGGCAGATATCTGCTGCTTATATTTTCTAAGAAATCAGAATCATCTGATGATATACAAATCCCCGGCGTTTGCGTCGGGGATTTTTTTGTATCTTTGTCCTCACGATGAAAAAGTATGTAGATGTCATATTACCTTTGCCTCTTCCCCGTTACTTCACTTATTCCCTTCCGGACGAAGGAGCAGAAGAGGTACAAATCGGTTGCCGGGTAGTCGTATCTTTCGGGCGGAAAAAGTATTATACAGCCATTGTTTGCAATGTTCACTATTATGCGCCGACTGAATATGAAGTCAAAGAGATTTCCGCCGTACTTGATACCTCTCCGATACTGCTCCCTGTACAATTCCGGTTTTGGGAATGGTTATCCGATTATTATCTCTGTACACAGGGCGATGTCTACAAAGCGGCGTTACCTTCCGGTTTAAAACTGGAAAGCGAGACAATTGTTGAATACAACCCTGACTTTGAAGCCGATGCTCCCCTTCCCGAACGGGAACAACGGATACTTGACTTGCTTGCAAAAGATCCTGAGCAGTGCGTCACCAAACTTGAAAAGGAGAGTGGTCTGAAAAACATACTTACTGTTATTAAATCCTTGCTCGATAAGGAAGCCCTTTTTGTAAAAGAGGAACTTCGCCGTACCTATAAACCCAAAACAGAAGTCCGGGTCCGGCTGACGGCCGACGCTTCGGGCGAGGAGAATCTCCGGCGACATTTTGATAAATTAGAACGCGTCCCGAAGCAACTGGCACTGTTGATGAAGTACGTCGAGCTTTCCGGGGTATTGGGAGACGGCACGTTGAAGGAAGTATCGAAAAAGGAATTGTTGCAGCGTGCTTCCGCTTCTCCTGCCGTTTTTAACGGATTGGTAGAAAAGCGGGTCTTTGAAGTCTATCAACGGGAAATCGGCCGGTTGAACCGTATCTCGGGACAAACGGTGGAACTGAACGTTCTGAACGAACATCAGCAGCGGGCTTATGATGAAATTGTGCGGAGCTTTCAAGAGAAGAATGTCTGCTTGCTCCACGGTGTGACTTCCAGCGGAAAGACTGAAGTGTATATCCATCTGATAGAAGATGCTTTACGTCAGCGGAAACAGGTGCTTTACCTGTTACCCGAAATTGCGTTGACCACTCAGATTACCGAACGTCTGAAACGGGTGTTCGGCTCCCGGTTGGGGATCTATCACTCCAAGTTTCCCGATGCCGAACGAGTTGAGATCTGGCAGAAGCAATTGACGGAAGAAGGATATGACATTATTCTGGGGGTGCGCTCTTCGGTATTCCTCCCGTTCCGGAATCTCGGACTGGTCATTGTGGACGAAGAGCACGAGAACACTTATAAACAGCAGGACCCCGCGCCACGCTATCATGCCCGCAATGCCGCTATCGTACTGGCTTCGATGTATGGGGCAAAGACGTTGTTAGGCACTGCCACTCCTTCGGTGGAGACCTGGCAGAATGCCACTACCGGTAAATTCGGATGGGTGGAGTTGAAAGAACGATATAAAGAAATTCAACTTCCGGAAATTATTCCGGTAGATATCAAGGAATTACACCGCAAAAAGCGGATGACGGGGCAATTCTCCCCCTTGTTATTGCAATACGTCCGTGAGGCGCTTGATAATAAACAGCAGGTGATTCTATTTCAGAACCGGCGCGGTTTTGCCCCGATGATAGAGTGCCGCACTTGCGGATGGGTGCCTAAATGCAAAAACTGTGATGTCAGCCTAACTTATCATAAAGGCATCAATCAGCTGACTTGCCATTATTGCGGGTATACCTACCAGTTGCCCCGTTCGTGTCCGGCTTGCGAGGGAGTCGAACTTATGCACAGGGGCTTTGGTACGGAGAAGATAGAAGATGACGTAAAACTGATTTTTCCGGAAGCTTCTGTGGCACGTATGGACTTGGATACTACCCGTACCCGGTCGGCCTATGAAAAGATTATTGCAGATTTTGAGCAAGGGAAGACTGATATACTGATCGGTACCCAGATGGTATCAAAAGGACTCGACTTCGATCATGTCAGTGTAGTGGGCATCCTCAATGCGGATACGATGTTGAATTATCCCGATTTCCGTTCGTACGAACGTGCCTTCCAGTTGATGGCACAGGTTGCCGGACGTGCCGGGCGAAAAAATAAACGGGGCAGGGTTGTGCTGCAAACCAAAAGTATAGATCACCCCATCATCCGTCAGGTGATGACGAACGATTACGAGGATATGGTAGCGGGACAATTGGCCGAACGACAGATGTTCCATTATCCTCCCTACTACCGGATGGTGTATGTTTATCTGAAGAACCGGAACGAGACATTGCTGGATGTGATGGCACATACCATGGCCGAAAAGCTGCGCGCATTGTTCGGAAACCGTATACTGGGGCCGGATAAGCCTCCCGTTGCCCGTATCCAGACTTTGTTTATACGGAAAATAGTTGTTAAAATAGAACAAAATGCGCCAATGAGTCGCGCCCGTGAATTACTTTTGCGTGTACAACGGGAAATGATAGAAGACGAACGGTTTAAATCGTTGATTGTCTATTATGATGTAGATCCTATGTAATGAAAACCAATCTTAATATATACCTTTAAAAAATGAAACCATGAAGCGAATCACGACACTTTTGCTTTCTTGCCTGGTTAGTACAGGCCCGCTTCTTGCACAGCAAGGAGTGACACAATGTGGAACACCGACCGGACAGGCTCCGTTCCCACTTCAATCTTACAAAGAGTTACCCGATCCGGTTACTCCTTCCGGGAAGGAGTGGGCGGCAGTCAAAACTCCTCAGGTGCAATGGGGAAATACCGATACCCGGTATGCAAAACATGTTGTCCCCATGATTCAATCACAGAAAAGCGTCACACTGGAAGGCTGGCGTGGCGAGAAACTCCATGCTCAGGCTGTTGTCTGGACAGGTACCGATCTGGAAGGGTTGAATTATTCTCTTTCCGAATTTAAAAACTCCAAGGGCGACGTGCTTCCGGCAAGTGCCTTCAGCGGAGGTTTTGTCCGCTATGTGATGACGGATGAACTGAATAAGGATGGACGCGGTGCCTGTGGCTATCGTCCGGATCATTCTATTTATGACTCTCTGTTGGTGGCCGATCCGATTGACCACTTGCTGACTTCCATGCCTATGGAGGCTAAGAGTACCCAAGCTATCTGGATCAATTGCCAGATACCCCAGACCGTGTCTCCGGGAGTTTATCGCGGCACCGTTGAGGTGAAAGACGGAGACCAGAGGCTGTCTACCCTCAAGATGGACATTAAAGTCTCTTCCCGCGTATTGCCCGCTCCGTCCGAATGGGCTTATCATCTGGATTTGTGGCAGAGCCCGTTTGCCGTGGCACGCTATTATCAGGTTCCGCTTTGGAGTCAGGAACATATGGATGCCATGCGTCCGTTGATGAAGATGCTGGCGGATGCCGGACAGAAGATTATTACGGCTACCATCATGCACAAACCTTGGAACGGACAGACTTATGACTATTTTGAATCGATGGTTACCTGGACGAAAAAGGTTGATGGCACATGGGCTTTCGACTATGGTGTGTTCGACAAGTGGGTGGAGATGATGATGAGCGTAGGCATTGACAAGCAAATCAACTGCTATTCAATGGTTCCGTGGAAATTGTCATTCCAGTACTTCGATCAGGCTACAAACAGTATGCAATACGCCAAGACTGCTCCGGGCGAGAAAGCTTACGAAGAGATGTGGGTGGCTATGCTGAAGTCATTCTCTAAACATTTGCGTGAAAAAGGCTGGTTCGACATTTGTGCCATCGCCATGGACGAACGCCCGATGGAGGTAATGCAGAAAACATTGCAGGTGATCCGTAAAGCTGATCCGGAATTTAAAGTTTCGCTGGCCGGAAATTTCCATAAAGAATTGGAGGCTGATATTTACGATTACTGTATTCCTATCGGCGCTTCTTATCCGAAAGAGGTATTGGCACGCCGTGCACAAAAGCAGTTGCCTACAACTTATTACACCTGTTGTACAGAAGCTTTCCCGAATACCTTTACTTTCTCCGATCCTGCCGAGGCTGCCTGGATGAGCTATTATTCTGCTAAAGATCACCTCGACGGTTACCTGCGTTGGGCATATAACAGTTGGCCGAAAGAGCCGTTGCTCGACTCACGTTTTGAGGCTTGGGCCGGTGGTGATACTTATCTGGTTTATCCGGGAGCACGTTCTTCCATCCGTTTCGAGAAACTTATCGAGGGCGTTCAGGCTCATGAGAAGATAACAATCTTACGTAAAGAGTTTACGGATAAGAAAAACAAGAACGGATTTAAGAAGCTGGAAAAAATGCTATCCACCTTTAAACTGAAGGACTTCCCGGAAGTGCCGGCTGCTGAAACGGTGAATAAGGCGAACAAAATATTGAATTCGTTGTAGAGTTATCGACAATACCTTTTTATACCGCATGCAGAAACGTGTAGCAGGGGAGATCCATGTAGCGTGTTCCTGCATGCGGATTTTTATACCTTATTAATTAAAATAAGAAAGAATGAAAAAGAAAATACTTTTTGTTTGCTTAGGTAACATTTGCCGCTCTTCTACGGCAGAAGGCGTGATGCTTCATCTGATCAGAGAGGCCGGATTGGAAGATCAGTTCATGATTGATTCGGCCGGTATCTTGGCCTATCATCAGGGAGAGCTGCCCGACAGCCGCATGCGTGCTCATGCAGCTCGCAGAGGATATGAACTGGTTCATCGTTCGCGTCCGGTCCGTACAGAGGACTTTTATGACTTTGACCTTATAATCGGCATGGACGATCGGAATATCGATGACCTGAGGGAGAAAGCTCCCTCTCCGGCAGAATGGGAAAAGATTCACCGGATGACGGAATACTGCACCCGCATCCCCGCCGATCACGTGCCCGACCCCTATTATGGAGGTGCGGAAGGCTTTGAATACGTGCTCGATATACTCGAGGATGCTTGTGCCGGACTCCTTACTTCTTTAACTCAGGATAGCTGATACGCGTGTGGTAAATCGTTTTCAGCTTTTCTTTAAATACCGCTTTGATCGTCGCAATGTCTTTGAAGGTAATCGGACATTCTTTGAAATATCCTTCCTGCACTTGTGAGTCGATAATTTTATCTACCAGATTGCTGATGCTCTCTTCGGTATACTCAGGTAAACTGCGTGAAGCGGCTTCTACGGAGTCTGCCATCATCAGTATGGCTGTTTCTTTTGAGAACGGGTTAGGTCCCGGATATGTGAATACTTCTTCATCCGGTTCCTCACCCGGATGTTCGTTCTTCCAGGATATGTAGAAGAATTTGGTCTTTCCGCGCCCGTGGTGGGTGCTGATGAAATCCTTGATCACTTTGGGTAAGTTATGCTTGTCGGCCAGTTTTAATCCGTCTGTTACGTGACTGATAACTACCTGGGCACTCTGTTCATAACTCAGGTTCTTATGGGGGTTCACCCCCGACTGGTTTTCGGTAAAGAAAGCCGGATTCTCCATTTTTCCGATATCATGATACAGTGCTCCGGTACGTACCAACTGGCTTTTGGCACCGATACGTATTGCAGCTTCGGCGGCCAGATTAGCCACCTGCATCGAGTGCTGGAAAGTACCAGGAACGGTTTCGGACATTCTTCGCAGCAGATCGTTGTTGATGTTCGACAACTCTACAAGCGTTACATTCGATGTAAAACCAAAAGTCTTTTCGAGCAGGAATAATAAAGGATAAGCAAACAGTAATAGCACTCCATTGATGATGAAGTATATGTACATACTGACATTCAGCTTTGAAAGATCGTTTTCGCTGATCAGTTCAAAAGCGAAATATATGGCTGCATACGTCAGTATCACCAGGAGGGCGGTGCGGAACAGTTGTGAGCGTTGCGACAATTCTCTCAGGCTGAAGATAGCCACGAGCCCGGCTGCTAATTGTGTCAGGATGAACTCGTGGGGGTATCGCAGGGTGATGGAACAGATCAGTATGGTGATGACATGTGTCAGGAATGCCGTGCGTGAATCGAGAAAAACCCGGATGATAATCGGAAGCATGGCATAAGGCAGGATGTACACATTAAATATATTGTTTGTCACCATCAATGCCGTGATGACGCAATAGAATACAATTAAGGCGAAAAGTAGCGACAGACTGCCTTTACGCTCATAATAGTCTTTGCGGAAGAGTTCCAGATATAGCATAAAGCAAAGTACCAGAATACCGACAAATAAGATTTGTCCGGCGAGTATCAGCCGCTTTTGTCCAAGAGATTCACTCCGCTTAATAGACTCTTTACGTAAAGATTCCAGAATGTTGTATGTCTGTTTGCTGACAATCTCTCCACGGTCGATGATCTTTTGTCCGCTTTGTACGACTCCATTTGCCCAGGAATAGTTGTCGAGCAGCTCTTTCCGGGCAGTCTCTGTACGTACGGAGTCATAAATCAGATTGGGAGTTATATACTCGTTGAGTGCGCATTGACGCAGGATGTCTTTGTTATAATGGGCGGTGTCACTCGATATAAGATACTCGTAGGCTCTCTTTACGGTATATATTCCGTCAGTCATTCGCTGGTTGGCTAATTTGTCGTCAATCACCATGATAGAAGAGAGACTGTCATGGAGGAGGGTTCGCATCTCCTCTGTCGATACGACTCCCGATTGATAAATGGTCTTCAGCCCTTTCTCAATATAACGGATGTAATCTGTTGAGGGGAGTATCCCTTTCAGATGTGTATGGTAGTTCTCCTTAAGCTTGGCGAGCGCGTTCTTTTCCACCTCTTTATTCAATTCAAAGTAGGGTTGAAAAGAGGCCAGAAGACTGTCTTGCTCCCTTTTTACCACTGCTTCGTCTTTGTAAATCGGGAAGTCGAAAGTAGCCATTAACTGACCGTACTTCCACGGCTTGTTTATGTCAAACTGATAGTTAAACTTCCCATCCCGTGGTAGGAAATAAACAATGAAGGCCACAGTACCGACGAAAATCAGTGCTTTATATAACAAATCTTTGTATGAGAAACTATTTTTCTTCTTCCAGTGTTCCATAACCCTTGAATTTTTTGCGAAAAGTACAAAAAAAAACAATAGTGTGGAAAAAAAGGTTTAATTTTGCCACGATTTACCTATACTAACGCAAATTATGGCAGAAAGAAAAGTAAGAGTTCGTTTTGCTCCGAGCCCAACAGGAGCATTGCATATAGGTGGTGTGCGTACCGCTTTGTATAATTATCTGTTTGCCCGCCAGCATGGGGGAGATTTGATTTTCCGTATCGAGGATACTGACTCAAACCGTTTTGTCCCGGGTGCGGAAGAATATATCCTGGAATCATTTAAGTGGTTAGGGATTCAGTTTGACGAGGGTGTCAGCTTTGGAGGTGAATATGGACCGTACCGCCAGTCAGAACGTCGCGAAATATACAAGAAGTATGTACAAGTGTTGCTTGACAACGGAAAAGCCTATATTGCTTTCGATACTCCGGAGGAGCTGGATGCCAAACGTGCTGAAATAGCCAACTTCCAATATGACGCATCTACCCGTGTGGGAATGCGCAATTCGCTGACCCTTTCACAGGAAGAGGTGAAGGCGTTGATTGCTGACGGAAAGCAATATGTGGTACGTTTTAAAATTGAGCCGAACGAAGACATTCATGTGAATGACCTGATTCGTGGAGAAGTGATTATTAACTCATCTATCCTTGACGACAAGGTTCTATATAAATCGGCCGATGAACTGCCTACTTACCACTTGGCTAATATTGTTGATGACCATCTGATGGAGGTATCACACGTGATCCGTGGTGAGGAGTGGTTGCCTTCCGCTCCGTTGCACGTATTGTTGTATCGCGCATTTGGTTGGGAAGACACAATGCCTGCTTTTGCTCATTTACCTCTGTTGTTGAAACCCGAGGGCAATGGTAAGCTGAGTAAACGTGATGGTGACCGTCTGGGATTTCCTGTATTTCCGCTTGAATGGCATGATCCGAAGAGTGGAGAAGTTTCTTCAGGTTATCGTGAATCGGGTTATCTGCCTGAGGCTGTCATTAACTTCCTCGCCTTGTTGGGATGGAATCCGGGTAACGATCAGGAGGTAATGTCCATGGATGAGTTGATTCGTCTGTTCGACTTGCACCGTTGCAGTAAATCGGGTGCTAAATTTGACTATAAGAAAGGGATTTGGTTTAATCATATTTACATTCAACAGAAGTCTGACGAAGAAATAGCCGAACTGTTTGTGCCTGTTCTGAAAGAACATGGTGTGGAAGCTCCTTTCGAAAAAGTAGTAACAGTGGTTGGGATGATGAAGGACCGTGTCAGCTTTGTCAAAGAACTGTGGGATGTATGCAGTTTCTTCTTTGTAGCCCCGGCAGAATATGATGAAAAGACGGTTAAAAAACGCTGGAAAGAAGATTCGGCTAAATGTATGGCCGAACTGGCTGAAGTATTGGCCGGAATAGAAGATTTCAGTATTGAAGGTCAAGAGAAAATTGTAATGGATTGGATTGCTGAGAAAGGTTATCATACAGGTAATATTATGAATGCTTTCCGCTTGACGCTGGTAGGCGAGGGCAAAGGTCCCCATATGTTTGACATTTCCTGGGTATTGGGAAAAGAAGAAACACTGGCTCGTATGAAACGTGCCGTAGAGGTTTTGAAATAAGAATCCGGAGGTATGTTTTACGATCTGGCAATAGGAATTTACGACCTTCTGGTGCATCTGGCTGCACCATTCAGCCGTAAGCCCCGAAAGATGATGAAGGGGCATTGGGTAGTGTACGACCTTCTTCGTCAACAGGTAGAGAAGGACGCGCGCTATATCTGGTTTCATGCTGCTTCTTTGGGAGAGTTTGAGCAGGGGCGTCCCTTGATTGAGAAAATACGGGAGAGGTATCCGGATTATAAAATACTGCAAACGTTTTTTTCTCCTTCGGGATATGAGGTCCGGAAGAACTACCGTGGAGCCGACATTGTCTGCTATTTGCCGTTTGATAAACCTCGTAATGTGAAGAAGTTTCTGGATATTGTGAATCCTTGTATGGCTTTCTTCATCAAATACGAATTTTGGAAGAACTATCTGGATGAATTACACAAGCGTCGTATCCCCGTGTATAGTGTTTCGTCCATTTTCCGTAAAGATCAGATATTCTTTAAGTGGTATGGAGGTACTTACAGAAATGTGCTGAAGGATTTTGATCACTTGTTTGTGCAGAACGAAGCATCGAAGCGTTTCCTTGCCAAGATTGGAATTACAAGGGTTACGGTAGTGGGAGATACGCGTTTTGACCGTGTTTTGCAGATTCGTGAGCAGGCCAAGGAGTTGCCGCTGGTGGAACAGTTCAAGGATGGCGCATTTACTTTTGTGGCCGGAAGTTCATGGGGACCGGATGAGGATCTTTTCATTGAGTATTTTAATAATCATCCTGAGATGAAGTTGATTATAGCACCACATGTAATCGATGAGAATCATTTGGTAGAGATTATTGGTAAGTTGAAACGTCCTTCTGTGCGTTATACCCGTGCCGATGAAAAGAATGTCCGCAAGGCGGACTGCCTGATAATCGATTGTTTCGGTTTACTGTCTTCTATTTATCGTTACGGAGAGATTGCTTATATCGGAGGTGGTTTCGGAGTAGGAATTCATAATACTCTTGAAGCGGCAGTTTATGGTATTCCGGTAATTTTCGGACCCAAATATCAGAAGTTTATGGAGGCGGTACAATTGATTGAAGCCAAAGGGGCTTATTCGATTAAGGATTACGAGGAGCTGAAGACGTTGCTTGACAGGCTTCTGTCCGATGAAAAGTTCCTGAAAGAAACGGGAACTAACGCCGGTAATTATGTGATTGGCAACTCCGGAGCGACGGACAAGGTACTACACATGATAAATTTTTAAGGCTTTGAACCTGATAAACAAAAATATCCTTCGGGGAACCCAGTCCCTCCGGAGGATATTTTTGTTTATCAGGTCGGGTCTTATTTATACCAATCAGAGTACATCAGGTAATTATGAGCTATTTTTTGGTTTAACTCTTTGGCTTGTTCCGGATCAACCTTTTTTATAAATTTTGCCGGTACTCCTCCCCAAATACTTCCCGGTTCGATGATGGTATTGCTGAGTACAAGTGAGCCTGCTGCTACAATCGCTCCCTCACCGATAACAGCATGATCGAGTAGGGTCGATCCCATACCGATCAATGCGTAATCTTTAATTGTCGCACCATGAATGGTTACATTATGTCCTACCGATACATGATTACCTATTTCAATCGTCGATTTTTGATAGAGAGTGTGTAATACACTCCCGTCTTGTATATTCACTCCGTCGCCAATGCGGATGGAGTTTACATCCCCTCTCAGCACGGTGCTGAACCAAATACTACAATCGCGCCCCATCTTTACATCGCCGATGATGGTGGCATTGTCGGCCAAAAAACAGTTTTCTCCGAATTCAGGAGTAAAACCTCTTACTGATTTTATTAAAGCCATAGGTTATTGATTAAAACATGTTTGAGAAATAGATGGAATCAGCATCCTATAAGATGCTGATTCACACTAATAATGATTTTGGTGACCTATAAAGGCGGTCCTTCCTTTGGTTTGTCAGATTGCGGCTGTTGCCTCTTTCAACCATATTTTTTCTTCTTCATTCAGACCGGGGGATAACTTTTCATATACTTGCCGGTGATAATCATTCAGCCAGTCTGTTTCTTCTGCGGTTAGCAACTCCTTGATTATACCCTTTTTACAGATAGGACAAAGCGTGATGGTTTCGAACCTCAGGTATTCGCCAAACAAGCCTTCACCAGCCTTGCATACCAGTGTCAGATTCTCGATTCGTATGCCGTGGCTGCCACCTTTATATACTCCGGGTTCGTTTGAGGTGACCATGCCGGGTTGTAATACAACCGGATTCTCGTTCATACGAATGCTTTGTGGACCTTCGTGCACGCTGAGGAAATGGCCTACGCCATGACCGGTGCCATGCAGGAAATTCATTTTGTGGCTCCATAATGGCATACGTGCCAGTACATCCAGTTGTGCTCCTCTGGTTCCTGCCGGAAAAACGGCCATCGCTAATGCGATGTGTCCTTTGAGGACCAGTGTATAGTCTGTCTTTTCTTCCTCTGTTAGCTCACCTAATGCAATGGTACGTGTGATGTCAGTGGTGCCATCCATGTATTGAGCTCCTGAGTCGAGTAAAAGAAAGCCTTTGGGTTGCAATGTCGCGTTGCTTTCTTCGGTTGCTGAATAATGTACAATAGCCCCGTGTTCTTTGTAACCCGCAATGGTATCAAAACTTTCGCCTACGTACAAATTCTGTGCAGCACGAAACTCGTGCAGTTTGTGATCGATGCTTAATTCTGTTTCTATTCCGGAAGGGACGGCAGACTCCAGCCATTTAAGGAATTTGACTAAGGCGACACCGTCACGCTGCATGGCTGCATGGACTCCTGCTATTTCTTGATTGTTACGGACAGCTTTCAGTAAGGCTACCGGTGCTTCTCCTCGTATGATCCGGCATTTGGGGTTTACGGAGGAAAAAATAGCATAATTGGTTTTTGCCGGATTCATCAGGATGCTGGTGCTCTTGAGATCTGATAAGTAAATTTCTGTTTCTGCGTAGTTCCGTATCTCTACTTGCTGCTCTTTTAAGTAGTTCCGTACTTCTTCAGTTACTTTCTCCGGAGCAATGAATAATATCGTGCTGTCTTCTGTAATAAGTAAATAGCTTATTACTACGGGGTTGCAATGTACATCGTTTCCGCGTAGGTTTAGGGTCCAGGCTATTTCATCTAAAGCTGATAACATAACACTTTCTGCACCCTTTTTCTTTAGCTCCGTACGAATGGATGCGATTTTTTCTGTGCAACTTTTTCCCGCATATTCAATGTCGTATACAAAGGCAGGTGATTCTGGCATAGGCGGTCGATTTGTCCATATCTCCTGCATAGGATCAGGGCAGAATATGATTTGAAGATTACTTGATGAAAGTTCGGCTTGCATATACTCCACTTGTTCCACTGAGAACATTTTTCCATCGATACCTACTGCCTCTCCCGGTTTTAATTGGGTAGACAAGAATTCTGTGATACTTGGAGTGTCCGGCAGCATCTCTTTATATAAGTCTATGCCACTTCCTTGTAACTGTTCTGCTGCTTGTAAAAAATATCTTGAGTCGGTCCAGAGTCCTGCTTTCTTTTCTGTAATCACTACCGTACCGGCTGATCCGGTAAATCCGGAAATCCATTCTCGTGATTTCCAGTGTGGTGCAACGTATTCACTGAGATGAGGGTCTGTGCTGGGGATGATGAATGCTTGAATGTTTGGTTTAAACCACATGCGTAATGCATGTATTCGTTCACTGATAGACTGTTTCATACATTATATATATTATATGTTATACTCTCCAAAGATAACTACTTTCTGTTCCTTTTGCATTGATTTTGAGAAATAATTGCCGAAAGTTTTGTGAATAAAGAAAGTATGTGTAATTTTGCGGCGCAATTTGA